>Ga0335073_10014522_pt1 | contig 11037 bp, 11 predicted proteins | sample Lox_Sample_22_FD_207093 | JGI IMG/M metagenome (GOLD analysis project Ga0335073, IMG submission 207093) | Soil microbial communities from Loxahatchee National Wildlife Refuge, Florida, United States - Lox_Sample_2.2 | ecosystem: Environmental > Terrestrial > Soil > Wetlands | place: USA... | reverse complement strand
CTGCTCGATGGCCGCGGTGGGCAGCACGAGAAGCGTTGCTTCGCGCGAGAGAGCGTCGACCTGCTTCCAGGTGAGATAAGCGAAGTTGCGGGAGTCGGGAAGCCAAGTCTTCATGGCGCGACGCCCTGCTTGTGGAAGCTGATCATCTTGCCGGGATTGAGGAGACCGCGCGGGTCGTACTTTTGCTTTGCCATGAGCTGAATGTTGTCGGGGCGGAAGCGGCCGCCGTCTTCGAGGTAGTTGACGTGAGGATTGGCGACGAAGACGCCAATCGACCGGCAGAAGGCGATCATCTCGTTAAGGCGGTCTTCGGTGGTGAAGCGGACGACGGGGATGGCGCCGGGAATCACGATGCCGTCACCGTTTTTCATGAATTCGATATGGAAGAGGATCTCGTGGCCGAAGCGCTCGCGCAGCAGGCGAAACTGGTTGCGGCATTCGGTGGCGGAGAATCCGCATTGCAGGTAGGTGAAGGCCGGGTCTGCTTTCATGGCCCAGAGCGTGGTGTGATTCCACGTGTAATCGCTGAGCAAAGGTTGGGTGCGCGGGCCGTCGTAAGGGCCAGTGAAGGTGACTTCTCCGCCGGCGTTCGAAGCAGCCGTCGCCAGCGCCTCCAGCTGCGTGGCGTCGATCATGACCAGGGCCAGGGATTTCTGATCGCGTACCAGCTTCTTGATGGGCGTGAAGAAGGAAGGGATAGGCCACTCGAAGACGGTGGCGAGGCGCTTGGTCCAGGCGGGATCGGTGGCGATAGATTCGGTGAATGTGAAAGCCTGGTCGTAGGATTCGAAGGCCACCGTGACCTGCACCCAGTCGATAGCCGGGGTGAGCGCGAACCAGATGCGCGTGAGCACGCCATTGGTTCCCCAGGCATGCAAAATCTCGTGAACTGCCGGGCCCTCGTGCTTCACGATGCGCGGCTCCTCTTCCATGGTGACAACTTCGAAGGCGCGCACGGTATCGAAATCGCGCAGGCCGCCATGGGCGACGGAGCCGATGCCGCCGGAACCTCCGGCGAGGAACCCGCCGACCGAAGCCTTGACCAGCGTCGATGGGTACATGCGGAGTTCCCAGCCTTGCTTGCGTGCTTCGGACTCGAGCGCGCCGAGGCGCAGGCCGGGTTGGCAGACGGCAACGCCGTCAGCCGTGATCTCTTCGAGCTTGTCCATGAGCGAGAGATCGAGCACGATGCCGCCTTCGAGGGGAACGCACTGCCCGTAGTTGCCGGTGCCTGCGCCGCGGACGGTGACCGGGACCTGGTGGAGGCCGGCATAGCGCAGGACGGCCAGCACTTCGTCGACGCTGACCGGCTGTACGGCCACATCGCCGGTCTTGTCGACGAGCCTGGGGCGCAGGACCGGCGAATACCAATAGAAGTCGTGCGAGAGGCGGTCGATGACCGCGGGCGCGGTGACCACGCGCGAGGAATCGACAATGGTGGAAAGTCCTGCCGCCAGCCCGTCCTGCATGAGTGCCCTCAAAAGAGACCTGGATCGCCGCCTAGTTTACTTTTTGCGCTTGCGCGTGGGTAGGAGCCGAATGGCCTGCAGCATCGTGGGGTGAGTAAAGAGAGCATAGCACTGATCGCGCATCATGGGGCCATCGATGAGACAGGGCATGTCGGCTCGTTCCGCGACCTCGCGCGCCGGAATTTGAATTTGATTAAAGTGCCGGCTGGCGTCCTCGATGGTAGCGCCGTAAACCACCCGATCGAGCTCTGCCCATAAAGCGGTGCTCATGCACATGGGGCATGGCTCGCAGGTGGAGTAGAGCGTGTAGCCGGCGAGCGAAACCTTCTTAAGGCGCTTTGTCGCAAGACGGATGGCGCGCACCTCGGCATGCGCGCTGGGATCGACTGCCTGCATAACGTTGTTGAGCGCAGCGAGCAGCAGCTTGCCGGACCTGGTATGCACGATCGCAGCGCCAAAGGGACGAGGATGGCTGGTTTGCAGCGATCGGGCAGTAAAAGCAATCAGCGCGCGCATGCGCTCGAGGTCGCGGTCAGACTTGGTTTTAACGGTGAGACGAGGGGATGCGCTCAACACAACTCCCATACTCGAAGCTAGCATGCGGAAAACCGGGACGAAGGAGGAAAACGCGGGGCTTTATGCGGTCTTTATATGGGTGGGAGAGGCTGCGGGGATTGCCCCCCTACAATCACAGTATGTCGTCCTCAGGGTGGACTTTTCGCAGCCTTCGCGCGGCCCTGGCCGAGGGAGCCGTGCGCCCGGGTGAACTCGCGGAGCAGGCGTTGGGGCGCTCGAATGGCAACGCGAGCCGGAACACCTACCTGTGGCAGGATGCGGCGTGGACGATGGGAGAAGCTGCGCGTGCCGAGGCGATGCCTCGCGGCGAAGGAGGCCTGTTTGGCGACGGACGCGCCACGCTCTGGGGCCTGCCTATCTCGGTGAAGGACTGCTTTGACCTGGCGGGGGCGCCGACCAGCTGCGGGGTGCGGTTTTATCAAGATGGAAAAGCGGTGCGGGACTCGTGGCTGGTGGAGAAGCTGCGCGCGGCAGGGGCAGTGATCACGGGAAAAACGCATTTGCATCCGCTGGCCTACGGGATCACGGGCGAGAATCCCGACTTCGGCGATTGCGTGCAACCGGGCAACGCGGGCGCGTTGACTGGCGGGTCGTCGTCAGGCGCAGCGGCAAGCGTGCTCGAGGGATCGGCGGTGGCGGGAATCGGGACGGATACCGGAGGCTCGGTACGCGCACCGGCAGCGCTGTGCGGGCTGGCGGGTTATCGGGCGACGATGGGACGGGGCAACTGGCGTGGAGGGTGCCACCTGGCGGAGTCGTTTGACACCATGGGATGGCTCTTTCGCGATCTCGAAGATGCGCCGCTGCTGGCGGAGATCTTTATCCCCGAGGGCGCAAGGCGGCGGAGGAAGACATTCGCGCGCTTCGCGATTGTCGATCGGCCGTTTCTGCACGATTGCGAGCCGGGCATCGTCGATTCGCTGGAGGCAACGGCGGAGGAATTGCGGGCCCTGGGGCTGCGCGGCGAGACCTTCGATGCATCGAGTTGGGAAGAAGCCTTTGCGATTTACGCGCCGATCCAGGCATGGGAGGCAGCACGAATTCACGCGGGCCGCTTTGCGCACTTCCCTGCGGCCATCCGCGAGCGACTGGAAGGCGGCGCGCAGATTACGGAGAGCGCAATCGCTGCGCTTCGGTTGCAACAAGCGGAGTTTGTTGCACGCATCGATTCCATGCTCGCCGAGCACGAATTGCTGCTGCTGCCGGCGGCCCCGGTGGCTCGACTGGCAGCGGGCGCGGATCACCGTGAGACGCGGCCGCGCATCTTGCGCTACACCACGCCGTTCAGTCTGGCCGGGATTCCGGTGGTGACGATTCCCTGCTCTGCCGGCGGAATGCAGATGGCGGCGGCGCGCGGCGCAGACGAAGCGCTCGTCGAGATTGCGGCTCGGCTCGGCGCGCAAAGGAAAGCTGCGTAAACAACCGCGAGATAGGTTTTTGATTCATCAGCTGTCATCAATCGAGCGAGGTTCGTGTTGCGAATCCGGAGTCTTCGTTTCATTGCTCTTATCGTTCTCAGTGCAGCGGCGGTTGTTGCCGTGGGCTGCCGGCCGCAATCGTCAACAACCAGCGGACTCACGCCGGTCAAACTGCAGCTTGACTGGTATCCGCAGCCGGAACACGGCGGATTTTTCACGGCGCAGCAACAGGGGTTTTACAAGGCTGAAGGGCTCGACGTGACGATTGTGCCGTTGCCGCAATATGGCAGCGTGGCACAGCTTGTCACCTCAGGAAAAGCAGACTTCGGACTTGGATCGAGCGACCAGATTCTGGAGTGGGATTCGAATGGGCTCCCGTTGATTGCGGTGGGGGCCACGATGCAGCACGATCCGCAGGCGATCATGGTGCATGCGAATTCGCCGGTGCATGACTTCAAGGATCTGGACGGGCGCACGGTTGCGACGCAGACGGGCGCCACGTGGCTAAAGTATGTAATCGCGCGCTACAACCTGAAGAATGTGCGACAGATTCCGACCACGCTGTCGATTGCCAGCTTTCTCGCCGATCCGAATCACATCCAGCAGATTTTCGTGACCAGCGAACCGTTCTTTGCAAAGCAGGCGGGCGCCGATGTGCGAACGTTTCTGATCAGCTCGTCGGGCTACGATCCGTATCGCGTGCAATTCACGTCGCGCGATTTCGCCGCGCAGCATCCCGACGTGGTGGCGAAGTTTGTGCGCGCGAGCATCCGCGGATGGAACGCATACCTGCAAAACCCTGAGACGACGAACAAATACCTGCTGACGTTGAATCCCGCGTTGAACCCGGCGCAGGAGGCCTACACGGCGAAGGCGCTGCGCGACGGCGGCTTTGTGACCGGCGGCGATGCGAGCGGCGCGCAGACCGGCCGCATGACCGCCGCGCGCTGGCAGACGAGCTACGAACAGCTCAAGTCGCTGGGCATTTTGCACGGGGCTATCGATCCCGCGCAGAGCTATTCGCTCAAGTTTGCGCAGTAAGCGTCAGACCTGCGACGCGCTCAACGGGCTCAGCAGCAGGTTGGAGATGTTGGAGACGATGGGCTCGAAGGCGAACTGAGGATCCGCCGATAGTTTTTTCCAGTTGGGGTCATTGCGGAAGAGATCCCATTTTGCGTCGAGCTCGGCGCTATCGGCGAAGCTGAGCATATAGGTGAGGTTGGGCATGCGCGAGCCGATGAGCGTGTCGCCGAAGAAGACCATGTGAAAGCCGGCCTTGGCGAAGATGTCGAATTCGCCGGAGTGAAACATCTTGACCTTGACGACGTGGTCGCGGTAGCTAGGGCTTTCATAGGTGCGCAGCTGGAAGATCCGTTTCGCCTTCGTGGATGCGCCGGGCGGCGGTGTGAGCTTCGGCCATCCCTCGAAGGCGGCCAGGAGCGAGTACTCGACGCGTTGAAAGGCGGGCGCGGTGGCTGGGGCGCTCCAGAAGGGATCGGCGGCTTTCAGAAACTCCTCGTCGTGGGCAAGCTTGAGGTCGACCTCGGCGAGCGCGCCGGCGTCGGGTCCGGGGATGAGGACGTAGTAGACCGGCGTTTCGGGTCCGAAGTCGAGGCGGAAGGCGCCGACCGGGCCCATGCCCATTTTTGTGACAGCGGGAATGAGCGCGTCGCTCAGATAGGTTTCAGTGAGCTTGGATTGCGGGCCCGAGGTGAGCGCATAACGGCGCACCTGGTAGAACTCGCGCGCGTGTCCGCGGGAAGGTTGCGCGTTTACGCCGCGCGTGAAGGCTGCCGCCGAGGTCGCCAGAGAAGCCGCAAGAAACTGCCGTCGCTGCATGATTTCCTCCCAGATTGTTTGCAGGAACAGGAACCGACCCCGCCCTGTCAGTCTTCACCGATGTCCTCGTTCCACACTTCGGGTCGTTCCGCAATGAAGCCTTCGAGCAATTCGCGGCAGGCGCGATCGTCGAGATCGATCACCTCCACGCCATTTTCGCGCAGCCAGTCCAGGCTTCCAGCGAAGGTTCGACTTTCGCCCACAACCAGGGTGCCGATGCGAAACTGGCGCACGAGGCCGCTGCAATACCAGCAAGGCGCCAGCGTGGTGACCATGACCATATCGCGATAACTGCGCTGGCGTCCCGCGCGGCGAAAGGCATCGGTTTCTCCGTGCACGCTCGGATCATCCTGCTGCACGCGACGGTTGTGGCCGCGGCTTACCAGCTCGCCGGATCGGCGGAAGAGCGCGGCGCCGATGGGGATGCCCCCCTCGGCGCGGCCCTGCCGGGCTTCGTCGAGAGCAACCTCCAGCATTTTTCTGTAGAGATCGGCGGTTTGCACGCTCAGGGTTTTCGTCACCGCTCTCGATCATACGAGACCGAGCTCGCAGCAACGAACGACGATCCGCGGGACGGGACTGGGGAAGGAAGTTTGCCTCGGGCCTCTGGGAGGTCGGCAACTTCGATCCGCGAGATTGCCCGAGCCAAAGGGGGCACGAGGGGTTTCAGGGTTTACTTTCTTAAGAATTGTTAAGCTGGACCGAACTCAGGCGCGTGGATCACCGGGCTAACTCGTTAAAAGCAATGGTGTTATCATCGAAATCCGACGTCATGGAACGGCGTGCTGGGTAACCCGCTGCAGACGCTCACTTATCTTGACTTCGAGCGCGCTCTCAGATGTACGGTGGAAGGTATGGGGAACACCGGATACACGATTCGAAGTATGGCAGAGCGGTGCGGAATGACCGCGCACACGCTTCGCTACTATGAGCGCGTCGGTCTCATCCAGTCCGTCGGCCGCGCGCGCAATGGTCACCGGCGCTATTCCGACGCCGACGAAGCCTGGCTCCATTTCCTTCACTGCATGCGGGCAACGAACATGCCCATTCGGGAGATGCAGCGTTACGCGAGCCTGCGCGAGCTGGGCGATGCGACTTCGCTCGAACGGCGTAAGATTCTTGAAGACCATCAGGCCGAGATTGCGGGCCAGATTGTCGAGCTGCAAAAGGCGCATGCGCTGCTGACGCACAAGATCGAGAACTACAAGCTGATCGAGGAGCGCATCCGGATCGAGATTCCGGTAGAACCGGAAGTGCTGGAACCGGTGAGCTAAATCCAGGCAAAGGGATTCCGCATGAAGACCCGCACATTGGGCTCGCATGGGCCCGCGGTCTCGGCCATTGGCCTGGGCTGCATGGGCATGAGCCAGTCGTATGGCCCCGCCGATGAGAAAGAATCGATCGCCACGATTCATCGGGCGCTTGAACTGGGGCTGAACTTCTTCGACACGGCCGAGGTGTATGGGCCCTTTGTGAATGAAGAGCTATTGGGCCGCGCGCTGAGAGGCCGGCGCCAGCAGGCGTTCGTCGCGACGAAGTTCGGCTTCGAGGTCGTCGACGGGCAAATGAAGGGACCGAACAGCCGGCCAGCGCACATTCGCGACGTCGTCGACGCCTCTTTGAAGCGGCTTCAGACCGATCATATTGACCTTCTGTATCAACACCGCGTCGATCCCGGCGTGCCGATTGAAGATGTCGCGGGCGCGGTGAAAGAGCTGATCCATTCCGGCAAGGTGCGGTTTTTCGGATTGTCGGAGGCGAGCGAGAAGACGATTCGCCGTGCGCATGCCGTGCATCCGGTCAGCGCGCTGCAAAGCGAGTACTCGTTGTGGGAGCGCAACCTCGAGGCGAAGATTATTCCGACCCTGCGCGAACTGGGCATCGGGCTGGTTCCCTTCAGCCCATTGGGACGGGGATTCCTGGCGGGGACGGCGAAGCGCGCGGAGGAGTACCCGGAGGACGATTTCCGGCGCCTGGACCCGCGCTTTGAAGGCGAGAACTTCACCGCGAATATGAATGCTGCGGCGCGGGTGAGGGAGATCGCCGCGCAAAAAGGAGCCAAGGCGGGGCAGGTGGCTCTGGCCTGGCTGCTGGCCAAGGGGGACGACATCATTCCGATTCCAGGCACGAAACGGCGAGCGTTTCTGGAAGAAAACATTGCCGCCGCGGAGCTGAAGCTCGAGCCCGGCGAGATCGCGCAGCTGGATGCCGCGCTGGCGCCGGAGGTCATCGCAGGAGAACGCTACAGCCCGCAGCGAATGGCTCTGGTCGACCGCTGAGTAGAGGACGCAGGTCACGCAGGGCCCATGGAAAGCTTTCTAAGGAAGGAGTCCGCATGAAAACGCGGAGACTGGGTACGCACGGACCTTCGGTTTCGGCCATCGGCCTGGGCTGCATGGGCATGAGCGAGTTTTATGGCGCGCATGACGACAAGGAGTCGCTGGCGACGATCGATCGAGCTTTAGAGCTGGGCATCGACTTCCTGGATACATCTGATGTGTACGGGCCACATACCAATGAGGAGCTTGTGGGCAAGGCGCTGAAGGGACGGCGCAACCGGTTCTTTGTGGCAACGAAGTTCGGGATCTTGCGCGACCCGCACGATCCGACGCGGCGCGGAATTGACGGCAGCCCGGCGTATATTCGCAAGGCGGTCGAAGGCAGCCTGAAGCGCCTGGGCATCGAGACGATCGACCTCTACTATCAGCATCGCGTGGACCCGAAGACGCCGATCGAAGAGACTGTCGGCGCGATGGCGCGGCTGATTGAAGAAGGCAAGATCCGCTACATAGGACTGTCGGAAGCATCGCCGGCCACGCTGGAGCGCGCGCACGGCGTGCATGCGATAACCGCGCTGCAGACCGAGTATTCGCTGTGGACGCGCGATCCTGAGCCCGACGTGCTGCCGACGTGCAGGCGCCTGGGGGTTGCCTTTGTCGCCTACAGTCCGCTGGGTCGGGGCTTTTTAACGGGCGCGATCCAGAGTCCTGACGACTTCGAGGCAGACGACTGGCGGCGTTTGAGCCCGCGCTTCCAAGGCGAGAATTTCCGGCGTAATCTTGAACTCGTTGAGCACGTGCGGCGCGTGGCACGGCAGCAGGGACTGACGCCGAGCCAGCTTGCCCTTGCCTGGGTGCTGGCGCAGGGCGACGATATTGTTCCGATTCCCGGAACCAAGCGGCGCAAATATCTCGAGGAGAATGCCGCAGCCGGGGAGATCTCGCTTGCTCCGGACGTTCTGGCAATGCTGCAGGATGCGTTCCCGCTCGATGCAGCGGCGGGCGAGCGTTATGCGCCCGCGATGATGGCTTTGATCAGCAGGTAGGGCCCGTCAGCTTTCCCGGCGTTTGAGACGGACCTTGCGATGTTTCGCACGGATCGAACCGGTTCCCCGCGTTTCGATCCAGTTTCCGAGTGGATGCGATGGGGTGATCCCCTGCGCGTCAACCACGCCATCTGCCCGGGGCTGAACTCGGGTAGGATGGCTGCACATGGGCTTCGGCCCGAGGAGGTCCCCTGTGGCAGAACCAGTTGATCTGCATGCCCCGCCGACTCAGCAAGAACTTGCGCCAGACCAGCAGACGCTGGAGCTGGAGCCGCTGGCCCCAGCCTGTCCCGGGCTGAAGGGCTCGCGTTTCAGCCGCCGAACATTTCTCTCCGGCCTGGGCGCGACGAGCCTGATGGCTGGGACTGCGCCGCTGGCCGCGGCTGCGCCGGCGATGGAGCGCGAAGTGGACGACGGGCGCGGCGACCTGCCCGGAACGGCCAACGTTGCGCTGCGCATCAACGGCAAGGAATACACGCTGCATAGTCTCGACACGCGCGCGACGCTGCTGGACACGCTGCGTGAGCGCGTGCACCTGACGGGTACGAAGAAGGGCTGCGACCACGGCCAGTGCGGCGCCTGCACGGTACATGTGAACGGCCGCCGCGTGAACAGCTGCCTGAGCTTTGCGGTGATGCACGAAGGCGACGAGATCACCACGATTGAGGGCATCGGCCAGCCCGACAACCTGCATGCGATGCAGGCAGCATTTGTCGAGAGCGACGGCTACCAGTGCGGCTACTGCACCAGCGGACAGATCATGAGCGCGGTGGCGCTGCTGAAAGAGCCGATCGGGCCCACGGATGAGGACATCAAGCAGGCCATGGCCGGCAACATCTGCCGCTGCGGCGCCTACACCAACATTGTTGCCGCGGTAAAACGGGTGCGGGCGCAAGCCTGACGGAGGAGGAGACGATGCAGACCTTTAACTACGTCAAGGCATCCAGCGTGGACAGGGCCATCACGGGCGGACAGACCGGCAAGTTTATCGCTGGAGGAACCACGCTGGTCGACCTGATGAAGCTCAGCGTGGAGACGCCGGGGGGCCTGGTCGATATCAACCTTCTGCCCCTGGACAAGGTGGAGAAGCTGCCTGACGGCGGATTACGGATAGGCGCGCTGGTACGCAACTCAGACCTGGCCTGGAACGCGGATGTCAAGGAGCACTACGCGGTGCTTTCGCAGGCGCTGCTATCGGGAGCGTCGCCGCAGCTGCGCAACATGGCGACCACGGGCGGCAACCTGCTGCAACGCACGCGGTGCGCCTACTTCCGCGAGCCCAGCGCGGGAACGCCGGGCGGTTATGGGTGCAACAAGCGCACGCCGGGTACGGGGTGCGCGGCGCTGGAAGGCTTCAATCGCACGCACGCGATTCTCGGCACCAGCGAGCATTGCATTGCGACCCACCCATCGGACATGTGCGTGGCGATGGCGGCGCTGGAAGCGGTGATCCGCGTGGAAGGACCGAAGGGCAAGCGGACCATCCAATTCGGCGAGTTTCACAAGCTGCCCGGCGACACGCCGAACGTCGAAAACGCACTGGAGCCAGGCGAACTGGTGACCTATGTCGACCTGCCCAAGCCGATCGAGGGAGCGAAGTCGGTCTATCTGAAGCTGCGCGATCGCGCCAGTTATGAATTCGCGCTGGCGTCAGCCGCGGTGGTGGCGAAGGTGGAAGGCGGACGCATCCGCTACATACGCGTGGCGATGGGCGGGGTAGGCACCAAGCCGTGGCGCTCGCACGAAGCCGAAGCCGCGCTGATGGGCAAATCCGCCGATGCGGCCGCGTTTCGCAAAGCGGCGGAAGCCGCGCTGGCGCAGGCGAAACCGCGCACCGATAACGCATTCAAGGTGGAGCTTGCGAAGCGCTGCCTGGTACGCACGATGAAGATGGCGACGGCTTAGCTCGGAGAGCCGGAGGTACGCAGGAGGTTTCGAGGCAGGCGTCTCGGAACACAAAGGACGTCGAACCGAGGAGAATCCCAATGGCGACGCACACACTTCCCCCAGCGGCCAATATCATCGGCGCGGCGGTGCCGCGCATCGACGGGCCGCTGAAGACGACCGGCCGCGCCGTTTACGCGGTGGACCACGATTTTCCGGGCCTGGTGCACGGAGTTGCCGTGCAGAGCACCATCGGCAAGGGCCGCATTCGTTCGCTCGATGTGACGGCCGCGGAGAAGATGCCCGGCGTGGTGCTGGTGTTTCACCACGGCAACATGGGCAAGGTCTATCGTCTGTTTCCGGGCCAGGATGATGGGCACACCAACGAAGCGCGCACGCCGTTTGAGGACGACGGCATTTATTACTGGGGCCAGTTCATCGCGGTGGTGGTAGCGGAGACGCTGGAGCAGGCGCGGGCAGCAGCATCCACGGTTCGCGTGGAATATGAGCAGGAAGCGCCGGATGT
>Ga0335073_10014519_pt1 | contig 11038 bp, 10 predicted proteins | sample Lox_Sample_22_FD_207093 | JGI IMG/M metagenome (GOLD analysis project Ga0335073, IMG submission 207093) | Soil microbial communities from Loxahatchee National Wildlife Refuge, Florida, United States - Lox_Sample_2.2 | ecosystem: Environmental > Terrestrial > Soil > Wetlands | place: USA... | reverse complement strand
TGCCGCCTGATGCGTTCGAACGTTTCGGGCTTGACCGCCGTCGCCGCGAGGCTGTCGATCTTGCCGCCGATGGCGCGGATTTCGCGTTCGAGCCCGGCGGCGGCCGCCTGAGGATTGTGCGTCTTCAACGCCACGCGCAACTCGGCCGCCATCGCCTCGAGCGGAGCGAGCAGCGAGTCGCCATGGCCATCCTGACGCACCCTCTCGACGCGCTGCATGAGGTCGCCGATCGCGCCTTCGAGCGCGATCACCGCGTTGCGCGGCGCAAGGTCGGCGAGGCTCCCGCGCATCGCCGCGATATCGGCCCGCATGGCGCCGAGATCGATGGCTGAGCCGCCCGGATCGCTTTGCTCGCTCCGGAGGTCATCGAACTTGAGAGCGAGGGCTCGAATGTCGTCGCGCAATGCATCGGACATAGGCGATGCAGGGGCGGATTGCGCCGCGGCGGACAGTGCGTCAGACCCGTTTGCGGCCGGCCCGGTCTCGGCCCGCTCGTCCGCCTCGTGGAGGGGCGCTGGCGCCGCGGCGCCAGCGCGGGCGTCGAACTCCTGACGCATGGCGATCTGCGACACGGCGGCCTTGAGGTCGAGCGGCGGCTTCGGCATCGCCTCGCCGGTTTGAGGCGAGCGCCCCCAGCTGGCGTTGATCGCCTCCAGTCGCCGGACTGCATCGATCAGCGTCTGCCGATCGCCGTCCCGCGCCGAATTCGAACGCTCAAGGATCTGGGCGACCGATTCAAACGCGCGCGCGGCCCGCGCCTCGGCGCGAGAGAGCCTCGCCTCGAAACGCTCGATCGCCGAGTCAAAAGAGTCCGGAATCCCGGATGCGCGCGGTTGGGGCGCGGGCGCGTCTCGCCGCGCAATCCGTTCGAGGCGCCCTGCCGCGGCGTCGAGCCGCTGGTCTCCAGCGTCCTCGTTTTCAGGCCGCGCCCGTTGCTCGAGGGCGGCCCGGTCGGCGATCGCCTCATCGAGCCAATCGTCGAGGCGCATCCCGGCGCGACGGGCGGCTTCCGCGGCGGCGTCCCTGGTTCGCCGCCCTACCCCCGCGATCGTCCACGCCATCGCCCTGTTCATGTCCTCGACCATCGCCGGCGGCCGCGAATCGTCGCGCTTTTGAGGGCCGGTGGCGCAGAACGATTGTTTCAGCCGTCGTGGTGAAGAAACGGTTAAGGCCGCTTCAACCGGCGCCCGGTCCGCCTCTAGGGTTGTATCTGTGAGTTGTTACAACTTTTAATTGCAATCTGGATTCACTCAGGCCTAGATGGAGCGAATCGCGCAGGGGCGCGCGAATCACTACGGCGCGAACGCAACGGCGCCGACGAAAGGAGAGGCTATGAGCCGAATAACTTCGTTAAATCACCCAAGCGCGGGGACATCGTCTGCATTGCTCGGAGAAGAGGGCCGCTCTGCGTCCGATTCGGCGCAGTCAGAGATGACCATCAGCCAGATGTCGCGCCTGTTCGGCGTCAGCTTGCGCACGTTGCGGTTCTACGAGGATCGCGGCCTTATCAAGCCGCGCCGCGAGGGCAACGCCCGCTTTTATCGCCCCGCCGATCGCGTTCGGATGGAGATGATCCTCAAGGGAAAGAAGCTCGGCTTCACCCTGACCGAAATCCAGGACCTGATCGGGGGCAAGGGGGCGACGGACACGCCGGACCTTGAGGAACAGCTTAACGCGCAGCAGATCGTCACGCAGATCAGCCACCTTGAGCGGCAGCGGGGCGAAATCGATGGCGCCATCGAGCGGTTGCGTGCGACGCAAAGCCGACTCACCCGCGGCGCCGCCGCCTGACTGGCGGGCGGCGACTCCAAGGTAGGCTTGGGCGTAACGGCTTCGCCGTCCAGCCTCGCCCGGCGAGGGCATTGGCGTGGGCGGGAACGACGATCGGGTGCGCCCCGCGCAGCGCGCTCCTCGGGCAACTTGTTCGAGACGAGGCTTGGGCGCTTAGCGAGGCCCGTACCGGGCCGACCAGCGCCAACGCGCGCTACGCCTTGATCCTCGCCGCCTCGACGATGCGCAGCGCTTCGGCGAAGGCGGCGTCGATTCCGAGATGCGTCGTATCGAGCTGGACCGCGTCGTCCGCCGGGCGCAACGGCGCGGCGGCGCGGCCGGAATCGCGGGCGTCACGGCGAACGATGTCGGCCAGGATCGCCTCGTAATTGGCCTTTTCGCCGCTCTGGATCAATTCGAGCGCGCGCCGCTGCGCCCGCGTCTCTGCGCTCGCGGTGACGAAGATCTTCACGTCGGCCCCAGGACACACGACCGTTCCGATGTCCCGGCCGTCGAGCACCGCGCCGCCCGGCCGGGCGGCGAACGCTCGCTGCGCCTCGATCAACGCAGCTCGGACGCCTGGCATCGCGGCGACAACCGACGCCGCGTCGCCCATCTGGCGCGTGCGCAGGGTCGCATCGTCGAACTCGGTCAAGCCCAGTCCTCGCGCAGCCGCGACCGCCGCGGCTTCGTCATAGAGATTGCGGTCCTCGGCGATCAGCGCGGCCGCGGTCGCCCGGTAGAGCAGCCCGGTGTCGAGATGCGGCAGCTGGTAATGTGCGGCGATCCGGCGCGCGATGGTGCCTTTGCCCGAGGCCGCGGGGCCGTCGATGGCGATGATCATCGTGAGTCGCCCGCTTCCCCAAGCTCCCTGCCCTAACGGGCGCTCATAGTGCCCCCCAAAGCGGCTGTCGAGGCTCGCCGCCGCGCCCCTCTCCGGCGGGAGACCGGTCAGGGCGCCAAAGGCGATAAGCATTGTCGAGGGTTCCGGACGCTCGCGCCCCTAAGGGCAAAACCCAATCAGCCTGACGGCTCACGACCGCAAGCGGAAATTGCCAGTCCCCTGGCGAAGGTCGGCTTGGCGCCGGGCGCGGTCGCCCGAACACGCTCGGCGGAATGCGAGTGAAGCCCGATCTAGAACCATACAGGATAGCGGGCGATGGCGCCCTGAGGCTCCTGGGCGCACTTATGCTATTGTTATCCCTACCACTCCGATGTCTCGGATCGAGATCGCGAGCGAACCTGTCTCTTAGGGCGCGGCGAGCCAGCTGTCGGGGCGGGAACGGGTCCGTCCGCAACGACGACCCAGCCTATCGCGAAGCCGCTCCAAGACGATTTGCCGACTGACCTCCAGGCGCAGGGCGATGCGCGTCGAGCCCATCGCCGCCGCCTCACCGGCCGGCGGTAGCCACGAGGGCAGCCGCCGGACCTTTTGATTCGTCGCCGATCCGCCCGGTCATTCCCGCCGAGCGGCGAATGAGAGGCCATGCCCGGCTTGTGCCGATGTCGCGCCGCGCGTATGGATCAAACAAGACAGAATGACAAAAATGCGACGGCGCCGGACGAGCGCCGAAGCCGGGGAGGACGACGATGAATCTTACAGGGGATCAGAAGAAGACGATCGCCGCCGCCTTTCTCGGCTGGATGCTCGATGCGTTCGATTTCTTCCTTCTGACCTTCCTGCTCAAGGACATCGCCAAGGAATTCGGCGTCGAAATCTCGGCGGTGGCCTACGCGCTCTTCCTGACGCTGGCGATGCGGTTCGTCGGCGCATTCATTTTCGGCCGCCTCGGCGACCGGTGGGGACGCAAGCCCGCGCTGATGCTCGACATTCTCTGCTACTCGATACTTGGCGCGCTCGCCGCCTTCTCGCCCAACCTCATCGTGTTCTTGATCCTGAGGGCGCTGTTCGGCATCGCCATGGGCGGCGAGTGGGGGCTCGGCAGTTCGCTGGCTATGGAGTCGATTCCTCCACAGGCGCGGGGCCTCGTGTCCGGAATCCTGCAATGCGGCTATCCGACTGGCTTTCTGCTCGCCGCGATCGCGAACGGGCTGCTGTTCGGGCGGACATTCGGCGACTACACCATCGGGTGGCGGGCGATGTTCCTGCTCAGCGTCCTGCCCGCCTTCGTCGTGCTGTTCATCCGCAGCGGCGTGCCCGAATCGCCGGCGTTCGAGGCGTCGAAGATTCACGAGAAGCCCCATCTCTGGGCGACTATCACGGAGTATAAGGGCCTCGTCATCTACATGGTCGTGCTGATGATGTGCTTCAACTTGTTCAGCCACGGCACCCAGGATCTCTATCCGACCTTCCTCCAGAAGCAGCACAATTTCGATCCTGCAACGGTCAGCTGGATCGTCATTGTCGCCAATCTCGGCGCGATCGCTGGCGGCCTTACTTTCGGCCACGTGTCTGAGAAGATCGGCCGGGTCAATGCGATCACCGTCGCGGCGCTGATCGCGCTGCCGGCGCTGTATTTCTGGGCGTACGGCTCAACGCCCGTTGTCCTGGCGATCGGCGCGTTCATCATGCAGGTCGCTGTGCAGGGCGCGTGGGGCGTGATCCCGGCTCACCTTAATGAACTTGCCCCGGGCGCGGCGCGCGCCACCATCCCGGCCTTCGTCTATCAGGCCGGCAATTTCCTTGCCTCCTACAACGGCCCGTTGCAGGCGCAGATCGCCGAGGCGAACGGCGGCGACTACGCCTACGCGCTGGCGCTGGTCGCCGCGGTGGTCGCGGTCGCGATCATCGTCGTCATCCGCTTCAGTCCGGAGCGGCGCGGCGAGATCCTGAAGGCGCATTGAAGCGCGGGCGGCCTGATGCTCCGCTATACCTAATTCATCAAGAAGAATGTCCTGCATGCATCGATGAGGAACCTTTTTGGTCCTCGAGCGGTTGATGCGGCGGGAGCAGCCCGGCGCAGCGCACAGGCGCCGCCGGCGGCTTGACCGAATATGGAGGGTTTCATGTCTCGATGGATGTTTGGCGCCGCAGCTGCGACGCTGCTTTGCGTCGCCTCGCCGGCCTTTGCCGATCAAAGCGGCGCGCTGACCGGAGGCGTCGCGGGCGCGGTCGGCGGAGCGGCCGTAGGCGGTCCGGTCGGCGCGGTGGTGGGCGGCCTTGGCGGCGCGGCGATTGGGAACTCAATGACCAATCACCACCGCTACTATTACCATCGCCCCTACGCCTACTATCATCACCATTACTACCACCCCTACTGAGCAGCGGCTCACGCGTCGCGGCCGGGCTTGACCCGGCCCCGCTACTCCGCCGCGGCCCGCTTCGGCAGCACCCAGTTCGCGCGGGGATAGTGGCAAGTATACCCATTCGGATAACGTTCGAGGTAATCCTGATGCTCGGGCTCGGCTTGCCAAAATGGCCCTGCCGCGGCAACCTCGGTCACCACCCTGCCAGGCCACAGGCCCGAGGCCTCGACGTCGGCGATCGTGTCGAGCGCGACGCGCTTCTGCTCGTCGTCGGTATAGAAGATCGCCGAGCGGTAGCTGCGGCCGACGTCGTTGCCCTGACGGTTGCGGGTGGTGGGATCATGGATCTGGAAGAAGAATTCGAGCAGGCTGCGAAAGCTCGTCTTGACCGGATCGAAGATGATCTCGATCGCCTCGGCGTGGTCCCCGTGGTTGCGGTAAGTGGCGTTCGCGACGTCGCCGCCGGTGTAGCCGACCCGGGTCGAGACAACCCCGGGAAGGCGTCGGATTAAATCCTGCATGCCCCAGAAACATCCGCCGGCGAGAACTGCGCGTTCGGTCGAATTCGGCATTTGACGGCTCCTTCTTTCTGAAGCCCCGAGGCGGGCGGAAACTCTTCGCTCCGATTTGGCGTTCGTTACGGGCGCTTTCAAGGCAATCGGCCCGCCCTCTCTCCGAGACGCTCGCGGCCAGCGCTTGTTTCCGGGTCAGATGATCGTCTCGACCGAAAAAAGGACGAGCGCCGCGATCCACAAAGTCTCGACGACCATGAGCCCGACCGGCCGCCAACCGACCGCGAACAAAGCCTTGAACGAGGTCTTCATGCCCAACGCCGCGATCGCCGCGACCAGGCACCAGCGCGACGCCTCGTTGGCCGCATCGATGAAAACCTTTGGCAGAAGGCCGAAAGAGTTGAGCACGACGAGGACGGCGAAGGCGACCAGGAACAGCGGAAGCGTCGTCCGCGCGCCCTGGCCGGGCGCATGCCGCGCAGCGAGAAACGAGATCGCGAACACCGCCGGCAGCAGCATGGCGACCCGAAGCAGTTTGACATAGGTCGCGATGTCGCCGGTCGCGTTCGAAATCGTGTAGCCGGCGCCGACGACCTGGGCGACGTCATGAATCGTGCCGCCTATGAATATGCCGGCCTGCCGGTGGTCGAGGCCGATGGAGGTCGCGAACACCGGATAGAGGATCATCGCCAGCGTCGAGAGCGCGGTCACGGCCACGACCGTGAGGATCGTGTCGCGTTCGCGGGTTTCGCTCTTCGGCAGGACCGAGGCGATCGCCAGCGCGGCCGAGGCGCCGCAGATCGCGACTGCGCCGCCGGAAAGGACGCCGAACATCGGCGAAAGGCCGAGGCGGCGCGCGAGCAGGAAGCCGAGGACGATCGTCGTCGCAACGCCGACGATCACGGTTGCGACCGGCCAGGCGCCGAGCGACACGATCTCATTGAGCGTTATCCGCACCCCCAGCAATCCGACGCCGACCCGCAGCACCGACCTGGATGTGAATTCTATTCCGGCGACGCATCGTCCTTCCTCGTGCAGGAAGTGGAACGCCATGCCGAAGAGAAGCGCAAACAGCATGACCGGCGCTGTGTAATGCTGCGCGAGCCAGGTCGAGGCGAGCGCGATCGTCCCTGCGACGAGGACTCCGGGGTAGACGGCGTGGATGAGCTTCGCCCGTGGCCACGAGTCGAAGCGCGTGGGCGGCCCGCCCGGATCGATGGCGATGAGGCCTTCCATGCTGTCCAGGGATACGAAATCGATGTCAGGCAGCGTGGCCTTGTTCAACGCGTAAGCTCCCCGGTCGTGCGACGGCTGCAACCTATGGCTGATCGGCGCGCCCGTTGTCCACGCCCGAACCCCGGGGCCAGAACCCAATCGCGTGCTCGGAGATCCGCCTTGGGCGCTCGAGGTCATCCTCCCAATATTCCACAGGCTTGTGTCAGCGCCCTTTCCCCATCTCACGCCGAATCTCGTCGTCCGAAATCGGCTTGTGGAGGAAGGCCCGCCAATAGTTCGCCCCGAGCCCGACGCCCCAGCCGAGGATCGGCCAGATCGGCCAGAAATATCGTCGGCTGGTCAGCGCCCAAACGACAATCAAGAGAAGGTTCACTGCGACATAGACCCTCGCGTGGATCGCGAAGGCGCGCTTCGCCTGGATGCGCTCGATCGCCGCCTGATGATCGGCCGGCAGCGCCAACGGCGGCGCCGGCGCCGCTTGCGGCTGCCCTCCGACTTCGAGCGAGTAGACGCGAATCGGCTCGGCGATGTTCTTCAATTGGGTGGCGCCAAGGTCGGTGACCTTGAGATCAAGCCGTCCCTTCACCTGCCAGTAGGCTTGCTCGGAGAGACAGATCGCGCCAGGCTTGGCGACGCCCTCCAACCGCGCGGCGATGTTCACCCCATCGCCCATCAGGTCGCCGTCGCTCTCCTCAACGACGTCGCCGAGGTGAACGCCGATACGGTATTCGATGCGCCGCTCCGGCGGCACGCCGGCGTTGCGCTCGATGAGGCCGGTCTGCAGTTCGATGGCGCAGCGCACGGCGTCGACGACGCTACGGAACTCGGCGATCGAGCCGTCGCCGGTGCGCTTGAAGACTCGGCCGCGATGGGCGGCAATCGTTGGGTCGACGAGGTCGCTGCGCAACCCCCTGATTCGCGCCAGCGTTCGCTCCTCGTCAGCGCCGGTGAGGCGGCTGTAGCCGACAATATCCGCAACCAGGATCGCCGCGAGCTTTCGGTTCTCGCTCATCGCATCGCCTCCGGCCGCCGGACACTAACATGAACGCCGGCCCAATCGACCAACCGAGCTCACCCGGACGCCGGCTACTGGTTCTCGCCCTCAATCGCCGCAATGGTCGCGTCGGTCACCGCGCGGGTGGTCGCCGCGCCGCCGAGGTCGGGCGTGTGGAGCGAAGGATTGGCGGTGACGCGCTCGATCGCCCGCAAAAGCCGGTCGGACGCGGCTTTCTCGCCAAGGTGTTCGAGCATCATCGCCCCAGTCCAGAACGACCCGACCGGATTGGCGATTCCCTTGCCCGCGATATCGAAGGCCGAGCCGTGGATCGGCTCGAACATCGAGGGATAGGCGCGCTCTGGGTTGAGGTTGGCGGTCGGCGCGATGCCGAGCGATCCGGCGAGCGCCGCCGCGAGGTCGGAGAGGATGTCGGCGTGCAGGTTTGAGGCGACGATCGTGTCGAGGCTCGACGGCCTGGTCGTCATCCGCATCGTCATCGCGTCGACCAGCATCTTGTCCCACGTCACATCGGGGAACTCGCGCGCGATTTCCGCCCCGATCTCGTCCCACATCACCATCGCGTGCCTTTGCGCGTTCGACTTGGTGACGATGGTGAGCAATTTGCGCGGGCGCGAACGGGCGAGCGCGAAGGCGAAGCGGAAGATGCGCTCGACGCCGGCGCGGGTCATGATTGAGACGTCGGTCGCGACCTCGATCGGCAGGCCGCGATGCGCCCGCCCGCCGACGCCGGCATATTCGCCTTCCGAATTCTCGCGCACGATCACCCAGTCGAGCTCGGGCCCGCTCACCTGGCGCAGCGGGCTCGTGATCCCCTTGAGCACGCGGGCGGGACGAACGTTGGCGTACTGGTCGAACGGCTGGCAGATCGCGAGCCTCAGACCCCAGAGACTGACGTGATCGGGCACGTCGGGGGAGCCGACGGCGCCGAAATATATCGCGTCGTGATCCTCGATCTGCGAGAGGCCGTCCGCCGGCATCATGCGGCCGGTTTCGCGATAAAGGTCCGAGCCCCAGTCGAAGCGGTCGAAAGCGAATTCGAATCCCTCGCGCACGGCAACCGCCTGAAGCGCCTCAAGGCCGGCGGGAATGACCTCCTTGCCGATCCCATCGCCCGGAATGACCGCGATCCGATAGCGCCGCATGAATGGGTTCCGACCTCTGCGAGCAGACGCTCCGGCCTAACACGCCGACCATTCCTTGTCGCGCCAAGCGGCGTCGCCGCTTTCGCTTCGGCCCCGTCGGCGCCACTTTGCGCGCGGATCATGGACAAGAGCTATTGTTGATCGCCGGAGGACGGATGACCGACGTTCATCATGCGGTCGTAGTCGGCGCCGGGTTCGGTGGGCTCGAGGCGGTTCACCGGCTCGCGAAGTCGCCCATCCGCGTCACGATCGTCGATCGCCGCAATCACCACCTGTTTCAACCGCTTCTCTATCAGGCGGCGACCGCGTCGCTGGCGCCGTCGGAGATCGCCTGGCCGATCCGGCATCTCTTTGGCCGGCGTCCGAACGTCACCACCCTGCTCGCTTCCGTCGAGTCCATCGACAAGCAGGCTCGCGAGCTTCGCCTCGATGACGGCTCGACCCTCCGCTATGACTCGCTCGTGCTCGCCACCGGCGCGCGGCACGCCTATTTCGGCCATGACGCTTGGGAGCCGTTCGCGCCGGGCTTGAAGACGCTCGAGGACGCGACGACCATCAGGAGCCGCTTGCTCCTCGCCTTCGAAAAGGCGGAGCGTGAGGAGGACGAGCGGAAGCGGGCCGCGCTCATGACCTTCGTCATTGTCGGCGCCGGTCCGACCGGGGTGGAGCTCGCCGGCACGATCGCGGAGCTGGCGCGCGCCACGCTGCCCGGCGATTTCCGCCGCATCGACACCCGTGCGGCGCGCATCGTCCTGATCGAGGCCGGCCCGCGCGTCCTGCCGGCGTTCGCGGATGACCTTTCACTTTATGCAAAGCGCTCGCTGGAAGGACTGGGGGTCGAGGTCGCGCTCGGGCAGGCGGTTTCGGAATGCAGCGCCGCGGAGGTCGTGTTCGGCGACAAGCGGCTCGCCGCGGCGACGATCATCTGGGCCGCCGGCGTCCAGTCCTCCCCCGCCGCGCAATGGCTCGACGCCCCGGCGGACAAAGCGGGCCGGCTCAAGGTCGAGCCCGACCTGACGGTTCCGGGACATCCGGAGATTTTCGTGATCGGCGACGCCGCCCTCGTCCTTCGACCGGACGGACGGCCGGTCCCAGGCATTGCCCCGGCCGCCAAGCAGGAGGGCGTCTACGTCGCCGACGTCATCCGGGCGCGCCTCCGCGGCGCGCCCGCGCCCCCGCCCTTCCGTTACAAGCACGCCGGCGACCTAGCGACGATCGGCAAGCAACGGGCGGTGATCGACTTCGGCTGGATCAAGCTCAAGGGCCCGCTTGCCTGGTGGCTCTGGGGCTTCGCCCACATCTACTTCTTGATCGGGGTCCGCAACCGGGTGAGCGTCGCGCTCAACTGGCTGTGGATTTACGCGCGGGACCAGCGCAGCGCGCGGCTCATCACCCGGCCGGGCGGAGAGGAGAAGGGCGCTCCTCTCTCGGCTCGTCAGGAAATCGACAGGACGTAATGACTCGCCTCGCGCCAGCGAGCGCCGCTATTTCGCCGAAGCCGCGAGCGCCTCGGATTTGTGCTCGTCGCGGGCATCGAAATGCGGAACGCAGATGACGCAGAGCCGGTTGTTCGGGGACGAAGCGGCCACCTTGTGGTGGACGCCCTTCGTGATGACGCAAAGCTCGTCGGCGACGAGCTTCTGCTCGGTCGTCTTGCCGGTCGCGGGGTCGTGCAGGGTCAGCGCGATCTCGCCGTCAAGGACGAAATAGATCTCGTCGAAGGTCTTATGGAAATGAGGGACCGTCTCGCGGATGTCGATCGCGAGCGCGATGCTCGGCGAATATTCCGCGCCGGTCAGGATCTCATGGATCGCGCCGCAGAAGGGCGAGGTCTTCACCACATGGTCGCTGAGCAGCTTGGTGATCATCGCTGTCGTCCTTTGAAGGGTCTTCGCGCGCTGCCGGCGGCGCCGCGAAAGCCTGACAAAATTAAGGCCTCGCTGCAACCACGGTTTGGCGCCGCGCGTTTGGAGGGATCGAAGGTCCGGCGGGGCCGGAACCTCACTCAATCCGGCGGGAGATTCGCATGACCCTCCTATTGATCATCGTCATCCTCCTTCTGCTCTTTGGCGGCGGAGGCGGATATTACGGCTACCGCACCTATGGCGGACCCGGACTCGGCGGCGTGCTCGGCCTGGTTCTGGTTATCCTTG
>Ga0335073_10014518_pt1 | contig 11039 bp, 8 predicted proteins | sample Lox_Sample_22_FD_207093 | JGI IMG/M metagenome (GOLD analysis project Ga0335073, IMG submission 207093) | Soil microbial communities from Loxahatchee National Wildlife Refuge, Florida, United States - Lox_Sample_2.2 | ecosystem: Environmental > Terrestrial > Soil > Wetlands | place: USA: Florida... | reverse complement strand
CGCTTCACCTTACGAACGAGAGTCCCGGCATTGAACAGGACAACGCGCTCATTGTTCTTCCAGCCGAGAGCGTCCCGCGCTTTTTCCTGCGGCATGGAATGGAACCGCTCCAAATCTATGCTCCCCGCCAACACCGTGACCCGGGATCTCCTCCACCACAGGCGCGACCGCAACTGGCGGGACTGACAGACCATGCGAGCGGCCCCGAGCGCGGCGATTTGCGATAGAAGACGCGACACCAGATAGCGCACCCGGGTAACGCCGGGATCGCGATTCAAATCGGTGCCTCTGAATGTCACTACGACCGGTACCGTCGACCCGAACACGGCCGTGAAGGCAGTCACGGTTCCAAATTGCGCATGCACGAGGTCTGGCCGAAATTCCCGGATTTCCCGGCGCAATCGCCGCCATTCCGACGCCAAGCCGATCGGGGAAGTGCGCGACCGCAGGAAGAACAAATGAGGAACCACGCCCGCACGCTCAAGCTGTTGTGCCTCGCGCTTAGCGAACGGCATGGTCATCCCGTCCGCTTCGCCAGGGATCACGTGAAGTACTCGCAGAGCAGCCGAATGAGGTCCTTTCGAGCCAATACGTGTCGTTCGAGGGATCCACGTATCTGGGGAGGTCAAGCTTAGTTGATCCATGGATGAAATCGTCTGCCGGCCCTGGAGCCCTTCCCATCGGTGAAGAGCGATGCGCCAAGAAAACGGACGTTCAGGGAAGTTCTTAGTCCTTACCGTAGTAGGTGTAGTAGTAGTCTTGCGGTTCGGAAGAATTGATGCCCACATTGTTCAGCACGACGCCGAGGATGCGGGCTCCAGCTGAGCGTAGCTGCTCGTAGGAATATCGCACCACTTCACGAGGGCTCTGGCCGCCTTGGACAACCAACAGCGTCCCGTCCGTTACGAGCGAAAGCAACACAGGGTCGGTGCAGCTTGCCAGAGCTGGTGAGTCAACGACAATATGGTCGAACTTCTTTTCCAGCAGTTCGAGCAAGTGGCCCATTCGCTCAGATCCCAGCAGTTCCGCCGGATTTGCAGGTTCCTTCCCGGAGGTAAGGACGTAAACTCCACTCGGGATGTGGCTCTGCACGAGGCCCAGAACCGTACTTTCATCGCTGGGCTCACTCAACAAATCCCGCAAGCCCGCTTTGTTTTCCAAGGAAAACAACGTCTGTTGCCTCGGCCGACGCAGATCGCCGTCGATCACCAGAACCTTCGCGCCCGTTTTCGCGAGACTCATAGCCAGATTGGCGACGACCGTGCTCTTCCCTTCTCCCATCGTGCTCGACGTGACCAGAATCTTCTTGGGAGGGCGCTTTCCGCCTGCGAGCAACACGGCCGTGCGCAAGCGCCGATACGCTTCGGCCAAGTACGGCGGTGCATTTCGATCCGGGGACGCGACCTCTCTGCGATCGCCCCCGCCATTCAGATTCAGACTCGCAGCCCGCGGTAGCAGTCGCGGTAGCCGCGATAGCGCAACCGATGGAATGACCGCCAGGCAGGACGTTTGCAGGACGCTTCGTACATCCTTACTGGATCGCAGCGTGTCATCCAAGTGCTCGAGGAAAACGGCTGCTCCAACCGCTAGCATGGACGACACCAGAAAGGCCAAACTGACCCACAGCAACCGCCAGGGGCCGTCCGGATAGACCTTGTCGGGCTCGACTGCGTAGTCGGTGACGCGAATGTTATCGGCCGTCCCTGCGGCGGCCACCTCGTTTTGGCCCTGCCGCTCAAGCAGGCCGTTCAGAAGGCTCTTATTGGTTTCGATTTGCTGTTCGATGAGGCGATAGTTGACCGCGGCCTCATTTTGCGTGACCGTGGTCTTCTTCTGTTCCTCGAAGGTCTCTCGGATCGCCTGTTCGTGCCCCAAGGCTTGCTGAAACTTGGTTTGGAGGTTCGTCAGGACGGTCTCGATCGCGCGCTGTCGAATTGCCTCCACGTTTGCTTCGATTGCGGCAATCTCTTGATTGACCTCCTCCACGTCTGGATACTTCTCCGTTTCCGTCACCAGCAACTGCGCGCGCTTCTGCTCGAGGTCCGGCAACCTTGCCTCGGCATCGGCGATCTCTTTGGTGTCGTCATAGGCCAGTGCGACGGCAGCATCTGGCTTAGTCGCAGCGAAATAGTTTGCCTCGGCGATCTTGCGGTCATTCTCCGCGTCGACCAGCTGGCGATTCAGACTCACGAGGCGGTCGAGTGTGATGTTCTCACCCGGGTCGAGCGAGAGGATTTCGTGATTCTTGGAGTAACTGAGGAGGTTTTCTTGGCCTGTTCGGATCTCCTCTTGTAGCTCGGCGACCCGCTGTTTCAGGTACTGGCCCGCGCCGCTGTTGTTACTCTCTTCCTTTTCGCGGTTTTGCAGCACGAGACTGTCTGCGATCGCGTTCACGATTCTCGCGCCCATCTGCGGGTTTTGATAGCGAAGCGTTATGTCCACGAGCCGGGTGTCTTTGAAGGTCGAGCTGCGTGCCTCCTTCACCGGCTCGATCGTGATGCGCTTCTGCAAATCGTCAACGTACGGGAACAGCCGTTCACCTTCCGCCGCCTCCCCTGGTGTATCTGATGATTGAAGATCGGAAGGTAGTGGTCCTTTGTCGACCGTCAGACCGACTTGACTGTCGGTCTTTCCCCAGAAGAACATCCGCACAAGCATGTGAAGTATTCGCCCGCCTTTGCGCAGGTGGCGATTGAAAATCTTGTCGTGGTCCAGTCCGAGACTCGCAATCACACCTCGGAGCAAAGTCGGACTGGTGATGTTCTGAATCTCCGTATTGAAGTAGGCTGGATCGTCGTCCACCACGACCATTTCGTTGCGCCCATCACCCACGGCCGGATTCCGACTGGTAACGTTGATCTCCACTCGCGCCGTGCAATCATAGTAGTCGGGCATGCGCACCATCCAGACACCCACGCCCAGCGTACCCAGCAAAAGAATCGAAGAGAACACCCAGATGTGATTGCGCGCCGCGCGCCAGTAGTCGCGCGTTGTCATATATTCAAGCGACGGCGAATGTTCCGCCGCTGCCCAGGGCGAAGCTGTGCCCAGATTGCTGGTCAAGGCCTTCTGCCCCGTCACTTCAATCGAGCCGTGTTCAGGAGAGCGTTCCATTTTCGTCACTTAATGTAAGCGAGTGGGTAGTAGATCGACGCCGCCGATGCAAACGACACGAATACGGACTTGATGATCAACTTGACTGTCGACAAGGGCACTTCCACGATATCGCCTGGCATGAGCGTCAAATCCTCCGTCGTCTGCGTCTGGACAGTTTTCAAATCGAGCACGATCTCGCGCGTGCCGCCAACAGGAGTGGCGCGTATCAAATGTACCTTGCTCTGAGAGTTGGGCAACACGCCACCGGCAATCGCAAGTGCCCGCGAGATCGTCATAGGATCGTTCAAGGCTACAGGCGTCGGCTTGTAGACGTTTCCGACGACGTACGCCTGATTGGCTTGGGGCACGTTAACAAAATCGCCCGGTTGGATGTACGGATTGTCGCCAACTCCTTTTGCCATGTCATTGAAGTTGACGAACTGGACCTCTGGATTTCCCGCAGCCGACCCCGCCGGATTTTCGCACAGCAGTGCTGACTCATCATGCAGAATCTGGATGTTCGGACCGGCCTCAGGAATCGTCCCGCCCGCAATCATCAACAGTTCACGCAAGCGTACTCGCCGCTCCAACTGAAAGGCGCCCGGTTTCTGAACTGCCCCATTCACCTCGACCGGCTCGGAACTGAATTCCTTGACGAATACGTCGATTTGGGGATTTTTGAGGTAAACGGAATATTGTTGGGCGAGTTGGTCGGCCAACTCGTTCTCTGAAAGGCAAGCCGCCTTGACGTCGCTCAGCAGCGGCATGCGGATCATGCCCATGGCGTCGACGCGCACCTGGTCCTTCGAGAGATCCGTGTGATCGTAGACTTGGATCGTTAGAACATCTCCCGGGCCAATGTGATAACGCGGATCGGGCTTGGGCGTCGTCGCGGGTGAGTGTTTTAGCTCGGGCTCGGTCGGCGCAGTGGTCTGCGTATTTGGTTCAGACCCTTGAGACGAACGACCGCTCGTGTTCGGGTCCGCCGTGACAGGGATGGCGCCTGCGCTCGGCACCGCCACGGGTTGCGAGTCTTGCGATTGACTTCCTGCCGCCGGAGCCCCGGACTGTTTCGCAGGATCGTTCCCTTGCTGAGCGTGCAGATTGGTTACAGCCAGACAGCACAATAGCAACGCTCCCGCGAGCGCGGCGATTCGACCGGCAGGCCTATATCTTCGCGTCCGAATTTCCACAGCTCCTATAGCCTCCATCGAAATGAAGAAAGCCCCTATCTTCGGGAAGGTTGCCGGTTCCTAGCAGCTGGTCGCCACGGCCATGGCCATGTGCGGTCGAATCCTTCTTGAGGCCGACACTGGTTCTAGGTCCGCCGCATCTACAACAAGCAGAAAGGCAGACGAGATGAGTTTCAGCGTGACCACGATTCCTTCGACTCCCTGCCTGCGAACGACGAACCCCTCGACGCCCTGGAAATGTCCCGACTTCACCCGAACTCTCGTGCCAGCGGTCAGAAACCGGTACGGCTCGGTTCGGACCTTGAGAGCCTTGGCGTCCATGAGGAGTTGGATTTCGTGGGTGGGAACCGGTATCGGGTGTTGAGATGTTCCCACGATGCTGGCAACTCCGGGAACGGCGAGCACCCGAGCGTGTTCCTCAAGCGGGAGGCGCACAAATACGTAGCCGGGAAACAAGGGCAGCTCGAGTTCGACATTCCGGTCTTTCCACTGGCGGAGCGATTTGTACATGGGCAAGAAGCATTCAATTTCCCGTGCGCGGAGGTGGTCTGTGACACGCCTCTCGCGATGGGCGCAGGTATATGCTGCGAACCAGAGCGGCGTTCCAGTCGGTAGAACGGACGAGTTGAACATGGTCATGAGCATGTTTTTTGGGCACACCACAGGCATCGTCTCTTACATGACCAAAACACAACCTATTTGTTTTAATCCACTTAACTGTAAGAGAGCCAAAGCTGTCGATATGGGGCCCAAATACCTATGACTGCCGTTCCAGAATTTAGATCTTGCAGCACACCCAATACCTACCGCGTATGGAGCAGCGGGATGCAACTAGGACTCCAGGTTCAAGCACAAGAAAGCTCAGCAATTTCATCGTGTTACGGGGAATTTGGCCATTTGCATGAGCAAAAGTTTGCTCATAGTTGGAATCGGTCTTCCGATGCTGCGGATGCCTAACAGCGCCCGCACTTTGCCGCAACTCGGCCGCGCGACGAGCTGGCTTCCGTGGTTTGATCTGGGCTCAGAAGGCAGGCGAGTGCCGAGAGTCACAACTAGAACTTTAGTAGGCTCGAAGGGGAGGGTTGTTCTGCCGGATCCGCTTTGGTCTCGGAGAGGCCTTGCGGAACTGAATCGCCTTCGCCCGGTGCGAGAAACAAGTTGGACTCCAGGCCCTGCTGCCGCATGTAGAGCTCGGAATAGCGTCCTTCCATCGCCAGGAGACCCGCGTGCTTTCCCTTCTCGACGACGCGGCCTCTTTCGAGCACCAATATTTGATCGGCCCGACGGATCGTGGAGAGACGGTGTGCGATAACGAACGTCGTCCGGCCTTGCATCAACTGGTACAGCCCTTCCTGAATCAAGCATTCGGATTCGGAGTCGAGACTCGAGGTAGCCTCGTCGAGAATCAGAATGCGGGGGTTCGCCAGTATCGCCCGCGCAATCGAGATCCGTTGCCGTTGCCCTCCGGACAACTTCACACCGCGCTCGCCGACGATCGTGTCGTACCCGGAGTCGAGCATCTCTGCAAATTCATCGACTCGGGCGATGCGGCAAGCCTCCAGGATCTGTTTCCTCGTCGCGTGCGGGCGGGAGAAGGCGACGTTCTCCAGAATTGTGCCGTCAAACAAAAACGTTTCCTGGAATACGACACCCAGATGCGCGCGGTAAGATTCCAGTCGAACCGTCGACAAGTCAACGCCATCGACGTACACCGTCCCGGGATGAGCGGTATGAAACGCGGCGATCAGACCGATTACAGTGCTTTTTCCGGCGCCCGAGGGACCGACGAGAGCGGTTACGGTTCCTGGAGGCGCCTCAAACGAGATCCCATGGAGCACAGCGCGACCGGATGCGTAGGCGAAGCCGACATTGTCAAAGCGTACTTCACCGACCAGGTTTGGCACAGAAACCACGCGGTCGGGATCCGTGTCTTCAGGGCTTTCATTGAACAGGTCGCGCGTTCGGTCCAGTCCAGCGATGGCTTCGGTGATCTGGCTCCCGATCGAGACAACCTGCATGACCGGTAGCACTAGAAACCCGAGAAACAGGGTGTACGTGAAGAATTCCCCGACCGTGAGTGTGCCGGCCAGAATTTGTTTCGCGCCCACGAACATGATGAGCGCGCCAACCGTCCCCAACAAAACGCTCGATGACAGAGTCATTACGGCCGTGGTCGTCAGCGACCGGAACGCGTTCTGGAGCAGGCGCTCCACCCCTGAGGCGAAAACGGCGTGTTCATGCTCCTCGGCGCGGTAGCCCTTCACGACCCGTATGCCACCGATCGATTCCGTTAATCGGCCGGTCACCTCGGCATTGATCTTTGACCGTTCCCAGAAAAGCGGCCGAAGAGACTTGAGCGCGCGCTTGGTAATAAGGGCGGAAAGTGCAAGAAAAACTAAGGCGAGCGCCGTCATCAGGAAGCTGATTCGCAGCAACACAATGAGTGCGACGAAGGAGGTCAGCAGCCCCTCTGTAAACTCAATGAGTCCCGTGCCCAACAGGTTCCGCACGCCTTCGACGTCCTGCATCACTCGCGAAACGAGATTGCCAGTCTTATTCGCGTCGAAAAATGCAACTGGAAGGCGGCTGATGTGGGCCTGCAGCTTGATACGGAGCCCCGCGATGACCCGCTGTCCTTCCTTGGACAAAGACTGCACTAAGATATACGAAGTGATGCCTTGGACAGCTGTCGCGGCGATGACAATCAAAACCAGTGGCCACAGTAGCTCGATTCGCCGCTTGCCTATCACGTCATCGATCAGCCATTTGCTTGAGGCGGGGAGCACGAGACATGCAACGCGGTTGATGCCAATCAGAATCAAGCCGCCCGCCAGCAGGAGTTTGCTGGGGGCTAGGAGCTGCCAAATTTCGGGGATCGCCCGGAAAAGCTGGCGGGAAGGAGAGTCTGTTCCATCTGGCAGGTGAGACATCGAGCGCTTGGAGTGAATGGCTCCCAGGGGTAGCCCGACAGAATTAGTGAGCTGCGAGTCTGCTGAATCTGAAGCGCCGACGAGAAATGATCAGTAGGGCAGCCGCTCCAAGTCCCAACATTCCCAGCGTAGACGGCTCAGGAGTGACTAAGACTGCGTCGGCTTCGAGCTCTTGGCCGCCACCGATAAGGGCCCCATCAACCACGTCCACGGGAATAATGATTTGTGCGGTTGCACCGACCCCCTCAACCAACGGTGACTCGGAAGCCAGAATGCCGCCAAAAGTCGTGTTATCGGGATCAAGCACTGCAAGAAATCCGTACACGCCATCGGCGGATGTGGGAAGTAGGGCTGACCCGAGCAACTGAGCCGTGACGAGGTCGGTCGAACCATCTGAGATCGTCAGCGTTCCGCCGTTGAACAACAAATCGCCACCGGCGTCTGTCGTATCGCCTGATACACCAGTGATGCTGAGATCTCCGCTGAAGGAGCCAACCGAGACTCCATTGATGGTGAGGCTGTCCAGAGGGGCGCCTGTCAGCTCAAAGGCGTGGTCCGCGCCGTCAATCACAAGGACCACATCCGGGCCCGAGGCGGGCTGATCGCCGCTGAACTCAATCTCGTCAGCTTTGGCCGATAGCGCCAGTAACATCAGGGCCGCGGCAAGCATCATGAGCAAACGCCCGGTTCTCTGAACCATCGGAAACCCTCCGGAGCCAAGACTCAAAGATTTCGATGCCTAGGCAGAAAACTCAGTCAGACTACAGCTTGGAAAACCCCCTGCACGTTTCGTTCCTGCTGCAAGTCGATTTAGAATCAGCCGATTCGTGTTCGTTGTGTGCAAAAGAGTTCCGAAACTGTGACACGCGCGTTCCGTCAGGCGCCGTCTGCATGAATATTTCACTCCCTAGTGATGCGGCTGCTTATTCAGTAGGAGAGGACGCACCGCGCCGGCGATTGCCGGCGTTACGTGCCGTTCGAGCGAAGCCGGAGGGGTCGCTTCTCCGAAAACCAAGGGATCGTTGCTCGCCACCTGATTGATGTCAACGAGCGGAATTGCTGTGCCGCGCGTCCGGTTCAGCGTGGTGATGAATTGATTGGCGATCACAGCATAGCCCGTGTTCGTCGGATGAACTCCATCGAGAGAAAATAGGCCGCCCAGATAGGCGTTCGTCAAACGGAGACCGTTTGCCTGTATACCCTGCGAGCGAATTTGATTGGTGAGGGAATAAATATCCACGAGCACCGCTCCGTGGGCAGACGCCCGGTTCGCGATAATCGCATTGTAGGCACTGATGATCAAGCGAACCTGTAAGACCTGGGAGGCCCGAAGAATGTCTTGGGAAGGGATAGGCCCAAGCGACGGGTTCACCAAAATCTTGGGAATCAGCGCGACGCCTTCGGGCAGCACGTAGTCGTTTGGGCCGATTCCCAGGATGAGATCAGTCAAGACAGGAGGAAGGCCGATTTCCTCGTCAATCTCGCTGGTCGGGGTGAAGAAGGGCACGACCGTCACATCGGGGATGTTGGCAACCACGAGCGTTGCGCCCGTTGCGGCGAGTCGCGAGAGCAGTTGGTCGTAGTTTGAGAGGAAACTGCTGAGTGACGTAGCCGAAGAGGGATTTGCCTCCGCGGCTGCACCCAGAATGTCGTTATTCCCAATCCATACAAATACCGTGGTGGGCTGGAGCGTCTCCGCCCACTCCACTTGACTCCGCGACACGCCCTGGTTCAGGCCCGGCAATCCGAGAACCCAACCCGTAAAATCATCGATCGGGAGCGACGGCCGCGTTGTCAGGGCATCCTCCAGTTCAGCGCCCGGCACAGCCAAGTCGGTCGCCTGGACGTAAGGATCGTCGCGTCCGAGCGACGGTGGGCCGGGAGCCGGCTCGAGGATGGGCGACGGCTCCGAGGTGATCAACTCGAGGACGTTGGGAATTCCCGGTGGCCCAATCAGAGGCAATACGAGGGGCACATTCGCCTGGGTCGCGAGAAGGCTCGCCCACCCGTTCGGCTGCTGGGTGTCGAGCAAAGAATCGTTCTGAAAGCCAGCCGAGAGCGAATCGCCCACCACGACGATCCGCGAAAGATCTGTTGCTTGCTGGGCACTTGTTGGCGGTGAGACTGCGCCGCTCAATCCCGCGAGAAACAAAACGGCGAGAATTAGAACGGTCTTTGGCGCGAGAACCTGTGGTCGGTTCTTCGAGACAACAGGACGACGCATTTCACCCTGCAAAACCGTTTCCGATCTGCGCGCCATGGGACACTCCTGGAAGGCGGGGCGCCCTTGCTTGTCGGCGGATGCTATACGATGAATGGAGAGGCGTCAACAGAAACGCTGGCCGCGCCGCATGCTGGAGACCGTGACCGGCTTCCAAGCAATTATGGCAATTACGAAGTACGAGTTTGGCGATCCTCGCCAAACTCGGCAGATCTAGGAATGTATGGCAATAGTCTTCCACTTATTCCCCGGAAACCGGAACGAAATCCCACTGCCCAAGGCATCCAGTTAGGTGTCACGGCTGTGGCCATTGTTAGTAAAGCTATTGTTTACAGTATGTTAGGAATTCAGTGGAAGAAGATTGCCGTCGAATGGATGTTCGCGGCCAGCTTTGCGGTCGCACCGATCTGATTCGGCAGAGTCAGCGTACTCTAATTCATTGCAGTCATTAGACTTGCTAGATCGAGGGGATAAGAGCCTAGCCGGGAAGCCGTGGCCACCGTATTGCAAACTGTGCATCGGGGAAGCGCGGCACACATACTGCACTACAGGTTGGATGATGGTATCGAAACTCGAAGGCATTCGGACGCATGGTTTGAGCGGTCCTCCCAGTCGTCGAACTGACGGATTTGTCAAGGGGCTGAGCCCGGCGATGCTGACGCTTGAAAGCGTGATCGGCGATATCGCCCGTACCGACATTCCCGTCCTGATTGTGGGCGAAAGCGGCAGCGGCAAACAGATGATTGCTCAGCGAATTCATCTCTTGTCCCTGCGGGCCGATCATGAAATGGCCAAGTTGGCCTGCGCCTCGGTGGGACTCGAAGAGTTCTCCCGCGAGCTTGACAGCCACCAAAGTCGCGCGATCGGAACCGTCCTTCTTGACGAAATCAGCGAACTCGATGCGGCCTGCCAGCGATGTCTTTTGCACTCCTTGCCAGATGGTGACGAGCATCCGCGCCCGAGGGCACTCACGGCCCGCTTGATTTCGACGACGAACCAGAATCTTGATGAAGAAGTGCGCGCCGGACGATTCCGAAGCGAACTGTTCTACCGGCTCAACGGCGTGTGCCTGCGCTTGCCCCCGCTCCGGGAACGCAAACGCGACATTCCCTCACTCGCCGAATTTTTCATGCTCAAGCACGCAACGCTGTTCGGGCGCCCGCGGCGGACGTTGAGTGCGCGAACATTGGAAGCTTTCCTGGACTGTGACTGGCCGGGCAACATCCGGCAGTTGGAAAATGTCGTGAAGAACATCGTAGCTCTGGGAGACGAAGACTTGCCTGTCGCGGAACTCGCGTGCCGTCCTCCTGAGCGGCGACCGAGGGCAAGCGACGCGGCTTCGGATTCTCTCAAGGCAGCATCGAAAGCGGCATCGCGTGAAGCCGAGCGAGGGCTCATCTTGCGCGCCCTCGAGCGAACACGCTGGAACCGGAAGCGCGCGGCTCGCGACTTGCAGATCAGCTACAAATCGTTGCTCTATAAACTCAAACAGATTGGATTAGAAGATGGGAAAGCGAGCTAGCGGAATGGGTGTGACGAAAGCTGCGATGTACGCGGTATTCCTGACTGCTTTGGTGTTTCTTGCGGTCGGAACGTCCA
>Ga0335073_10014517_pt1 | contig 11039 bp, 9 predicted proteins | sample Lox_Sample_22_FD_207093 | JGI IMG/M metagenome (GOLD analysis project Ga0335073, IMG submission 207093) | Soil microbial communities from Loxahatchee National Wildlife Refuge, Florida, United States - Lox_Sample_2.2 | ecosystem: Environmental > Terrestrial > Soil > Wetlands | place: USA: Florida... | reverse complement strand
TCATGGAGGACCCGCCAAGCAAGTTCTTCCGCCTCGCCCCCGGCCGTGAAGTGCGTTTGCGCTGCGCCTACTTCGTGACCTGCACCGACGTGGTTAAGGACGCGAGCGGCGAAATCGTCGAGCTCCGCTGCGTCTACGACCCGGAGACGCGCGGCGGCGACGCCCCCGACGGGCGCCGGCCGAAGGCGACGCTGCACTGGCTCTCGTCCGAGCACGCCGTGCCCGCCCAAGTGCGTGTCTATGACCGTCTCTTCACCCGCCCCGATCCCGGCGCTGACGGCGACCTCTACGCCGACCTCAACCCCAACTCGGAGACGGTGCTCCAGGAGTGCCTGGTCGAGCCTGCGCTCGCGGAACTGCCGGTCGGTGAGACCGTGCAGTTCGAGCGCCTCGGCTACTTCTGCCCGGATCCCGACTCGACGCCCGGACGGCTCGTCTTCAACCGCACCCTCGGCCTCAGGGACACCTGGGCCAAGCTCCAGGCGCAGGCCGCCAGGCCATAACGACCTGTCGCACCGCCGCGGCTCTTCAGGCCCCGGCGGTTCAGGGGGAAACATTGGCGGGCAGGTCCCTCCGAACAGGCCGGCCGCTTGGAAGCTCGGCACGGCCGCCGGGCAGGTCCGGCTGACGGGCGTCGCCGCCGAGGTGACCGCAGTCCGGTCCGCGCGACCCAGTTGAGCAGCGCCGCCCCTGGATTGCCGGCCGTTAGCTCCCCGTGCTCCGAAGGCAGAGCGCGGCGAAGTCGATGCCGTAGACCGGCTGGTAGAGCTGGCAGCCCATCCGGGCGGAAAAGAAGTCGCGGCTCGCGGTGGTCGCGAATGCGGCCGCCGGCGCGATGTCGCGCTCGAGTTCCAGCTCGAGCTGGCTGTATGTGCGGTAACGCGTGGCCCCGGAGAGCGTTGCCGCCGCGTGGAGCTGCCGGTCGAATGCGGGGTCGTCGAGGTAGGAGAAGTTTTGGTTGCCTTCCGCGGTGATCGTGCTGCCGTCGAATAGCCCGAGGGATTCCGACGGGTCGGAAGTGGCAAACGACCATCCGGAGACGGCGAGATCGAACGGCTCGCCGCGGCGGCTGATCCGGTCGAAGTAATCGCCGAGCGAGAATTCCTTGATCTGGACATCGATTCCGAGTGGCTGCAGGTCGCGGCGGATGATCTGCGCCTCCTGAAGCCACGGCGATACGTCGGGCGTGTACATGATCGCTGTCGCGCGGACGTTTCCGGCAAGCTGCTGCGCCTGGCGGAGATCGGGGCCGGTCAGCGGGTAGAGATGGAGGTCGTCGGCGCCGACGGTGAAGGGCGGCATGTAGTCGTCGGTCGGACTTCCTGCGTTGAAGGGATTCACCTCGGCGAAGCGCTGGCCCTGGGCGGCCAGCGCCGCCCGGTCGATCGCGTAGTTGACCGCACGCCGCAGCCGGACATTGGAGAACAGCGGCCTGCTCGTGTTCATGTACAGGATCCGTACCCCGTCCGCAGGGCTGATGAAGTATTGCTGGTGCCCTGACCTGGCCGCCTTGCTGCCCGGTCCGTACTGTGACTCCAGCCCTGGCCCGGCGTCGCGCGGGAGGCCGTCGACCGCGTAGTCGGCCGTGCCGGCCTCGATTTCGGTAAGAGCGCGGGCGCTGTCGATCCCGATCGTGAAGACCATCTGGTCGAAGTGGTGCGGGCGATCGCCCCGGTAATTGGGGTTCCGCCGCAAGACCAGCTGCTGGCGTGGTGAGTACGACGCGATGTAGTACGGGCCCGCCGATGGGATGTCGTTCAGGCCGCCCCGGACGGCTGGCGTGCCGACCGGGACGGCGCAGGCCGCGCCGGCCGCGAGCCAGGCGAGGAAGGAACCGTCCGGCTGCGACAGCGTGATCGTGAGCGTGTTGCCGCGCGCGACCACCCCGCTGAGCCCTGGCGCCTTTCCCGTGACGTAATCGTGGTAGCCGACGATGCCGCTGAACTGACTCGCCAATGGCGATTTCAGCTGCGGGCTGGCCACGCGCTCGATGGTCGCCTTGAATGTCTGCGCGGTGACTGCCTCGTTCGAGGACGGCGAGAAGCGGAAGCCGGACCGGATCGTGAAGGTGTAGGTCCTGCGGCCGTTGCTAGGGGCCGGGACCGCCTCAGCGACCTCCGGGACGATCTGCGATCCGGCTGACGCCGGCTTGTCCGGGTAGGTCACCAGGTTGGCGCACGTCGCATACAGGACCTCGGAGTTACCGTCCAGCGCCGGGTCCAGAGACGTGAAGTCGTCCTGCAACGTGAAGCGCGCGGTGCCGCCGGTCACCGGCGGGGGCGGGGGCGCGGGCGCGACCGTGACCCACACCTGGCCGGCGGCGGACACGAGCGCCGTCGGGCTGCCGCCGAGGTGAATCGTCTTGGTGACGGCGCCTGAGCGCGGGTCGAGCCGCATGACGGTGCCGTCGTCGGCGTTGGCGACCCACAGCGCGGTCTCCGTGGCCAGGACGGCCGCCGGGCCATCGCCGACGCGGGCGGTCGCAGCGACGGCGCCGGTATCCGGGTCGATCCGCACCAGCGCGTCATCGCCGGCGTTGGCGACCCACACGCCAGCCGCGTTGACGGCGACTGCGTCCGGGCCGTGGCCGACCGGGATCGTCGTCGCCACCAGGGTGGCGGGATCGATGCGGGTGACAGTGCCGTCGGCGCTGTTCGCTACCCAGAGTGAACCCGCGCCCGCCGCGACCGCGGACGGCTCGTTCCCGACGTCGACCGTTCCGGTTGGCCGGCCGGTGCCGGGGTCGATTTGCGCGACGTATCCGTCGGGATCCACGACCCAGACCGACCTGGACGCTGCGAGCATCGGCCAGACCGATCTCTGGCGCGGCAAGGCGCCGGCGACAAGCGGCTGTATCGGTACGGGACGGTTGTACTGCGGGTCGATCATGGAGATCTGACCGGTGTTGTCGCTCACCCAGACCGCACCCGGCGTGGCGGCGAGCGCCGTGGGGGCCCCACCGATCGGGATCGTTTGCTGGATCCGCCGGGAGGACAAGTCGATACGGGATACCGTGCGGTCGTCGAGGTTCGCCACCCACAGCGAACCCGCCGCCGCAACGTCGGCGACCGGGCGTGCTCCCACGGCGAAGGCGGCGTCGACCGAACCGTTCGGGTCTAGGGCAACGACGGAGTTGGCCTGGACCGCGACCTGCTTCTGGCCGCCGCTGGTGGCCGCGACGCCGGCGACGACGCCGGTGGCGACCAGGACCGCCAGGGCGGCGGTCACGGCCAGCAGCCGCGGCCTGGCCCGACTCCGGCCACGGCCGGGGGCCCGCGGCTGCCCTGGTACTGGGCGCTCGAGGGCGGGCCGTTTCGGCGCGGGCGGCGCCTCGAGCAGCCGCCGGTAGACCGACTCGGTTTCCGGTGACGGATAGGCGCCGAGCTCATCTGCGAGAAGCCTGCGGCACCGCTCGTAGACGCGCAGCGCCTCGGCCCTGTTGCCATCGGCGGCGTAGGCCTCCATCAGCAGCCGGTATCCGGTCTCCCGGAACGGCTCGAGCTCGATCGCCTGCTCGGCCCAGCTGGCAGCCTTTGCTTCGGCGCCGGTTCGCAGGCACGCGTCGGCCAGGACGGTCACCGCGCGGCTGCGGATGTCGGCGAGTTCGCGCCGTTTGTCCTCGACCCACGTGCCGTTATCGCCCGGCAGGAACGCCCGCCGGGTCAGCGACTCCGCCAGCAGGGCCGCGGCCTTCGCCGCCGCGGGGTCGCCCCCGGCGAGAGCACGCTCCGCCTCGTCGGCCGCGTCGGCCGCGGCGACGGCGTCGATCCAGGTGCCCTCAGGCAGCTCGAGGCGATAGCAGCCGAAGGCCGCCGTCAGCGCGCGCGGGCCGTCGAGTCCCGCCTCGGTGAGCAGCGAACGCAGCTTGCTCACCAGTACTGTCAGTGCCTTGTCCCAGGTCGCTGGCGGAGCATCCTCCCACAGGGCTGCCGCGAGCTCGTCGCGCGGCACCGGCCGTCCCCGCTCTACCGCCAGGTAGGCGAACAGCAGCCGGCCCTGCCGCCCCGGCAGACGCGAGTCTTGCACCGCGAGGCCGTCTGCCTCGAGCGCGACTCGTCCCACCAGGAAAACCTTCAGCCCCGTCCCCCCAGCCGTTTGCTTGCCAACATTTTGCCTCGATCTAGCAGCGCTTTTCTAGCGTCGCCGTATCCGGGGGCCAGCAGGTAGCCCCAGCGCTGGGCCGGAGGAGGTGAATCACGTGCACCCACATCAGTCCGGACAGCTTGCCGATGACCGGCGTCGCCAGTTGCTCGCACAGGCCGAGCGGGGGTACCTCGCGGCTCGGGTCGTTGCGCTGGCCAAGGCGGCGCGGCGTGCCGAGCGCGCCGAACGGCAGATACGCCAGGCGCTGCGCCGTGCCCTCCGGCAGCGTGCCGAGCCAGGGCAATAGAGCGGGGCGATTGCGTAATCGGCGGGGACGGGGGCGTCCCGATTACCGCTGAAGGCCTGGCCGCCTACGGGCGGCCAGGCCTTCAGCGCAGAGTGCGGAGCCTACGAGCGGAGCTGCTGGATGCGGTCCTTGAGCAGGGTGGTGGCGATGGTGGCCTTGTGCGGCTGGCCGCGCAGGAACGCCAGCGCGAAGTTCTTCGCCTGGTCGTACTCGACCTTGCCGGGCAGGGGCGGCTCGGCCGGGTTGACGTTCACGTCGATGAGCGCCGGGCCTGGGTGGTCCAGCGCCGCCCGGAGGGCGCCGCGGAGGTCGCCGGGCTTGGTGACCTTGGTGCCGAGCGCGCCGTTGGCGGTCGCGAACGCGGCGTAGTCCACGAACGGCTCGGGATACCGCACCCCGTGCTCGGGGTAGCCGAGCACCATCTGCTCCCACAGGATCTGGCCGAGCGAGTTGTTGTTGTTGATCACGACCTTGACCGGCAGCTGGTGCTGGATCGCGGTGAGGAACTCGGCCATCAGCATCGAGAAGCCGCCGTCGCCCACGAACGCGATCACCTGCCGGTCAGGGAAGGCGTGCTGGACCGCGATCGAGTACGGCAGGCCGGGCGCCATGGTGGCCAGGTTGCCCGACAGGTAGAACCCGCGGTCGCCGCGGATCGTCCAGTGCCGCGCGGCCCAGGTGGCGATCGTGCCGCTGTCGCAGGTGAGGATGGCGTCGTCGGCCGCGAGGTCGCTGATCGAGGCCATCAGGTACTGCGGCGCTATGGGATCACGGCCGGCGTCCTCGAGAGCGGCCATCTGCTCCCGCCACTTGCCCATCTCCCGCTGGTACTTGCCGAGGAAGTCGTGGTCGCTCCGCTGCTTGAGCAGCGGCAGCAGGCCGCGCAGCGCCTCCTTGGCGTCACCGACAATGGGCAGTTCGGTGGGCACTCGGGCGCCTGCCCTGGCCGGGTCGGCCTCGATCTGCGCGGTGCGCACGTTCTGCGGCAGGTGCTTGGTGTACGGGAAGTTGGTCCCGACCATGAACAGCGTGTCGATCTCGTCCATCAGGTCCTCGGACGGCTTGGTGCCGAGCAGCCCGATCCCGCCGGTGGTGTACGGCGAGTCGTCGGGGACCGTGGCCTTCCCTGGCAGCGTCTTGACGATCGGCGCGCCGAGCGTCTCCGCGACCGCGAGCAGTTCCTCCCGCGCGTGCAGCGCGCCCGCGCCGGCCAGGATCGCGATCTTGCGGCCCTCGTTCAGGAAGTCGGCCAGCCGCTGGAGCTCGTCCGCCGCGGGCATGCCGGGCGGCTTGAGGTAGACGGGCGCCGTCTTCGGCGACGCGGCTGGGGCGACATGCTGGAAGGGGTCGGCGTCCGCGTCGGCCACCTGGATATCGTTCGGGACGGTGAGGTGCGCGACGCCACGCCGTGCGTAGGCGGTGCGGATCGCGATGTCGACCACGGCGGGGAGCTGCTGCGGGTTGTAGATCATCTGGTCGTACTCGGCGACGTCCGCGTACAGCTTGTCGAGCGCGACTTCCTGCTGGTACCCGGTGCCGAGCACCGAGGTCTCCTGCATGCCCGTGATGGCGAGCACCGGCATGTGGTCGAGCTTGGCGTCGTACAGGCCGTTCAGCAGGTGGATGCCGCCGGGCCCCGAGGTCGCCAGGCAGACGCCGATCTGGCCGGTCGCCTTGGCGTGCGCGGTCGCCATGAAGGCGGCCGCCTCCTCGTGGTGCACGAGCACGAAGCGGAGCTTGTCCTGGTGCCTTCGCAGCCCCTCCATGATCCCGTTGATGCCGTCTCCTGGCAGTCCGAAGACGGTGTCCACGCCCCAGTCGACGAGCCGCTGCGCTAGTGCGTCGGATGCGATCTGTGCCACGGGTCCCTCCGTTTCGTGAAGTTACCCCGGCCGTCTGTCCACGACGGACGCGGCCAAACACGTGCGGCAAAAGACGGAGCGGCGGCCGCGTGACGCGGCCGCCGCTCCGCTCGGGGGCGGGATGGCTATCAGGCCGCCAGGGCAGCCGCCTTGTCCACGGCGGTGTCGTAGACGGCGAGCGTCTCGTGCGCGATCCGGTCCCAGGAGTAGCGGGACCTGGCCCGGTCCGCCGCGGCCACGCTGAACGCTTCGAGCATCATGGGGTGGCCGAGCAGCTGGCGGATCCGCTGGGCGAGCAGCGTCGGCCGGCCGGCCGGCACAAGGATGCCGGTCGTGCCGTCGACCACGGCGTCGACCTGGCCGCCGACCGCGGTCGCGATGACCGGGGTCCCGCAGGCCATCGCCTGCACGGAGACCATGCCGGTTGGGTCATAGCCGGAGACGCTGACGAGCAGGTCCGCGGAGCGCAGCAGCGGCGGCAGCGCGCCGCGGCCGACCTCGCCGGCGAACAGCACCCGGCCGGCCACGTCGAGGGATTCGGCGACCTTCGCCAGCCTCCGGTACGCCATGTCGCCGCGCAGCTTGGCGCGCGGCGGGCCGCCCGCGACAACCAGCTCAGCGCCTGGCACCTTGGCCAGCGCCTCCAGCAGCGTGGTGAGCTCGTCGTGCTCCTGCAGGTCCGCGACGGTCACCAGCCGCGGCCGGGTGGTGCGGTCGGCCACCGGCCCTTCCGGGCTGAACTCGTCGGTGTCCACGCCGCACGGCACGACCTTGATCGACCGGCGCGGGACGCCGAGCCTGGTCAGGTCCGACTCCTCGTCGGAGCTTCCGGCCACCACGGCGTTGACGCTGCGGCCGATGGCGGGCTCGAGCCGGATGCGCTGGGTGCCGACGCTGACCGGCAGGACGTGGTGCCTGCGCTCCGCGACGCCAAGGGAGTCGAACGACTGCACAACCGGGATACGCAGGTCGCGGGCGGCGGCGAGGGCGGCGAGGCCGCTGGTCCAGCGCAGCGCGTGCACAACGTCGGGGCGCTCGTGGCGCCACTGCTCGTGCATTGGCTGGCTGAACGCGGGTACCTGGGCGAGCAGTTGCGACTCGTCGCTGGCGCGCTTGCCGCCCGGGCCGATGAGCTCGATCTTGACGCCTGGCTCAAGCTCGGCCTTGGCCGGGAGCGCGGTGCCGTCCTTCCTCGCGTACACGGTGACGCGATGGCCCTTGCTGGCCAGGCTCCGGCTCAGTTCGCGCAACCTGGTGTCCTCGGCGAGCGACGTCGTGTGCTGCGCTACCAGGGCGATCTTCATGTATAGGCCTCCTCGTCGGGTAGCCGTCACGGCGTGCCCTCGGGAGACCTGCGTGTCAAAAAAAATAGTGGGCCACGCGAGCACGCACGCCGGTAACTGGCGTGGATGCTGCCTGCGTCGTAGGCACCACTGGAGGCAAATATATCCCAGCCGGAACCTGGCTAAACAAGCCTTGCCGGATTTTTCGGGCCCGGCTACCCGGCGGTGGCCTCGCGCACGCTGGGGTACACGGGAATGAGCTGGTCAGCGGCGGTCAGCCGGAGCATCTTCGCCACCGGCTCACGCGGCGACGCGAGGGCGAGCACACCGCCCTGGCGGTCCATCACCCGGTTGGCGCGCAAGATGACGTGCAGCGCCGACGAGTCCATGAAGCGCAGCCCGGACAGGTCGATGATCATCGTGCGCGGCTGCTTCGCCACTTCGGCGTCCAGCACCTCGCGGAGAGCGTCGCTGTTGGTCACGTCAGCTTCGCCGGTGAGCTCCACCAGCGTATATGGCTCGCTGTCTGACTCGACCGTCGCGACAGACGTCGTGAGCAGGTCCACATCCGAGTTTTACCATATGAACCTCGCCGCTGACGCCGCTCAGCGAAGCGGCCGCGGCGACCGGATCGCCATGTGCATCCGGATTGTGGTGCCCGTGTTATCCGAGCGGAGTTCCACCAGGTCACAGACTTGATGGACGAGCCATAGACCGTGCCCGCCCAGCGCGTCTGGGGCGGGCCTGCGGCGGCCCGCGAGCGGGTCGGTGATCACGCCGTCGTCGTGGATCTCACAGACGATCTCGTGCGAGTCGTGCCAGATGGCCAGCGTGCCGGAGGACGGTGTGTGGCGCAGCGTGTTCGCCGCGACCTCGCTGACCGCGAGCACGAGGTCGTTAGCCCGGTCATCGGGGAGGCCCGCCTCCCTGGCGTTCTTCAGCACCAGGGCCCTGACCTGCGACAGGTCGCTGCGGTAGGTGTGGATCATGGCCGTGCCTGGCCGAGCCGCGCGGTGTTGTACGGGCAGGGAGTTTCCGCGTCCGCGCCGGCGAACGCCTGGACCCGGGGGATTATCCGGAGGAACGCCGCCACCGTGGTGGCGTACTCCTTGGCGGTCCGGTAGAAGAACCCGACATGCCTGAAGGGGCCGGCCGTCGCCGGTACCTCAGCCATCCTCACCTCCGCCGCGCTGCCGGACGGATACTCGGTCACCCCCTGCACGCTGCTTGGCGCTACCCGAAGCGGTGATCCGCAAACCGCCGCGATCGTGACCGGTAATTTCTTAGTAAGATCCGCACAACTGGCGCCGCACCCCGGCGGAGATCAGTACGGACCGTACTCGGTGAAGACTCTCCGGGTGATGGTGCCGTGGCCGACGTGGCCACCGGCCCAGAGGGTGATCCGCTGCCCGCCGTCGAGGAATTCGGGCGCCTCGTCATCGATCACCGTGATCGTCACCTCGGCGTGGTCGCCGGGGTACAGGGGCTCTCCGTCATCCCAGCAGATCTCGGCGGGGAAGATCCGGGTGCCGCCGGGACCGCGCAGCCGGGGCGCCTGGACCATCAGCGCGTGGGTGTGGTTCAGGTAGCGCTGCGCGGGCGGCCGCGATGGTCGCGAGGGAAGCGCGGAACGCGCCCCCGCGGGGTCCAGCGCGATGAGTGCGCGGAATCTCATCTGCTTCAAACTCCATCACCTGCCAAGAGCCGGACGGATGGCTGCAGGCAAATTATATCGTGAAGCGAGGTTTCTTCCAGGGTCCATCGAGAGAACCACTCCCGCCGCCACAGCGGGGAATACGGTGGCTCGCCTGGGTGCTTGCGCCACTATGAGTGGTCTGGACGTCCAGGCTGGCGAGGACTTCGCGGCCGACTGGGACACGTGGCACAAGCAGCACGAGGACCGGCTCGCGGCGCCGGACGGGTTCTTGGCGATCACCAGCATCAACTGGCTCACCGAGGCCCCGACCCGGTTCCCCGACGCGCCAGGGGAGTGGGCGGCAGACGACTCGGGCGTCACCGTGCACCTCGCGTCCGGCGAGGAGCTCACGCTGGACGGCGCCCGCATCACCGGCCGGCATCACTTCGGCCAGATCCCCGAGCGCGGCGGGCTGTTCCCCCGGGACGCCGCCGCCGTGTACGAGGTGGCCAAGCGCGGTGGCAATGACATCCTGCGCCCGCGCCACCCCGGCACCGTGCTGCGCACGGGCTTCCGGGGCACTCCGGCGTACGCGCCGGACCCGCGCTGGGTGATCCGAGGCCGCTACCAGCCCTTTGACGAACCCCGGGACGTCACCGTCGGCTCGGTCGTGGAGGGGCTCCAGCACGTGTACGCGGCGCCCGGCGTGGTCGAGTTCGAGGTAGGCGGGCAGCCGCTCGCACTGACCACGTTCAACGGTTACACCCCCGGCAGCCTGCATATCTTGTTCACCGACGCCACCAGCGGCGTCACGACGTACCCCGCCAACAGGTCGCTGCGGATCGCGGCGCCCGGCGCGGACGGCACGGTCATCCTGGACTTCAACCGGGCGACCAACTTGCCGTGCGCGTACACCAAGTTCGCGACGTGCCCCCTCCCGCCTACGGGCAATCGCCTTCCGGTAGCCGTCGAGGCCGGCGAGCAGATCCCTTACGAGGCCAGAGCGGGAGAGGCGTGATCCGCTAACTCTGGCTCTCGACGCCTCAATCCCGCTAGTGGCTTTGCGCCCCCCTGCTCAGGACCGTCGGCCCCTCCGCACACGCCACGTCCAGTACTCGCATGGAAGTGGGCATGCCGTTTGCGCCAGAGCCGCAATGGGGTGGCCTGGGCGGCATGCGTGAGGGGGCTAGCATGCGCAAAGCCGCAATCTCCACGGGGGCGCTTGGGCTGATCCTGCTGGTCGGCGCTGCCCTGCTGTCGTGGTGGATCACTCCGTCATATATCGCGCGCATGCCGGGCAGCTACGACAAGACGCGGACCTATGACGCCACGATCCGCACGTTGTTCAACCCGGCAGCGTTGGCGTCCGGTAACCTGGCCGGCGCCATCAAGACAGGCCTGCCTGCGACGATCACCGAGACCGTCAAGGTGCAGCAGACGTCGGGCAATACCGCCCTTGTGCAGGACACCAGGAAGATCATGGTGTCCGGCACCATGGTGGGGGAGACCGTCTCGCCCTACGCGCTGGACAGGCAGACCCTGGCGGCGACTAGCAGTCACCCCAGCGACTGGAGCGTGATTCCGGCGCTAGGTCTGACGGTGAGCTGGCCGCTCGGCGCCAAGCAGCAGAACTACACCGGGTGGGTGTACCAGACCTCTACAACCACGACCCTGAAGTACGTCAAGGAGGTCCAGCAGGGCGGCATCAACACTTACGAATACCAGGCGACCGTCCCGCCGACGCCGATCAAGAACCCGCAGCTGCTGGCGAGCCTGCCGAAGTCGCTGCCCGTGTCCTTGCTGCCGCGGCTCAGCGCGGCAGGGCTGATCTCGCCGTCGGCCATGGCCAGCCTGGCCAAGGCGTTCCC
>Ga0335073_10014516_pt1 | contig 11040 bp, 9 predicted proteins | sample Lox_Sample_22_FD_207093 | JGI IMG/M metagenome (GOLD analysis project Ga0335073, IMG submission 207093) | Soil microbial communities from Loxahatchee National Wildlife Refuge, Florida, United States - Lox_Sample_2.2 | ecosystem: Environmental > Terrestrial > Soil > Wetlands | place: USA: Florida... | reverse complement strand
ACGTCCGGGTCCTGGCGGCCGATCTCGGGGCCGCCCTGGGCGGTGGCGCCCACGTGCGGAGGCTCCGGCGGACCGCGGTCGGGCCCTGGACCGAGGAACAGGCAGTCCCCCTCGATGAACTCGACCGCGAGTGTCTTCTTCCACCCCTCGCCGCTCTGCCCTGGATAGATCGGGTGACGGTGGGCGAACAGGCGGCCGGCGACGTCGCTCACGGGAAGGTCCTGGAAGCGGCGTCCCTCGGTGTCGCCGGACCGGGACCGTGGTCCATGGTGACCCCGAACGGAGATCTGCTGGCGGTGTACGAGCCCTACGGGCCCGGGCTGGTAAAGCCGGCAGTGGTGCTCCCGCCTTCCGCCGACCGGCCGGGCGGCGGTTAGCCTCGACCGAGATGGAGGTCCTGCACCATCCCGGGAACTGCCGTGCCGATCGGGCCTGCGCAGTGTCGATCGGCGCCTACGACGGCGTGCACACCGGCCACCGGCTGGTCATAGACCGGGTCAAGCGGGTGGCCGCGGAGCAGGGGCTGGCTTCCGCCGTGGTTACCTTCGACCTGCACCCGGCCGCCGTGGTCCGCCCGGAATCCGCCCCGAAGCTGCTGACCGATCTCGACCAGAAACTCGAGCTTCTGGCCGGGACCGAGGTCGACTACGCCCTGGTCGTTCATTTCGACCAGTACCGCTCGGAGGAGTCGGCCGAGGACTTCGTCCGCGAGGTCCTCGTCGGGTGTCTCGACACCAAAGCCGTGGTCGTCGGTCACGACTTCCATTTCGGTCACAAACGGCTAGGGAACGTGCCCCTGCTGCAGGACATGGGGGCCGAGTTGGGCTTCGACGTGACCGGCCTGAGGCTCTTCACCGGCGGTTTGGGAAAGGAGCCGGTCTCGTCCACCCGCATCCGGGCCCTGCTGGCCGAAGGATCGGTGGGCGAAGCAGCCTCGCTCCTCGGCCGTCCCCACCAGGTACGCGGCTTCGTCGCCCACGGGGACAAGCGAGGCCGGCTGCTGGGCTTCCCCACCGCCAACGTGGCGGTGCCGGTCGACATCGCCCTGCCCGCCGAAGGGGTCTACGCCGGCTGGTACCAGCGCCCGGACGGCATCCGCCGGCCCGCTGCGCTTTCCCTGGGACGCCGCCCCACCTTCTATGAGGGGGCGGAGATGTCCCTCCTGGAGGCCTATCTACTGGACTTCGATGGGGACTTGTACGAGGAGCCGGCCCGAGTCGAGTTCGTCGCCCATCTCCGCAGCCAGTCGCGGTTTGAGTCGGCACAGGCCCTGGTCGACCAGATGGCCCGCGATGTGGCCACGACTCGCCGGGTCCTGGGCGAGCCCCGGGGCGGCTAGCGCCGGCGCGGCTAGCGCTGGCACGGCTGGCGCTAGCCGTGCCCTTTCCGTTCTTAGTGTGCAGTACTTAACCATATATGGGTAACTACTGCACACTAACAATATATCTCATGTAATAACGGTGGCGCGCTGACATCTCAAGGCCCGTCATCGTCTCCGCCGCGGCCCGCTGCGCGACGATCGCGCTTGATGCTGCCCCGCCGGCGCTTGGCTTGGACCCGTCTCCGCTGCGCCGCCAGCGTGGGTCGGGTCGGGCGCCGGGCTGGTGCCACCTCCAGGGCGCCGGCCAGGCGGGCGGCCAGGCGAGCCAGAGCCAGCTCCCGGTTGCGGGTCTGGGACCGCCGGTCGCTGGCCGCCACCGTCACCACCGGGCCCAACCGCCCGGCCAGGCGTTCTCGGGCCCAGTCCGGCAGGCTGGGGGAACCGGCCACGTCGAAGGTGACCTCGGCCCGGGTATTCGACGTGTTCACGTGCTGACCGCCCGGGCCGCCCGACGCGCTGAAGCGCCACGTGAGCTCGCGCATCGGTATCACCACTCCGGGCGCCACCGTGAGCGTGTCCCTCGGAGCAGGGGCATCGGCGCTCGAGTCCGTCAACCGGACCCCCGGCTGCTACCATTGAGGAGCGACCGGCGGGTCCGGTCGCGCCCGGGTATCGATCCCATCATCGGGGCAAAGACCTCGGGAATCCATGATGTGCCATCAGTCGATGTGCCATCGTCCCCCAATGCTCAAGGAACAACTGCGTCTATGCCAGACAAAGCCGCCACGATCGCGACCTACCGGACTCACGAGACCGATACCGGTTCGCCCGAGGTCCAGGTTGCCATCCTCAGCGAGCGAATTTCCCATCTGACCGAACATCTCAAGGTTCACAAGGGTGATCATCACACTCGAAGGGGACTTATGAAGCTGATCGGTCGGCGGCGCCGGCTCCTGGATTATGTCCGCGAGAACGATGTCGAGCGTTATCGCGAGCTGATCGCAAGGCTGGGACTACGTCGATAGCCCCCCGATGGCAGCGGTCGGCCCGGCTGCTGTCACGCGTCACGTAACACCATGAATCGAATGAGCGGCGACCGCAGGTCAGCTGCCAGTCGAGGATCTCCCGGGCGATTGACCCGGTCACCGGGAGGTCGCCGACTGGGAACTGGCCAACCGCCGCTCCGGACGCCCGGAAAGCCGGGCATCGAAAGGAGCGTGCCTCATGGCCGCTAACTCCGCTACATCCACCAAGGTCTCCGGACCGATAACCGGTACGACGAAGTCGCTGAGCTTCGAGACCGGCCAGCTTGCTCAGCAGTCGCAGGGCGCGGTAGTCGGCCGGATCGGCGACACCATGGTCCTGGCCACGGCCAACGCCGCCTCGACGGTGAGGGAAGGCATCGACTTCTTCCCCCTGACTGTCGACGTCGAGGAGCGCATGTACGCGGCGGGGAAGATCCCGGGTTCGTTCTTCCGCCGTGAGGGCCGCCCGGCTGACACCGCCATACTCACGGCTCGCCTGATCGACCGTCCCCTCCGGCCCAGCTTCGCTGAGGGGTATCGCAACGAGACCCAGGTCGTGGTGACCGTGCTCGGGGCCGACCTCGAGAATCCCCACGACGTTCTCGCCATCAACGCGGCCAGCGCCGCCCTCATGATGTCGGGTATCCCCTTCGAGGGGCCGATCGGCGCCGTCCGTATCGCCTACACCGGCGAAGGTGAGTGGAGTCCGCACCCCACCTATCAGGAGGGCGATGCGTCGGCCTTCGAGCTGGTCGTCGCCGGGAGGCAACTCGATGACGGCGATGTGGCCATCATGATGGTGGAGGCCGGCGGTACGGCGGACTCGTGGGAGCTCTACCAGTCCGGTGCGCCCAAGGTCACCGAGACGGTCATCGCGGAGGGGCTGGAATCGGCGAAGGCGTGGATCAGGGACAGCGTCGAGTTGCAACGCCGGCTCGTGGCCGAAGCCGGAGCCCGGCCTCCTCTCGCCTACGAGCCCCAGTCTGACTACGGCGAGGACGTGTTTGCCCGGGTGGCAGAGATGGGGACGGCCAGGATCGAGAAGGTCACCACCATCACGGCCAAGGCCGAGCGGGAGGCGGCGACCGGCGAAGCCACCCAGGCCATCATCGAGGAGCTGGGAGAGGAGTTCGAAGGCCGGGTTGGCGAGATCAAAGCGGCGGTGCGGTCTCTGACCAAGAAGCTGGTCCGTCAGCGCATTGCCACCAGCCAGGTCCGGATCGATGGTCGGGGTCCGGGCGACATACGACCGCTGTCGGCTGCGGTCGGGGTGGTTGCGACCGCCCACGGCTCAGGTCTGTTCCAGCGCGGCGAGACCCAGGTTCTCAATATCACCACCCTCGGCATGCCTCGCATGGATCAGCTCCTCGACACCATCGGCATCGAGGACAAGAAGCGCTTCATGCACCACTACAACATGCCGCCCTATGCCAACGGCGAGACGGGCCGGGTGGGCAGCCCGAAGCGCCGGGAGATCGGACACGGGCTCCTGGCCGAGAGGGCGCTGTTGCCTGTCGTACCTCCGGTGGAGGAGTTCCCCTACGCGCTGCGGCTGGTATCCGAGGTGCTGTCGTCCAACGGCTCGACCTCGATGGCGTCGGTCTGCGCGTCGACCCTTTCCCTGATGGATGCCGGCGTGCCGATCAAGGCGTCCGTGGCCGGCATCGCCATGGGGTTGGTCAAGGTCGACGACCAGTACATCACCCTCACCGACATCCTCGGCGCCGAGGACGCGTTCGGAGACATGGATTTCAAGGTGGCCGGCACCGCGGAGTTCGTGACCGCCCTTCAACTCGATACGAAAATCGACGGTCTCCCCGCTGACGTCCTGGCCGCCGCCTTGCGTCAGGCTCATGAGGCCCGCATCAAGATTCTGGCCGTTATGGCCGACGCCATCGCCGAGCCGCGCCGTGAGGTTCGTGATACCGCACCGAAGATCGTCAGCATCGAAATCCCCATCGACAAGATCGGGGAGGTCATCGGTCCCAAGGGCAAGATCATCAACGCCTTGCAGCAGGAGACCGGGACCGACATCGCCGTCGATGACGACGGTGTGATCGGCACGGTCACCATCGGAGCTCGGGACGGGGGCGCGGTGGCGGAGGCCAAGCGCCGCATCGAGATGATCCTGGACCCGCCCAAGGCCGAGGTCGGCATGACATACCGGGGCAAGGTCGTCAACATCACGAAGTTCGGCGCCTTCGTCAACATCCTGCCCGGGCGAGACGGGCTGATCCATATATCGAAGCTCGGTCGCGGCAGGCGGGTCGAGAAGGTCGAGGACGTGCTCGACCTGGGCGACGAGATCGAGGTCCGCGTCGACGACATCGACCCGCAGGGGAAGGTCTCACTCTCCCTGGCCGGCAACGATGACCCGGCCCCGAATGGGTCTGGTGCCCGCGGCTCGGCGCCGGCCGCTGACGCTTCGAGCAGCTCCGCAGCAGGCTCGGGCGAAGTGTCTTTCGAGGACTCCTGGGAGGAGGAGGCCACGGCCACCTTCGGCGATCTCGGCCCGGCGACGGCCGGCGGCGCAGACCGCGGCGCTTTCGAGGGCGATCGAGGGCCGAGGCGCAATCCGCGTCGCCGGCGCTCCTGAGCCGGGCGGGTCCTTGACCCTGTCATCCCAAACCCTCGATGAAGGGCTGACCATCGTGACCGAACGGATGCCCGACGTCCGTTCGGTCTGCCTCGGATTCTGGGTCGGCACCGGGTCCGTCGACGAAGCTCCGGCGCATGCCGGGGCTTCACATTTCCTCGAGCACCTGCTCTTCAAGGGCACCGCCAGTCGCAGCGCCCGCAGCATCGCCGAAGCGGTCGACTCCGTGGGGGGCGACATCAACGCTTTCACCACGAAGGAGTACACGGCCTTCTATGTCCGCCTTCTGGCCGACGACCTGGACATGGGTCTGGACATCATGTCGGACATCGTCTGGTCGCCGGCCTTCCGATCGGAGGAGTTCGAATCCGAGCGCCAGGTGATCCTGGAGGAGATCCTCATGCACGCGGACGAGCCCTCCGAGCTGGTCCACGACGAACTGGCCCGGGCCCTCTTCCCGGGCCATCCCTTGGCCCGGGACGTGCTCGGCGAGCAGGCGACCGTGTCGGCCATGACGGTCGAAGACGTGGCCGCCTTCCATCAGGCGCAGTACCGACCGGCCAATGTCGTGGTGGCGGCTGCCGGTCGGCTCGAGCACGATCACGTGGTGGAAGGCCTGGCCGCCCGTCTGGGCGGGCGTGACGGTGGCCGCCCGCCGGCCCGGGCCGTACCCGCCTGCCCGCCGTTGAAGCGGGCCTTTCTGGCCAAGGAGACCGAGCAATCCCATCTGGTGGTGGCCGTACCGGGCCCCAGCCGCGATGACGAGGATCGCCACGCCCTGGGCCTGGTCGAGCACATCCTGGGCGGAGGCATGTCGAGCCGCCTCTTCCAGTCGATCCGGGAAGAGCGTGGTCTGGCTTACTCGGTGTATGCCTACCGTCTGGCCTTTGAAGGTGCCGGTGCCCTGGCGGTCTACGCCGGCACGGCGCCGGCGCACGCCCGTGAAGTTCTCGAATTGATCGAGTCGGAGTTCGACCGAATGGCCGAAGCGGGAATCACTGAGGCGGAGCTGGAAGCGGCGCGGAGTCACGTGCGAGGCGCCATGGCGCTGGGCCTGGAGGACTCCGGGGCCCGGATGAGCCGGATCGGCCACAGCCAGCTGGTGCACGGCCGCGTTCTCACCCTCGAGGAAGTCGAGCAGCGACTGGCCGGTCTCACCATCGAGCAGGTCAACCGGGTGGCGGCCCGTTGGCTGTCTGGTGCCCGCACGACGGCGTGTGTGGGTCCTGCCGATCCGCGAGGGTAGGAGGCAGGAGCCGCTACTGTCAGCCCGGTGAGTGACCTGCCGGAGCCAGCCACGGTGGCCGGTTGGCGCACGGTTCTTCCCGCGGTGCACCAGTGAGGGTCGGTGTGATCGGCGCCGCCGGAAGGATGGGTGCCACTGTTTGTGCAGCCGTGACCGCAGCAGCCGACCTGGAGCTGGTGGCTGCCGTCGATCCCGCCCCAACGGGTGGTCAGGCGGCGCCGGGGTTGAGCATCTCGCCGGACCTCGAGGCCCTCTTCGCCGCGGGGGCCGAAGTGGCGGTCGATTTCACCGTTCCGGGAGCGGCGGTCGCCGGCGCCGAGTGGTGCGCGGCCCACGGGATTCACTCCGTGATCGGGACTACGGGGATTGACGACGGCGCCCGGGAGAGACTGCGCACCGCTTTCTCCGACCGGGCCGGCGTCGGTTGCGTAGTTGCGCCCAACTTCGCCATCGGGGCGGTGCTGATGATGCGTTTCGCCGAGCTGGCAGCCCCCTGGTTCGAGACCGGGGAGATCATCGAGCTGCACCACGACGGAAAGGTCGACGCCCCGTCGGGGACGGCCATGCTCACGGCCCAGCGTATGGCGGTCGCTTCCAGCGAATGGGGTGCGGACCCGACCCGGGTCGAGGTTGTGCCGGGCGCTCGGGGCGGCCTGGGCCCGGCGGGGATCCGAATCCATTCGGTTCGCCTGAGAGGGCTGGTGGCCCACCAGGAGGTGTTGCTGGGCGGTGCCGGACAGACCCTGACCATCCGCCACGACTCCTACGACAGGCAGTCCTTCATGCCCGGGGTGCTGCTGGCCGTCCGCCAGGTCTCCGGCCGGCCCGGTCTGACCGTCGGCCTGGAGAAGCTCTTGGGCATCTGAGCGAAAGCGCCTTGACTAGTCGGCTGACAGCGATAGGCTAACGGTGTTATCACAGGCACGTAAGAGCACTTTTGGGGGTGCTGCATGGCCGTGACCAATGAGCAGCTGATCGGCCGGGATGAGGTCAATGACCTGGAGGCCATCCTGGGGATCAGCAACTCCGACCCTGACGCAGTCGATCACGCGGTCGACTCCCGCTACGAAACCCTGTTCACCTGGAACTACGACAAGGGAACCCGCGGGCGGCTGGACCGCCTCTACGAGAAGGCGAAGTCCTCGCAGTGGAACGGCCAGACCGACCTGCCGTGGCACATCGACGTTGACCAGGAAGCCGTGGTGGAGGCCAACCGGGCGTTGATGGGGGCCAACGGACTCGACATCGACGTGACCGGGACGCCGTTCGAGCACTGGACCGACCAGCAGTGGTTGAAACTCGGCTGCGAGAGCCAGAACTGGACTCTGTCTCAGTTCCTGCACGGGGAGCAGGGCGCCTTGCTGTGCACGGCCCGCATAGTTGAGACGGTGCCGTGGATCGACGCCAAGTACTACGCGGCCACCCAGGTCATGGACGAAGCCCGACACGTCGAGGTTTTCGGGCGCTACCTGACCGAGAAGCTCTCGGGCCACTACCCGGTGAACGCCCATCTCGGCATGCTCCTCGACGACATCATCCAGGACAGCCGCTGGGACATGACCTATCTCGGCATGCAGATCATGGTGGAAGGTCTGGCCCTGGCTGCGTTCGGCTTTCTGCACGACACCACCACCGAGCCCCTCTTGAAGCAACTGCTTCGCTACGTGATGTCGGACGAGGCTCGCCACGTGGCCTTCGGCGTTCTTTCGCTGCAAGAGTTCTATGCCGGTCTGAGCGAGTCCGAACTTCAGGAGCGCAAGGAGTTCGCCTTCGAGGCCGCCGTGCGGATGCGCGACCGCTTCTTGCAGCAAGAGGTGTGGGAGCGCCTGGGTGTACCCGTCAAGGAAGCAGTGTCGGTCGTGCAGCGCTCGCCTGAGCGGCAATTGTTCCAGCGCATGCTCTTCTCGAAGATCGTGCCGAACTGCAAGAAGCTGGGTCTGCTCGACCACGGCAACGGGTGGCTCCGCGATCGATTCACGGAAATAGGGGTCATCGAGTTCGAGAACCTGGCCGACACCGGTGAGGAGTTCGAGGCCTTCCAGCTCAACTGATCCCGGCCGCCGCGGCCGTTGAAGCGCACCGGTCCGGTCGTTCCGGGGCACCGGTCCGGTCGTTCCGGGGCACCGATCCGGTCGTTCCGGAGCAATGGCCGGTCCTGCGGTCGGCAGGCCGGTAGGCTCTGTACATGCCAACGCTCGCAAGGTTTGGTGCCGTCGGATGCGCCATGGTGACGCCGTTCGACCGGGATGGCGCACTCGACGTGGACGGAGCGGTGAACCTGGCCCGCTGGCTGTGCTCGAAGGGCAACGACTTCCTGGTTCTGGCCGGCACCACCGGCGAGGCGCCGGTGCTGACCGACGACGAGAAGGTGACGCTGTGGCGGGCGGTGAGCGAAACCGTTTCGGTGCCGGTTCTGGCCGGGACCAGCACCGCCGACACCCGGCATTCGGTCGAGCTGACCAAGTTCGCCGTCCAGGCCGGCGCCGCCGGCATCCTGGCCGTGGTGCCGTACTACAACCGTCCTTCCCAGGCGGGAATCGAAGCCCATATGCGGGCGATTGGTGCCGCAGCCGGTGGGCTTCCGGTCGTGCTCTACGACATACCGGTACGGACGGGGCGTAAAGCAGCCCAGGACGTCATCGTCAAGCTGGCCCACGACGGCGTGATCATCGGCGTCAAGGATGCCACCGGCAATCCGGCCAGCTCCGCTGCTCTGCTGGCGGCCGCCCCTCCTAGTTTCGAGCTCTACAGCGGCAACGACTCCGACACCTTGCCGCTGCTGGCGGTCGGGGCGGTCGGCACCATATCGGTCGAGTCGCACTGGGCCGGCGACGAAGTCAGCGAGATGATCGCCGCCTTCCAGAAGGGTGACGTCGAGCACGCCCGCGACCTCAACACCCGGCTCATTCCGTCCCACCTCTTCCAGTCGACCGACGATGCGCCGAACCCCATCCCGGCCAAGGCCATGTTGAGGACTCTCGGTTTGCCGGCAGGGGAGTGCCGACTGCCGATGGGATCGGGACCGGAGGAGATCGAGGACCGGGCCCGCCGGGTCTTTGCTCACCTGCATGCCTGAACCGGGAGACGCTTCACCGACCTCAGCCGAACCCGGTTCCGTCAGGGTCGTCTTCCTCGGCGGTCTCGGCGAGATCGGACGCAACTGTGCGTGCATCGAGGTCGACGACAGGATCATGCTCCTCGACTGCGGGCTCATGTTTCCCGACACCGACATGCCGGGCATCGATCTGGTGCTGCCCGACTTCACCTACCTGAGGGAGAACGCCGATCGGGTGGAGGGGTGCATCATCACCCACGGGCACGAGGACCATTGCGGCGGCCTCAGCTTTCTGCTGCGTGATCTGTCCTTTCCCATCTACGGTTCCGAACTGACTCTCGGACTGGCCCGGAGCCGGATCGAGGAGGCCGGGCTGCTGGACCGGACCACTCTGATTCCCGTCCGCGACGGGGAAAGGAGGCGGATCGGAGCCTTCGACGTCGAGTTCATACCCGTCACCCACTCCGTCCCGCACGGATTCGCCACCGCCTTCCACACTCCCGCCGGCGTCATCCTCCACTCGGGCGACTTCAAGATCGACCTCACTCCGGTAGATGGGCGCTCGACCGATCTGGCCCACATCGGGGCCATCGCCGACGGGCCCGGAGTAAAGCTGCTGCTGTCCGACTCGACCAACGCCGAGGAGGAAGGCCATTCGTCGAGCGAGCGCCGGGTGGGGCGGGTTCTGGCTGACCAGTTTGCTGCCCACCCCGACAAGCGGGTCATCATGGCCTGCTTCGCCAGCCACATCCACCGCATCCAGCAGATCGCCGACGCGGCCATAGCGAACGGGCGCACCATCGCCACACTCGGCCGTTCCATGGGAAAGAACGTGGCCCTGGCCCGATCCATGGGCTTGCTCTCCATACCCGACGACCGGCTGATCGACATCGAGCGGATCGGCGACCTGGATCCGCGGCGGCTGTGCGTGATCTCGACCGGGTCGCAGGGAGAGCCCATGTCGGCCCTGGCGCTCATGGCCTCGGGCGACAATAAATGGATCTCCGTCGGGGAAGGCGACCTGGTGGTCCTGTCCTCCCACGCCATACCCGGCAACGAGACCAACGTCGGGAAGGTGATCGACGGCCTGTGCCGGTTGGGCGCCGAAGTGATCCACTCAGGTTTGGCCGAGGTGCACGTAAGCGGGCACGCCAAGCGGGAGGAGCTGCGCCTCCTGCTCTCGCTGGTGCGGCCGGAGTGCTTCATACCCGTTCACGGCGAGTTCAGGCACCTCACCCACCACGCCCGGCTGGCGGAGGAGATGGGAGTGGCGCCCGAGCGAATCCTGCTGGCCGAGGACGGAGACGTCATCGCCCTCACGCCGAGCGGAATCGACTTCGCCGGCGAGGTGCCCGCCGGCTACCTCTACGTAGACGGAATTGTCGGCGACGTTGGCCAGGGCGTACTCCGAGACCGCCGGGTGCTGGCCGAGGAAGGCGTGGTCGTCCTGGTGCTCACCGTTGACGCCAAGTCGGGCGAGGTCCTCACCGGACCCGAGATCATCACCCGGGGCTGGGTGTACGCCCCCGAGGCCGAGGAGCTCCTCGGCGAGGCTCGCCAGACCGTGATCGAAGCGCTGGAACAAGCTGCTGACTCGGGCCCCGTGGACTTCGAGACCCTCCGGCGGCGGGCGCGGAGTGCATTGGGCCGTTTCGTCTCTGATCGCACCCGGCGACGGCCCATGATCGTCCCGGTCGTGATGGAGGTCTGAGGACCCCGAGCCGGTCACGGCCTACCGAATGCCACAAGTGAGGGCGCCCGGCAGGACCCGGTCCATGCCCTGGTACCGGAGTGACT
>Ga0335073_10014515_pt1 | contig 11040 bp, 6 predicted proteins | sample Lox_Sample_22_FD_207093 | JGI IMG/M metagenome (GOLD analysis project Ga0335073, IMG submission 207093) | Soil microbial communities from Loxahatchee National Wildlife Refuge, Florida, United States - Lox_Sample_2.2 | ecosystem: Environmental > Terrestrial > Soil > Wetlands | place: USA: Florida... | reverse complement strand
CTGATCACGCGAACCATAGAGCCGAGAAAGTTGTATGAGGAAGTTGACTGGGGGCTGCTGGTTTTTTTTGTTGGATTGTTCCTTATCGTGGGCGGAGCGCAAAACGCGGGAATCGTCGGCGACTTGCTGCATATAGCTGAATACTGGAATCTGCACAAGCTTGGAGCTTTCACCATCGCTGTCGCGCTTGTGAGCAACATCGTGAGCAACGTGCCGGCGGTGATGCTGTTGAAATCGATGGTGCCGGCTTTTTCGAATCCGCATACAGCATGGATGGTGCTCGCGATGGCCTCGACCCTGGCAGGCAATCTGACAATTACGGGGAGCGTCGCGAACATTATCGTGGTCGAGAGCGCCAAACCGGATACAAAGATCAGTTTTTGGGATTATTTTCGGGTAGGGCTTCCGATCACTGTTACGACCTTGGCGTTTGGCTGGGCGTGGCTGAACTGGGTTCACTAGATCTCGCGCATGAAAAAAATGAGAATTGTCGGGCTCGGAGAAGTGCTGTGGGACTTGCTGCCTGGTGGGGCCTCTCTTGGTGGTGCACCGGCAAATTTCGCCTACATCGCCGGGCTACTGGGGAGTGAAGGCATTGTCGCCAGCCGAGTAGGGGAAGATTCGCTTGGCCGAGACGCTCTCGAGCGCATGCGGGAACTCGGGCTAGGAACGGATTACGTGCAGGTTGATTCGGGACATCCGACCGGCACAGTGAACATTGAAATCGACGCGGAGGGGCAGGCGAGGTTCGAGATTGCGCATCCGGTTGCCTGGGATTTTCTGGAGCTGACACCTGCGTGGCGGCAATTGGCAAACGAAACGGACGCGGTCTGCTTCGGATCTCTGGCGCAACGCTCACCGCGAAGCCGGGCAACAATCCAGAGCTTTATAGATGCGGTGTCGGCGGATGCCATCAAAGTCTTCGATGTGAATCTTCGACAGTCATACTACTCGCAGGAAATTCTCGGCGATTCGATGAAGCGGGCAGACATCGTGAAAGTGAACAACCAGGAGTTGCCGAAAATCATGGAGCTGCATGGGCTGCCACACAAAAATGAGCGTTGGTCCGCGGAAGCGTTGCTGGCGAAATTTAACTTGAAGCTCGTGTGTGTCACGCGAGGTGCGGATGGCAGTCTGCTTGTGCAGAAAGATGATATTGACGAGCATCCCGGATTTCGCGTAAAGGTCGCGGATACGGTCGGTGCGGGGGATGCGTTTACCGCCGCATTGCTACACGAGTATCTGCACGGATCGCCGCTGAAGTCGATGAATGAGATGGCCAATCGCGTGGGTGCGTGGGTCGCAAGCAAGCCCGGCGGCATGCCGGTTGCGGCGGGTGGACTGCACGACATATCGGCCGAGTTCACGCAGAGCGAAACTTCTTAAAGCCCGACTCGCAGGAAATTGTCCCGGTGTTCGGTGTCGCGAAACGCTTCCGTACCGCCGGGTCGTGTGGTGGAGAGCGCTCCGGCGAGATTCCCGGATTTCAGACAGGTTTCGAGATCGGCTCCCCGCACGTATTGATGCAAGAAGCCCGCATCAAAACTGTCGCCAGCACCTACCGTATCGATTGGAGTCACGGGCTTTGCCGCAGCGATCGCGCGTTCTTTCCCGCGAACCGCTATGCCGCCCTTGGGCCCGCGTTTTACTACGACAAGCGGCACGCACGCGCTCAGCTTGTGAACTGCGGCCTCCAGATCATCGGTCTCGGCTAATCTGCAAGCTTCGCGCTCATTCGGGAGAAGTACATCCACGAATGGATAGATGTCTTGCAGTCCGTCCCAGCGATCATCAGGATCATCGTTGGTGTCGAGAGACGTCGTGAGTCCCTTCGATTTCATGAACTCGAGCAGTGCACTGATTTTGGGACGAAGCCCGCGCTGCAGGAAAAACGACGAGAGGTGAAAATGATGCGAATCCGAAAGATAGTCCAAGTCTAGGTCGTCCCATTTCAGTTCGGCGATCGTGCCCATATAGGTCAAAATGTTGCGCCAGCTGGTGTGATGCAGAATTACGGTCAGACCTGTCGTAGTCGGCCCTGAGGCAGAACGGACGTGCGAGACGTCGACCCCACCTTGTTGCAGGCGTTGGAGTGCGATCAGGCCAAGCGGATCATCGCCGATGCGAGACTGAAATCCGACGCGGCTTCCCAGCGAGGCCAGATTGTGAGCCACAATGGCAGAAGACGATCCCAACGTGAGCATCATGCCATCGGCCAGCAATTCGCGCTCAGGCAGGAGTTGTTCCGGCAATCCGTAGAGAATGAGATCCAGATTCAATTCCCCAGCAATCGTGACATCGAATCGCGACATGTTCAGTAGCCACCGCTTTCGCTCAGACGAGCGTGACCTCGATACCTGCCTGCTTTAGGACTCGAACATCAGACTTGGGGGCGGAGCGGTCGGTGATGACTTCTTGCAGCACTGAGGTCGGCGATATCAAAGAAAGGCTGCGGCGGCCGAACTTGCTGGAGTCGCAAACGGTCACAATCCTCCTGGAGACTTCGACCATCACGCGATTGACTTTGGCCTCCAGGAGGTTGGGCGTGCTGAGCCCGTAGTGAACGTCGAAACCGTCGACGGCCAGGAAGAGTAGGTCGGCGCTCAACCGGCGCAAAGTCTCCTCGGCGAGGGGGCCGACCAGCGAAAACGAATTTTTGCGCAGTGTGCCGCCGGTCAGAATAACTTCGACGGCCGTTCCAGCAAGTTCGGCGGCAATATTGACGGCATTGGTGATGATGGTAAGGTTCTGAAAGTTCCGCAGCGAGCGGGCGATGGCAGTGGTCGTGGTGCCGGAATCCAGTATCAGCACCTGGCCTTCTTTCACCTTGCCAGCGGCGCATTCGGCAATGCGCAATTTTTCCTGCCGGTGAAGTTTTTCTTTTTCCCGCAGCGTTGGATCTTCAAAAGCTCCCTCGCGAGCCGGCAGAGCCCCGCCATGCGTGCGATGGACGAGACCATGCGCATGCAGAATCTCGAGGTCCTTGCGAATCGTAACCTGCGATGTTTCGAACTTGCGGGAAAGTTCGGTAACTAGTACACGGCCCTGACTGTTGAGCAGGTCGATGATGGCACGGCGCCGTTCTTCGTTGAGCACGTGACCCTTGGTTTGGCCGAGAGAGCTCTGAAATGCGTCTTTCTTTTTATATCGTTTGCTTTCGTTTGTCCAGCCCTCGGCGTGTGCGCGATCGACGATGCCAAATAGCCACATGCACGCAATCCTCTCGATGTCGAGACTTCCGAACCAACCCATGTGATAACCAATCGAATACCTCGGCTTGCATTTGATATCTCGTAACCGTCAGTTCTTGCCTTAAGCTCACATGAAAGCGAAGCTTTAATCTCAGGTGCTTCGCTGGTGCGGATAATCTCAAAACGAGGCGGTGAATCATTTGGATGCAGGCGGAGAGCAGATTCTGATCCGGTCGCGGTCGGTGGTGGCGCGCGTGGTTGGAGGGGAAACTCTGATCGTGCCCATAAGAGGCAAGGTCGGTGATCTGGCTTCGATTTATCGCCTGAATGGAACCGGTTCCTTGATCTGGAGATTGCTTGAATCTCCAGCGACGGTCGATCAGCTAGCTGCTGCGATATCGAGAGAATTTGAAGTCGCCGCGGGCGTGGCAAGCCCTGATGTACAGGAATTTGTTTGTGAGATGCAAAGAGTGGGTCTGGTCGAAGTACCCACATTCACGGTAGGTCAGGAAAGACCAGTGGGGCGGGAAGAACGTTTGGCAGCAGAGTTGTGATTGCATTGGCCGCTTTAAGTTGGAGGGCGATTGCAGCAGCTGAGTTACGGCGCTTTTAGCGCGGATGTGCACCAGCGTCAGGCCGGGCAGCGTGTTCCTCTGCAAGTTGCGATTGAAGTTACACGGCGATGTCCTCTGGAGTGTCTGCACTGTTACAACAATCTCGCCATGGGCGATCTGGAGGCCCGACGGCGCGAACTCAGCAAAGAACAGCACTTCCGAATTCTGGACGAACTCGTGGAAATCGGTTGTTTCTGGCTGCTCTATACAGGCGGCGAAATTTTCGCTCGTAAAGATTTTCTCGAGATTTATACGTATGCGAAAGAGAAAGGATTTCTGATCACGTTGTTCACCAACGGCACGATCATCAACCAACGGATCGCCGATTATCTTGCCGAGTGGCCGCCATTTGCGATCGAGATCACGTTGTATGGACGGACGCGGGAAACCTACGAGGCACTGACCGCAATTCCGGGCTCCTATGACCGTTGCTTGCAAGGGATTCGGCTGTTGAAAGAACGGGGACTGCCGCTGAAGTTGAAGACCGTCGCCACCAGCGTCAATAAGCACGAAGTTCTGGCCATGCGGCAGTTCGCGGAAGAAGAATTGGGCGTGGAGTTCAAAATTGATGGGCAGATTAATCCCAGGATCGATTGCTCGCAGAGCCCGCTCGCGGTGCGGTTGACACCCGAAGAAGTCGTTGCTCTCGACATGAGCACTCCCAAAACTGTGAGCGAATATCGACGGCTGGCGAAGCGCGATTTGGAGAATCCGGCAAGCCTGGCGCAGAGCGACACCGTGTATTTTTGCGGCGGCGGGATGAACTCATTCGCCATTAATGCCTATGGCGAAATGGGGATTTGCGTCATCTCGCAGCAGGAAACGTTCAGCGTTCGGGATTTGGGAGTCAAAGCGGTTTGGGAAACATCGCTGGCACAACTGCGCCAGCGCAAGCGCACGAAACAGACGAAATGTGTGCAGTGCCGGATTCAGTCTTTGTGCGGCATGTGTCCGGCAAACGGGGAGATGGAGAACGGAGACCGCGAGAGTCCGGTGTCATTTCTTTGCGAAGTCGCGCATTTGCGTGCGGCAGTGATTGGAGTTAAAACTCCGCAGCATGGAAGTTGCGAATTCTGCGCGGGAGGAGCTGAGCACGAAGATTTGATGGAGTCGGCACGGCGAATCATTGAGAAGGAAGTCGAGGTTGAGAGTTGGGTCGCAACGCCGCAGTTGTTGCCTATCCTCAACAATGCGCAAGGCATAAGAGCCGGAGGCTGTGCGAGCTGCTCGGCTGATTAGAGCATGCTGCACAAGTAACGCATATGAACCAAGAACCGAAAGAAGCCGATTCTAAGAAGCCCTACGAACCTCCTCGGCTGACGACTGTCAGCCTACGCCCGGAGGAAGCAGTGCTTGGGCACTGCAAGAGCATATCGACCACGGATCAGTGTGGCAGTCCCTGCGCAAGCTTCCTTTGCCAAAACGTTGGATCGTAAGCATGACTGCATCCTGCTGTTCAGGCGAAGCGAGTGTCGATGCAAATCGTGAATCGGCCGGCATGTGGCAACGGCCGACCGCGCCGCAGCACCGGAGTCAGTTCCGCATCGGCGGAATCTCGGTCGAGTTAAGCGGCCACCATGCCGCTGACGTCGAGTTGGGGCCGCAGCTCGAGCCTTTCCGATCTAACCATCCGTCAGACGTTCATGTGGAAGTCGAGCGAGTTACCCATCTCGCTGCGGGAAATCGGCGGCCGATCTTCGACTCGGGAAGCACGTGGAGATTGTACAGATCGGACTCTGGCTTTCAGTTCGACTTTCTGGCAGCAATTTTCGGCGAACAGCCTATAAAGCGACTGCTGGTCGATTTCCAGTTTCGCCGTGCAAGACTTCTATTAAACCAAGAATGCACTGCGACTCTGGGGCATGCCATTGAACCGCTCGCGTATCCGCTGGATGAACTGCTCATCATGCATCGCTTAACCCAGGAGAATGCCATTGAATTACATGGCTGCGGCATTGTTTCTCCCGACGGAAGTGGAGTTCTGTTTGTGGGCCACTCCGGAGCAGGGAAGAGCACAACGACTCGACTCTGGACAGTGCGCGAGAGGGTCGAAGTGCTGAGCGACGACAGAATCATTCTCCGCCCGGCGCACGAAGCGCGGCTGGGGCGTTCAAACCGCAACTCACGTGACGATCGTAACTATCGGATTCGCATGTACGGCACGCCCTGGCATGGCGAAGCGATGTACGGGTCTCCGGCGGATGCTCCCATACGAGCGATTTTCATTCTCGAACACGGATTGGGAAACCGGCTGACCGAGTTGGCGCCCGGCGATGCGGTTGCTGAGTTATTTGCCCGCAGCTTCGTACCCTTCCACCAGCACGAGTACGTAGAGGCAGCCTTGCAGTTCCTGCAGGAAGTCGTGGCTGGGGTGCCTTGCTATCGCTATCGCTTCGAGCCGAACGAATCTGCAGTCGATACGATTCTCAAGATGCGTGATTGAGCGCCTAGTTCACGCAATTTGTTCAAGATTTCAGGAACAAACGAACCGATGGGTGACTCCGGAGCGGACTCGAGGCTCTTCGAAGAACTGACGCGCGAGTTGCTGGAAGGGGGAGTCGGTGTGCGTTTTCGCGCGCGCGGCGCAAGCATGTCGCCGGCAATACGTGACGGCGAGATCGTCGAGATTACTCCCGTAATCGTGAGCAAATTACGAAAGGACGATATTGTCTTAACGAAATCTGATTATGGCTTCCGGCTCCACAGGATCGTGTGTGCGGATCACACGAGCGATCGATTCATCACCAGAGGCGATTGCGGCCAGCAGAATGATCCAGCACTTCGGGGCGAACAGATTCTAGGCTTGGCCCGGTCCAAGGAAGTGCGGGTAGGACGAACTACGGTGCAAACTCAATTTAAGGGAATCATTGGTTGTGCGCTGCGGGGCGCAGCGCGCGCGCAAGATATCGCCGAGAAGATTCTTCGGCGCCTTTCTCCGAGTACGGCGGTCGTGCGCAGTATCTTCAGCGTTTTGGCTCTGTTGATTCTTGTCAGCTCGATCACAGCTGCTCAGGTGGCAGTCGACAGCACTTCATCGAGCTCGGCCAGTTTCATTGCTGCCGGCTCGAATACCCTTACGTTTACTCACACTACGACTACGACGCCCAACGTATTGCTGCTGGTTGGCGTCGACATGAATATCACGGGGAACACGGGCGCTACAGTCAGTGGCATCACTTACGGTGCCACGAATACGCCGCTGACCCTTCTAGGAGCGCACAACGATGCAGGTACCACGCGCCGCGTGGAGATGTGGTATTTGCTCGCGCCGGCCAGTGGAACGCAAAACGTAGCCGTTACCCTGAATCTCCCCGCGAGAGGAAGAGTCGGCGTGGTCGCCGGGGCTACTACGTTCACCGACGTCGATCAGACCGTGCCGCTGGGAACGTTTGTGTCCGCCGACGGAGCGAACGCTGCGTATTCTCAGCTCGATGTCCCTAGCGTGGTGAACGGGATGGTGCTGGATACGTTAGCGATCTCGGGCGCAGACACGATTACCATACCGGCGTGGCAGACTTCGCAATGGAACGTGACCTCGACTAACAACAACAATGTGACCGGATCGGCCAGCAGCCGCTCGGGCGCTCCCAGCCTGCCGTTTTCCGAAACATTCAGCGGCGACTCTAACTGGTCGATGGGCGCGGTCTCCATCAATCCCAGCACAGCCGACGTCGCTGTGAGCACCAGCGTCAGCGCCGTCGAGTTCGGCCAAAATTCTACCTACAACATCACGGTTACAAATAACGGACCGTCGGCGGCCAACAACGTCACGCTAACCGATGCTTTTGCCGGCACCAATCTGAGTTTGGTTTCCTATACGCCCAGCGCGGGGATGTCGTGCACGGTGGCGACGACGATCAACTGCACGCTGCCGACCCCGTTTGCCAGCGGAGCAGCGGCTACATTGTCAGTCGTCGTTTCCGCCAGCGCAGCCGGATATTATCCGAATACGGCCACCATCACGGATTCCGGGACTCCCCCGGATCCAAATACGGGGAACAACTCGTATGTCGCTTTGGCGCCGGTACTGAGCGTGGTTTGTTCGACCACGTCTCCGCCCGCTGGCGGGACCCTCAGCGGTGTTCTGAACACTTACTATCCCGGAACGGCCAGTGTCGCCGCGGGCGCGAAACTGATTCCTGTCGGTGCTGCCAACGGCACAGGAACGATCGCGGCTGGCAATGAGTTGCTGGTGATTCAGATGCAGAACGCCAGTATCAATACCAGCAACAATATCGACTACGGAAACGGCTACACCGGCGCCGGATTCACCACGGTCAATGGCTCAGGAAACTACGAATTTGTTACCGCGACAGGACCGGTGAGCGGCGGATCCGTGCCCGTTCAAGGTGCGGGCGCGGGCGGGGGTCTGGTCTTTTCCTACACTGCATCGGCGGCAACCGCGACTCAGGGGCAAAGCACGTATCAGGTCGTGCTGGTGCCACAGTACACCACGGCCACACTCGGAGCCGCGACCGCTGCGGCGTGGAACGGATCTACGGGCGGCATTCTTGCGATCGACGTCGCCGGAGCATTGAATCTCGGCAGCGCTACGGTTTCAGTGAACGGTTTGGGATTCCGCGGCGGCGCTGGATTGCAGTTGGGGGGAGGCGGGGGAAGCAACACGGATTTCCTGCAGCCGTCGCCTGCCACCTACACCGCCTCTGGCAACGGTAATCCTGCTCAGGCGGGTTGGGATGCACCTAAAGGCGAAGGTGTTGGCGGGACGCCAGTGTGGATCCAGACGAGTGCCGGCCCGGTTCAAACGACCACTAGCGTCGGTTACCCCAGCGGCACGGCAGGAACCGACGGAAGCATGGCCCGCGGAGCGCCTGGCAACGGCGGTGGAGGTGGAACGGATGGCGACCCGCAAACTGCTTTTCCGGGCGGTAACGATCAGAACGCTGGAGGCGGAGGGGGTGGCAACGGAGGGGCTGGGGGATTTGGCGGTGACACATGGAACACCAATCTGGCCACCGGCGGCGAGGGAGGCGCACCTTTCCCGGCGACGATTGATCGTATTGCGATGGGAGGCGGAGGCGGCGCGGGGTCCCGAAATAATTCAGGACCCGACACTCAGGCCAGCGGCGGTTCGGCGGGTGGAGGAGTTATCTTCATTCGTGCCGGCAGTTTCACCGGTACCGCGACGCTGACGGCCAACGGTACAGCTTCCTACAACGGTACCGCCAATGACGCCGGCGGCGGCGGTGGGGCTGGCGGAACGATCGTGATGCTTGCAGCAAATGGCGGGGAAGGCGGTCTTACGCTGCAAGCAAATGGCGGTACTGGTGGCGATGCCTGGGCGTCCGAGACCTTCACGCTCGGCAACCGCCATGGCCCTGGCGGTGGTGGTGGCGGCGGGGTCATCTTCGTTTCTGGAACTCCGGCGAGCGTTAGCGCTACCGGCGGCGCAAACGGGGGCACAGAAAGCACGCTCGTACCTTACGGATCTACTGCAGGTGCGAGCGGCATGAGCCTAACCAATGCCACGCTCGCACAGGTCACCGGAACCCGTTCTGAGGCGATTTGTACTCACGCTGACCTGACAATCAGCAAGACGCATGGAGGCGGCAACCTTACCCGCGGCGCCAATGCGACTTATACGATCCAGGTCTCAAATGTCAGTCCGCTCGGCGCGACCAGCGGGCTGGTAACGGTGAATGATACTCTCCCCACCGGTCTCACACCGACCGCAGCGTCGGGGACGGGCTGGAGTTGCTCGATCTCGGGCCAGACGGTAAGCTGCACGAACTCCAACGTGCTCGCGGCGAATAGTAGCTATCCCGCAATTACGATCACCGCGTCCGTTTTGCAATCTGCTCCAGCAACGGTCGTGAACACCGCCGTTGTGAGCGGTGGCGGCGATCTCGATGCCCTCGACAACACTGCAACAGATATCGCCAACGTAGTTTCCTCTGCCGATCTGAGCATTACCGATGCCGGATCGCCGAATCCAGTCGCGGCAGGCGGCAACATCACGTATGCACAGGTTGTGACCGATAACGGTCCGAGCGCGGCAGACAATGCCACGCTGTTTGAAGCCATTCCAGCGAATACGACTTTCGTTTCAATGGCAGTTCCGGCAGGGTGGAGCTGTGCCACTCCCGGGGTTGGGGGCACGGGCAATATCGTTTGCAACAACGTCAGCATGGCCGCGGTGACTTCATCGAGTTTTACGCTTGTCGTGAAGGTGAACAGCAGCACTGCCAACGGAACCATCATTATGGGAGTTGTCTCGGTTAGTTCATCGGTAAGCGATCCGAATCCATCGAACAACACCGCTTCGGTCAGCACGGAGGTTGGCACCACCGCAAATGCTCAGTTAACGGTCACCAACGTTGCCTCGCCCAATCCGGTGCAGGCCGGTAATGATGTCACCTACACGCAGACGGTGACCAACACCGGGAGTTCAGCCGCAACCAGCGCGACATTCACGGAAGGCACTCCAACTAATACTACGTTCGTGAGGATTACCGCCCCCGCTGGATGGTCGTGTACCGGGTTTCCAACCCAATGCACGAATCCGAGCGTGGCCGCCGGAGCTTCGGGCACGTTTACTGTGGTTTATCAGGTAAGTGCGACTGCCGCTGCCGGAAGCACGATCACGGACACAGCGACGGTCAATGCCAGCAACCAAGCCTTCGGGTCGAATTCCGCTACTGCTACGGACGTGGTTGCCAGCGGAACCCAGGCGGACGTCGCACTGAGCACGGTTGCGACGCCCGCTTCCGTTCTCGCCGGGAATAACGTCACCTACACGCAAACCATCATCAATAACGGCCCGGCGGCCGCCGCTGGCGTGAGTTTCACCGAGGCGACGCCGGCCAACACGACGTTTCAATCTGTCCTTGCTCCGGCCGGATGGACCTGTACTCAGCCGGCGGTTGGCGCGACCGGTACTGTCAATTGCACGGATGCGACCTTGGCTTCGGGGACACAGGCGAACATCATCGTCGTCGTCAATGTTCCGGCCAGCGTCGCGGCGGGGACAGTCACGGCAAATTCCTCCGTGACGGCTACGACGAGCGATCCCAATACTGCGAACAATAACACTACCGTCACAACAACCCTTTATGACAACTGCGACCTGGCGGTCACGAATAGTGGTACTCCCAGTCCGGTAACAGCGGGTGGGCAAATCACATATACCCAGGTGGTCACCAATTCTGGCCCGAGCAACTGCAGTGCGGGAACGCTGACGGAAGCGACGCCCACGAACACAACGTTTGTTTCCG
>Ga0335073_10014514_pt1 | contig 11041 bp, 9 predicted proteins | sample Lox_Sample_22_FD_207093 | JGI IMG/M metagenome (GOLD analysis project Ga0335073, IMG submission 207093) | Soil microbial communities from Loxahatchee National Wildlife Refuge, Florida, United States - Lox_Sample_2.2 | ecosystem: Environmental > Terrestrial > Soil > Wetlands | place: USA: Florida... | reverse complement strand
GCCGAGCGCGTCGTCAAGGACGCGGAGGCGCGGGCGGGGACGGTCCCGTCGCCGCGAGCGGAGCAGCAGCGTGCTAAGCACCCGACGGGGCGCGCGCACGAGAGCGCCACCGAGCACGTCACCGAGAACGTCACCCAGACTGTCACACAGCCGAAATCTTAAGAAATAGTAAGGAAATCTCTCTCCGGGAGACTGTGGCGATCGTTACCAGTCGTAACCCTCGCCACCCTGGAGTCTCCCGCGATGGCCCTTCTGATCGACACGACCGCCGCGGCCGCGACTGAGCGCGCCAAGCTGCAGCGGCACTTCGGCCGCTTCGACATCCTCTTCTTCCTGGTCTGCACGATCGTCGGCGTCGACACGATCGCCTCGATCGCGGGCGACGGCGGTGAGGCGTTCACCTGGACGATCATCTACGCGGTGATCTTCTTCGTGCCCCAGGCGCTGCTGTTCGCCGAACTCGGCACCGCCTTCCCGCAGGAAGGCGGTCCCTACCTCTGGACCCGGATGGCGTTCGGCAGGCTCGCCGGGGCGGTGAACAACTTCCTCTACTGGGTCACCAACCCGGTCTGGATCGGCGGCTCGCTGGCCGGCTCGTGCGTCGGCGCGGTGGCGCTGTTCTTCACCAAGAATGACTCGCTGTCCACCCCGATGATCTACGTCGTCTCGCTGGTCTTCGTCTGGGTCACGATCGTCACCGCGATCGCGTCGTTCCGGGTCGGCAAGTGGGTGCCGACGGCGGGCGCGTTCGCCCGGTTCCTGTTGCTCGGCCTGTTCTCCGTCTCGGTGATCAGCTACGGGTTCAAGCACGGCGCGCAGGGGCTGTCGCACGCTAGCGAGTACAAGCCCTCGGTAAGCGGCTTCGTCTTGCTGATCGGGCTGCTGCTGTTCAACTACGTCGGCTTCGAACTGCCCAACAGCGCCGGCGAGGAGATGATCAACCCGCAGCGCGATGTGCCGTTCGCGATCGCGAGGTCCACGGTCTGGTCGGTCATCCTGTACTGCCTGCCGGTCGCCGGCATCCTGATCGCGCTGCCGCCTTCGGCGATTTCCAACTTCAGCGGGTTCGCGACCGCGATCCAAGACGTGTTCACGGTGTACGGCGGCTCGGTCGGCGCGGGCGGCGCGGCCACGCTCACCGGCGGCGGCCTGGTGCTCGGCGACACGTGCGCGATCCTGTTCCTCCTCTGCCTGGTCACCTCGGGCGCGACGTGGATCATGGGCTCGGACCGGGCCCTCGCGGTGTCCTGCTACGACGGCGCCGGGCCGCGGGTGCTGGGCGTGATCAGCGCGCGGTTCGGCACGCCGGTGCGGGTGAACGTCTTCAGCGGCCTCGTGTCGAGCCTCGTGGTCGTCCTCGGCGAGGTGATCACCGGCGGCAACGCGGCGAAGTACTTCGACGCGATCCTCGGCATCACGATCTCCACGACGCTGATCAGCTACCTGCTGATCTACCCCGCGGTGTGGAAGCTGCGGTCCGCCTACCCGGACGCGCCCCGGCCCTTCCGGATGCCGTGGATGAAGCCGCTGACCGTGCTGCTCATGCTGCTGGTGGCCGTCGCCAGCGTCCAGCTGATCGCACCGGGGCTGGGATACCACTGGTTCGACAGCGACTTCGCCCCGTCCGGCTGGGCGTACAACGAGCGGTTCACGTACCTGCTGACGGAACTGATCCCGGTGCTCATCTTCATCGTCGTCGGCGTGCTGTTCTGGGTGCTGGGCGCCAGGACGCGGGCCGAGATCGTCACCGCGGCCGCGGAACCCGAGCCGGAGCCGCAGCCCTAGGCCGCCATAAGCCGCCGGTGTTATAGCACCGCCCGGACGGGCTCGTCGCAGTACAGGTTTCCAGTGATTCGGCGGGGCCCTTCCGCCCAATAGCGTCAGCGCTGATCCGCTATCGCTAGGGGAAAGGGCCCTATGAAGACACGTATCGCGCGAGTGCTGTCCGCGGCCGGCGCCGCGGCGCTGCTCTGCCTGTTCACCGCGCTGGGCGGTGCCGCGTCCGCCGCCGCCGACTCGGAGGGTGTCAAGGGCACCCCGCAACCCGAGCTCAAGCCCTTCAGCATCGGCACCTCGAACGGCGCCGGGTCCGTCGCCATCGAGCCAAGCGGCGGCCTCGTGGTCGCCTACGGCATCCCGACGAAGAACGCTGACGGGGCGACCGCGGTGTGCCTGCTCAACCGGGGCGGGCACGCCTGCACGACGCGGGTCACCCTGAGCCCGCTCGGCGGCGACGACCTGTTCGGTCCCTCCGAGGTCTTCATCCCCTCGGCGAACCACGTGGTCGTCCTCCAGGGAGGGTGCTGCAACGACCCGGCCGCCGGCGGCGACCTGCTGTGGACCTCGACGGACGGCGGCAAGACCTTCACGCCGGTGCGGATCGGCACGCTCGGCGTCTCCGCGGCCGCGCTCGTCGGCGGCGACATCGTCTTCACCGAGGGCGACACGAGCGCGGGCGCGCAAGTCGAAGGTGTCCCGGCCACCGGTGCCACCGGGCCGCCCGCGACGATCGCGACCGCGATCACCCAGGAGGCGTTCGACGTCGGTGTGGGCAGCTACCGGGGCGGCGCGCTGATCGCCGCCGACGACGACACCACCGATTACACGACGCGAGTCGCCTACGCCGCCGCGGGCACGAACTTCGACGCGTCCGCGTCCTACGCGGTCGTCGGCACCTTCGCGCACGAGCAGCTAGTCGGGATCTCCGGCGACGCGCTGCTGACCGAGAAAACCACCGGAAACAACGCGCTCGAGCTGCGGATCTTCAACGGCAAGAGCTTCGGGGCCGCGCACGCCGTCCCGGACACCGCCGGCGGCGGCCCGGAGTGGTTCGCGATCGACACCGACCCGAGCGGCCGCGTGCACGTCTTCAACGAATCCACCCACCTGTCGCCGATCTACGACCTGTTCGAGGAGTCCACGGCGACGGGCGCGAGCTGGAGCACGCCGGTCAACCTGGGCAACGCGGAAGACAGCACGACCTTCGGCGTCGGCCTGGACCGCGACGGCAGCGGCCTGGTGCTCGGCACCAACAACGCGATCGGCTACCCGGTGCTCGCCGCGCAGGGCGTGTCGTTCACGCTGAGCAAGTCGAGCATCGCCAAGGGTGCCACCGTCACCGGCTCGGGCAAGGGCAGCGCACCGGCCAAGGGCCGCCTCATCGAGCTTCAGCAGCTGCGGTCCGGCCTGTGGTACACGATCGCGACCGCGCACGAGAGCGCCAGCGGCGCTTTCAGCTTCAAGATCAAGGGCAGCAGTGCCGGCACCTTGACCTACCGCGCCGTCGCGTCCGACCTGGCGGGCTACGTGCTGTACGGCTACTCCGCTTCGCGTTCGCTGAAGGTCAGCTGACCTGACAAAGAAAACGTGGCGCGCCACGCGGAACCGCGACCCGCGCCTATCCGGCAGGGAGGTGGGGATTAACTACGGAGACGTCACGACGGAGGAGGTGGCGGCGCGGTGGCCGCGGTCGAGATTCCTCGAGGATCGCTGTTCGGCCTGGACAACCTGCCTTACGGGGTGTTCGCCGCGGACGGCGATTCGCCGCGGGTGGGGGTGCGGGTCGCGGACAGCGTGCTGGACCTGGCGGTGGTGCTGCGGGACGAGGTGTTCGCCGCGCCGTCTCTCAATCCCTTCATGGCGCAGGGCGCCGCCCGGTGGGCTGCCGCACGGGCGCGGCTCATCGAACTGCTCACCGCCGGGGACGTCCCGGCGGCGGCGGTGTACCCGGTGCAGGAGGTTGAACTCCGGCTGCCGTTCGAGGTCGCCGACTACGTCGACTTCTACGCGTCGGAACACCACGCGGCCAACCTCGGCCGGCTGTTCCGGCCGAACGCGGCGCCGCTGATGCCCAACTGGAAGCACCTGCCGGTCGGCTACCACGGCCGGGCCGGGACGGTGGTGGTCTCCGGGACCGACATCATCCGGCCGTGCGGGCAGCGGAAGGGACCCGGTGACCCGACCCCGGTGTTCGGGCCGTCGGTGCGGTTGGACATCGAGGCGGAGCTCGGTTTCGCGGTCGGCGTGGGGTCCGCGCTGGGACGGCCGGTGCCTGCGAGCGCGTTCGCCGACCATGTCTTCGGCGTGGTCCTCGTCAACGACTGGTCCGCCCGTGACATCCAGGCCTGGGAATACGTGCCGCTCGGCCCGCACCTCGGCAAGTCGTTCGCGACCTCGGTGTCGCCCTGGGTGGTGCCGCTCGCGGCGCTGTCCGCCGCGCGGGTGCCGCTGCCGGGGCAGGACCCGGAACCGCTGCCCTACCTCCGCGAGCACGAGGACTGGGGCCTTGACGTCGACCTGGCCGTGGAATGGAACGGCGAGGTCGTCTCCCGGCCGCCGTACCGGAGCATGTACTGGTCGCCGGCCCAGATGCTGGCGCACATGACCGTCAACGGGGCGTCGCTGCGTACCGGCGACCTGTTCGCGTCCGGCACGATCTCGGGTCCGGACCGGGGGCAGCGCGGCGCGTTCATCGAGCTGACCTGGGGCGGCGCGGAGCCGGTCATGGTCAAGGGAGAGCCGCGGACCTTCCTCCAGGACGGCGACACGGTCACGATCACGGCCACCGCACCGGGCACCGCCGGCGGCCGGATCGGCTTCGGCGAGGTGACGGCGACGATCCTGCCCGCCCGGCCGGCGTAGTCCCGCTGCTACCGGGCACCGCGGACTGGTTCCCGATCGCGTTTAGAACTCCGTGTCGGCGTACCTCGCGGTCGGTCCGTCGAGCAGCACGGTCTTGCTCTCCAGGAACGGCAGCAAACCCGCAGTGCCGCCCTCGCGGCCGATGCCGGACTGCTTGAATCCGCCGAAGCCGATACTGGAGTCCGACTTGAACCCGTTGTGGCCGACGGTCCCGGCGCGGATCTCGGCCGCGACCTCGCGGGCGCGCTCCACGTCGGCCGTGAACACCGCCGAGTTCAGCCCGTAGATCGTCTCGTTGGCGATCCGGACCGCGTCCGCCTCGTCGGCGGCCGGGATGACCGAAAGCACCGGGCCGAAGATCTCTTCCTGGGCGATCACCGAGGAGTTGTCCACGTTGCCGAACACGGTCGGCTCCACATACCAGCCACGCGGCAGGTTCTGCGGCCGACCGCCGCCGGTGGCCAGCGTCGCCCCGCTGTCGATCCCGCGCGCGATGTAACCCTCGACCCGGTCCCGCTGCCGCCGCGCCGCCAGCGGGCCCATCTGCGCGTCCGGGTCGAACTGGTTGCCCACCCGAACCTGGGAGAACGAAGCGGCCAGCGCCTCGACCATCGCGTCGTGGTTCTTGCGGGGGACGACGATCCTGGTGAGCGAGGCGCAAACCTGGCCCGCCAAGATGCACTCCGCTTGGGCAAGCTTGGCCGCCGCGTCTTCGATGTCGGCGTCGTCGAGGATCACGGCGGCGGATTTGCCGCCGAGTTCCAGCGTGAAGCGGGCGATCCGCTCGCCGCAGATGGCGCCGATCTTCCGTCCCGCCGCGGTGGAGCCGGTGAAGCTGATCTTGTCCACCCGCGGGTCCCGGACGAGCAGTTCGGAGACCTCGCGGTCCGCGGTGACGACGTTGACCACGCCCGGCGGGAGGCCTGCCGCCTCGACCGCCTCCGCGAACAGGTACCCCTCGCCGGGTGCCTCCGGCGAGGTTTTGAGGACGACCGTGCACCCGGCGATCAGAGCGGGCGCTAGCTTCATGCCGATCTGCGGCATCGGCGCGTTCCACGGGATGATCGCGCCGACAACGCCCACCGGCTCTCGTACCAGCAGGCCGAACCCGCCGCGCGCGGGCCGGGACGGCTCCTCCCACGGGAACGTCGCCGCCAGGTCCGCGTAGTAGGTAAACGACGCGGCCGTGCCGTGCGCGGCGAACTTGGCGCCGGACAGCAGCACGCCCGACTCACGCGGCCAGACCTGCGCCACGTCGTCGCCCCGCTTGATGATCTCCGCGGCGAGCGCGCGCAGGTAGTCGGCCCGCTGCGCGTGGGTGAGCCGCGACCACGGCCCGTTGTCGAACGCGTCCCTGGCCGCGCCGACGGCTCGGCTGATGTCGGCGGCCTGGGCTTCGGCGACGGAGAAGTACAGTTCCTCGGTGCCAGGATCGATGACCTTGATCGTTGCGTCCGACGACGGTGTCACCCACTGCCCGCCGATAAAGAAGCGATCCGCGTTGCGGACCGGTGCGGTGACCTCGCTTGGGGTGAGGGTCATGGGTTCGCCTCCGGTCGGGACGAAAGTCTCAGTGTCACGAATGTAGATCGGCGTCAACGGACCGGCCAAGAGTTGTCGCGACAACCTTGTCGGTGGCATTGCGTCGTGCGGCGACAACCGTTGGCGATCGAACCGTGAACGAAGTGCGCGGACGGCTACGCGCCCGTCCAGCAGCTGATCTCGACGCCGTCCTCGACGGGGAACCCGACGCTGACGTAGCCGTTGACCGGGTCGCGGACGTACTTCAGGTAATCCGCCAGGGCCGGGAATGTGCTGTCGTCACCGGCAATGAGCGCGCCCGGCGCCAGCTTGGGTTCAAGCAGGCGCAGCACCGGCAGGTACAGATCCTTCCAGCCGTCGAGCAGCGCGAGCGCGACGGGTCCTGGCACCTCGGCGAGGGTGTCGAGCGCGTCGCCGGACAGGATGGTCACCACGTCGCCGACACCCGCCTCGTCCAGATTCGCGCGTGCCGCGGCAGCCTTCTTCTCGCTGAGCTCGGTGGTGAAGACATGTCCAGTGCCGTTGTCGGCCACACCCGCGGCGAGGTAAAGGGTCGAGATGCCGTAGGAGGTACCGAACTCGACCACGGTTTCCGGGCGGATCGCCCGCGTCACTCCGTAGAGCAGCTTGCCGGCCTGCGCCGAGATCGGAATGTACTCGTTGTCGCGGGCATCGGCCAGCTCAGCGGGCGTCGCATCGTCCCAGGAGGACCGTCCCGGCGGCGGCGGAGGCATGCTGATCTCGTCGTCCTTGGCGGCAGCCGCGAACAGCCGCCGGAGAACCGTGTCCAGCCGCGCTGATGCGAGAGTGTTCGTCATGTCTGCAATTATCTGAACGAGCGTTGCCTGCCCGATTGCGGGCCACTCAAGGTGCCCATCCCGATGCCGATTTTGAACGGCGCCGCCCTGTTTTTATTGACGTCGGTGGTGCCTGGACGCGGAACGGGTAGACGTTACCCATGGCATCGCCCGAGATCACGTTGACGCACCTGGACGAGCCGCTGTTCGACGGTGCGGACGCGACCAAGCGCGATCTGGTGGACTACTTGGAGGCGGTCGCGGACCGTATGGTCCGCGTGCTGAGCGGCCGGCCGCTGTCGGTAATCCGGGTGCGCGCGGGCCAGCGTCCGTTCATGCAGAAGAACGTGCCGGACTACGCGCCGCCATGGATCAAGACCGTCTCGATGTGGGCTGAATCGTCGCACCGGGAAGTGCGGTACGCGCTGTGCGAGGACAAGCCGACGCTCATCTGGTTCGCCAATCAGCGCGCGGTGGAATACCACGTCACGCTCGGCACCGCCGAGCACCTGGATCGGCCCTCCTACCTGGTGCTCGACATCGATCCGCCGGCCGCGGACGAGTTCGCGAAGGCGGCGGCCGCGGCCAAGCTCGTCCGGGAAGCGCTGTCCGGGGCAGGCCTGGCGGGTGCGGTCAAGACCAGCGGGGCCAAGGGCGTGCACATCTACGTGCCCCTTCAGGAATCTGTGTCCGCGGACGACGCGGCGGCCGCGACCCGCGCCCTGGCGGAGCGGACCGCGCGGCTCGACCCCGGTCTCGCGACGACGGCGTTCATCAAGGCCGATCGCGGTGGCGCGGTGTTCATCGACTCGACCCGGGCGCACGGCGCGACCGTGGTGGCCGCCTACAGCCCGCGAGCGCGCCCCGGCGTGCCGGTCTCCTTTCCGGTGGCCTGGGATTCACTGGATGAGGTGTCGCCTCGGGATTTCACCGTGCGGAACGCGGCGCGACTGCTGGCGGACGCCGATCCCTGGGCCGCAGCCCTGCCGCCGCCGCAGGCGCTGCCTGAGGACCTCATCGCGGAGGGACACGCGATCCCGATCGCCCGGGTACAGGCCATGCACGAGGGCAAGCGCCGGGCCCGCGTCCAGCGCGCCCCGTAACCGTCCGCGCGGTTTCAGCTCGTGAAGGTCAGGACGGCTCGGGTGAAGCTCGGTTGGCTAGTCGACGATGTACTCGTACTGGACGGGGTTGGTGGCGTGCGGGAAAGAGCCAGTGCGAGGGGTGGTGCCGCTGCGCTCGCGCTGGCGTCGGATCACGTAGGTGCCGGGGGCTATGCCGCTGCCGCCATGTTCGGGGTGGATCAGGTAGGCGGTACCAGTCGTGGTGAGGGCCCCGAGGGCGAGCGTTTCCGGGTCGTTGACTCCGGTGGTCCAACGGCAGGTGCCGGGGTCGGCGACCAGGGTGTGCGGGTTGCCGCCGGTTCCCGCGCGCAGCACCTCGATGCCGGCCGCGGGCACCGGGTGCCAGCGAGCGGAATCGGCGATGGAGACGCCGGGCGGGGCCCAGCCGTCGCTCGCTTCGGTGGCGAGGAGGGCGATCGGGATGACGAGGAGGTCACCCTGGGCCTGGATGCCGTTGGTGACCGGGATTGTCACCTCGCGCTCGAGGTGGCCGAGGACGTCCAGGCCGGTGCGGGCGGCGAGGTCGGCGAGGGTAAGCGTGGTCAGCATGAGTGGCATCACCTTCGACTGTAAGAGGGGTCAGAGCTGGGAAACGGAAGCGGGGCCATGATGGCTCAGGTCCGCCGTTGGAGGGTGGCGTACAGTTCGCCGGTCAGGCCGTAGGTCCAGGCGGCGGCGGCGACCGGGTTGTCGAGGTCGCGGGGCACGTTGATGCCGTAGCGGCGGCGGTGCCCGCCGGGTTCGGGGGTGCCGTTGGTGACGACCAGGACGCGCCCCAGGGCTCCCCAGCCCTTGCCGGGCAGGTCGTCGTACAGCCGGAGTTCGGCACCTGGGTTGCCCGGATCGGGGCAGCTGGCGACGAGCGTCATTCCGGCGTCCCGGAGGTAGGCATCCCAGCCGAGCCGCTCGATGGCGCTCCGCCGCACCTCGATGTTCGGCTCGGCGCGGATGAGGTCGACGGTCGGGCCGCTGAGCACCCACCCCGGAACCGGCGTGCCGTGCACCACGTTCGCACCGAAGCCGTCAGCGAACGAGATCGCCGGCCCGTCGGCATGGTGCAGCCGCAGCTCGCCGTGGTGGCTGCCCGCCAGCGGCTCGGTGTGCACCGCGGCGGGCCTCTCGGCCATGACGCACAGGCCTTCGCCCGGCCACCACCAGCCCGCGGACCTGGCGAGAGCGGCCCATGCGTCAAGCTCGCAGAGGTCGGCCGACGCGTAGCCGCCGAACCCGGCCCGCCGCCGGATGTCGTAGTAGCCGACCCAGGCGGCATCCTGCTGGCCGCGAAAGGCGATAACCCCTCCCGCAGGACCCGGCTGATCCTCGCTGGCATCCCTGCCGATCGCCTGGCCCAGCGCCGCCCGCAGCGGGGCGACGACCGCGCCGGTGAGCGTCCCGCGCAGCGACTGGCCAGCCGTGACCACCACGACGGAGCGGTCGCTGATGCCGGACAAGACGGCGTCCTCGGGATCGTATATCGACACGGTGCCGGTTCCGTCTCCCGGCATGGTCGGCCAGGCGACCGCGGCCCGGCGGATCCGCGCGTCAAGGCGCGAGCGCAGTCCGCTCTCCAGCACGGCCAGTCGCGCCGCCAGCGGCCATTGCCCCGTACGCCGGCTGACCAGCCGCCGTGGTGAGCGGATCGCGGGATAGCGGGACCGGGCAGCCTGGACCGCCCGAAGCGCGGCCAGCGGCGACACCGCCCACTCGAAGGCAGGCGGCCGAGCGCCAGCCAGCTCGTAAAGCCGGCCGACCGCAGCCTCAGCCGCCGGCCGGTCGGCTGGTTCCGTGGACAGGCCGACGGCCAGCCATTCATTTCTGAGGGTAACCGCTAGCCGGATCTTCTCCACCGGGCTGGCATCACGCGGCAGCCGGACGGACCGGGAAGTAGCGTATTGGAAGGTATCGTCCGGGTGCTCACCCGGACCGCGTGCCGCGCTCACCAGATGGGAGCGGCGTCAACCGCCTTTCCGCTGATCATGCATTCATAGTGACAGAACTACGGCCATGCCAGCAACGACCTTTCCCGCTCATCGCGGCCCGCGGCGCAGCCCAGCTCGCCCTGTGCGTCGGCCTGGGCGTCGTCGAGCGGCAGGGTCAGTTGCCTGGCTGGCGCTCGCCCGCGATTCCGGCCAGCATCCGGTCGATGACGAGCGCGGCGTCCCGACGGGTGGCTTCCGGTTCGGTGGCGCGGCCGACGACCATGGCAGCTTCGTCGAGCGCCGCGACCAGCATGTGGGCGACTAGGTCGACCGGACCTGCCTGGACGGCACCGGAATCCATGGCCGCCTGGATCCCGGCTCGCAGCAACCCGAGGCCATGACGGGCGTCGAGTTCGCGGAATCCGGACCAGCCGAGCACCGAAGGCGCGTCGGTCAGCAGAATCTGGCGCACGCCCTGGTCGCCGCAGGCAACCAGGAAAGCCTGGCAGCCTTCGCGCAGCCTCGGCCAGGGGTCGGAATGGCTGCGGGCCGCCTCGATTACCTGGCCTGTCACCGTCCCGGCGACGTTTTCGCAGACCGCGCGGAACAGGTCGTCCTTGCCGGCGAAGTGGTGGTAGAGCGCGCCGCGCGTGACCTCGGCCCGCGTGCAGACCTGTTCCATCGACACGCCGGCGTAGCCGCGGGCCGCGAATAGCTCCCGGGCGGTCTCCACCAGCCGGGTCCTGGTTTCCTCGCCTTGCGCCGGCGTGGTCCGGTGCTCCCTGCGCTGCGCCGGGGCGCGTTGACTACTGCCAGCCATGCCCGTGACCCTACCTCGCCCGCCAGTCCCGCGACCGCTGACCTATTGCCTACATACTGTACGTACGCAATGATGATGGCTATGAGAAACCTTGAGCTGGCCGTCAACTGCATGGTGTTCACCGGCATCGCGTCCGGTCCGGACGACGGCGACCTAGTGCTGCTGCTCCACGGGTTCCCGCAGACCTGCGTGGCCTGG
>Ga0335073_10014512_pt1 | contig 11041 bp, 8 predicted proteins | sample Lox_Sample_22_FD_207093 | JGI IMG/M metagenome (GOLD analysis project Ga0335073, IMG submission 207093) | Soil microbial communities from Loxahatchee National Wildlife Refuge, Florida, United States - Lox_Sample_2.2 | ecosystem: Environmental > Terrestrial > Soil > Wetlands | place: USA: Florida... | reverse complement strand
TTCTTCGTCATCGGTGGAGCAGGATCTTGAGCCATAGGCTCACTCTGTGTTTGGGCATTGGCGGCAGCTGGCAGACTAGCTTCCTGTTCTGTGAGCCCGCTTGTGGTTTCAACGGAAATATTTGGCGCTTGTGGCTCATCGGTGGCCTTCATAACAGTCTCTGCCTCAGGAGTGTTGACAGATTCCTGACTTGGGACTGTAATATGTGTCAATCGTTGCCCTTTCAGTTACTGCTGATGAATCTTACCCTTCGCCGCGGTGTCAGTGGAAATGTTGTCGCTTCCTTGATTACTTTTCTTTGCCTGTTGCTTTGCCTTCTTCTCCTTCTCGCGTTCCTTCTTGGCTTGCAGCTTCTCTTGCTTGGCCTGCCTACGTGCGCGAGCCATCGGATGGACCCAGTTGTCATCCGACTTGTTGCCCATGTCTTTGGCAGTAGATGTAGACTCAACGGAGTCTGGGTTGGCCTTAGGCTTCCCTTTCCCGGTCGCAGGCGAGGACAAAGCGATTTGCGATGACTTTTTAATACCCTCAATGGCTGTGGAGAGTGTAGAACCCTGCTCTGGTGCTACCGACACCTCATCATCAGTGCACGCAACGACCTTTGCCTGAGCCGCATCGGAAGAAAGATTCAATCCACCGGTGATTGCATTAGGATCGCCACTTGTGTTCAAGTCCTCGTTCGATTCTCCGTCCAGGTAGGTCGTCTTCACGTCGATGTCGCTGTTGATCTTAGAAGACTCCTGTTGTGCTTCAGGATTGTGCTCGATAGTCTCCTCAGTTTCTTTAGGGAGAGACCTGCTCGGAGTGTTCGCTCGCGGTGGTTCTGTGGATGGGTTAGAATTTGTCTCATGAGCATCCCAGAACACGTCAATCTCACCGGAAGCTGAAACCACCCTGCGCGGATTACCGGCAACTTCCAGCACTGTTTCTTTGATGTCATCTCCGACGTGAGGTGACTTTTCTTCCAAGCTTGGAATATCAACTAAATCCTCGGTGTGAGTCTTCTCTTGCACCTCCTGCTTGACCTGTCCAGGAGAGGAATTTTCGTCAGTAAGAGTTGTAGTCTTCACTTGTTCCACCTCAAGCGCAGTCGTGGAATTCGGTATGTTTTGGATACTTTCAGAGCCCAACACAGACCGCAATCTGCTCTTTGTCTCCACAACGTTGCCGTCCTTTGTCAGATCGTTGTCTGCAGCAGAAAATTCGCCTTCCTTCTTCTCAAGGATCTTTTCATCCTTTTCAATGGCCGTATCAGCTTCCGATTTATTCGTATCCTTTGTTTGTGCTGCAGAATGTTGGTCTGCAGTTGTGAGCTTCGACATGAGTTCTTCAGGCTGCTTTTCTTCAATTGCAGTAGCGGTTCCAGTTGAGATCTCCGGGGTTTGACCAATTGAAGCAATCTCAATCGCAGTGGCCTTAGCATCCGGAGTATGGCCTGTAACTGAAGAGGCTTCTTCTGCGCTTTTGACGTGTTTCTGAGAACTCTGTGCCATAGCTGATGGTTGAATTGCCGGCTTAAGGGTCTCAACAGAGGCGTTGCGAACATGAGAAGAGCTGTAGGTTTTCTGGCAGGTGCTGATATTCCCTTCGCCTGTAATCGAACTTCCTGTATTCTTCACCTTCTCGATTGGTGAATCAGGCAGGAATTCATAAACAAGTTTGCCTTCACTAGTGCGGCGAAGAGTGCCATGAACATCTGCTGCCAGTTCGGAAGGGTTTGTAATGATGGATGTGATGCTCGCTGTATCGGATTTGGTGACTTCAATTGGGGGTTGTTGCTTCTCATTTGCTCGGCGAGATGGTGTTCCAGTCATACGCTTGGGGTACCATTTACGACTACCCCTATCTTCAGTTAGCTCACAATCGTCGACAAAGGGATCGGATAGACCATACAACGCCGGACTCTCGTCAGGAGTTTGAGATGTTGAGGGCCTAGTCAAACTCAGAGATCGAGGTCTACGGCGTCTCTTGCCTTTGGAAGCATACCGTGTCTCTTGGGTTGCAGAGGGCGAACCAGTTCCACTAAACTTCTTCTTCCTTTTGCTCGGTGTGGTTGGAGATGGAGCAGATCTGTCTACTGGTAGTGGAAAGTTCGATTCACGCTGCGCGTACTGGCGTGCTGAATGTGCCTGTGAATGAACAGAAACTGAGGAACGGCGTGGAGCATTGTTTGAGTATCCACCGCTGTTATCCCTGAATTGGCCCATACTCATATTCCTATCACGATGTTGATAGTTACGCTCACGATTTCCACGATCCTGATTAAAGGTATTGGTGCTCTGCTGAGATTGATATGCCATCATTGGTGGTCCTTGATATGATTGGCTGAAAGGATCGATGACTTCGAATTGATTCGTCAGATGATTGAAGATGGCAGGTTGATCGTGATGTAAATGTCTTCTACCACGCCCGCGACCGCGAGAACTTGAATTGCCCCTTTGCCGATATGTGGCCGATGAGTTCAATGACGTATTATAGCCTGAAGTTTGGGCATATGGATCCATGAAGTCTTGATTGAAAGGCGGGAAAGGCTGCGTCGGTCCGTGAGGAGAAATAAGAGTTGGATTGTAGTGATGGCCCATGTGCGTAGCTTGTGGCGGGAAAGGGTTCGGGACAATATTCGCCATGTAGCTACCTTGAGGTATATGAGACAATTGATGCATCTGCTGCTCCATCGGGTTGTATGCTTGGACAGGCATAGTATACGGTCCCATGGTAACGTGGGAAGCGCCTGGAACGATAGTTGTCATACCACTCATGGGGCCAACAGACGAATGAAGCACGGGTTGGGAAGGAAGCACTGTGTGATTGTAGTGCATAGTATGCACTGGAGAGCATGGTAGGTGGAGAGCTGCCTCTCCTGAGGCGACACGCTGCAGCAGCTCAGAAATCTGTGGTATGCTTTGTCCATCATACGCCTGAGCTTGAGAAGGGATGTAAGGCTGAGCCGTAGCCTGACTGCGACCGAAAGTCGGAGTTGACATCTCTTGCGATGAAGTACTATGAATTTGCAAATTCGGCGCTGGTTCAATGGAGGCAGGCCGCTCGGCACAAAAGGTTGTAGTAACCGTGACATTGATTTTCTCAGTCGAGCTTGTAGCTGGGAGTTGGCTTGGAGTTGAAGCTGGTACTTGCGGAGCCTTCGCTGCCACGGCTGCACATGGGCTTGATTCTTGAGGAGCATCGATAGCTGTATCAGCAGTATTGATAGATGATGAGACCAGGCGACGTTGTGGGGAGATGGATTGTGTCTGATTTCCAGGACTGTTGTTGGCACTGTGATCGGCATCCATTGGTGAAGTAAGTGGGACTGGATGGCTCAACGCGCGCTGATGCAGACGGTAATAGGTGTTTTTTCCATTACTTCCCACACCGTCCTCGACAATGTTTATGGTTGCAGGCTGAAGCTCTGATATGTTCGAATCGTCCTTCACAGACTCTGTAGGCGGCGAACGTATATAGCTCGCAAATGCCTTTGGAGCAGTTTCGGTGATGTATGTGTGTAGATATTGTCCGATCGCTTCACTTGCATCTGGATCACCACCAGTCTCCTCGACGGCCTTGTTGTACGCTTCCCGCCAAAAGTTATTGAAACGGATATTGCGAGGGACCGTAGCTTGTTCAGATGTCTTCCACTTTCCCTCAATTTCTCGATCACGTTGACGATGTTGATCAAAGGACATGGTTGGGTCGCGAAGTTGCCAGAGGACTATTTTCAAGTACGTTTTGCCAGGCTTTTTCAGTTCCTCAGGAGCGAAGACATCTTCGACTCTGGAATTGGCGATCTCGTTGAGCTCCTCGGGATGAGAAGCGAAGATAGCAGTGAACAATTGATAGTACTCTGCAATGTCGGATGAATTGATTGTTGCGATCATTTGCAGAATAGCGTCGCAATGTTTCTCTCCCCATCTCTTAATGACCTTGCTGGGGAACCAGTCAAAGCAAGTGCTGTTAAAAGTCACCCCTAGATATCGATCATAGTCTTCTCGACGAAGTCTTGCCGCTTCAAGTGCTGCGTCTAAACCTGGATCGCTGAAGACTACGTTGTATTCCGTTTCGACAAAGTTGTGTGGAGGAAGGTCTAAAGTCGGGTCAAGAGGGACATCGGTGATTTCACTACTCTCAGCTGGATCATCCATGGTGAAGTAGCGAAGAGAGTTACGGCAGGAGAAAACAAAGGGCACAAAGCGACAAACCGCCGGCCAGAAGGTGAAGAAATTCGGTTGCTTACGAGGGACTATCAAGGAAAGAAATGCTCAAAGATGAATCGAATTGGGTTTGAAGAGGAAGAAGAGAAGCAACGGAAGCCTTCACTTAGGAGAGGGAGTGAGAGAGTGTTTCGGCGAATCTCCGGCTGTTTCCATGGTATGTTGTCGGTTTCCGTAAAGGGAAGTCACGATGATAGCCGTTTGTTGCCGGGTGGGCCAAGAATATCCGATTTACAAACACTACCATCGCTATGGTAAGTGTTTACAGTTTGCATCAGTGTTTTATACATTGCCTAGCGATTGTTATTCGTCGTTCCGTACTAACAGATGTTTGCATTCAGCGGTGTCCGCGAATGGAGTAACGTATTAGATTTGAGACCAGGAAATTTGAAAACTTACACATCTTGCTGAGAGCTCTCTACGTTTCCTACTCAGCAAACATTTACGGAGTTAAGCCAAATATGTTTCCAACCGCATTTCGCTAATCAAGATAATTGGTAGTTCTTGAGAGTAGAAGGCATGGTGCAAATTAGCATTTTCCATTCTCTTCATTACCCGCTCAACCAAAACGATGGTCACCGATTTTGGATCTACATTCTTTTAACATACTTACAAAGATTCAGCGATCATTTTGCCTTCTCACAACGGTTTGTCTACCCGCCTTCAATCTATTATTCTGGTTTTTGGATCGCCTTCAACAGCTCCTGAATCTTACTCTGGTTGTCACCTACCACTACCTTTCCCTGATGCCAATCAACAACCTTTAGAGACATTATTAGTTTTTTTTTTTTTGAACATAATACAAACTGAACGGCAGATGAAACATACCAAAGGCCTGACAAACGAGTTGTTGTCCTTCCCAAAAACTCTCAAAGCTTCGGTCTCAGTCTGTGCACCCTTGACGACTTCTCCTGCATTTTGGCTACCTACATATTCTAGAATGCTCTTCAATTGGTCTTCTGTGGGAGGTTCCTCTCTGATGTCCAGTTCGAATTCGGTTCTTTCGTTCGAAGCTTGCGGCTTCGTTGATGAAGCCTGATCTTCAGTAGCATATGCAACGGCATTTGCTCGGCTTTGTTTGAGAAGGGTAAGAACACGGTTACTGGAGGAGATCGATGGTGAATGGAAGAGAGTAACCACGTCCTTTGCGCCGTGCTATTGAGTTGTGTTAGCTCCCGCTTGCGGACGAGCCTCCAAAACCATCAATCCATCATTAAAATTAGATATCATGGTATGGAAAGCTGAGGGAAGCTTTTGCTTACCTCTCCAAATAGCTTCTTCCACATATTGCCTTTGTTTCGCGGTAATAAGTTTGTTTGCGAAGATGGTGAGAGACGATGAAGCTTGGCAAGTGACGTCTGTGTACATTAAACAATGGGCGGAGAATTGCGTATGCACGTGATTTTATGTATCTTCTCAATTCTTTTCTGTCGATGTCCGTACGACATTTGACGGGGTCAAATCAAGCATTATCCAGTAGTTTTATAGTAGATTTCATTTGGGTGATGATTTTGGCGAAATAAAATTTCCCATTCTATGCAGTATGGACTTGTCCATATTGATCAGAATCGAAACTCAACGTACGAATGGATTTCAAACAGGGAGCTTGATCTTTGGAGGGAATTGCAGATACTGATTCGAAGCTTCTTCTAACCCTTAACCGCATGTACATGAAGCCAACTTTGAACGCCGTGGTATGCATCTGTCCTCCCGGAGAGATACCATGTGCTCCAGGATCCGTAGCTCTTTCTGTCCTTACACATCGCTTTCTCCGATCCAGATTCGCATGTCAAAGCCGTGCAATGATCCTTGCCAATGAATATCGTGTCTGCTCATCCATCACTTCCTCCCCTCTCCTGACGATTATGAGCTTGGTGCGGGGTTCATCTAAAGATGTACTGTTAGCCTCATTCTCAAATTTAAATCCCGCAGATATCAGCAAACGTGATTTCTGCGACTGTGGGGTACTGCATACCTTTCGCTTGCCACCAGTCAATGTGACGTTGACGAAACGGCGAGTGTAGAGCATCCGCTTCCGTGCACGACCCTTCGGCAGCTTCTTCTTCTCTTGTGGCTCGACCTTGGGGGTTTGCGACTTGACTTTGCCGGCACGGGCGAGGGAGCCGTGGACTTTACCCATGATTACAGAAATTTATGGGCAGACGTTCGATGAAGTTCGTTGCGTAGTTTGAGTGCGGAGAAGTCTTAGAGGGGCGATGTCAGCGCTATGGTCGTCGGCGATCTGTGAAGCCAGAAAAACTCGTCAAAGGAGGACTCGAGTAATCTTAAAGGAATTTGGAAAAAGGAGATGACTCACGATGTCCGATTGTGGGCTGTGGTGATGGATGGGGTATGTGAGTCTTTGGCGCCACTCAAAATCGATGTGGAAGTTCGTTCGCCTAGCGCAGCACGTGACTTCGCAAATACGGTCTTCAGCTGAAAAAGGTCATGACGACAACTCCTGCTTGCCGTGCGGTATCGCTGTCAAATCATAGAAATTTACCCAAGGTTACAATTCAGAATTGTTTTGCAAAGAGACCGGTGCCATTGCTTGAATTCTCCTGTCTTGTCACGAGAAGATACTCGACGATCGGCAACAGACCTTTGGCCGCAATTCCGTATCCGATAGCTTCCCGAGCTAATATCACATCGAACAAGCGATATCGCCATGCGATTTTAACATCTCCATCTCTCTTGATTTATTCCATACTCCATGTCGTGAGCTGCTAGTCTCTCTACCATATCCTGAGAGAGTCTCCCATCCAATTTTCGACTTTCCACTCCTCTAACCCTCGATCGCTTTCCAGACCTTCAAGGATGCGACTCTCACTGACTCTACTCTCTCTCGCCTCGATGGCAACGTCATCAAACCTCCCTCTTCCCCAGTACATCTTTTCCAATCTCCAATCCCCCTCTAGCAATGGGTTCAAGATTCCGACGCCTCACGAATCCGCAATAATGGCACGACGAATGCTGCGCCTCGAATCGCTAGGCACCCTCTCCACGACCTTCCCAAACAGCACGTCGTCACCAGCGGAGCCACTCGAAAAGCGGCCAAGCGATGTAGCGGGCCTGCCATTCGGGCTGATGGAGTACTTCGGCGACTGCGAGCCGGCGAGCGGCAACCCGACGATCCTGGCCGTGACCATCGCCTCCAGCTTCAAGAACGTCGCCGCCGGCAGCAACATCACGCTGTCGCTGCGCTGGCACCCGCCCTCATCCAAGTACCCGTGGCCGCACACGCCTGCCGCGCTGCCGCGCTTCGCCCTCACCGGATACCTGCAAGAGCTGTCCAAGGCTGAGACCGAAGCTGGTGGCTGGGCCGGCGAGGGCATAGAATCGTGCTTCAAGAAATACCATCCGGACAGCGTGATTTGGATGCCTGGAAACGATATCCACGACAGCCACTGGGTCCGGTTTGTCGTCCGGGAGGTGTACTGGTTTGGAGGGTTCGGCGACCGCGCGTACATTGGGTGGTTGCCACTTGAGATGTGGCAGGGCATCACCGAGGAAGAAATCCAGAAATGTCGGTTGCCCGGCGAAGTGGAGAGCAAATCATGGTTGAAGAAGATCTGGGCCTCTTTGGAGCTATGATGAGATGGCGATACGTTGGAGTTGGGCTTAGAAATGGACTGGAGAAACGAGTCGCGCTCTAGCGAGATTGAACGAAGTGCGCGCCCCGATTTCTTGGTTGAGTCGACGACTACGAAGGATTCAGGGATGGTTACGTTTGGCAACAGACTGCAGTAGCGTTCAGGCTTGGGCCCTCGGACGAATTCGCAGCAATTACATATAAGACCAATGGTTCTTGGAGAAAGAAGCGCAACGAATGCTTTGTCGACAGGGTTGTACATAGTCGTGAGGAGTATTCTACAACTACAAGTGTGCTATCATGCCTAACCCTAGTTCGCTTTCTTCAGAGACATATGGACAGATCGTTTTCCTTAACAGGGGTACGAAGAATGGGCCTCGCGAAGTACGGAGTACTAGCTCATTGAATATAGGACGCAGTACTTACCACAATGATTGGCTCGCCGTAACCAGGGTGCAGACAAAGGGGGAGTCAGTGTCACATTTGAGGCGTGCGGAAGAACGAATTCGTAAAGTAGTTTTACATTACTTTTTGCCGTGGATTCCATAACAAGATGCATTTTGACCTCGAGAAAGCTCAGTTCTTTTGTAGCCAAGTTGAATTCCCCACGCCGACAAGCGACGTCCGCGGGCAAAAATACGAGCGGCAGTCTACGTCCGTTGTCCGTTGTCCGTACCTGTGGAGGCGGATTGATTGGCTCCGTTTAACGGAGTTTCAGATCTACTTGAAGCCGCTCCAGATCATCGGCAGGGGTGACATTTCATAAAGCATGCGTCAAACAGCTTCTTCCGTCATCGCTTGCCGCAATATTGAACAGTAACTGCCGGCTTACGGGAGCAACGCAATAGTTAAACGCGTTTCCCATTGCTAATTGCAGTAACGGGTCGTAATCCAAGCTTGGTTCAGGCGTTGAGATTGCAATTTTCTAACACGTTGCGGGCGAAGACTCAGGGATGGGTTGGCGCATGCTTTGAAGCTTCGGCTCTCCAACGAATGCCATTCCACCCCGCTAACTAGAGTACGATACGGTACTCAGAATCCTTCCGAAGAACTTTAAACCAAACCTGCCACCCCAAATTTCCCAACTCTCCAAATCCTTCCACCCTAACACTTCTCACGTTTTGATTCTGATCCTTCGAACGTACTTCTAAGTATTATAGTAATATCGCCTTCTTCCATCTCTCCTTATCAATCCCTTGCTCCCTCAGTTTCAAGCTGTTTGAGTGACACCTTGGTCTTGCGCGTCAACTTCAACAGCAATGGCTAAAACCGTCCTCGTTGTTGGTGCCGGTTATGCTGGCCTTTCCGCCGCGCACTATACGCTCAAACATATAATTCCAGCTTTGCCAAACAAGGGTGAGGAATATTCTCTCACCTTGGTCGATCCCAGCGACAAGTTCTTCGCTCGCCCAGCCGCACCGCGTGCCGTGGTGTCCGACAAGCTCCTACCAAACGAGCAGTGCTTTCTCGACTTCCAGTCGCATTTTAAACAGTATGGACCGGACAAATTTCTCTTCATAAAAGGCAAAGCTACCGCCTTAGACTATACCGCCCGCACCGTGACCGTTACCAAGTCTAGCGGTGAAACTGAGACCGTCGCATACTACGCTCTCATCATTGCGACCGGCACTCTTTCAGCGTCTCCATTGCTTGGACTCCACAAAGACGTAGAGTTCGTCAAAGACTCATGGAAGGCTTTCCAAGCCGCCGTACCGAAAGCGAAGAGCATTGTTATTGCAGGAGGTGGACCTGCAGGTATTGAAACTGCCGGCGAACTTGGAGACTTCCTCAACGGCAAAGCAGGTCTTTTCCGGTCGAAGCTCGAGAACCCAAAATGCCACATCACCGTTGTTTGCGCCGACTCCAAGATTCTCCCAGTCCTTCGTCCGGCAATTGCAGCACAAGCGGAGAAATATCTAGCGAAGGTCGGCGTAACCGTGATCAAGAACGTGCGCGTCGAGTCCGTTTCGCCGGAAGGCGCAGGCGAGGAGGACAGCGCTACCGGCGATCTCAGCAAAGTGACGCAAGCCGCGAAGGTGAAGCTCTCGAACGGCGAGACCGTGGACGCCGACATCTACCTGCCGGCGACGGGCCTGAGGCCCAACGCATCGTGGCTGCCCAAGGAGCTGCTGACGGAAGCGGGCTACGCCGACACCAACGGGACGACGCTGCGCGTGGACAAGGCCGGCGCGCGTGTCTACGCCATCGGCGACGTCGGCTCCTACAGCCGCGGCGGTATCATGGACCTGCTGTACGACGCTTTTCCCGTCCTCGCCACCAACGTCAAACGGGACTTGCTGCATTTCGCCTCTGTGGGCGACTCCGACGGCGTCGCTGCCGAGAAAGCTACTCCGCCTGGAAAAGATCGCCAATACAAGGAGAAACTCTCGGAGACACAGCTCGTGCCTATTGGCCGCTCTATGGGCGTTGGTGCTCTTTTTGGATGGCGGTTGCCCAGCTTCATGGTTTGGGTTATCAAGGGCCGCGATTACATGCTCAGTTTTGCGCCGCCATCGGTCGATGGCAGCAAGTGGGCCAAGGAGATCAAGTGGTCTGGCTAGAAGCGACCAGCGGATTGACAAAGGTAATGCTTACAAAGAAGTCAGTTGAAGGTCGACAGCTATCTGCGGCTCCGCAAGGCCATGGATTTTTAATGCGAGCGATATCCTAGCCTTGTGTATTTGGACATTTTTCGACCGAAGATTCAATAACTTATTGTAGAATAATAGCATGCATATTGCGCCCAAATCCTCCAGAAATAATATTCCAGTTCCGCAAACCATCATATGCAACTCCACGCAATAAGCAATCTATCAAATAGGTAATCCACAACGTACAATACCATAGCAAACAACAACTTTCTTTCTCACTCAACCGCACTGTCATAACTTCACACCTCCACACTACTCGTATTTCTCCATCAAAACCGCAGCAAGCGCCGCCTCAAGCAATCCATTCTCACGCAGCCACGCCGCAACTCTCTCCCGAGCCTCGCCGTCTCCTTCGACTACGTCCCATACCCCTGACCATTTCCGCGGGAGTTTCGCCACGAGGAGAAGGTGGGACGACAGCCTCGCGTTGGAGTTGCTTTGGAGGGACAAAACGTCAGCCTTTGGTGGCCGACTCGCGCCGCCAAACCCGGCAGGGAAGGTCACGGCACTGAGAATTATAGCGAATCTCCATCCCGGCGTAACGAAAAACCCTGCGTGGCGGGAATAAAAGTTCGAGGCCCTTTAGCTTG
>Ga0335073_10014511_pt1 | contig 11041 bp, 7 predicted proteins | sample Lox_Sample_22_FD_207093 | JGI IMG/M metagenome (GOLD analysis project Ga0335073, IMG submission 207093) | Soil microbial communities from Loxahatchee National Wildlife Refuge, Florida, United States - Lox_Sample_2.2 | ecosystem: Environmental > Terrestrial > Soil > Wetlands | place: USA: Florida... | reverse complement strand
TGATCCGCTGGAACGCAATGGCGATGGTTCACGCCCAGAACAAGAAGGACGCGGGAATCGGCGGGCATATCTCCACATATTCGTCTCTGGCGACGCTTCTGGAAGTCGGTTTCAACCATTTCTTCCACGCGAAATACGGAGACCAACCCGGCGACTTCATCTACTTTCAGGGCCACGCCTCGCCCGGCGTCTACGCGCGTGCGTATCTTGAAGGCCGCCTGAGCGACGACCACATCAAGAACTTCCGTCACGAGCTCCGCGATAAACCGGGCCTTTCGTCCTATCCGCACCCATGGCTGATGCCGAATTTCTGGCGCTTCCCGACAGTTTCGATGGGCATTGGGCCTCTGAATGCGATCTACCAGGCGCGCTTTATGCGCTATCTCGAAAACCGCAGTCTGATCGAAAAAACGCCGCGCAAGATATGGGCCTTTGTGGGTGATGGCGAGACAGATGAAGTCGACACGCTCGGCGCGATCAGCGTCGCTTCGCGGGAAAAGCTCGACAACCTCATCTTTGTCATCAACTGCAATCTGCAGCGGCTGGATGGGCCAGTACGCGGCAACAAGCGGATCATCGATGAATTGGAAGGCGTCTTCCGCGGCGCCGGCTGGAACGTGATCAAGGTCATCTGGGGCTCGGACTGGGACGCACTCTTCGAGCGCGATCATAAAGGCCTGTTGCTGAAGCGCATGGAAGAGTGTGTCGATGGCGAGTATCAGGCATTCAAAGCCAAGGGCGGCGCTTACGTGCGCCAGGAATTCTTCGGCAAGTATCCCGAACTCCTCGAACTCGTCAGCGACATGACCGACGAGCAACTCGCTCGCCTGCATCGTGGCGGTCACGACGCGATCAAGATTTACAACGCCTACAAGCGCGCAGTCGAGCACCGCGGCGGCCCAACTGTCATCCTCGCCAAAACCGTCAAAGGCTACGGCATGGGCACCACCGAGGCGCGCAATGCTGCGCATCAGGAAAAGAAGATGACGGACGAAGCTTTGATCAGCTTTGTAAAGCGCTTCGACATTCCTGTGCCCGAAGAAGCCGCGACGCATGGCACTCCCTATAAGCCGGCAGAGGATGCGCCCGAGCTGCGGTACATGCGTGAGTGCCGCAACGTATTGGGCGGCTACATGCCGCACCGCGAGGTGCCGGAGCTGAAATTCAAAGCGCCTGATCTCGATTACTTCAGCGAGTGGACGGCTGGATCGAAGGGGCGCGCCGTCTCAACCACTATGGGCTTCGTCAGCATCCTGCGCCACCTGCTCAAAGACCCGGAGATCGGCAAGCTGATTGTGCCCATCGTCCCCGACGAAGGCCGTACTTTTGGTCTGGAGTCGGCGATTCGCCAGGTCGGCATCTATGCAAGCGAAGGGCAGAAGTACAAACCCCACGATCTCGATATGCTGCTCTACTACCGCGAAGAGAAGGATGGGCAAATTCTCGAGGAAGGCATTACCGAAGCCGGGTCGATGGCCTCATTTACCGCCGCGGGCACCGCGTATTCCAACTATCGAACACCGGCCATCCCCTTCTACATGTACTACTCGATGTTCGGCTTCCAGCGTGTCGGCGATATGGTGTGGGCGTTTGCCGACTCGCGCGGCAAAGGCTTCCTGATGGGCGGCACTGCCGGTCGCACGACCATGCTGGGTGAAGGCCTGCAGCATCAGGACGGCCACAGCCACGTCCTGTTCAGCGCCGTCCCCACCTGCCTCAGCTACGACCCGGCGTTCGTCTACGAACTCGCCGTCATCCTGCAGGACGGCATCCGCCGCATGTATCAGGAGAATGAACAGGTCTTCTACTACATCACCATGTACAACGAAGACTACGCCATGCCCGAAATGCCTGAGGGAGTCCGCGAGGGCATTGTGCGCGGCATCTATAAGTTCAAGAGCGCGATTAAAGGTAAGCCTGACGCGCAGCTGTTTGGCAGCGGCCCAATCTTGAATGAAGCAGTCCGCGCGCAGCAGATCCTTGCCGACAAGTATAGTGTCCAGGCTGATGTTTGGAGTGTGACCAGCTACAACGAACTGCGCCGCGAGGCGCTTTCAATCGAGCGCTGGAACCGTCTGCACCCGGCGGAAGCGGAGAAGACTCCATACATTCTGCAAGCCCTTAAGGGCTCAAAGGGCCCCATCATCGCCGCCACGGACTACATGAAGTCGGTTGCCGACCAGCTCTCGCCATGGCTCACGAATCGCCTGGTGGCTCTCGGTACGGATGGTTTCGGGCGCAGCGATAATCGAGAACATCTGCGCGCGCATTTCGAAGTCAACGCCGAATCCATCGTCGCAGCCACGCTCTCCCGCTTGGCACGTGACGGCAAGTTCGACGCCAAAAAAGCGCAGGCCGCCTTCAACGAACTCGGCGTGGATACCGAAAAAGTAGACGCAGCCAAAGCCTAGAGTAGGAAGCACTCATTATGGGCCTGTCATCCTCATCGGTACTCATCGGGTCTCAATGCGGCGTCACGCGATCGGCTGAACCCATTGGCTTCGCCAGGCGGGCGCCTCGAAGGGATCGGCGAAATACTGCGTCTCGTGCACGACTTTACCGTTGCGGAACTCCATAATGCTTACTGTGTATGCTGGCCGCCCCTGGTAAGTGATTGTGTATTCCGTGATCCAGAGATCACCTTTTCCCAGAATTCGCTTGACTTCGAACCCCGACGGCTTGCCGGGATGATGACTCCGCAAGGCCTGCAAATTGCTTCGCCCGAGGATCCGCTCGCCTGACTGGGGATAGTCACAAATGGCATCGTCATCGTAAATATCGTGTTCCGCGTTTGCATCGCCGGCTGCCGACGCCTGCCAATGCGCGTTCAGGGCTTCACGTATTTGTTCTTCTTCCATGGCCCGCTCCTGTCGTTTGGTTTTGACGTTCAATTGCCTTGTGCAATGAAGCCCGGGATGCCTGTCTTCACCACTGCATTGAGCCTCTGCCTGGTCTGAATACGATTGATTTCGTGAAACGCGTCTTCCGGAAGGGCAGAAATGTCAAAATTCTCTCTTGCGCGGGCCGCGCTTTTGGGTGTGGTAAGTAGAGCCGTGCCGCGCTGCACCGCCCACGCCAGCAGCACCTGTGCCGTCGTCTTGCCAACCCGTGCGGCAATGGCCGAAATGACTGGATCTTCGAGCAGTCCCGGCCTCATTCCGTGACCCAATGGCGCGAACGCCAAAAGCACAATCCCCTTCTCTTTGCAGAATTCCAGAAGCTCCGTTTCCGGCAGATACGGATGGGCTTCGACCTGGACCACGGCTGGCTTGATTCTTGCCGATTCGTAGATGGGCAGCAATTCGTTCAAGCCAATGTCCGAGAGTCCGATTGCCCGGCACTTGCCGTTGTCCACAAGACTTTCCATTGCTCTCCAGGTATCGTGCAAAGTCACTCCGTCATCGTAGATGACATTGCCGCTTTGATCCCGCGGATCATGCTCTTCCCCCGGGTGAAATGCAAACGGAGTGTGAATCAGATAGAGATCCAGATACTTGAGCCGGAGCCTGTCCAGGCTCGCCTCGAAAGCCGGTTCGACGCGCTCAGGCCGATGATTGGAGTTCCACACCTTTGTGGTAACAAAAATGTCTTCGCGCGCAATCCCTCCAGCGGCAAGTCCTGCCTGCAACGCCTCGCCTACCTCGCGCTCGTTCCGGTATCGCTCCGCGCAATCGAAGTGTCGAAATCCGGCTTCCAGTGCGTCTCTGGTCGCAGTTATCGTCACGGCAGCATCGGGAATTAGGGTGCCAAAGCCGAGTGCGGGCATATGACCGCTTCCGTTGTTGAGCGGCATTCTCGTCAGCCGAAAATCAGAAGAGTCAGTCAATGGGGGACCTCTGCATCATTTTGCATCTTCCATTACCGCTCGGATTTAAAGTTTAGGTAGCTGGCTCCAAAAAAGACGATAGCGAAACCGTCAAGGCAATCCCGGAGAGTGCGGACTGTCTGCCTGCTATGTTCGTTTATTCAGTCTATCGTTACCTGGCATATATCTCACGTCGCGGGGTCGTCCTTCGAATTGACGTATTGCCAGTGGCCGGAGCCGCAGATCAGTAGCGAAAAACGCCCATGTAGCTAACAACCGTTTTACTCACCGCATGCCGACTTCTCGTTACGCCTAACGCTGTCAAGAAACTATCGTCAAATGTTCACACTTTTTTGCAGGGAAGGCTAGGATGGGACTTTGGCTCGACCTTACCAGGCGTCTGTTGCCGCTATGCCGCAGATAGAAAGCAAAACATTCGACCCAGGCTCGTCAGGAATTCTTGCTCCAGGCTGGCTCTTCAGGACAAAGGCATTCCTGTGGGGAGCGCTTCTCTTCGCAATCGTTCTCGGGTTCTTCTTCGCTTCTGTCTTTGGAGCCGGATGGATTGGGCTGCGTGGGAACTGGGTGTACCTTCCTCCGATTGCCTGTCCGCTTTTGGCATGCTGGATCTACTCCTTGCTGGTCCGACAATTTGAACGGCGAACACCCTGGGAGCTCCAGATTGGCCCTCGGATGCTTTCTGACCTTCCCTTGGGCTTCCTTTTAGGAGGCGCTTTCATTACAGGGATGTGGCTCGTTCTTTGGGGTTGCAGACTGTACTTCGCACATCGCGGGGTATGGTCACGGTGGTTCAGCGACTTTGTCTTTGACAGCTACATATCGGCCGTTCTTGAAGAGCTTGCTTTTCGCGCCGTGATTCTTCGTATCCTCGCGAGGGTGTGGGGTGTCCGGACCGGAATTATTCTTTCGTCGATCATCTTCGGCCTCGCCCACTTTGCGCATGGTTCCTGGCTAGGCATTTTCGGAATAATCATCAATGCCGGAATAGCGCTGGGGCTTCTCTATGTCATTACCGGACGCCTATGGATGTCGATTGGCATGCACCTGGGCTATGACTTCATCGAGACCTCTGTGCTCGGTATCGGCAGCCATCACGGGTTCCTCATCAATGTGCCGAAACCAGGTGCAGCAACATGGCTCACCGGCGGAACGTTTGGGCCCGATGCAGCCGTTCCCGCCATGATTCTTGGGTTGCTTATCAATCTGGCCCTGTGGAACTATGCGTTTAGAAAGCGCATGAACTCGTGAAGGATTCTCTAGTAATGCGTTGCCAGAGTAAGTCCTCATAAACGCCCTTACCTTTACGAATTCTCAACTTCATCCGTCCACAAAATGCGGAGATGCTTCAAACGAGTTATACGCTTTAGCGAGTCCTGCCCGCCTTACCCCTGCTCAACATCGGGTCCCCATAAATCCGCATCGCCGTGATCAGCAACTGCGTAAACACCGCTTCAGTTTGCGGAGTCCGAATAGCCTGCTTGGGTTGTATTTGAGTCTTACGAACCATAACTGCGCCCCTCTTCGCTGTTTTCCCACGGATAAGTCTGCAACGGGGCAAAGGTGCGTTGGAAAAAAGCATCGTCCACCACATAACATTCCCCGTTTTCCCCGCGAACAATCCAGTCCCCGCGTTGGACGTTACAAAAGCCAAGATCAGTTGTAATAGTCTTCGCTTCCGTTGACTGCTCCGCATCCACCAGCAACGGCCTGCGAGTACGAAATGCGCTCATGATTCCTCCGCCGGAATACCGGCATGCCTCTATTCAAGTGGTGTAGGCATAAAAGAGGGGTAGGCGCTTTCTAAGGCTTTTGTTAAGGCTGTGGAAAAATTTGTCAAGTCCTCGGCGGCATCGAAATTTTGCAATTACCACATTCTAAACGGAATAATTCCCGCCACGTTTGGCATGTTGTTTCACATGACTTGGTAGAATAGATATAGAAACAGAAATTAAGAAGCGGCCCGCTCAAAGCGGGCATTTTTTTCTTTGCCGAAGGCAATCCCCAGCTAAGTGATTGAAAATGCTAGAATGCACTTAACCTAAATGAAATCAGGCGGATAGCAGGGGATCATCCCCCGCTATATGCTTGAAAACACGTAAAACCCGGCCTGCGTTAGGGAGGGGGAGGGGGGATCCCTCGGGTGGCAACCGTTGAACCTCCGAAGACAGGCGAACATGAAACGAAACTCGGGTAGAATAAGCGAATGCCGTTCCTGCCTGCCTTGCCGGAGGAAAGCGCGCCCGACTCAGCGATTCCTGAGAGCCTGGCCTGGGCGCATCCTGTCGTACAGGAATGGTTCGTCCAGAAGTTCGGCACCCCGACCGAACCGCAGGAACAGGGCTGGCCGCACATTCTGGCGGGAAAACCAACGCTGATCTCGGCGCCAACGGGCTCAGGCAAGACGCTGGCCGCATTTCTTATCTGTATCGATCAACTCATTCGTCAGGCGCTCGAAGGCAGACTGGGGCCGCAGACGGAAGTGGTCTATGTATCGCCCCTCAAGGCGCTGTCGAATGACGTGCAGAAGAATCTGGAAGCGCCGCTCAGAGAAATCCAGCAACTGGCTTTGGATCGCGGCTACCTTACTCCACAGATTCGCACAGCGGTACGCACTGGAGACACGCTCCCGGCCGAACGACAGAGGATGCTGAAGCAGCCGCCGCACATCCTGGTGACCACCCCGGAGTCGCTCTACATTCTGCTGACGGCAGAGAAGAGCCGCAACAATCTGCGGCATGTGCGCACGGTGATCGTCGATGAAATCCATGCGGTCGCCGATGACAAGCGCGGTGCGCATCTGGCGCTCACGCTCGAAAGGCTGGACGCGCTGGTGCGAGGCGAAAACCGGCTCTCTGTGGGTGACTGGGTTACGGGTCGTCGCGAAGCTCCGCAGCGTATCGGCCTTTCAGCGACTCAGAATCCAATTGAGCTGGTGGCTGAGTTTCTCGGCGGCAGCCAGGCGCAAAGCGTCGAGATCGTACAGGTGGGGCAACAACGCGCCCTCGATCTTGCGATTGAAGTCCCAGATGAAGAACTTGGCGCAGTCGCGAGCAATGCCATCTGGGATGGCATTTACAAAAGGCTGGCCGAACTCGCGCTGGAGCATCGCTCGACGCTGGTCTTTGTGAACACGCGGCGGCTGGTCGAGCGGCTGGCGTTTCGTATGGGCGAGTTGCTGGGTGAAGAGAATGTCGCAGCCCATCACGGAAGTCTCTCGCGCAAGCTGCGCCTGGAAGCCGAGCGCAAACTGAAACAAGGCGAGATTCGCCTGCTGGTGGCGACAGCATCGCTTGAGCTTGGCATTGACATCGGCAACGTCGATCTCGTCTGCCAGATAAACTCGCCGCGCGCAATTGCTGCCGCGATGCAACGCGTGGGCCGCGCAGGCCACTGGCGCGGAGCGATTCCTAAGGGACGTTTTTTTGCAACCACCCGCGACGACCTCGTGGAGCATGCCGCGTTGGTTCGCGCCATGCGATCGGGTCTGCTCGACAAGCTGGAGATTCCGCCCAAGCCAATGGACGTGTTGATGCAGCAGATCGTCGCGGCCTGTGCCGCCGAGCCGTGGGAAGAGGATGCGCTCTTCGAGATGCTGAGACGAGCGCAGCCCTATCGCGATCTGACTCGTGATGAATATGAAGAGGCATTGAGTCTTCTGACAGATGGCGTTGAAGCCAGCCGCGGGCGCTATGGATCGTATCTGCTGCGCGATCGCGTGCATGGGTGCATCCAGGCGCGGCGCGGGGCGCGGACGATTGCCGTCTCGAACGGCGGAACGATTCCTGACACCGCGCTTTATGCCGTGATTGCCGAACCCGAAGGCGTACAGATCGCGACGCTCGATGAGGACTTTGCCATCGAATCCATAGCGGGAGACATCATTCTGCTCGGAAACACAAGCTGGCGTGTTCAGAGGGTTGAGAGCAGTGTAGGGCGTGTGCTCGTTGAAGATGCTCACGGACAGCCTCCGAATGTGCCGTTTTGGCGCGGCGAGGCGCCTCAGCGCACGGTTGAGCTATCGCAATTCGTCTCAGAGTTGCGGCGGGAATTAGATCAGCGCGCGGCGAGTGTTCTTCCTGGTTACATCAGCCAGTCGAGTCCTGAGGTTGCTGAGACGGTTGCGTGGCTCAAGCAGGAATGTGGCGTCAGCGACTCAGGCGCGGAGCAGATGATCGGCTACATCGCGGCTGGGCGAGCTGTACTCGGCACGGTGCCGACGCTCACGACGATTGTGGCCGAGCGCTTCTTCGATGAAGGTGGAGGCATGCAGTTGATTCTGCATGCGCCGTTCGGCGGGCGCATTAACAAGGCCTGGGGGCTGGCGCTGCGCAAGCGCTTCTGTCGCGGCTTCAACTTTGAGCTGCAGGCTGCTGCGACTGACAACGGGCTGAACATCTCGCTTGCCGAGCAGCACAGCTTTCCTCTGAGTGACGTCTTCCAGTTTCTTACCGAACACACGGTAACAGAACTGCTGGAGCAGGCGTCGCTGGCGTCGCCGATCTTCAAAGCGCGCTGGAAGTGGGATGCTGGACGCAGCCTGCAACTGCTGCGATTCAAGAACGGCAAGAAGATTCCGCCGCAGATTCAGCGGACGCGCGCGGATGATCTGCTTGCCAGCGTCTTTCCGCAGGTTGCGGCATGCCAGGAGAACATCGAGGGCGACATTCCAATTCCGAATCACCTGCTTGTCCGCGAAGTGATGAAGGACGTGCTGGGCGAGGCGATGGACCTTAAAGGAATGAAGCGCGTTCTTCAAGACATGCATTCGGGAAAGATCCGCTGCGTTGCCGTCGACACAGCCACGCCATCGCATTTTGCGCATGAGATGTTAAATGCGAATCCGTACGCTTTTCTTGACGATGCGCCGCTTGAAGAGCGGCGCGCGCGGGCGGTGAGCATGCGGGGCGTGCTGCCCGATCATTTGCTGGGTGAAGCAGGCAGGCTCTCATCGGATGCGATTGCTTCTGTTCGTGAGGAAATCTGGCCGGACATTCGCGACGAGCATGAACTGCATGATTTGCTGTGCTCGCTGGTCATTGTACCTGTCGATATTTTGGCTCAGCCCGCGGCGCGTGACTGGGACATTTTCTTTGCGCGGCTTGAAGAGCAGGGGCGCGGCGCAATTGCGCTTGCGGGTGGTAGGCGTAGCTACATATGCGCTGCTGAGCGCACCGATTGGCTGCGCCTGCTTTGGCCGGAGATGCGAGTCGCTGCAGAATTGCCTTCTGTATCCGTAACTGTTACGGATGTAGATGAAGCTCTGCGCAAGTCCGTGCAGGGATGGATGGCGATACTTGGCCCGGTTTCGTCGCGCTCGCTTGCCGAGCGGCTCGGCGTTTCTTCAAGCGAAGTCTGGAAGCAGATGCTTCGGCTGGAGATGGCAGGGACGATTCTACGCGGCGTTTTCGAGGGCAGTGGGTCTTTGGGCTCTTTGGCAGATGAAGATGTCGAGTGGTGCGAACGGCGGCTGTTGCAGCGGATTCACAAGCGGACGCTGGTGGCGTTGCGCAAGCAGGTTGAGCCTGTTTCACCCTCGGTTTTCATGCGGTGGCTGCTGCGATGGCAGCATGTGGCTCGCAATGCCCAGCTTTCCGGCGAGGCGGGGTTGCTGGAGGCCCTGCGCGGGCTTGAGGGGTTTGAGGCCCCGGCGGTTGAGTGGGAGCGGTCGATTTTGCCACAGCGGGTGGCGGGGTATGATCCGCGGTGGCTGGATGCACTTTGTTTATCGGGTGTTGTCGGGTGGGGGCGGATTTCGCCCCATCCGGCGTTTGCCTCCGTGGAGTCGGGCGGGCCTCGGCGCGTGGTGCCTACAAGCATGGCTCCGGTGACGTTTTTCGTGCGGGAAGAGGCGCTTTGGATGGATTTATGCCTGTCTCAGAGGCAGGTTCCGGAAACTTGCCTAACGGCCTGTCTCAGCGAGCTTGCCGGGCGGGTGCGCGACATCCTTTCCTCGGGCGGGGCCATGTTTGCCGGCGATTTCGTTCGCAAGCTCGGCGTTCCCGCGGCCGAGCTGGACCTGGCGCTTTGGGAGCTGGTGGCGGCGGGGCTGGTGACAGCGGACGGCTTCGACAGCCTGCGGGTGCTGATCGATCCGCGCCGGAAGCAGGCGGCGGGCGCGCGCGCGCGGGTGAAGCAGGCGACGGGGCGTTGGAGTCTGTTTCGGGCTTTGGATCCGCCGATCGATATTCAATCTGGCGCTGTCCCTGAAGCTCGCAACATCGTCCGGCGCGAGGCCGAGATCGAGTCGGCCTGCCGGATGTTGCTGGCCCGCTACGGCGTCGTTTTTCGCGACCTGCTGGAGCGGGAGACCACCGTGCCGCGCTGGCGCGAGCTGGCGGGGATTTTGCGGCGCATGGAGGCTCGCGGCGAGGTGCGCGGCGGACGGTTCGTCTCCGGGTTTGGCGGAGAGCAGTTCGCGCTGCCTGCGGCCCTCGATTCCCTGCGCGAGGCGCGCCGCAGCGTCACTAAGCTTGAACCGGTTGCGGTTGCGGCTGCCGATCCGTTGAACCTGATCGGCATTGTTGTTCCCGGTGAGCGCGTCGCGGCGGTTGCCGGGAATCGGGTGACATTTGATGAATCGGTACTGTGCCCTCTGGATGCTCGGGAGTTTGGCTCCACGGCTCCTCCCGTCCTGACTTCGTCGGGATGGGCTACACAGAGTTCGGTGCTACCTTTGAGTTGAGTGAACTGAAGGTCTCCTTCGGCCAGTTCGGGGCGGGCCCCGTGTTTCACGGCCCGCTTCGATCGATTGGAATGTTCTTCGCGGAACGTTCCTCGGCACAGTCTGACAGAATCGAATTTATGAGCAGCAGCCCTCCACAGCCTGACGAGAGCCAGCCCCTGGTTGAAGGCTTGGACTACTACATGGATGGGCCGTACCTGGTCTTTACGGAGGCGTATCACCGGAAGCGCGGGTATTGCTGCCAGTCAGGGTGCCGTCATTGCCCGTGGCGTTCAATCGCCATGGAAGACGAGATGTGACATCCCTCTCCCGGCTACTTGGTACGCAGATCATTTATTGTCAACGATTTAGGCTGACTGGGACTTGCCCGGAATCGGCCGCAGAATGCAGAACAGCCGATCAGGTGTGGTGTGGCCGTTCTGCATTTCTGTAGTCGCGCCTATTTATCTCTCGTGCGGCGGAAGGGTGAGAGAGTTAGTCAGCCTGAAGCTGACGACGGTTTCCGGCGCGAGGGTGATGTCTCGATTGTTGCC
>Ga0335073_10014510_pt1 | contig 11041 bp, 8 predicted proteins | sample Lox_Sample_22_FD_207093 | JGI IMG/M metagenome (GOLD analysis project Ga0335073, IMG submission 207093) | Soil microbial communities from Loxahatchee National Wildlife Refuge, Florida, United States - Lox_Sample_2.2 | ecosystem: Environmental > Terrestrial > Soil > Wetlands | place: USA: Florida... | reverse complement strand
CCGCTGGCTGCCGGTGACCGGCTCCAGGTTGGCCAGGTTCCCCGCGTAGGTCAGTTTGTCCAGCACGGTCACCCGGGCTTGCTCGAAGCCCGGGTAGCCGTCCGTCAGCAGCGTCCTGACGTAATGCGAGCCGATGAACCCGGCGCCGCCGGTGACCAGGATTCTCATGAGCTGATCTGCACTTTGCTGTGGTCTCCCAGAATCAGCCGATGCGCCTTGGGGACCCTCGGCGCCGGTGTTACCTCCACCTCGTGGCCGATGAGCGACGCCTCGATGCGCCGGACGCCCTGGATGGACGCGCCCCGCAGGACAATGGAGTACTCGATCTCGCTGTCGCTGATCACGCAGTCGGCCGCCACGGAGGTGAACGGGCCGACGTAAGACCCGGTCACGCGCGTCCCGGAGCCGATGATGGCCGGCCCGACGATGCGCGAACCGCTGACGTCCGCGCCGCTCTCGATGACGACCCGGCCGATGAGCTCGGTCTCGGCGTCGACCACGCCCTGGCACCGCGGCTCGGCGCTCTCCAGGACCATCCGGTTGACCTCGAGCATGTCGGCGACGTTGCCGGTGTCCTTCCAGTACCCGGTGATCGTCGTTGACCGCACCTTGCGGCCGTTGTCGATCAGCCACTGGATGGCCTCGGTGATCTCCAGCTCACCACGCCAGGACGGCTCGAGGTGCACCACGGACTCGAGGATCGCTGGCGTGAAGATGTACACACCGACCAGCGCGAGATCCCCCTTGGGCTGGCGGGGCTTCTCCTCCAGCCCGATCACCTCGCCCGAGGCGTCCAGTTCCGCGACACCGAACTGGCGCGGATCCGGCACCTGGGTCAGCATGATCTGCGCGTCCGGCCGGCCGGACCTGAACTCGTCGACCAGCGCGGTGATGCCGCCGACGATGAAGTTGTCGCCGAGGTACATGACGAAGTCGTCGTCGCCGAGGAAGTCGCGGGCGATCAGGACGGCGTGGGCCAGCCCGCGCGGCGCGTCCTGCCGGATGTAGGTCACGTCCAGCCCGAAGGCGCTCCCGTCGCCCACCGCCGCCTGGATGGACGGGGCGGTGTCTCCCACCACGATGCCCACGCTGGTGATGCCAGCGTCGCGGATCGCCTCCAGGCCGTAGAACAGGACCGGCTTGTTGGCCACCGGTACAAGCTGCTTGGGAGAGGTGTGCGTGATCGGGCGCAGCCTGCTCCCCGACCCTCCGGATAGGACCAGAGCCTTCATGGCGCCGAAGCTAGCGCACCCACGCCAGTGCCGTGGCCATCACGCCGCAGAAGGTGCAGAACGGCGGTATCACGGCGACGCCTCCCGCCGCTGTGCTGCGTAACGCCGCCCGAGTCCCGCCGCCGCAGCCGCGGTGCTCAGGTCACCGGCGGTCATCAGCAGCCGGGATACCAAGGTGACCGCGCCGGCCGCCCCAGCGCCGATGAACGGGGTCAGCGTGGCGATGAGCAGCACCTCCCGCACGCCGGCCCCGACCGGGAGGAACACGATCAGGAAACCCACGCACCAGGCGAACGCGAAGCCACCGGTCGCGAGCAGCGCTCCCCGCCCGTAGGGCAGGCCAACCCGCGTCGCGAGCAGCCAGATCTGCAGGCCATACCCGATCCAGGTGGAAAACGACCAGGCCAGCGCGCCGGCCACCACGCGCCCGGTCAGCGGCCGCTCCAGCGGTGGCCGCCGGGCCAGGCGCAGCGTCCGGTCCAGGATCTGGTTCAGCACCTTCGGGTGCAGGCAGACCAAGAGCACCGGAGCGGCCAGGAACACCCACCGGTAGGAGGCGGACCGAGCCACGAACGGCAGCGTCACCAGCGCGGCGATCAGGCCGGTGAGCACCGAGATCAGCATGGTGAGCACGGAGGCGCTGGCCGAGCGGAGCCGCGGTACCTTGTGCTCCTTGCCCAGTTCCATCTGCGCGACCACCGGCCAGATCGAGCCGGGCAGGTACTTGCCGAGCTGGCCGATGAACACGATCCGCGCCGCAGCGCGGGTGGACAGCGGCGACCCGAGCCCGGCCAGCAGCAGCCGCCACACCTGCATCGTGGCGAGCAGCCCGAGCAGCACGCTGATGAATGCGCCGGCCACGGCCAGGAACCCGAGGCGGCCGAGCGCGCCCGACACCGAGGACCAGTGCAGCCCGAACCAGTAGCCGCCCAGGGCCACGGTGGCCACCACGAAAGCCCACCGGACCAGCCGGCTGGCCATCAGCCGGGCGACGGCCGACCACAGCGACCGGCGGCCGCGGCCGGGGGCGGCCGCCCCGTGGCCAGGCCCGTCCTCCTCCGTGACCGAGGCAGCACCTAGGTGGTCCGACATAGGTCACAGCCTAGGGGTTCCGGCCGGCTGCTAGCCGTACAGCCTGGGCCGGCCGACTTGGGAGACAGTTTCTTCCCGCCCCACCCGCCCTCGCCCCACCCCGCCCTCACGGGCTTACCCGCGTACCAGCAACACCACGGTGATCCCGGGCTCTTCGTAGGTGCGCTGGATCGTGTAGTGCTGCGCGTGCAGTGCCGCCACCTTGCTCGGGCCGATCGCCGCATACGGATCGCGGTAACGTCCGCCCCCCACCAGGTGATTGACGTATACCAGCCACAGGCGGGGATCTGTTCCCAGGCACCGCGCCGGATCGGCGCACTCCAGCGGCTGGAAGCTGCCGACCTGGGCGGGCGTCTTGGCCTGGAATACAACCGCCGGGATCGGCTCGTGCTCGAGGCGAAGGTAGTAGTCGACGCCGTTGTCGACCATCCAGTGATTGTCGTCGCTGACCTGGAAGACGATGCCGTCGGTAGGCCTCTCGTGCGCTGCGATCACGTTCGCGGCGCCCGCGTAGTCGGCCGGGATGTCACCAACGGGATTCGGGTAAGACCACCAGTTGTGCGCCTCGGTGTGCCGGATCGCCTGCTGATCGGGCCATCCGATGACGGCGACGAGCAGCACGCCGGCCACGACGGGTACCGCCACGAGCCACCGGCCGCGCAGCCTCGCGGCCAGCCGGGCCGCTGCCGCGATCCCCAGCCCGGCCGCTGCCGCCCAGGCCGGGACGGTGAACAGCAGGTAACGGGCGAGCCAGTAGGAGGACGACCCCTGGGACGCGCCCCAGATCACCACGATCGGGACGAACGCGTTGGCCAGGCAGCACACGCTCGCGCGGCGGCTCGGGCCGGCCAGGGACGCCACCGCGAGCAGGATGACCGCCAAGGCCACCCCGGTCGAGCAGAACAGCTCGGGCCATACCCCCAGCGAGCCGTTCAGGCCGGTGATCTGGGACAGCGGCGGGCGCAGCAGGGTGCCGATCTGCTCGCTCGTCTGCTTGTGCCCCTCGACGATGATCGGCGAGTCCAGGATCACGGCGGCCACGGCGGAAAGGCAGAATCCGCCGGCCACGTCGCGCCGCCTGCTGTCCGGGCCCGCCGGCGGGCGCCAGTAGTGCAGCGCCGTGCCGATCGCGTGCCCGGCGATCAGGGCCAGCGTCAGCACGTTGCTCGCTCCGGCGGCGCCGAGGGCCAGAGCGTACGGCGCCCAGCGCCGCCAGCCGGGGCGTTCAAGCGCCCGCAGCAGCAGCAGCGTGGCCAGCGCGGCGAAGAACAACGCGGTGGCGTAGGGGCGGGCTTCCTGCCCGTATCGGGAAATGCTGGGGATGAGCGCGAAGACCAGGCCCCCGGACAGGCCCGCCAGGTAACCGCCGAGCCGGCGCCCGATGAGCGCGACCAGCCCGGCCGCCCCGGTCATGGCGATCACCGAGGGCACCCGCATGGCCGTCGGCGAGTCGCCGAACAGCGCGATCCAGAAATGCATCCCGAAGTAATAGGCGCCTTGGACGGCATCGACGTGGTGCACCATGCGCCAGAGCTGCGGCAGGCTCCGGCTGGCCGCCGACCAGGTCGCCAGCTCGTCGCGCCACATGATCGGCCCGCTGATCCCGTGCCAGCCAAACGCGGCCATTACTAGCATCGGCCAGATCCAGACCGAGCCGATCACACGCCGCACGGCCCCGCCGGGTGCCGTCACCCGGGTCAGCGCAGGCAGCCGGGCCCCGCCGCCCGGGCCGCGGCGCTCGCTCGAAGGCTCCATGGTCCTGGTCATCGGGCTACTGGCGGCTACCCGGCCGATGGCCGGGACAACCTGCTGCACGGAATGTCGACCGTCCACCAGTCGCGGGAATAGACGTAGCCGGTAACTCCGGGCCGGTCGCAGGACGCCTGAGCTTTCGAGATGACCGTGCTCCAAGCCGGACTCTGGGAGCGAGCGTTGGTCACCCGGAAATTGAGCCCGACGGCCACGGCGAGCAGGGCAGCGAAGACCGCGACGGGGTACCAGGCGGCGGCCCGGTCCATCGCGGCCACCCGCCTTTCCGGTGCGCGGGCCGGCAGGCCGGCCGTGGCTGTCACGCCGCCGACCACCGGGGCCTGCATGACGCCGCGCGGGCGCAGCAAGGCAACGAGCGCCAGGTAGAGCAGCAGGGCTGGTGCTATGACGTACCGCGGCTGCACGATTTGCAGGTTGTTGACGATCTCACCCAGGAAAATGAGCACGCTGAAGAGCCCGGCGGTAATCGCGAGCGGCCAGTGCGGCTCGGTCACCCTGGCCAGGGCGATCACGATGACGGCCACGACCACCAGCCATGCGGCCCCGATCAGCTCCAGGTGCAGGGCCTGACTGGCTATGTGCAGCGGTATCGGCATCCCGTTGATGTTGACGCCGCCCCCGCCCAGCGCCTTCTCCCCGAAGAGCGCGCGCGGCACGACCCGGCTGACGTATTTCCGCAGCACCCACAACGGGCTGGTGTACCACCCCGTTGGCCGGTTGCTCAGGCCGCGTAGCTCGACGCTGTACTGGGTGGCGAGCCCGACGACGTAGAAGCTCAGCAAGAACAGGGTGTTCTTGGAGCGGTCGGCCAGCACCCGGGCCAGCGCGAGCGGGGCGAACACGACGGGCAAGATGCTGGTCAGCGTGACGCCGAGCATGACCACTGGCGATACCACCCGCCCGGCGCGTGTGCCCGGGATCCACAGCAACAGCCAGAATGTCCCGTAGAGCGCGACGAACTGGACGGTCGCGAGGTCATTGTTCGCTTCGGTGTAGCCCAGCGGGATCATGCATGCGGGCACCGCGATCAGCAGCCGAAGCCAGCGGCTCCGAAGGTGCGGCCCGCTCGCGACGTAGGCGATCAGGCCGTACATCGCGTACTGCATCGCCGCGAAGGTCGACATCACGGCGGGCGCCCACCGGAGCGGGAACAGGACCGCGACCGCGGTGAACGCCCGCGGCAGGACGTTGTAGTACCCATCCCACTGGGTGGTGAGGGTGGTCATCACCGGTTCGTGCAGAGCCTGGTCAAGGAAGACACGTGCGTCCTCGATCCAGATGGTGTTCAGCGCACCGGGGCCACGCGTACGGGCCAGGCTGACCGCGGCGCCCACGACCACGAAGGCCACCCCGGCCAGGATTTTCCGCCAGCCGAGCGGACCGGCCGCGGTCGGCCGGAAGAGGGCGGACCGCAGCCAGTCGCTCAGGCTCGCCAGGCGCCGCAGGGAAGCTCCACCGACGAAAGCTGCCTTGGCGTCCTCAGACACTGTCTTGTCGGCCACGTCCCTGCTTGACTTGCTGATGGGCATCCTCGGGGATCTCCCGCTGAGTGTGGCCCGGGAAGATCACAGCGAAGGACGGCCTGATCACCCGGGCAGGCGATAGCGCCGCAATGATAGCTCAAGCGGCATAGAGCGCGGCGCGCCCGCGCTTCGAGCACGCCGCCGGGTCTCGCCCTCCCAGGCCCGGGCTGAGTGCCTACAAGCTCCCCAACTTGGTCATATAACAACATCAAGCCGGAACTGTGGAATACTCGTTCGGCGGACTGGGCAGATCCGGTCGGCAGCCTGGGAGGTGCACCGCCTCCGGACCCCCTGAAGGAACATGACATGCAGCGACCCGCATTGCAGCGCTATGCATCGGCGGTGGTCACGGTTTTGGTGCTGCCGGTGGTGGCGCGCGAATATTTCTCACGAGAAGCTGGCCGGGAGTACGGCGTCGGCCTGCTCACCAAGATCCGGTTGCTCTTCATCATGATCAGGAACAACTTCCGGGTCGTGAGCGCCTCCAACTTCCTCTATCACCTGATGATGGCGGGCAAAATCCTGCGGATACCGAAGGACCTGGAGGGCGCCCTCGTCGAGTGCGGCTGCTATAAGGGCGGCAGTGCGGTCAACCTGTCCCATCTCGCATCTCTATGTGGCCGGCGCCTGCATCTGTTCGACAGCTTCGAAGGCTTGCCACCTCCCGCTGAGGGCGACGGCGAGCACCTTGTGCTCTCAGAACTCCAGGTCCGCACCTATGACAGGGGTGCCTACGCGGGCAGCCTCGACGAGGTTAAGGAGAACTTGCGCCGGTTCGGCGTCCTGGGCGTCTGCGAGTTCCACCGTGGCTACTTCAAGGACACCCTGCCCACGTTCGACGAGCCCGTCGTCTTCGCGTACATCGACGCGGATCTGACCCAGTCGGTGAAGGACTGCCTGCTCCACCTGTGGCCGCGCCTCCGGCAAGGCTGCTTCCTCTTCACCGATGAGGCGCATCACAACCAGGTCGCGGGTCTGTTCTTCGATCCGTCGTGGTGGATGAACGAAATGCACGCAAAGCCGCCGGGCCTGGTGGGCGCCGGCAATGGTCTCGGATTGCTGCTGCGTCCCGGTGGCTTTGGCAGCTCCCTGGGATTCACCGCCAAGCTGGATGAACAGGCACTTGCCCGGCTTCCCGGCTGAACCGGTCCACACCCGGGCCGGGCATCAGGTCCCGCAGCCGGCCGAACGCATGTACGATCCATGGTGATATTGAACGAACTTCCTAATTAATTAAGAAGGGTAGATGATGGGCCTTATAGAGGACATGCTGGGATCTTGGGCCCAACGCGTGGATGAGCTGGCGGCGGAGTTCAGCGCGGCTAAGCCGTTCCCGGTTTTGGTACTTGACGGTTTCGTGACCGACGACGTCGCCGAGGGGCTGCTCGCTGAATTCCCCCCGATCGACGCGATGGCGCGCTCGAACGACTACATATTCGGTGACAAGCGCGAGTCACCGACCCTGGGCAGCGCCGGACCTACCGTCAAGAGCTACCACGACTTGCTGCTTTCCCCCGAGTTCGCGGACCTTCTCGGCAGGCTCGCCGGCGGCCGTACCCTGTTTGTCGACTCGTCCTTCCATGGCGGCGGATTTCACCAGGGGGGCAACGGCAGTTACCTCGACACCCACGTCGACTTCAACATCCATCCGCATCATGACGACTGGCTGCGCGTGCTCAACATACTCCTGTACCTGAACAAGGAATGGGAGCCCGAGTACGACGGGAGCCTGCTGATCCGCACCGACCCGGCAGAAGAACCCCGGTCGATCGCCCCGAAGTTCAACCGGGGCGTGGTCATGCTGACCAGCGACCACACCTACCACGGCTACCGCCGCATGACGTTGCCGCCGGGTGTCACCCGCAAGTCGATCGCCGCCTACGCATACGAGTTGATTCCCGTGGGCAGCCTGCGGATGCGCACCACCTCCTGGGCCCCGGAGGACGGGGGCATCGTCAAGCGCAGCCTGGCCAAGCACTGGACGGGGCTGGCCGGGACCCGGGACCGGGTGCTTCGCCGCAAGTAGCCTCAGGCACGCGCCACCGTCAGCCCGGGAAGCTCCGGCCAGGCACGCGCGGCCGTCAGCGGGAAAGCTCCGGCCAGGTTTGAGCTTGGCGTACGGTGGCTAGCGCGAAGTTGCTCGAATGGAGGTTGCGGTGAGCGTCGTCCCGTCGACGGTCGAGCAGTCCCAGGCTGCCGAGCGCTCGGGGGCCGGGTCCAGGAGCCGCGCGCAGTGGCTGATCCTGGGCTGTTACCTGCTGGGCGCGGTGCTGCTGACCTGGAGGCTATGGGCCGACCCGGCGTCACGCGCGACGGTCGGCGACCCCGGACCCGCCGACTACGACTTGCAGGCCTGGTTCCTGCGCTACGCGGCGACCGCGATCGGGCACGGCCGGCTGCCGGCGCTGGTGACGACCGCGATGAACGCCCCGCGCGGCATCAACCTGATGTGGAACACATCCCTGCTGACCCTGGGGGTGCTGCTATCCCCGGTGACGCTGCTGGCCGGCCCGCAGACCAGCCTCACCGTCCTGATAACGCTGGGCTTCGCCGGCTCCGCGGCCAGCATGTTTCTGGTGCTGCGCCGGTGGCAGGCCAGCACCCTCGCGGCCGCCCTGGGCGGCGCGGTCTACGGGTTCTCCCCGGCTCTGCTGGACTCCGCCATCGATCACTTCCAACTGCAGTTCGCGGTGCTCCCGCCGCTGATCATCGACGCTCTGCTGCGGATCGTCACCGGTCGTGGTCGCCCGGTGCGTACCGGGATCTGGCTCGGCCTGCTGACCGCCGCCCAGATCTTCATCGGGGAGGAGGTGCTGGTCGACACCGCCCTGGCCACGGTGGTGCTCATGGCCGTGCTGGCGATCGGCCGGCCGCGCCCGACCCGCGAACGGGTCCGTGCCGCCGCGCTCAGCCTGGCCACGGGGACCGGGGTCACCCTGCTGATTTGCGGGCGTGCCCTGTGGGTCCAGATGGTCGGCCCGCTCACCCAGCATGGCAGCCCGTGGGAGACCTGGCGCTTCATCAGCAGCCCCGGCTCTTTTGTGGTCCCCCCTGGCAGCCTGCTGTTCCACACGCCAGCCAGCGCGGCCGCCGCCGCCAGTTCCCCGACCGGGCTCTGGGAATACCTTGCCTACCTGGGCTGGCCGCTGCTCGTGGCCCTGCTGGTGGCCGCGATCCGCTTCTGGCGAGATCCGCGGGTCCGCGCCGCCGCGGTGACCTTTGCGGTGCTGGCGCTGCTCAGCCTCGGCGGCAGGACGCTGGTGTACGGCGGCATCCGCTACCCGGGGGCGCTGCTGCCCTGGCACTGGCTGCAGGGCCTGCCCTTCATGGGCGAGCTGCTGCCGGACCGGTTCGCGGTTCTCGCGGCCGGCGCGGCCGCCGCCGTGCTCGCTTTCTCGCTGGACGCGGCGCGGTCGCCAGCGCCGCAAGCGTCGTGGCGACGACGGGGCGTCCCCGTCGCGGTCGCCGTGCTAGCGGTCCTGCCGCTGGTTCCGCTGCCCATCCAGGCGGTGCCGATGGCTCCGGTGCCGGCCGGCTGGCAGGCCACCTTCGCGAGGCTGCGGCTGGCGCCAGACGCCCGGGTGCTGGTGGTTCCTGTCCCGTATTCGCATTACCCTCAGGCGTTGGGCTGGCAGGCGGACACCGGCGACCCTGGCTCGCTCATCGGCGGCTGGTTCATGGGCCCCAACCGGAGCGGGCAGGCCACCGTCGAATACTTCGGCCCGCACCGGATCACCACCGCCGTCGAGAACCTGGATGCGCTCTGGAGCGGAAAGTCACGTTCCGTGGGGCTATCACGCGGGCAGCTGAGCGCTGATCTCGCCTACTGGCGCCCCGCGGCCGTGGTCGCGGTCACCAGCCCGGGATCGCGGCTTGGGCAGCTCCTGACCAGCCTTTTCGGCCGACCCGACGTCCAGGACAGCCGAGTGCTGGCGTGGCGGCGCTGAGCGGCTAGGGTACGCACAACATGCGCGTCCTTATCTTCGGCACCTATGACACCTCGACCCATCCGAGGGTGGCCACGATCGCGGAGGGTATGCGGGCCCGCGGGTCAGACGTGGCCGAGTGCAACGCGCCACTGGGCTTCGACACCGCGGCCAGGGTCGACATGCTGGCCCACCCGTGGCGGGCGCCAGCCTTGCTGGCCCGGCTCGCCCGGCGCTGGGCGACGCTGGCCCGGACCGCCCGCCGGATGCCAGCCCCGGATGCGGTGGTTGTCGGCTATCTCGGGCATTTCGATATACATTTGGCGCGGCTGATCTTCCGCCGAGTGCCGATCGTCCTCGACCACCTCGTCGGGGCCAGCGACACCGCGCGTGACCGCCGGCTGGACGGCGGCCCGCGTCAGGCTCTGCTGCGCATGATCGACTCGGCCGCGCTGCGGGCCGCCGACGTCATCGTGGTGGACACCGACGAGCATCTGGCCGCCCTGCCGCAGCGGCACCGGGCCCGCGCCGTGGTGGTTCCGGTCGGCGCTCCAGCGGCGTGGTACGCGGCCGCGCCACCCGCGCACTTCCAGGGACCGCCCGGGCCGCTGCGGGTGGTGTTCTACGGCCTGTACACGCCGCTGCAGGGAACCCCGGTGATCGGCACCGCGCTGGGCAAGATCGCCGGTACGCCCATCGAGGTCACCATGATCGGCAGCGGTCAGGACGAGACCGGGACCAGGGCTGCCGCCGTGGCCAACGACACGGTTCGCTGGTTGGACTGGGTGCCCGCCGCCGAGCTGCCCGCGCTGGTGGCCGGTCATCACGTCTGCCTGGGCATCTTCGGTACCGGCGACAAGGCGCGGCGGGTCGTGCCGAACAAGGTGTTCCAGGGTGCCGCCGCCGGCTGTGCGATCGTGACCTCGGACACCCCGCCGCAGCGGCGGGCCCTGGGTGACGCAGCCATCCTGGTCCCACCGGGCAACCCAGAGGCGCTGGCCACGGCGTTGCTGCGGCTGGCTGATGATCGCGCCGAGCTGGCCCGGCTGCGGGAGCGGGCGCATGAGCTGGCCGTTGGGCAGTTCGCGCCGGAGCGGATCGTGGCCCCGCTAGCCCGGGAACTCGCCCGGCGGGGCGCGGCGACTCCCTGAGGGAGGGTGAGTGGGGCGTGAATGGGGGTCCTGTCCGCCCCCCAGGATTCCGGCGCCCCGGGCCCTACCGGCACAAGGGCTTGCTCACTCGCACGACGCTGAGGCCGTCGCTGCCCACCGGGGTGACCGCCAGTCCCTTCCGCCCCAGCGCCGCGCTCCATGCCGCCTGCTCGGAAACTGCCGCGTGCGTGCGGATAAGCCAGATCGGGGCGCATGAGCGAAGTACTGCCTGCCGCACGGCCTGCGACACCGCCTTGGCGACGTTGGCTGCGTTCCCGCTTTGCGCGATGACAATGCGCGGCTGGTCGGGGAAGTAGGGCACGTACTCCTGCGCCACATTGTGGTCG
>Ga0335073_10014509_pt1 | contig 11041 bp, 12 predicted proteins | sample Lox_Sample_22_FD_207093 | JGI IMG/M metagenome (GOLD analysis project Ga0335073, IMG submission 207093) | Soil microbial communities from Loxahatchee National Wildlife Refuge, Florida, United States - Lox_Sample_2.2 | ecosystem: Environmental > Terrestrial > Soil > Wetlands | place: USA... | reverse complement strand
GCCGCTCTACCCGCATCATCCACGGCGGCTTGCGCTATCTCGAATACGGCGAGCTCGGGCTGGTTCGCGAATCGATTCGCGAGCGCGAACGCCTGTTGCGTGAACGATCGCACCTGATACAACCCCTACATTTTCTCTTCCTGCTGAACGAGCACAGCCGCCGCAGCGCGCTGAAAATTCGCGCCGGACTCTGGCTCTATCAGCGCATCGCAGGCAAGAAGCCAACCAACATCAGCGAAATCGAATCAAAGCGCGTCGAGCGCGCCCTCGATTCCGGCCACAAATGGACGCTTCTGAACTTTGAAGATGCGCAATGCGAATTCCCCGAGCGCCTAGTGGCCGAATGGCTCACCGAAGCCATGGACGCAGGAGCGGTGGCGCGCAATCATTGCGAAGTGCTTGCCGTCGACGTGGTTCACGGCCGCGCCCGCGGAGTGCTGCTGCGCGACCGCATCTCGGGCAAAGACGAGCGCGTCGATGCCGCCTGGATCATCAACTGCACCGGCCCGTGGGCCGACCGTATCTGCCAGCGTTCTGCGGTACGGACCGCCAAGCCAATGGTCGGCGGAGTTCGCGGATCCCACATCGTTTTGCCGCGCTTTGCTGGAGCGCCCAGCGTCGCCCTCTACACTGAAGCTGCGGATGGACGCCCGGTATTTGTTTTGCCCTGGAACGATCAAGTACTCGTAGGCACAACCGAAGTGGCCGATTCGGGCGATCCCGGCAAAACCGCGCCATCCGGCGAAGAGATCGAATATCTGCTGCGCACGGCGACCCGATTGTTTCCCAGAGCGAAGCTCTCCGCGCACGATATCAAATATGCATTCGCTGGAATCCGGCCTCTGCCCTACTCGCCGGGAAACAAACCTTCCGCAGTGACCCGCCGTCACATCCTGCACGACCACGCAGATGAGGGTACCGCACGAATGATCTCCGTCATCGGAGGCAAGCTGACCACGGCCGCGTCGCTCGCGCGCGAATGCGCCCGCAAAATTGGAATCAATGTCGCGGAACCTAAATCGATGGTGGTAGGTCCGGGCGGTTCCATCGATCCCCTGCTCGACGAAGAAGTCATCAACATAGCCCAGGCAGGTTCGGTGAGCGAAGAGACGGCGCGCGGGCTGATGGAGTGGCACGGCCAGCGCGCTATCGAGATCGCGCGCATGGCCCTGGTGAGCGCCGACCTGCGCGCTCCCATCTGCGCACACACGTCGCACATCGTTGCCGAGGTGGTCGAAGCGTATCTTCGCGAATCGGCCGTTAGCCTGGGCGACGTGCTGCTGCGCCGCGTGCCGGTTGCGCTCGGGCCCTGCTGGTCCGAATCGTGCAGCCGCGAATCCGCTCTGCGCATCGGCACCGTCATGGGATGGAATCAGCAGGCACTGGGAGCGAATCTCGAGTCGTTCGAAATGGAACGGACAGCCTTCTTGTGCCGTCCGGCCCGCCAAAGCTCTACCCTCGAAGCCGCGGCGGACTGAGCATCTTTCTAATTTCTCGTGACTCAGTGCCTCCATGGTTAGGTTGGGACCAAGGTTTGGCCCAGCAGTTTCGCATCGTCCGAAATAATTCCATCCACTCCCCACTCGGTAAATTGCTTCATGTCTCCCGGACGATTCACGGTCCAAACCATCACCTTCTTGCCCGCTTCGTGTAGCTCGCGAATCAGACTCAGCCGGGCGAGCTTGTAGTGGGGAATCACATACTGCACAGGAAGCTTGGGCCAGCGCTGCAGTTGGGTCTCCGTCTCGCAAATCAGACCAAGAGGTAATCCGGGATCGAGCGCATGCAGAGTTTTGAGAAGCTCCGGCAGAAACGACGAAATCACGAACCGCTCCAGCCGAACCTTCCGCACTGGCTCAACCACAATTCTCTCCAGTCCGGGAACTTTCAGCTCGATATCCAAAAAAGCGTGCCGATACCGCGCCAGAACGTCTTCGAATCGCGGCAACCCGCTTAACTGCTCGGCCTTGGCACTCGCGATCTGCAATTTGCCAATCTCCGGATCATGACAGATGACCGCCTGCCTGTCAGCCGTAAGCCGGACATCGAACTCGAATCCGTCGCAGCCTTCAGCCATCGCCCGATCGAACGATGCCAATGTATTCTCCGGGATTGTCTTATCAGCCCGTGCCCCACGATGGCCGAGCAGTAGAGGGCGAGTCATGGAGGCAGGGCTCAATCACGGTACCGTGCTGTCATTTGCTAATCCGAGGTGGGTGCCCCACTTCTGGCCGGAGTTGCCCAGAAGTCGGTATTTCGCGCGAGTGCCGACGCTGAACTGGCGATGCTCAGGGTGCAATCGAAACTGAGACGTTTGACCAGAATAGAGACTCCTCCGAACTCCTGGGATCGCCGAAGACAACGTTTATCAGATCACCTCGCGAACGGGCCGGAATCAATCCAGATCAAAGTCGCGGATCGGCTTACCCGTGTCCGGCGTTTCCTTCGCCCGCTTCACTGCTTCCTGGAATTTCTTTTCCAACAGATCGGAGGCGTGCTTCTGGGCTTCCACGGATTGTTGGAAGATCGACTCGCGGCGGCTGTCCTGCTCGCGCATGGCTTTGGCGGCTGCCTCCATATCGGCAAAGGTTTTCGGTTTCACCGCCGGAGTGTGGGCGATCACCGCGCGCGTCGCCGCATCGATCTTCAGCACCGCGCTGCAGCACGGACACGTTACTTCGAACCCAGGGGGACTCTTCTTGGCCATTTGAGCGAATGATAACGCAAAAACAGGTCAGAGTTCAGGGGACGGGGATCGGGTTGGAGATCAAAGATCGAAGAGCGTGTACGTGAGCGGTGTTCGGAAGGACCGTCGGATTGCAAGATCCAAAGTCCGAGTTCTGGTCCCTCATTCCTGCCCCCTAGCTCTTAAGCTTGATGGGAAAGACGTGGAAGACGCTAAGCATCTCCCAACCCAGCAGAAAAATCGAGATCACCACCACGAGCACCGCCAGCAACTCCCCGAAACTTAGGCCGCGCCGCCCCGGATCAAACTGCTTGGCCGCGAGGCTGAGAATATTGAGCGTGGCAAACCCGAACACCACAGCCCACAGAATGTTGTAGACGTCTTGTTCCGCACCGCTGCGCCGCGAGAACACCATCACGATAACCGTAATCAGCAGCGCCGCTTGCGTCCGCGCGCAGGTGTACGCTGCCAGCGCGGCGTGAGTCGTTCGGGGAATATTTGTCAACAACGAAGCGAACAGGCCCATAGCTCCAACCGGTCTTGGGGGGCGGATTCATTTTGGTCTCCGGCCCACAATTGGCGGAGAGAATGGAATATTACATCTTTGTGAGAAACTCGTCACTACGCGGAAAGACACGGTAGTGGTGCAGTTTGCTTGTCATCCTGAGCCGGCTCACTGAAGCAAAACGAAAGTGGGTGCCCCACTTCTCCCTGGCTTTGCGAGAAGTGGGAGTTTTCGGTCGGCCGATGGAGCCGAGGCTTCGTGCGTTTGGGTGCCAATTATCAACGCCAAACCGCACCAGTACTGCGTAGGCTCTGCAGAATTGGCACGAAACCGTTTCCACTTCGCTAATATAGACACGTGCCCAAGCCACGCTTTGTCTTCTTCGACGTCGGCAACACGCTGCTGTTTCCCAATCGCGCGCGCATGCTTGCGCCCTTGGCTACGGAACTGCATCCCACTCTGGAGCATTGGCAGGCTCTCGAGCGCCGTACCAAGCAGGAATTCGACCGTAGCATGACGAACGGCAAAATCGACCACGGATTCTGGTGGACCTTCCACACCTATCTTCTGCAAGAACTCGGCAGACACGACGAAAATGTCGTTCGCGCCCTGGTCGCGAACACGCAGAATTCCGGCAACTGGGATGAAATCCTCCCCGGCACCCGCGAAGCTCTCGACCGCATTCGAAAGAATTATCCGATCGCGGTCATTTCCAACGCCGACGGAAAGATTGAGGCCGTCCTGCGCCGCTGCGGCATTTGCGATTGCTTTGCCTGCATCACCGATTCCGGCATGCTCGGGCATGAAAAACCGCATCCGGCAATTTTCGAAGCTGCGCTGCATCAGATGAACGCAGATCCCGCCGACAGCCTCTACGTTGGAGATGTCTATTCGGTGGACTACATTGGCGCAACCAATGCCGGCATGCAGGCCGTGCTGTTCGATGTTGCCGGCGCATACCGCGATCGCGATCTCCCGCGCGTCGAATCCCTGGCCGAGCTGGAACGCTTTCTGGCGACCGGAGAGATGAAAGCCTAAATCTGCGAAGATTGTGGCGATTCGTGGAAGGGAATCCTGTAAACAACGGAGTCGTATTTCGGCTTCTTGAGGTTGCCTATGATCTCGCCGTGAAGATACTCAGCGATACGCCTGCTGGCGGTATTTTGTACGGCCACTGGATAGAGAAAACTTTCCTTGCCAAGAGTTGCGTGGCCCCATTCAACAAGTGCGGCCACGACTTCACGGCCAAAACCCTGCCCATGCGCGATTTCCTTAAGCCAAAGGCCGAGTTCGGGCGAGACAGAATCCGCGCCTTCGAACGAGGCCATGCCAAGGCATTCCCTGTTGTCGAGCCGTCGCACGACAAAAGAAAACCTGTTCGGTTTCGGAGCCTGCACTCTCTTCTCGCATCGCGCCAGGTACTCGCTCCACGATGGCGGCTCCCATGGCATGAATTTGGCGACGGCGGGCGTGATGCACCCAAAGACCTCCTCTGCATCCGTCATCTGGAACTGGCTGAGCTGCAATCTTGGGGACTGGATGACAATCATTGCGTCAGCCCTTTGGCGAATTCTCAAATCTCCACGATCTGATGATCGTGGCAATCCGTCTGCACGGAATCATAGAGTTGATGCAGAAGTTCGCGCCCGTAGCGCGCCACGAAATAAATCCCGCCAATCCCGCGCTCCTGCAACGCCTTCTCCGGATAGAGTGCCTGGCTCAGCGTCTCCGCATGACGCCGGACCACATCCTGCTTCTGCAGCTCCGCCCGCGCCGCCTGGCCATGCAGCTTGTCGAGTTGATAGAGAATCTTCGAAGCCGCCGTGTCCCCCGCGTCGATCAGTGTTCGATCCAGTTTCGCGAGCTTCTCTTTAATCGTCGCCAACTGCCCCTCCAGCGATTGCTTCGTCACCTCGAACGCGCGCTGCAAGTCCTGGGGCAAGCTGTGCTCCGCAAGCTTCTGCCGCAGTTCGTCTAATCCGGCGAATATGTCGACAACTTTCAGCTCGTACCGTTCCAGCAGGCGCTGGATTCTGGGCTCGACAATCGTTGCCGAAAAACGCGGCACCACGGGCGTGACCCGATTCAGCAGAGCTTCATAGACCACGCCCGCCTGCGCAAAATAGGCAGCCTCCGCCGCACCACCGCAATAGGCAAGCGTCGGCAGAAGAAAATCTTCGACAGTGGGACGCAGCAGAACGTTGGGACTGAATTGCTCCGGCCTCGACGCGATCTGCTCCAGTAGATCGGCCTCGGAAATTCTCTCGTTCGGCGCGTTGTCGAAGAAGAATCCTCGCGTCGGTCCTTCATGCCGGTGTATGGACGTGCGCACGCCGTTCCGCAACATGAACAGCAGCGTCGACGAGAGCATCACGTTGACCTGCTCATGATATCCCGCGCGTTCCAGCGCATCGCCGCGCGCCAGCAGTGCCGGCGTCAGTTCATTGGCGCGCTCAATCGCGGCCCGATAGACAGGCTCAGCCATCCGATGCAACTCGTCATCGGAGGCATCCAGCACAATCACGCCCCAATCCGCGAACAATCGCGCATATAGGCCCGCAAACGCCGTACCCATCGTTTCACCGGGACGATAAGTCTCGCGCAAAAACGTGCTCGCTTCGTTTTCTCCAAGTAACGACGCGGCATGCTCGACCAGCGGTTCGATCTCTTCTCCGAAACGGACGGCGCTCACCGGCGCACCCGCAATCGCGTGGCTCGGAGTTGTAATTGTTTGCAGAGCTCCGTCCGGCCCCGGCAAGGAAACGTGATTCACTTCCGCTAGGTCGTGATCGTACGTGGCCAGCCAGAAAATCGGGACGGCTTCGACCCCAGCGGCCGTCGCTTCTTCCGCTAGCTTCACCGCCGTCAAAGCTTTGTACAGAGAGAACGTCGGCCCGCCGAACAGCCCCACCTGCTGGCCAGTTACCGCCGCCGCCGCCCCGGTGCGCAGGCGCTCAATGTTTCTCAGCGTTTTCTCGGAGGCTCCCCATCCGCGATTCTGGCGCGCCAGAATTCCGCTCACCCGTGCCCGGCGCTCGGGATCGTAATTCAGCTTGTTTGACTCTTCTTTCACCCATTCGCGAAAGTGCGGCGGCCTCGGATAAAACTGGCGAATCGCAGGAGCATAGGCGAGAAAATCGGCGAAAAGCTTCGTGGTATGAGGAATTTCGGTGAACGGGAGACAGTGCGCCTTCACTGGCAACACTCCCCAGACGGCAGCCATCGCTTACACCCGGCGGTTGGTTGGACGGAACCGATCATCGCTGGTTAGTTTGCCCGAAAACTTGACGCATTGCAGGCTGACGGAAGACGCCGTTGTTCAGATGCCGAAAAGCCACGCGCGATGCAACATATCACCAACCCGAGATCTCAGAGCGGGCGCCCTCACTCGCAGAATACGCGAACCTTCACCTTGTTGCGGCCATCCTTCTGGTCGACATCGACGCTTAAATCCCTCAACTGCTCCACCAGTTCTTCGATATTCTCTGGCTTGATTTGCGTCAGATCCATGGGAATGCCTTGCTCGTGCATGGCCACATTCGCTTTCTGCAGTGCAGAACTCGGTATCAGATACGCTAGCTTCACTCCAGCGCGCAGCAACTGCATGGGCACGCGCACGTTCACTTTGGTCGGACCTTCATGGCCGTTATCGTCTTCCGAATCGACCTGGACACGCAGAAACTTCGGGGGAGTATTGGCTGCGGTCGCCGACTGCGCCTCGCTGCCCGCCGATGGCGTTTCCACCGCGGCCAGCAGCCGTTCCGCCTCCTCCGCGCTGATTTTCCCCTCCGCTAACATCTGTAAAATCTGCCGTCGATGTTCGTTCATAAATGGACTCCTCATATGCTGCGCGTGCCCCACTTCTGGCCGCTTTTGCCAAGTGAACTCCGTCATCGTCACCCTGAGCGGGTGCCCCACTTCTGGCCGCTTTTGCCAGAGGTGGGGATTTCGTCACCCTCTCCCCAAAAACTCCCCAAACAACAAACCGCAGTTCCGCACGAAAACCGTGCGTTACAAAATGTGAAACGACAGCCCCGCACTGCGATGCTCCATCGCAAACTCTGTCTTTCCCAACGCGCTGACAACTTGCCAGATCACCGCGAGGGCGCGAAATGGATTTACCCGGCAAACCACGCACGCGATCAAAATCACAGGCGAGAGCAGTAGAGCGACCGGCATCAGTAGAATCCAGACCAGAAACAGCGGAATCCACAAGCGAAATGTGCGGCTCTCCTGATTGCGCAAACTCACCACTGCGACAAACGGAATCATTTGAGCGCCTCCAGTTCGCGGATTGCGTCCTCCGCGCCGATCTCGCCGCTTTGTAATCGCTCCAGGATCTCCGCTCTCGATGGACTGGGGTTTGTCTCGACGAAATGCAGACTCTCCGCGATCCGCGTCAATCGTGACTTGATCGTCGGATAACTTACGCCGAACACCCGCTCCATCTCTTTGATCGAGCCATGCGAGCGAACGAACGCGGTGATGAAAATCTGATCCTCCGTGGCCAGTCGCGCTAACTGCGGGAGCTCAAAGCTACCCTCAATCGCAATGTCTTTCTCCGCCAGCCGAACCCGTTCGACGACGATCGGATGCCCTTGCGTGAGCCGGGTCAATTCTTGCCAATCGCTGAATTTTCTGTCAGGAGCCATGCAGTTACGGTTTCTGTAGATCTTATAGCGCTATTTATAAATATTGTCAAGCTAAATATTGATAATGTTTATTTTATTTGGGGAACCTATTAAGGTTTTGCAAAAACTGGTATGCGGGATGTGTGGAAATGTCTGAAAAGGCCGGGCTTCCAGCTGCGGCGGGAGGTATCGACTGACCGGTTCGCTCCTCCGGAGGGATTAAGATCGAAAGGAAAGGGGTTCCTCAGCAACCCGAACGCTACCGCACCGATCTCGGATCCTTGTTCGTAAACGCAAACTTCACTGTCATGGAATCCAGATATGGCGAATCCAGCGGCGTGAAATGTAAATCCTTCACCTGCATGACCACGTAAAACCCATCCACCTTCACAATCCGCCTCGCGCGGATCGGCACGGGCTGGAACCGGTCCGGATTCAACCACCACAAAATATTTTTCGCATCCATCGAAGGTTGCTGATCCGCAACCAGAAGATTTGGATAAATTTTGTAATCTAAATCCGCTAGCGCCACCCGCCACGACGTGATCTGGTTGTCGCCCTCCGGCCCCTCGGGCGTGATCGTGAGTTCGTAGCGATCATGGCCTGCCGAATCTTTTATCCGCTCCCGATAGGTCGGATTGTCCGGCGTCAGCCTGACGTCAAAACTCTCTTCCGTGACTCGCGTCGCATGCTCGCGGAAACTCTCCACGTAAATCGTAGGATCGGAGCTCTGCGCCCACAATCCTCCTGCGATCACAAGCGCCACAATCGTGAACAGGATTTTCCGCCTCATATCCGCTTCTCCGTTCTCAAGAACCTCAAAATCCTAACTTCAGCGTCTCTGCCCGAGTACGCCTAGGCCCTTGGTTCGGGGGAGCGAAAAAATGGGCCCAAGATAGAAATGGGGTGCCCCACTTCTCGCCGCGTTTGCGAGAAGTGGGAATTTCGATAGAGTGGCCGATAGGCAAGCTCCGCGAATTTCGGGTACTGGGTCAGTTTGAAACTGACCCAGTACCGAATTTCGAGAACCTTAGCCTCCCCGAAAATCACTCTGCGCCGGCCTCGCTCGTCGCAACCTCCCTGAGCTGCCCACACAGCACGCGCGAAGCCCGCGCGCTGTTCCGCATCAATTCCGTGACCCGCGGCCAGAGCCACGGTCGCATCGCCGCATACACAGCGAATTTCCATTCCGAAAATTCGCCCCGCGCGCTCACAAACCTCTCCATCGAGGGAAACACAAAATCGAATTCATCGGAGATTACTTTGATCACCGCGAATCTCACGCTTCTGGTTTCGGCCGCCCGCGCCACCGCGGCCGCCTCCATATCCACCGCCTGCGCCGCGTACGCGTCTCGCAAATTCTTCTTCTGCTCCGGGCCGGCAATCGCCGCAAACGTCACCAGCACGCCGTCTCCGCCATCCAACGTCACGCTGCTGCCATCCCCGGCATTGATAACGCGTGCGGGGCAAAACACATCGCCAATCTTGAGCCCTGGGGTCAGCGATCCGGCAAATCCCGCCGAATAAATCACCCCTGGAGCGTAGCGCGCGATCACCGCTTCCGCCGCCCTTCGCGCGCCTTCGCCCCCAATCCCTCCGCAGACCACCACCAGATCGCCATTTTCAAAAAAAGTGATCCTCCGTCCATCCCTTTCGCTGTGGACGGCACGCCATCCTTTAACGAGCGGCCGAACCTCGCGCTCCAGCGCCGCCACAATCGCGATCTTGCCAGTTCTCCGCCCCATACTTGATCTTCGAGGGTACCCCACCTTTGCTTGTCATCCTGAGCAAGCCGATGTTGCGCAGCGAAGGATCTGGGCGATCCGCGCAAGCGTCGCCGGTTTGCGACGCAAGAGAGCGCGCTTGGATCGCTTCCATTTAGACCCTACACGTACCCATTCCCCCGAAACCACTCCACCGCCCGTCGCAGCGCATCTTCCGCGGGAACAATCTTCCACCCCAACTCGCGCTCCGCCTTGTATGAACTCGCAAACATCTTCTTCTTGCCCATCCGCACCGTGTCCACGGTCGCGCGCGGCTCTCCGTGCAGCATGCGCCCGGTAATCATCTCGCCGAAAACTCCCGCCGCAAATGCGAACACATACGGCAGCTTGACCTTCGGCGATGGCAGACCCGTTATCTTTCCCAGCGTGTCCAGAATCTGCTTCAGCGTCAGATTTTCTCCACCCAGAATGTAGCGCTCGCCCGATCGCCCTTTCTCCAGCGCCATCACGTGGCCGCGTGCGCACTCCCGCACATCGACCAGATTCAATCCCGTGTCGACATACGCCGGAAATTTGCGTTTCAAAAAATCCACCACAATCCGTCCCGTCGGCGTCGGCTTCACGTCCTGCTCTCCCACCGGGGTCGTCGGATTCACCGTCACCACCTGCATCCCGCTCCGTCCCGCTTCCATCGCGATCTGCTCGGCCATGTACTTCGACCGCTTGTAGTGGCCAATCATGTCGTCCAAGGAAACGGGAGAATCTTCATCCGCAGCTGTGCCATCCGCGCTGAATCCAACCGTTGCCACGCTCGACGTATAGACGACGCGCCGCACCCCGTTCTTTCGCGCCGCGTCGAGCATCGCCCGCGTCCCCTCCACATTCGACCGATACATTTCATTAGAATCGCGCACCCACAGCCGATAATCGGCCGCGACATGAAACACTACCTCACAGCCCGCCATAGCTTTTTCGAGCGAGGCAGGATCGCGCAGATCGCCCGTGGCCGCGTCGGCCTGGGCGCCGGGAGAAAGCAGGCCTTCCAGATTTTTCAGATTGCTCGTCGGACGAACCAGCAGCCGCAGCTCCGCGCCCCGCTCGGCCAGCACGCGGGCTACATGAGATCCCAGAAATCCAGTCGCACCGGTGACGAATGCACGCATTCAGCACTCAGCATTCAGCACTCAGCCGAGATTGTCAACGCTAGGAGTTCGCGAAGTGGAAGAGCGACGCTTAAGAGCCGCCTTAATGGCCTTACTTTCGCGGCTTTAGCCGCTGAGGTAACGCCGATACAAGGCAGCTTTTCTGGAGCCAAATGCACACACATCTCACTGTGCGGTTAGCTTCTCCACGTCCAGCCAGACTTTCGTGTACTGGCTTGCGGTAATGGATTCGTGCAGCGCGCCGCCGATAGCCACAACACGCCCGATAAATTTCTGGGGGGCTATGCCCTTCGACGGGCTTATAAAGAGCTGCACCTCCCGAATGTTCTTCA
>Ga0335073_10014507_pt1 | contig 11042 bp, 12 predicted proteins | sample Lox_Sample_22_FD_207093 | JGI IMG/M metagenome (GOLD analysis project Ga0335073, IMG submission 207093) | Soil microbial communities from Loxahatchee National Wildlife Refuge, Florida, United States - Lox_Sample_2.2 | ecosystem: Environmental > Terrestrial > Soil > Wetlands | place: USA... | reverse complement strand
ATTCATCATCGCCGCCGCCGAAACGCGGCGTGCAAAAGCCGGCAGCTTTAAGACATCACCGTCTGGTTTGCGGCCCAATGTGCTGGGCCCAAGGGAACTCCCTAGTTTTGCGTTTTGCTAGCGAGTCGGCGCCTTTAACCATCGGCTGCCGACCGGATGGCACAGGCGGGCTCGCCCGCGCCATCCGGCATCCGCTGTTATTCGTAGACCGGAAGCTTTGGAAGATTCACTAGCAGAATGGTGTCCTCGTGCGCGACCGCGTCGTGTGACGGGCCGGGCGGGGTATAGAGAAAATCTCCGGTTTTCATCCGCTTGCCGCCAATGGTGATGTCGCCGCTGATGACAAAGGCCTCTTCGCCCTCCGGATGGCGATGCTCGCGCCCGTGTACGCCCTTGGCAAAGCGCAGCAATGTCGTCGCGCCGCCACTCGGATGCGGACGCAAGAGAGCATAGTCGAGACCCTCTTCCCCTGTCGGCGTCCATTGCCTCTCAACGTCCGTGCGGAAAACTAATTCTTCGCTCATGAACTTCTCCTTTGTGTCTGCATCCGGGCGACAGCACCCGGGCGACAGCACCCGGGCGACAGTGTCCGGGCTCGGCCCGGGGTTTAATCGGCCGATTCGCGATAAGTCACTGCGTGTTATTTGCGTCTCGGATAGACGACACAGAGCGGCGGACTGCGACCCGCTTGACGTATTCGCCCGCGGGATGAAACCCCGGGGCAAATGCCAGCCACTCCTAGAGGCTGGAACTCAGATGCGTTCATTGCTAACTTTCACTCAGAGGAAAAAGCTACATACATACTGTATGTATGTAGCTTATCGAGCGCATGTCGATCAAGAGCCGCCAGGCCAAAAACTCCGCCGCCACCCGCGCCGCGCTTCTGAAAATTGCGCGCCGGTTCTTCGCCGAACGGGGCTACGCTGACACGGCAACCGAAGACATTGTGCGGCGCGCGCGCGTGACCCGCGGCGCTCTGTATCACCACTTCAAGGACAAGCAGGATCTATTCAAAGCAGTGCTGCATGAGGAACAACTTGAAGTGGCGGCCAAATGCGCTGAGGCGGCCGCGAAAGAGTCAGATCCATGGCGCGCACTGATGAAGGCAAACGAAGCTTTTCTTGAAGCGTGTCTTGATCCCAGGGTCCAGCAGATAATCCTGATCGACGCCCCCGCCGTGCTCGGCTCAGAAGGTTTTCGGCAGTCCGATGAGAGCTACTACTTGGCGGGGATGAAAGCCGCGATCGAGGCATCCATCACTGCCGGTATTATCGAAAAACAGCCAGTCGACCCCCTGGCCCATATGATCATGGGAGCGATAAACGAAGCAGCGCGGCTGATCGCACACGCTCCGGACAAGCAGCACGCTCGGCGCGAGGTGAGCGAATCCGCCGATCGAATCTGGAATGGCCTCCGAGTCCGCGCGGACCGGTAGCTCTGTAAGGTTCCCTAGGCCCAGCCTCCTTATCTTACGTCAATTTAGAGCAGGGGATAATCGAATCTTTGCTGTCTCGAACTTCCAAATTCTCGCTGGAGCGCGTTAGAAACGCGCGCGCGCCAAATCCCCCTAGGACGAGGCTGTTAGGATGTCGGTGCGCTCCTCCTGCACGGCGTGTGTGAGCCTCTCGCCTGGATAGATGGATGTCTGCTATATTCCAAAGCATCAATTGATTGATGCATGGAGTCAACAAGCATGGAGCGCCGGATAGATGCCCACGTCGCCCGCACCCAGTTCGGGCAAATCATGGATCGCGCCGTAGAGAACAACGAGCGTTTCGTGGTCGAGCGGCGCGGCGAACCCGCTGTAGTGATCATGAGCGTTCAGGATTTTATCCGCACCGCCGCGCCGCCTCCGGATTGGCTGGAAAAGGCGTGGCGCGGCGCGAAGCGGCGAGGTCTCGACAAGTTGGCGGCGGCAGATATTGATGCTGAGATCGCTACCTACCGCCGTGAGAAAAAGAACGCTCCTCGTCCTGAAGCGAAGTGATTCGCGCGGTCGTCGATACCAATGTGTTTGTATCGGCCCTAATCTCACCCTCAGGCAACGAGGCGCTGATTCTACTAGCAGTCCGGCAGGGATTGGTTAAGCCCTATTTCTCCGCCGAAATTCTTGAGGAATATGCTGAAGTACTGGCCCGTCCGAAATTCGCCTTTCCGTTGGATGAAATTGAAAAACTAATTGCTCTGGTGCGGAGCAAGGGAGAAGAGGTCGCTTATCCAGCGTTGCCTCCTTCCGGTTCGCCCGATCCGGCGGACGAGAAATTTTTGGCGTGCGCCAAAGCCGCCGCGGCCGAGTTTATTGTGACAGGCAATAAGCGCGACTTTCCACCGCTGGCGAGCGGATCCATTGCGGTGGTCAATGCAGCCGAATTGCTCGACCGCATCACTCTGGAGATATGAGGAAAGGTAACGAGCCATGTTGGTGGTGCGGTCATCCAGGGAAAGTGCGGAACAGACAAGTAGCTTGTTCGGGGATCAGCCGAACAGCACAAGGTCGCCGGGCCAACTAGATGTCACATTCGCGAAGTTCCTGAAACATGAAAAGTTGGGTGGCCGCTCTCTGTTCGAAGGTTTCAAGAGTCTGCGGGCGGTAACTTATTCTTCCAGCGCCGGATTTATTCGCGATCTCTTCGGTGCCCTCAGGGAAATCGAAGTGATCTTCGGTTCCGACGTAAGCATCAAAGGGGATCTTACCCGCCTGACTGCGGCGCAGCAGGCCGGCGTCGAAGCAATTAAGGATGAATTCGGGCGGGCCGGAAAGAAGCTGGCAGAGATGCTCAAGGAGAATCGGCTTAGGCTTTTCTACGCGCATTACACTATTCATCGCAAAGTGTTCATCCTCGATGGCGATGGCCGGCGCAGAGTAATCATCGGTTCTGCCAACATGTCCTCGGCCGCGTTCAGCGGATTGCAAAGCGTCATCCGATCCCGCGGCATTTGTGCTCAAGACCGAAGACTATAGGCGGAATTTCGCTGGCGCGCTTCCGCCGATGATTGGCAAAGCAGTCGCGATTACTGTCGACCATATCCGCAAGGCTCGCGAACAGCAGCGCCAAAATAGCTTGATCAAAGGCATCGAGAGCCGGGAAATCCCGCGGCTGGAGGTTGACGCCGAACGCGGCGAAGTAAGATTTCGCGGGAGTGTCCTCGACCTCGAACCCGCTAATTCGGAAGTCGCCGCTGATGCTAAGCTGTTAGACGACTTCATGCAGGGCTACCGATCGTTGTTTTCGGGCAGGGTGGATGAACTGGTCGAGGACTACAATGCTTTTATGGCTTGGTTTCTCTCCGCGCCGTTTATATGCCTGGCGCGAGATGCGGCGCTCCAGCACGACCTTAGCGTATTTCGATATCCTGTTTGCGGCGTCCTGCATGGCAAGAGCAACGCCGGAAAGACCGATCTCGTAAAGACGCTCATGCGCTTTATGTTCGGCCAACCGTGGTGGCTCACGCCGAAGGACTTCACAATGACGAACTTCCATGGGTTGTCCGAAAAGGGCGGCGCGTTCCCGATCGTCGTGGACGATATTTCCCCCGACAAGTTCAGAGATCCCGCAGTTCAGATCATCAAAAACGACTTTCGTGCCAGCATCTATCCGGTCTTGGTGCTGAGCACCAACCAGGACGTAAGGGCGGTGCAGTCGGAGGTTATCAAACGTGCGGTGGTAGTCCACGCCGAGGCCAGCACCCCGATCGCGATCAGCTCAAAAAACAACCCTCTCACAAGGATCAGCAAGCAGATAAGCACCGCACTCTATCGGCGTTATCTGGCCGGGATACTCGAGGCGTGGCCGGCCTTCATAAGTGGCTTTCATGAACACGATCCGGGAGACCCGGCACATGAAGCTCCGGATCTCGTGAAGTTGTCCAGCGCGATTTTGTGCAGGATCATCGGCGAAGCGCTGGGAGAAGTACCGCTCTGGTGCGCGTCCGTGGACATCAACTTCCTTGGGGCTATGAACGGGCGCAAGATCAAGGACCGAGTGCGCTCCCAATGGGAATACAAACGCAGCTCGTTTGAAATTGCCCGCAATACCAACCGGTTGGTCATGACAGTCAGCGATCAAATGGATCGTAACGACTTCCGGAAAGATTTGCCGAGCCACGTGATCAGCGACGTGCGTCAGGACAAGATCATAATGTGGCTCGACCAGGCTGAGGAGTTCTTTGGGATCCGATTTTCGGCACAGGGCCGCCTGAGCGGGCTGGTCCGCAGAATTTTAGATCGGTCCTGATTGCGCGGGTTCGCATGGTGCTTGTAAAATTCACAACCGCACCGGCCCCAAATAACAGTGATCAGAAGCGCCCTGCCCCTCCTCATTGAATGTATGAAAACATCCTTTATCATGCATTCAAATCGACCAGACGGGCAGGGTGCGCAGCGCCAGAAAGACTGAGGATCTTAAGGGGCATATTTGAAGAAACTCGAGGCGCATACGGCGACCGCTTGCTCGCGGCCGTTGCGCCGCAACCGAAAGGACCCGCAGACAAAACGCTATTCTCCTCTATAGGTCGGCTTTCAAAGAAGCTCTCGATCTCGATGGGCGGATGTATCTCTACGGGGTGCTCGCCGTGGAGGTAGGCGATTTGTCGGTAGCCACTGGGGAAATACAATGCTTCTTCTGCCGGACGCGTCGACGATTTATCGCGACGGATCGACGGCGACCCAGAGCGGCAGAATGAGCTTTCATGTTATGGCGCGCGGGAAGGCGGATATGGTGTCGCACGCACGTGCCTTACCAAGCGAGCTATCGATAGATAGGCATTGATAAGCCCACATCATTAACTCTAAAGTGCGATCAGTCAAATCTATCGATAGATAGATAACACCTTGGACTCTCTGGCAGCATCTCAAAGGCCGGGCCTCTGACGTCTGGCCGAGCAAAGGAGAATGACATGACAAGGAGAGCTAGCACGGGCATGTGAGTATCTGATCGATGACATTGCTGTTCGCGTTAACGATGGCGGCAAACTCGCCGAGATTTGTAGCGCCGAATAGGCTCTGGCGCTGACCGATACCGGCCGATGGGCTTCTGGAGATATTAACCATGACAAGCCAACAAATCGCATTCACTACCCACAGCATTGTGACCCCTTCGGGCCGTATCAGCTATGCCGAGGCGGGCTCCGGCCCGGTGGCGTTGTTTGTCCACGGTGTAGTGCTGAACAAGCATCTCTGGCGTCACCAACTGTCCGGACTGTCTGATATCCGTCGCTGCATTGCGGTGGACCTGTTGGCGCATGGCGATACGGAGATCGAACCAAATCAGGACGTCTCCGTCACCGCTAACGCTAACATGCTAAGAGAGGTGGTTGATGCCCTGCGGATCGATCAGGTTGACCTGGTCGGTAACGACAGCGGCGGCGGGATCGCTCAGATCTTCGCAGCACTCAATCCCAACCGGGTGAGGAGCCTGACCCTCACCGACTGCGACACCCACGATAATTGGCCGCCCGAAGCGTTCAAGCCATTCGTCGAAATGGTCGCGGCCGGCGGGCTGAGCAAGATGCTGAAGGCAATGCTCGCCGACAAATCGATCTATCGCTCGCTAGGCGCACTGGGCCCCGGCTATGAACGCCCGGAGACTGCTACGGACGAGGACATCGAAATCTACTTGCGGCCGCATCTCCGCAGCGAGCAGCGTACGCGAGACCTGGAACGTTTCGTTGGCGCGTTCGATCACAAGCACACTTTGGCGATCGAACCTCAATTGCGCCGGTTGAAGGCCCCGACACTGATCGTCTGGGGTACGGACGATGTCTACTTTCCGGTCAAATGGGCGCACTGGCTCGCCGAAGCGATCCCAGGAGCGAAGCTCCCCCTCGAACTGCCTGGGGCGCGAATATTCTTCCCCGAGGAGCGAGCAGAGGCCTTCAATCAGTTGCTGCGCGGGCATTGGGTCGCGTGACGCCTGACGCAGGCGACCCAATGCCTCATAAGTCGAAAATCTCACTTGCGAGACATTTCATATGATGCTGGAAGATCGAAAGTCGCAGCTCTTTCCAAGACTGACGCCACGTCAGTTGGAATTTGCCGTTCGTTTTGCGAGCGCCCCGGCAAGGCGCTTCGAAGCTAGTGAAAAGGTCTTCGATGTCGGATCTAAGCACGTTCAACGCATAAGCTGCTGCAGGCCGAACTCGTCGAGGAACGCGACCAGCGGCCGATCGAGCGGCGCCTTCGCGAAGCCCGTCTATCGCGCATGAAGTCCCTGGAGGAATTCGACTCCGCGCGCAATCTCAAGGTTTCGGCTCAGTAAATTCATGAACTGGCCGAGGGCGATTACATCGCCAAAGCCGAACCGGTCATCTTTATCGGCGATAGCGGCACCGGCAAAACTCACTTACTCACCGGCCTGGCGATCGCCGCCTGCCGGCAGAAGCGGCGCGTGCGCTTTGCCACCGCCGCCGGGCTGATCAATGAAATGGTCGAAGCCAAGCACCAATTGCAGTTCGGCCGCGCGCTGTCACGCTGGGCCCGCTACGATATTATCGCACTCGACGAAGTGGGCTACGTACCGATGGCCGAGGTCGGCGCCGAGTTCCACTTCCAGGTCATCGCTGAACGAGCGGAGAAGGCGGCCGTCATCGTTACCACCAATCTACCGTTCTCCGAATGGACCGCGGGGATCCCCAACGCCAGGCTGTGCAAGGCCTTGATCAACCGCATCACTGACCGCGCCCATATCACTGAAAGCGGCACCGAGCCCACGGCTTCCGCCGTAGGTTGGAGAAGCGCAAGACCAAGCTCTTGGAGACGAAGAATTAACACCGCGCCGCCGCCCGCTACTGCTTAAAAACTGGCGGCGGAAAAACTTAAACTAACGCCCGTGGGGTGGGTCCAAATCAACGTATCAAAAGGGGCCATGCCCGATTGACGAAATCAGATGAGCACGAGCGGCCGTTATGTAAGGCTGGCAACTGCTTGATCGAAAGCCTCGATATCCCGGTAGGCACGCGCAAGCATCATACCGCCCTCGAGTGTAGCCATGACGTGAAAGGCTCGCGCTTCCGCTTCGGAGCCACCGATCCGCTGTATTAGATCATCAATGCACCGACGGAAAAAGGATTGTATTTCCTGGATGACCTCGGGCGTCAAAACCCCGGCCTCGGCGCCGAGCACACCGCAGAGGCACATCCGTCCGTCCCGCTCGAGAGCCTTTCTGAAAGCCGATCGGTAGGCGGAGATCGCGTCGTCCCCCGTTTCATTCGGCCGCGACGCAACAGCAGCGAAAAATCGGTCTCCATAACGGCGAACGACGGCAGCGGCCAGTGTGGCCTTGGTGGGAAAATGATGATGCACGCTTGCGCTCTTGATACCGAGCTCAGCCGCAAGGTCGCGAAAGCTGAAGCCTCTATATCCGGCATGGCGGATATGAGCCTCAGCCAGGTCCATTAATCTTTGAGCGGTTTCATTCACGGTTGTCTCTGTCTATTGATAGATAGAGCTTGACGGACGTAATTTCTAGAGCTATTCTAGCGCATCAACCTATCGATAGATAGATACAAGCCCAGGAGAATAGCTATGCGCTTCAAGAATAAGGTCGCGATTGTAACAGGCGGCGCTTCGGGGATCGGCAAGGAGGTTGCGACCCGCTTTGTGGCCGAAGGTGGCTCGGTCGTCATCAACGGCCGTGATGCTGCCAAGGCGGAGACGGCCGCGAAGGAGATTGATCCAACAGGCAGGCGCGTCACCGTACACGCGGGCGACATCGCTCTACCGGCAACGAGTGACGCAGTGGTGAAGACGGCGATCGGCCAGTTTGGTCGGGTCGACGTGCTGTTCAACAACGCCGGCGTCTTCAGGCCGGAGGCGTTCCTCGAGATCAATGAGGGCGAATACGACCACTTCCTCGACATCATCCTTAAAGGCAAGTTCTTCGCCGCCCAAGCTGCTGCGAAAGCTATGAAGGCTTCCGGTCGCGGTGGCGCGATCGTGCAGACCGGTTCCATGTGGGCCCTGCAAGCGATCGGCGCGACTCCGTCGGCAGCCTATTCAGCGGCGAACGCCGGCGTCCATGCGCTGGTCAAGAACCTCGCGATCGAGTTGGCGGCCGACAAGATCCGCGTGAACGCGATCGCACCGGCGGTGATCGAGACGCCGGTGTACGGCACGTTCCTCACGCCCGATCAGGTGAAGGCTGTGCTGCCGACCTTCAATGCGATGCACCCGCTCGGTCGCAATGGCCAGCCGGCGGATGCAGCCGAAGCGCTGCTGTTTCTCGCCTCCGATCAGGCGAGTTTCATTACCGGCGTCGTTCTCCCGGTCGACGGTGGCGTCATGGCCGGCAGGCAATAATCGGGGATTCCCAGTCCAAATCATCCGAAACGAGCGACGCAAGCTGTGCCTGGCGAGATTCCGCATCCACAGTACCCGCGGTTGCCAGCGCAGCCCGTCTGTAAGGACGATAGAAATGTATATACAAGTCCAGAAAAAGTTGTTCACGCCCGTGCAGATCGGGCCGATCAGGCTCAAACATCGCATCGTGATGCCGCCGATGAGCCGGCTTCGAGCTCAGTGGCCGAGTGGCATTCCGAGCGACTTGATGCGCGAATACTATCGCCAGCGTGCATCTGGCGGCGGGTTGATTCTTACAGAAGCGACAGCGATCTCGCCGTCTGGCCGCGGCTACCGTGGCGCACCTTGTCTCTACAGCGATGAGCAGGTGAGGGGTTGGAAACGGATTACGGATGCCGTCCATGCCAAGGGCGGCTACATGTTCGTCCAGCTTTGGCACGCTGGCCGGACGACGCACGTTACGGTGACAGGAGAGCAGCCGGTCACGGCCTCTGTCGATCCCGCTTATTGGGCCGATCCCAGCATTTTCGTCGTGACCCCGGACGGCTTTTCGCGACCGTCGCCGCATCGAGCACTGGAGACGGCGGAGATCGCTATCATAATCGAGCAGTACCGTACCGCCGCCGTCAACGCCAAGCGTGCGGGCTTCGACGGCGTCGAAGTTATGGTCGCCAACGGTCATCTGATCGACCAGTTTCTGCAGGACAACAGCAACAAGCGCACCGACCGCTACGGTGGCTCGATCGAGAACCGAACGCGACTTCTGGTCGAAGTGGTCGAGGCGCTGGTGCCGGTCTGGGATGCAGACCGTGTCGGCGTCCGCATCGCGCCAAGCGGGACCTACAACGGCATGGGAGACAGTAATCCGCATGCACTGTTCCGTTATGTCGCAGAACGGCTCAACGTCTTTGGGCTGGCCTATCTACATGTGATCGAGCCTCGAATAAAGGGCGCTGATTTGGTTGCTGAAGGGCAAGGTCCGGTCGCAGCACAGGAGTTAAGTAAGATCTTTCAAGGACCGATCATCGCTGCCGGCGGCTTCGAGCCCGATACGGCGGAGGCCACCGTCGCCAATGGCGATGCCAGCTTGATTGCGTTCGGTCGCTATTTTATTGCGAATCCGGATCTGCCCAAGCGGATCGAGCTCGGCCTTCCCTTCAATCACTACGACCGGAGCACCTTCTACGCCTTTGATGGCCGCGGCTACACCGACTACCCGACTTATGAGGTGCTTGAAGCCAATCAAGCCTGCGTTGACTGAGCGGCGGCGGAGGAGGTCTTGCCTGGGTGGTCACAATCTGGGCGCGGCCTTCCCGCCGGCTTTTGACATATTACGAGCGGATCAAACGAAAGGAAGGAAGCAATTGTATTACCAAGCTATTTCGCAGTGCACGCAGATGCTGAAGAATCTCGAAAGCTGGCTCGACAAGGCTGAGGAGTACGCGGGCGCCAAGACGTTTGATGTCGGCGTCCTGATGACCGGCCGCCTCACGCCCGACATGAAGCCATTCATCTACCAAGTTCAAAGCGCATGCGACTACGTCAAGGCGGCGGCGGCTTGGCTCTCCGGGCAGACGCCGCCCAAGCACGAGGATAACGAGCAGACGATCGATGAGGTGCGCGCCCGCCTCCGGAAGACCGTCGCATTCGCGGAGAGCGTGACGGAAGCGCAGTATGCGGGTGCCGCCGAGCGGAAGGTCAGCCTCTCCTGGGCACCCGGCAAGGTCCTTGGCGGCGAGGACTACCTGCTGCAGATGACGATCCCGAACGTCTATTTCCATGTCGTGATAGCCTACGCGATCCTCCGCCACAACGGCGTCGATATCGGCAAGATGGGCTTCCTGGGTCCGATCCATTGGATCGAGGCGTGACTTGTCTGAGACCTCTGCTTCACGGATTTCCCGAGTTCGCGGAGTAGAGTCGCCTGGCCGGGGCGAGATCCTCACCACCAGGGCAAGCTGAGCTGGCCGGAGGCCGCACGAACACGTAGCGCCTGGCCGATATAGAGATTGAGGCCTCTACACCCCGGCGCGCCTCTACTTGCTGATCGCTGTGCCTCTCCGGCCAGCGGCCTCATCAATCACTGGCCGCCACCTTTGCGAGACGCTTCGTTCCTCGTCTACGTCGGCCGTGACGATCAGGTGGGGCTGCCGCGCGCTGACGCAGCAATTCGCGAGTGGCTCGGTCATATTCGGCAGTGTCGGCTAGGGCATTGGCAACGACCAGGGCGCCCGTGATGGTCGACAGCACTTCGGCCGCTTTGCTTGGCGAGAGCCCTTCCGCGATCAGCTTGTCCTGGCACATCTTGAAAAAGCCTTTCACTTCCTTGGCAACCGGTTCCGGCAGATCCTGCGAAGCGGCGCCGAGTACGGTACAAGGGCACATGTGAGCTTCGGAGTAAGCAGTTCCGCGGAAGGCCTTCGTCCAAACACGGACGGGATCAGGGTCTTTCTCTAGCTCCTTGTCGATCAATTCGGAAGTATATTCGGCCCAGCGACGAATGACGGCCGCCGCGAGGTCCTCCTTTGTCGGGAAGTGGTAGTGAACACTCGAGCTTTTGATGCCCACTTCCGCGGCGATTTCCCGGAAGCTAAAGCCGCCGAAACCGCCCTGCTGCATGCGCCGTTCGGCAGCATCCATGATCGCAGCCTTCACATCAGTCATCGAATCTCTCCTATGCCTATCTGTTGAGAGATAGTCCTTGCGTTCTGAAGACACAACGGGTATCAGTCTATCTACCGATAGA
>Ga0335073_10014506_pt1 | contig 11042 bp, 4 predicted proteins | sample Lox_Sample_22_FD_207093 | JGI IMG/M metagenome (GOLD analysis project Ga0335073, IMG submission 207093) | Soil microbial communities from Loxahatchee National Wildlife Refuge, Florida, United States - Lox_Sample_2.2 | ecosystem: Environmental > Terrestrial > Soil > Wetlands | place: USA: Florida... | reverse complement strand
CAGGAAAATCTCGACCTCGAGGCCGTGCGGTGAGACGTTGCGCGCGGTGACCGTGCCGCCGTGTGCGGCGACGGCGTTGCGCACAATCGCGAGGCCGAGCCCCATGCCGCCGGTCGTTGTCCCGCGCGAATCATCGACGCGGTAGAAGGGCTTGAACAGCAGCGGCAGCGCCTCCTGGGGCACGCCCGGCCCGTTGTCGCGAACGATGAGTGTCGCGCCACGTTCGCCGCTGAACAGCAGGACGGAAATATGCCCGTCCTTGCCGGTGTAGAAGATCGCATTGCGCACTACGTTCTCGATGGCGCTGTGCAGCATGCCCGAGTCGCCATTCAGCTTGATCTCGCTGCCCATCGTATAGGCGATGGTCACGCCGGTGGCCGCCGCTTCGAAGTTGGCGTCGCTGATGACGTCGCCCACAATCTCGTTGAGGATGACCGGCTCGAACTTCGGCTTCTGCTGCCCGCTTTCCAGCCGCGCGACGGTCAGGATGCGTTCCAGCATGGAATCGAGTTGCACCGTGTCCTGCTCGATGCGGTCGAGCATCTCGGCGCGTTCGCGCTCATCGGCGTCGCGGGCCAGCGCCAGCGCCAGGCGGATGCGCGCGATGGGCGAACGCAGCTCGTGCGAGACGCCGCTCAGCAGGTTGCGCTCGCTCTGGATCTGGTTGCGCAGCTCGCCGGCCATGCTGTCGAAGTCGCGAACGAGGTCGGCGATTTCGTCCCTGCGCTTGCCCAGGTTCTCACCGGCGCGAATATCCAGATTGCCGCGCGCCAGCTCGTGCGTGGCATCGCGGAGGCGCTCGATGGGCTTGGTCAGGTAGTGCGCGATCAGCAGGCAGATGATGGCCGAAAAGACGGTGCCCAGCTTCAGCGTCCAGAGAATGTCGCCGGGAACGCGCTCGGAGAGCGGCGGCGGCGTGAATTCACCGATCAGCAGGTATTGGCCATTGGGCGTGATGGCGCGGCCGGCCAGCACGTTGGCTTCGTAGGAGTGATACAGGCCGTCATTCTTTTCGGCAGCGATGCCGCCGCGCAGGAGGCGCTCGGAAATCGGGTGTCCGGAAAGCTCCCGGCCGGCGGCGTCAATCAGCCAAAATCGCGAGCGATGCTGAAGCGAGAGGCTGTCGAGCAACTGCCGCAAGGCCGCCGGGCCCTGCTGTTCGTAGCGCTGCGCCGCCATCTGCGCGAGCGCCGGCATCTCCTGTCGCTCCGGCTGGATCCACCAGGGATGCTCCGAGGAGATGCGGTAGTGCAGGCGCAGGTAAAGCGCGCCGAGCAGTATCGCCTGGGCCAGCCAGAACGGCAGAAAGATTTTCCAGAACAACCGGCGGCTCATACGCGGCTCTTCTCCGGTGCGCCCGGTTTTGGCGCGGCCGGCTGGGCTGGTGCTTCAGTTGCCGCGGACAGGAAGTAGCCGACGCCGCGAATGGGGCGAATCAGTTCCTCGGCGGCATTGGGGCAGGAGCTCAGCTTCTTGCGCAGGCGGCTCACGTGGACATCGACGCTGCGGTCGAAGGCGTTCAGCGGACGGCCCAGCGCGACCTCGGCAATCTGGTCGCGCGTCACCACGCTGCCGGCATTGCGCAGCAGCAGTTCCAGGACATTGAACTCGACCGAGGTGAGATCGACCGGAGCGCTGGAGCAGGTCACGGTACGCGTCGCGAGCGACAATGTGATCTCGCCGACGGTGAGCACTTCCTCGTGATCTGGTCGCGCGGCGGGGCTAGCCGCTTCGCGCGTGCGCCGAAAGATGGCGCGGATGCGTGCGACGAGTTCGCGCGGGTCGAACGGCTTGGCCAGGTAATCGTCGGCGCCGATCTCCAGCCCGAGGATGCGATCGACGGCCTCGCCGCGTGCGGTCAGCAACAGCACCGGGACGGACGAGCGCTGGCGCAGGTCCTTCAGCAGCTCGAATCCGCTGCCCCCTGGCAGCATCACATCCAGAACAACCAGCTCGTGTTCGGCGGCCATTGCGGCGTTCAAGCCGGAGTCGTGATCGTAGGCCGCGTCCACCTGAAAGCCTTCGCCTTCCAGAAAGCGCTTCAGCAGGTTGACCAGCGCGTGGTCGTCGTCAACAATTAAGAGGCGATTCACCGAACTCATTTTGCCCTTTCCCGCGGCGGGCTGCGGTGAAGAATTGTTTCGAGTTGGGCTGGCGGGCTTCACACTTCTTAACCGTCCTTACGTTTTCTTAACGCCCTGTGCGGGTCCAGTTCAGGTCTAATAGTATTGATATAGATACTACTGCAACCGGCGCGCCAAGTTGCAGTTAGAGATGTAAGACGAGTAGCGGTAACGAATTCATAGGGCGCACGTCGGGTACTCAGCACTTCGCGACCCGGCTTTGAAGGGGCGCGGCTTCAACCGCGCCGGAAAGAATGCTGATGGTTGCGGCTTCAGCCACGGAGCGACTGCGATGTCGTCAGAAGTTGCGAGTTCCCTCAGTGGCTAAAGCCGATCGCAAGCGCGGGTTATTCGGCACGGCTGAAGCCGTGCCCCTTCAAAGCGGGCCTCTCCAAGCCGGGATTGAAGCAGGTCTTCAGGCGGCGGACCCGAATACAGGAGGAATTGTGCAAGCAGGGGCGTCCTTTTCGACCAGGAGGCGAAAAGCCTTCTGGGGAGCGTGCCTGGGATTTGGGCTGGCGCTCGCCATTTGCGCCATGCTGGCGGGATGCGGCTCGCAGGCGGCGAAGAACGCCAAGGCCAGCGCGCCGCCGCCGGCCGTGCCGGTCGGAGTCGCCAGCGTCAAGCAGGGCGATTTCGATGTTTATCTCAATGGGTTGGGCACGGTACAGGCCTACTATACGGTTTCGTTGAAGACCCGCATCGACGGGCAGATCATGCAGGTCAACTTTCGCGAAGGCCAGGACGTCAAGACCGGCGACCTGCTGATCGTGATCGATCCGCGTCCCTATCAGGTGGCTTTGGCGCAGGCGGAAGCGAATCTGGCGAAAGATCAGGCGCAGCTCGTCAATGCCAAGGCGCAGTATGAGCGCAACAATGTGCTGTACCAGCAGGGCGTCGTCGCCAAGCAGGACCTGGACACGCTGCAAGCGTCCTTCGGCACCTACGACGCTACCATCGCTGCCGACAAGGCGGCCATCGACAACGCGAAGCTGAACCTGACCTACTGCTACATCAAGTCCCCGATCAACGGCCGCGTGGGATTGCGGCAGGTCGATCCCGGCAACTATGTGACCGCGGCCAGCGGCACGGCGATGCTGGTCATCACGCAGTTACATCCCATCGCGGTAGTGTTCACGCTTCCCGAAGATCAGCTACCGCAGGTGCAGCAGCGCATACGCCAGGGCGGCGCGCTCGAGGTCGATGCCTACAGCCGTGATGACCAGACGAAACTGTCTACAGGCAAGCTGGAGACCATCAGCAACCAGATCGATCCGACGACGGGCACGGTGCAGTTGAAGGCCATCTTCGACAATCCCGACAACGCGCTGTGGCCGAACCAGTTCGTGAACGCGCATTTGCTGCTGAACACGATGAAGAACGCCGTCACGGCGCCGGCCAGCGCGCTGCAGCGCGGGCCGGACGGCACGTTCACCTATGTCGTCGATGCCAACAACACGGTGCAGATGCGGCCGATTCAGGTGGCGCTGACCCAGGGCTCAACCGTGGTAATCGCCAAAGGCCTCCAGCCCGGCGACCGCGTTGTCACGGATGGGCAAGAGAAATTGTCGGCCGGGATGCGCGTTGCGCCGCAAGCCCCGGCCAAGCGGAACCAGAACACCAGCGGCAACATCGGATCGCAAACATGAGTATTTCGCGGCCATTCATTCTTCGGCCTATCGCGACCTCGCTGTTGATGGTGGGGCTGCTGCTGGTGGGCTTGGTGGCCTACCGGCAGTTGCCGATCTCAGCCCTGCCGCAGGTGGATTACCCGACCATTCAGGTGGTGACGTTTTATCCCGGCGCCAGCCCTGACGTCACGGCCTCTTCCATCACCGCGCCGCTGGAGCGGCAGTTCGGCGAGCTTCCCGGACTGAGCCAGATGACCTCGAGCAGTTCGTTTGGCGCCTCGGTCATCACCCTGCAATTCGACCTGGAAGAGAACATCGACGTCGCCGAGCAGGAGGTGCAGGCGGCGATCAATGCGGCGCAAACCTTCCTGCCCAATGATCTGCCGACGCCGCCAATCTACAGCAAGGTCAATCCCGCCGACGCGCCCATCCTGACGCTGGCCATGACCTCCGACAGCATGCCGCTGCCGCAGGTGGAAGACCTGGCCGACACGACCTTCGCGCAGAAGATTTCGCAGCTTCCCGGCGTTGGGCTGGTGAGCATCAGCGGCGGGCAGAAGCCGGCGATTCGCATCAATGCAAATCCGACGGCGCTGGCCTCCTACGGGCTGAGCCTGGAGCAAGTGCGCAACGTCATCGGCCAGGTCAATATCGATCAGGCCAAGGGCCAGCTGCAGGACAGCCGGCAGTCGTTCACCATCGGCGCGAACGATCAGATCCTGAGCCCGCAGGAATACGCCGACACCATCGTTGCCTACAAGAACGGCAATCCGGTGCGGCTGTCGGACGTGGCGACCGTCGAGACCGGCCCGGAGAACGCCAACCAGGCGGCGTGGATGAACACCACGCCGGCGGTCATCCTGAACATTCAGCGGCAGCCGGGCGCCAACATCATCAAGGTTGTCGATAGCATCAAGCTGCGCCTGAAGCAGCTGCAGGCGAACTTGCCGGCGTCGGTGAAGGTCACGGTGCTCACCGACCGCACCAACACCATTCGCGCCAGCGTGAAAGATGTGCAGTTCGAGATGATGCTGACCATCGCGCTGGTGGTGATGGTGATCTTCCTGTTCCTGCGCACCCTGGCGGCGACCATCATTCCCAGCGTCGCCGTGCCGCTGTCGATCATCGGCACCTTCGGCGTGATGTATCTGCTGGGCTACTCGCTCGACAACCTGTCGCTGATGGCGCTGACCATCTCGACCGGCTTCGTGGTCGATGACGCGATCGTGATGATCGAGAACATCGACCGCTACATCGAGGAGGGCCACACGCCGCTAGAGGCCGCGCTGCGCGGCGCCGGGCAAATCGGCTTCACCATCGTTTCGCTGACCGTGTCGCTCATCGCCGTGCTCATCCCGCTGCTGTTTATGGGCGACATCGTCGGCCGGCTGTTCCGCGAATTTGCCGTCACGCTGAGCACGACCATCCTGATCTCGGCGCTCATCTCGCTGACGCTGACGCCGATGATGTGCTCGCTGCTGCTGCGCCACCGCGACGAGTCGCAGCGCGGCCGCTTGTACGACTGGTCGGAACGCGCCTTCAACAACACCATCGCTTTCTACGGGCGCACGGTAAAGTTCGTGCTGAAGCACCAGACGGCGACGCTGCTGGTCGTCATCGGTACGCTGATCGCGACCCTCTACATGTTCATCGTCGTGCCCAAGGGCTTCTTCCCGGTGCAGGACACCGGCGTGATCACCGGCATTACCGACGCGCCGGAGAGCATCTCGTTCGCCGCCATGGCCGAACGGCAGCAGGAGTTGTCGGCGGCCATCCTGAAGGACAAAGACGTCGAGAGTCTGTCGTCCTTCATTGGCGTTGATGGCACGAATACCACCCCCAACAGCGGGCGCATTCAAATCAACCTGAAACCCAAGGACGACCGCAGCGATGACGTGACCGCGATCATGAAGCGGCTGCAAGAGGAGGTCGCGGGCGTCGAGGGCATCACGCTGTATATGCAGCCGGTGCAGGACCTGACGGTCGAAGACCGCGTCAGCCGCACGCAGTATCAGTTCACCCTGGAAGATGCCGACTCCAAGGAACTGCGGCAGTGGACGGCCAAGATGGTCGACAAGCTGAAGGACCTGCCGCAACTGCGCGACGTGGCGACCGACCAGCAGAATCAGGCGGCCCAGGCTACGCTGGTCATCGATCGCGATACCGCTTCGCGTCTTGGCGTTACCGCCAGCGCCATCGACAACACGCTGTATGACGCCTTCGGCCAGCGCCTGGTGTCGATCATGTTCACCCAGTTGAACCAGTACCACGTCGTGCTGCAGGTCGATCCGTCGTTCGCCGCCGACCCGGATGCGCTGAACGATATTTACGTTCCGGCGGGAAACACGCAGACGCCGGCATCGTCGGGCAATACGGCGATTGTTGGCCAGCCGCAGAACCTGACCAGCAGCGCCAACGCGCTGGCGGCGACGGCCGCGCAGGTCCCGTTGAGCGCGATTGCCCACTGGCAGACGACCACGGGCCCGCTGACGGTCAACCACCAGGGACAGTTTCCGGCGGTGACGATTTCCTTCAACCTGGGCAAGAATGCGTCGCTGGGCGATGCGGTGAAAGCCATTCAGCAGTCGGCGAGCGAGCTCGGCCTGCCGCCCAGTATTCAGCTGGCCTTTCAAGGGACGGCGCACGCCTTCCAGGCGTCGCTGGCCAACGAAGGCTGGCTGATTCTGGCGGCAATTATCACGGTGTACATCGTGCTGGGAGTGCTGTACGAAAGCTACATCCATCCGATCACGATTCTGTCGACGCTGCCCTCGGCGGGCGTGGGCGCGATCCTGGCGCTTACGCTATTCCAGATGGACCTGAGCGTGATGGCGCTGATCGGCATCATCCTGCTGATCGGCATCGTGAAGAAGAACGCTATCATGATGATCGACTTCGCGCTGGAAGCCGAGCGCAAGGAAGGCAAAGCGCCGGTGGACGCGATCTATGAAGCGTGCCTGCTGCGCTTCCGGCCGATCATGATGACGACCTTCGCCGCACTGTTTGGCGCAGTGCCGCTGGCGCTGGGATCGGGCACAGGATCGGAGCTGCGGCGTCCGTTGGGTGTGACCATCATCGGCGGACTGCTATTCAGCCAGGTGCTCACGCTGTATACCACTCCGGTTGTGTATTTGTGGTTCGATCGCCTGGGCGAGGCGCTGGGACGCCTGCGTGGGCATCGGCCCGCGGAGGCGATTGGGGATTGAGGGTGGAAGAGCGGCGTTTCAGCGCCGCGCGAGGGTAGAGCTGATCTAGGTAGAGCTGATCTAGGTAGAGCTGACCAGCGTATAGCTGACCAGGGTAGAGCTGACCTTTAGGTCAGCGTCCAGCGTGTCCTTTTAGGTGTAAGGCGGGCTTTAGCCCGCCAGTCTCGCCGGCTGAAGCCGGCTTTGGAAATTAGAAGTAGCTGGCGGACGCTGGCCTGAAGGCCAGCTCTACCAGAAAACACAATGAACGTTTCCGCTCCAGCTATCGCCCGGCCGGTCGCGACCACGCTGCTGACCATTGCCTTGCTTCTGGCGGGCATTCTGGCCTACATGCACCTTCCGGTCGCGCCCTTGCCGCAGATCGACTTTCCCGTGATCTCGGTAGGCGCGTCGCTGCCGGGCGCGAGTCCGGAGACCATGGCCTCGGCCGTGGCCACACCGCTGGAGCGGCAATTCGGGCGCATCGCGGGCATCAACCAGATGACCTCGTCGAGCCAGCTCGGCTCGACGGGCGTGACCATGCAGTTCGACCTGAACCGCAACATCGATGCCGCGGCGCGCGATGTACAAGCCTCCATCAATGCGGCGCGCAACTATCTTCCGCCCGATCTGCCCAGCAATCCCACTTATCGCAAGATCAATCCCGCCGATGCGCCGGTGATCATCCTGGTGATGACCTCCGACGCCATGACGCAGGACCAGATGTACGACGAAGCCGATTCGATCATGGGACAGAAGCTGTCGCAGGTCGAGGGCGTGGGCCAGGTCTTTGTCTGGGGATCGTCGCAGCCGGCGGTGCGCATCGAAGCCAATCCGCAGATGCTGAACAATATGGGCGTGGGTCTGGAGACGCTGCGCACGGCGGTGGCGGCACAGAACGCCAACCAGGCCAAGGGGGCGCTGTCGAATAACGGCAAGGTGTGGATGATCCGCGCCAACGACCAGCTCTTCAAGGCGAAAGATTACAGAAACCTGGTCATCGCCTATCGCAACGGCGCGCCGGTGCGCTTGAGCGACGTGGCCGACGTCGAAGATTCGTACTCCAACATCTACAACGCGGGCAGCTTCAACGGCAAACCCAGCGTGCTGATCGTCGTCTTCCGCCAGCCGGGTGCGAACGTCATCGCCACCGCCGACCGGGTGATTGCGGCGCTGCCGTTCCTGAAGGCGTCGCTGCCGCCGGCCATCAATCTGGTGGTCGGGCTGGATCGCACGACGACGGTCCGCGCGTCCGTGAGTGATGTGCAGCGCACGCTGATCATCTCCATCATTCTGGTTGTGCTGGTGGTCTTCGTCTTCCTGCGCGAGGTGCGGGTCACGCTGATTCCCAGCGTCGCCGTGCCGCTGGCCATCGTCGGGACCTTCGGCATCATGTACCTGTTCGGCTACTCGCTGAACAACCTGTCGCTGATGGCGCTGACCATCTCCACCGGCTTCGTGGTGGACGATGCCATCGTGGTGCTGGAAAACGTGATGCGCCACATCGAGGGCGGCATGAAGCCGTACCCGGCGGCGCTGCTGGGGGCGCGCGAGATCGGCTTCACCGTGGTCTCGATGAGCACCTCGCTGATGGCGGTGTTCATCCCGATTCTGCTGATGAGCGGCCTGGTCGGGCGCCTGTTCCACGAGTTTGCTGTCACCCTGAGCGCGGCCATCGCGGTCTCCATGATCGTTTCCCTGACGACTACGCCGATGTTGTGCGCGCGTTTTCTGAAGGCGCACGATCCCGGCGCCCACGGATCGCTCTACCGCATGAGCGAGCGCGGCTTCTACTGGCTGAACCGCAGCTACCGGCTCACGCTCGGCTGGGTGCTGCGGCACAAGCGGCTGATGCTGACGGTCACCGTGTTGATGGTCTTCGTCAATGTGGCCCTGTACATCGTCGTGCCCAAGGGCTTCTTCCCGCAGCAGGACACCGGCCGCCTGATGGGCACCATCATGGGCGACCAGGATGTGTCGTTCCACTCGATGAAAGACAAGACCGACCAATTCATCAAGATCGTCGGCAAGGATCCGGCGGTGGAGAATGTGCTGGCTTTCGTCGGTGGCAACACGGCGCTGAACCAGGGGCGCATGTTTGTGGTGTTGAAACCGCTGAATGAGCGCAAGGTCTCGGCCGACCAGGTGATCGCGCGGCTGCGTCCCAAGATTTTCCACATTCCCGGCGCCACCTTGTACCTGCAATCGGTGCAGGACCTGCAGATCGGCGGCCGCCAGGCGAATGCGCAGTTCCAGTACACGCTATCGGGCGAGAACCTGGACGAGCTGTACACCTGGGCGCCGCAGCTGCTGCAGCGGCTGCGCAAGATTCCCCAGTTGAAGGACGTGAACAGCGATCAGCAGATCAGCGGGCTCGAGGCCAACGTGGTGATCGACCGCCCGACGGCGGCGCGGCTGGGCATCACCCCGCAGCAGGTCGATGCCGTGCTCTATGACGCCTTCGGCCAGGAACAGATTTCGACCATCTACGAAACCTTGAACCAATACCACGTGGTGATGGAGGTCGATCCCAAGTATCAGCTCACCCCCGATGCGCTGAAGGCCGTGTACGTGATCACCGGCTCGGGAGCGCAGGTGCCGCTGTCGTCGTTCGCGCACTTTGCGCCGGCCAATACCTCACTTTCGGTTAATCACCAGGGGCAGTTCCCGTGCGTGACCATCTCGTTCAATCTCGCCCCTGGCGGCGATCTGGGAACGGCGACGCGCGCGATCGATCAGACGGAATTGGCGATGCGCATGCCGGCCTCGATCCACGGCAGCTTTCAAGGCACGGCGGCGGCTTTCCAGGACTCACTCTCGTCCGAGCCCATCCTGATTCTGGCAGCGCTGATCGCGGTGTACATCGTGCTGGGCATGCTCTACGAGAGCTACATCCATCCCATCACGATTCTCTCCACGCTGCCCTCCGCCGGTACCGGCGCGCTGCTGGCGCTGATGCTCTTCCACATGCAGCTCGACGTCATCGGCCTGATCGGCATTATTCTCCTCATCGGCATCGTGAAGAAGAACGCCATCATGATGATCGACTTCGCGCTGGTGGTGGAGCGCACCGGCAAGAGCGCCGAGGAGTCGATCTATGAAGCGGCCTTGGTTCGCTTCCGCCCCATCATGATGACGACAATGGCCGCGATGCTGGGCGCGCTGCCACTGGCAGTAGGCCACGGCGTGGGCGCCGAGATTCGCCGGCCGCTGGGCGTCGCGATTGTCGGCGGGTTGATCGTCAGCCAGGCGCTCACGCTGTACACGACGCCCGTCGTGTACCTCTACATGGACCACCTGAAGGACTTTGTGCTGGCCCACCTGCCGTGGCGCAAGAAAGTCGTGGCCGAGGAAGAGGTGCCGGTGTTCGCGGACTAGCCTCTTCGAGACCGACCCTTCAGCACTCCTGCTCCCAGACGAAATTTGTCAGCTACGGGGAGAACTCCCAGATCGTGCCGTCGTTGTACTTCCCACAGGCAACCGTCAGACCATAGACATTACCCGCCGGATCCACGGCGGTTGCCATTCCAATTGGAAAACTCTGCCCATTGAAATAAACCGGGGCGCTGTATTGCCAACCGTCACCGGTGTGAACTAACGCGAAAATATAGGCGAAGGTGTAACCGCCTCCAGTTCCATAGAGATTTCCGTCGATGCCCATAACCATAGTACCGAGATGGTCTCCCGGCTCGTTGGTATGGAGCGCGGTATATACCCAGCCGTTGTCGGAGGGAGTTAAGCTGAATATGGTCTGCGAACCATCTATCCCATACAGGTTATCGGCACTGTCTTGGAGCAGGACACTAAATCCTTGTGGAGAGCTGAAGCTGTAGAGAATAGTCCTCGTCCAGCCGTCCGCCGATTCCTTTAGCCGGTACACGGTTCCGTAGCCGTACTCTCCGTCGCTCCCGGTCAGGCCGTACAGATTCCCGTCCACGCCGACTAGCAGCGCCCATGGTGATACACCCGCGGTATCGGCCCCACCTGGAAAGCCATAAATGACCTTCTCCGTCCAACCAGTACTGGTCGGCGTCAGTTCGTAAACTGCACCGCAGCCGGGGAGAACTACAGTGCAAGCCCCGCCGCCCCCATGCAGGGCCGTA
>Ga0335073_10014505_pt1 | contig 11042 bp, 16 predicted proteins | sample Lox_Sample_22_FD_207093 | JGI IMG/M metagenome (GOLD analysis project Ga0335073, IMG submission 207093) | Soil microbial communities from Loxahatchee National Wildlife Refuge, Florida, United States - Lox_Sample_2.2 | ecosystem: Environmental > Terrestrial > Soil > Wetlands | place: USA... | reverse complement strand
CCGCGTGCATCTGGAGGCGGTGCGGCGCGTGGAAGGTGTCGAGGTCGTCGCGATTGGGGCAAGAAATGCGGAAGCTGGACAACGCCTGGCAGCTGCATTTTCCATTCCGAAAGTCACAAGGGATTATCGCGAAGTGCTGCGCGACCCGGCGATCGAGGCGGTTCACATCTGCACGCCCAACGCTCAGCATTATGCGATGGCCAAAGACGCGATCCTCGCCGGCAAGCATGTGCTGTGCGAGAAGCCGCTCACGACGACGGTTGCTGAAGCGGAAGAACTGGTCGCGCTTGCGAAGAAAAAAAAACTGCGCAACTGCGTCTGCCACAACCTGCGCTATTACCCGATGGTGCAGCAGATGCGGCGCATGCGCGAGGCGGGAGATCTCGGCGAGGTTCTGGTCGTGCAAGGAACGTATTCGCAAGATTGGCTGCTTTACGATACAGACTGGAACTGGCGCGTCGAGGCTGCAGCGGCTGGTGCGTCGCGTTGCATGGCCGACATCGGCTCGCATTTCTTCGATATGGCGGAGCACATTTCTGGATTGCGAGTGACTTCTCTTTGCTCCGATCTCCAGACTTTTCATTCCACACGTAAGAAGCCCAAACACTCCGTCGAAACATTTGCCAACAAATTGATGAGCGCGGAAGATTACGAAGAAGTAGCGATCGAAACCGAAGATTTCGGTGCGGTTATCTTCCACATGGGATCTCGCACGCGCGGTGCGATGACTGCCGGCCAGGTTTCGGCAGGACGCAAGAATCGCTTCAATATTGAGATCTACGGGACGAAAGCTTCCGTGGCGTGGGATCAGGAACGTCCCGATGAACTGTGGTCCGGACGCCGCGATGAAAGTAATCAGATTTTCATCAAGGATCCGGCGCTGCTGAAGCCTGAAGCGCGGATGTACGCTGACCTACCTGGCGGCCATAGCGAGGGCTACGACGATACTTTCAAGCAAGTCTTCCGGCGTTTTTATCGCTCGATCGCAGCGGAGGGGCCGGCGGAATATCCGCAATTCATCGACGGGCTGCGCCAACTCGCAATCTTAGAAGCCGAGCTCAAAAGCAATCGAGCCCGTGAATGGATCGATGTTCGAATGCCATCGGTTGTCGCCTGAATTGCGGGGGCGATCTCCAAGAACGGGCAGACGGCCAAGGCTGGGTTGTCATTCCGAGCGCAGCGAGGAATCCGCTTCTCAATGGAGTCTAAAGAAAACAGATTCCTCACTTCATTCGGAATGACAAAATTTCTTACATTAGCTTCATCTTGAGGTAGCGTTGCAGGTCGCCGCGGAAGTAAACCAATGTGTAGACGACTGCAGCGAGACTTCCCCACTTCACGATTTTACCGGCCATGACTTCTTTCTCCTTTCGGTTATGCAGCGCTGGCCTGACTCCGAACTCGAGCCACTAAGCTTTCGATAATCTCGATCGCACCGGCAACCGCATGATTAACATGGCTCAGCCCAAAGTCCCCGTGCTGACTGGGATCGACGCTGCCGGGCTCGCATCCTACGACGAGTAGCCGCCCCACTTTGCCCCCCAGCGCGTTTACCAGTTGCAGTGCGGCCACAGGGTTCATGCTGTGAGCGTCGATATTCGCAGCAGTTTCCCCGGGGAGGAGTTCAGGTTCCATCGTGTATAGCGTGCCGGGCTTTCCTCCGCGTGTAAGCGCATCGACCAGGACGACAAGATCCCAATCCTGCATCAGGCTGTAGGCGAGATCGTAGCTCCGGATGCCAAAGTCCTTGACCACCACATGCTGAGGCAGACCTCTCTGCTCGAGGCGATGCACAACTTCGACTCCGAATGCATCGTCGCCCAGGAAAATATTCCCGATTCCCGCCACGAGCACTTTACCGTTCATTTCCCACCTCTCGAACTCGTCCCAGCGGCTCAATTTCCTCCGGAGAAAAAAAGAATCGGTGGCCGGGCTGGCGGAGCATGCCTAGGTCGCGACCCGGATCGTCGTCGAGCACTACAGCAACATGCATCTGATCATCGAAATCGCTCTCAATGGCCTCAACGACCGCGACTTTTCCTTTCAGTGCCATGTCGAAAATATCGGCGCTCTTCTGCGGCCAGATGCGCACTCGATCTCCGGCCTTGACGGGCACGCCGAAGACGACGACGCTTTCGACTCGCTTTTCCTCGGATTGCGGATCCCAGTTCATGGCTGCTTCTCGCTGACCTCTTCCCCGATCTGCCGCAGCTCGCGGATGGTGCCATGGGTGCGCATCAGCTGTTCGCGCGTGGTCGCTTCCGTGAGCTCCAGCAGTTTGCGCGCACGATCGCCGGCGAGGCGCATCTGAGATTTTTCTGCGTCCGTGAGAGTCATGACGCGCAACGTGAGCATTTCGTCCATCTCTGTGCTGTCGTAAAAATCGCCGATGCTCTCCGGCGCGACCTGCGGGTAGTCGTAAAGCAGAATCGGCGAGCAGAGCATAATTTCGTGTTCACCCTCGCAACCGAGCAACACGGGAAAATTCCCGATATTGCGGCAAGCGGCCACCGCTTGCTTTAAGTCTTCCGGCGGATCGAGCAGAGAAATGAACTGCGCAGCATTTGCCGTAAGAATCAGTTGCGCAGAAAGCAGCGAGGACAGCAGCGCTGCACTGCGGTCCTGGGGATTAGTCCCGAGCAGGGTTTGATTATCTACATCGATGCTGAGCTTCCAGATGTCCTGCCGAACTTCTTCTGCTTTGAATGCCACCGTTCCACGGACTTCTTGTGGCGAATGAGAAACCTTGCCGACCATCTCTCCGGCGGAGTCCTGCAATTCCTCACCTTGACTGCCACCGGGAAAACTAAATGCAAAATTCCGATTTCCTTCGCGCGGCTGGAAATGGAATACTGCAGAACGCTCGTTGCCTTCGTCTCCGCTCTCGAACAGGCGGCTGTCAATGGTAAGCGCCGGGACCGCCTCATCCGGATCGTGTGTTCTCTGAAAAACTTGACGGGCAAAGAAGTGCAGGAAGCGAAGCTCGATCTGAATCGCTGCCTCTGCATCGCCTTGCACCAGACACTCGGTGTGCATGCACGAGCGCTCAGTGCCGCTGAGCACCTCGGCGTAAGTGGGCGGATAAAGAATTCCAAAGCTCCACCGCTGACGATTCTTGATCGCTGACGGGCGATAGGGATAGAGCATGTAGCCTTCGTACAACACGCTGTTTGCGACTTTGCGGGCGAGTCCGCAGTTCATGATTTCGCTCCGGCCGTGACGCCCAGCAGGCGCTCGAACATCTGCTCCCATGTCGGAATTCCATGGCGCGACTTGAAATCGTAGAGCTGATCGAAAATGTCGCGCGGCAGACAGAGCCAAGCGGAATTCGCGTAATAGCGATCCATCATTTCTTTCCAGACCTGAGCCCGAAGGTGATATCGAGCTTCTCGATCCCAGGGAATCTGGGCAATCTGCAGCCCCATGCTGCCCATGTAAAAAACCGTGCCGCTAAAGAGAAATGTAATGGGAAGTTCGCCCCCTTCGAGCCCGTAAATGTACTTCGTCATAGCCACATTGAAATCGAACGTGCAGGCCAGCGGCAGATCGACGGCCGCGCTGCCGGTGAATCCGGGAACGTTGACGTTGGCGTTCGTCCACAATAACGGCGTTAGCGACTTGCTCCACTGCTCCGGCTCGCCGAACAATTCTTTCAAGTGCGCGCGTTCGCCTGGAGTGTAGCGGCGGCGTACTGGCTCAATCTGAATTTGCACACGCAGGGCGATGGAATGAATGGCCTCCAATTCGGCATTCGAGATGCGCAGCTTACAGTTGAGTTGCGGGATAGCCGCGTGGCTGGCCGGAACAATCTCTTCGATCTGGAAGTGGAGATCAGGCACAACGCATTCCCGCAGCCTCGTCGAGATGACGGAAGAATTCGTCGATCAGCTTCCAGACTTCATCGCCACCGGAGAATCCGCGCCAGTGCATGCGAATAATCCCGATCAGCCGATAACACTGGTCGATGGGAGAGCGGTAGTAGCGGGGCACATCCGACAATCGGTTCACCAGCAGGGCCTCAACATCCGGCGCGAATTCTTGCAGAACGGGATTGCGCACGGCGATCGCTTCCCAGTCCGCAAGGTCGAGTGATGATTCCATAGCGCCGACGGGGCTCGGATAGTACGCGACCGTGCGCTGCCCTTTGCTTACGTACACAAAGAAGGCCAACTTGATCGGGATCTGCAGACAGTCCCACTCCGCGCCGTCCATCAAGAAATCTGTTCGTTCGACATCGCGTGGAATGCGGAGGTGGCAACTTTGGCATGCGAGGATCGATCGGCGCTCGCCGGTCCGCGTTGATGCCGGTTGCATCGCGCGAGGTGCGTCCGATTCCTTCGCGACCCGGTTCTTTCTTATTGCCTTTGTACGTCCACTCTTCTGCCCGCTTCGTGCCGGGAGTGTGTGCGTCGATATCACGCCGGGGATTCTTCATACGCTTTTTCCTTTGTCGCAGTTTGAATCTGATCGAGAGGAACGAAACCTGCGGGAGCCAGGCCTTCGATGGTCACGTGCGCGATCTCAGGCACAGCTTCCAGGATGGCACGTTCCACTCTCCCTCTGATTTTTTCTGGCGAAGCCACTAGTCCGTTCCTGCGGCTCTGCACCTTCACCCTAACGCCGTTATCGCCGATTGCAAGCAACTCCACACCCGCGCCTTGCTTCTGCAAGTGCGGCCGAAGATTCTCGATGGCTTCTGCCAAACGCTGTTCGAGCGGCACGGGATGAATGTCGTAAAGGACCAGCAGGCCGCAGATCAGCGGATCGGTTGTAAGTCTTGAAAGGGATGCACGATGCTCTTCGCTTCCGGATAGCAGCTCGACGATTCGCGACAGCACGGACCCGTGAAAATCCATCACGGCTTGCAGGAGCTCCAGAGCGGTCGCTCGCGCGTTTTCATCGGGCAGCGCATTCGCGCGCTGCACCAGCCTTTCCACCTGCTGGGTATGAGCCTGAAACTCGTTATTGTCCATGAGCGCTAAATTGGTCCGAAACTTATCCCTCAGGCGCTAAAGCGCCGACTACTGTGTTGATCCCTCAATGGCACGAGTAAAACTCGTGCCCTTCCCGAAGCCGCGTTTCAGGTTTATCCGTTAGCTCCGAACGTTTATCCCTTGACCTCGAAATTCATCCGTTGACGCCTAACGTTTATCCGCTCACGCCGAACGTTCATCCGTTCACGCCAAACACTTATCCGTTGACTCCAAACATGGGCGAATGGCGCGTCTCCAGGACTTTGCCGTTCCCCAGGAACATATGAACGCCGCAGGGCAGGCACGGATCGAAGCTGCGCACCGCCCGCATGATGTCGATGCCCTTGAACTTGTCCGGCCCGTTCTCTTCGAAGATTGGCGTGTTCTGCACCGCATCTTCGTAGGGACCGGGCGTGCCGTAAACATCACGCGGATTAGCATTCCAGCACGTCGGCGGATAGGGATGATAGTTGGCGATCTTGCCATCGCGAATCACGACGTGGTGCGAAAGCACGCCGCGCACCGCTTCGTGGAATCCGCAAGAGATCGCCTCTTCCGGCACTTTGAACGGAGCCCAGGTTTTGGATCGACCGGCTAGCAACTCTTGCATCGCTTTCTCACAGAAATAAAGACCGGCCGCGGCCGCGTAGGCTTGAAAATACGTGCGCGCGCGGTCGCGCTCGATCGCGTTGCTCCACTTCGGAATTTTCCATTCGAAATGAGTCTCGGGGAGAGTGGCAGTTTTCGGGAAATTGATGATCACGCTGTTGCCGGTCGCCTTGATGTAACCGATGTCGACCAATCCGGACAGCGCGGTCGACCACAGGCGAGCGATCGGGCCGCCGCCGGTGTCGAGCGCGAGGTGATCCCCGGTGCGCTTATCGAGCCAACGCGGTGACATCACCCAGGTGTAGTTGCCCTGGAAATCACGCTTCTGCGGGCGGGGGATTGTCGTCTGATTCCAGGGATGGCGCTTGTCAATCGGATTGCCGAGTGGATCGGTGCGAACGAAGGTTCTTCGTTTTCCCAATCGTCGTAATACGAACTGCCGAGCAGAATTCGCAGGCCCAGGTTGATGTCCATCAGATCATTCGTGACCAGTTTTCCATCGACGATGATGCCGGGAGTCACGAACATCGCGCGACCCCATTCCGACATGTGTTCGTAGCGATAGTCGCAGACAGCGGGGTCGTTGAACGATCCCCAACAGCCCATGAGGATGCGGCGCTGTCCGACTTTTTCGTAGCCGGGCAGGGCTTCGTACCAGAAGTCGAACAAGTCGTCGTGCAGCGGCACGCAGCGCTTCATGAATTCGATGTACTTGGTGGGACGCACCAGATAATCGGTGAATAGCTGCGGAGTCGCAACCGTTCCCACCCCGCCGGGATACAGCGTCGAAGGATGCACGTGCCGGCCTTCCATGAGACAGAACATCTCGCGCATCATACGGCTCATTTCGAGCGTCTGCCGATAGAAAGTGCCAGTGAACGGATTCAACGCCGTCATGATGTCGGCGATTGTGCGGAAGCCGTGCTTGTCAGCGTTGGGAGCTTTTTTCTGCTGCGCTTTGGTCCAAAGACCAGGGTTGGTTTCTTTGACCATCTGCTCGCAGAAATCCACGCCGACCAGATTGTCTTGGAAAATATTATGGTCGAACATGTATTCGGCAGCTTCGCCGAGATTGACGATCCACTCGCCGAGATTCGGCGGCTTCACGCCGAAAGCCATGTTCTGCGCATAATAGGCGCAGGTCGCATGATTGTCACCGCAGATGCCGCATATGCGGCTGGTGATGAAGTGCGCGTCGCGCGGATCTTTGCCCTTCATGAAGATGCTGTACCCGCGGAAAATCGACGACGTGCTGTAACATTCGGCCACCTGCTTGTTGTCGAAATCAATTTTGGTAAAAATCCCGAGGCTGCCGACAATGCGGGTAACGGGATCCCAGCTCATCTCGACCAGGTTGCGTTTTTTGCGCGCGGTTTCGGTGATTGGCTCAGCGACAGTTCCCATCTCGATGTCCTCTCTTCTGTCAGGCGGCCCTCAGGCCAGTGTGTGATTGATAAGCCCCGGGTCGGGGTTGATAGCCGGTGATCAGTTCGCGGCCGGGGCGGCGCCATTCCGGTTCGTGATTGACAGTCTTATTGGTGATGGCGCGCAGGGCGCGGATCATTTTTCCGTACATGGTGAGCGCTGCGGTTGAGAAGCGCGCGCCGGAAGGCTCGTCCATGAACGGCATGAACATGTCGGGGAATCCCGGCATGGTGCAACCGATGCAGATGCCGCCAACGTTCGGGCAACCACCGATGCCGCGCATCCAGCCACGCTTGGTGACATTGCAGTTGACGACCGGCCGCAGCATCCCATTTTCACAAGGCACTCGGCAGTGCCGTATTCAAGCCCGAAATCATCCTGCTCGTAGTAGGCTGCGCGGTCACACCCTTCGTGCACCGTCTTGCCGAACAGCTATGTAGGACGGAGCTTGTCATCGAGCGGAATCATGGGCGCGACCCCGGCAACCTGAAAAAGCAGATAGGTGACCGTCTCCATGAAGTTGTCGGGCTGCACTGGGCATCCCGGAACGTTGACGATTGGCAGTCCGGCCTTCGAGCGCCAATTCCATCCCAGATAATCGGCGAGGCCCATACATCCCGTAGGATTGCCGGCCATGGCGTGAATTCCACCATAGGTCGCGCAGGTTCCGGCCGCCACAACGGCCAATGCTTTGGGCGCGAGTCGATCGATTCACTCGCATGTTGTGATGGGCTGCCCGGTCTTTTGATCCGTGCCTTGCGCCGCCCAGTAGCCCTCGCTCTTGATTTTCTCGTTGGGAATCGAACCTTCGACAACGAAGACGAACGGATCGAGTTCCCCGCGTTCCGCCTGGTAAAAGTACTTCATGAATCCTTCACCGACGTCGTAGTCGAGCACCGTCCGCGCCAGACTGGCAAATTTGCTACATTGTTGCGGTATGCCCCAGGCTCTTGCCAAGACCACTCGCAGTTTTGCCAGCGATAACAATGCCGGAATCCATCCCGAAGTTCTCGACGCGATCGCGCGCGCCAATCACGGACATGTGATCGCCTATGGCGCCGATCCCTACACGCGCTCCGCCATCGCGAAGTTCGAAGAGCATTTCGGGGCGGACATCGACGTTTTCTTCGCCTTCAACGGAACTGGCGCCAACGTGCTTGGGTTGCAAGCATTGACTCGCCCATATCACGCGATTCTCTGCAGTGACTACTCGCACATTTACATGGACGAGTGCGGCGCCCCGGAAAAACACACGGGCTGCAAGCTCATCCCACTTCCAAACCAGGATGGCAAAATCACGGTCGATTCCGTTGGCCACGCGTATCACGGCGTAGGCGATCAACATCACGTGCAGCCGCGCGTTATCTCGATTACGCAATCAACCGAAATGGGCACGGTCTACCTACCGGAAGAAATCCAAGCGTTGGCGCGTTTCGCGCATGAGCATGACATGTTTCTGCACGTGGATGGAGCGCGAATTGCCAATGCTGCCGCGAGTCTTGACCAGACGCTGCGCCAAGCCACGCGCGATCTCGGCGTTGACGTGCTCTCGTTCGGGGGAACGAAAAACGGCATCATGGGCGGCGAGGCGATCGTCTTCTTTGATCGCGCGCGCAGCAAAGATTTCCTTTATTTCCGCAAGCAGGACATGCAGCTCGCTTCAAAAATGCGTTTCATTGCCGTGCAGTTCGAGGCTCTGCTGACGAATGATCTCTGGCGGCGCAGCGCCGAACACTCCAATCGCATGGCACGCCTGCTCGAACAGGAACTGCGGGGAATCCCGCAAGTGCGCATCGCCTGGAAGGTTGAATCCAACGGTGTCTTCGCACAGATCCCACGGCACGCGGTCGACAAAATCAAAGAGCGCTATTTCTTCTATCCCTGGATTGAAGAAGAGTGCATCGTCCGCTGGATGTGCTCGTTCGACACAACCGAAGAAGATGTCAAGGATTTTGCTGCCGTGGTTGCTGAAGCCGTGAAACCTTAGTCCACTCTACAGCTATTGCTTTTCGCCGTCTATTGCCCTACATTGAGCCAATCCGCCCCACGGGCGTTGTGCGGTGTCGAACTCCAGGGAGTTGTGAATGAGAGGGAAGTGGGTCAGCATTATTGCGCTCGCAGCCGTTGCCGCGGGGATGCTTGTAGCGGCCGGCTGCGGCCATGACCAGCAATTAGTCGCGATTCAAATCCAACCCAGCGTCGAGACCGTTGGTGCAACCACTATTCCGCCCGCCCAGGATGCCGGCTTTCAGGTGCAGCTCCGAGCGTTGGGTAGCTATATCCATCCTCCGGTCATGAAGGACATCACCAATCAGGTTACCTGGGCCTCCAACGATACCCAGATGTTCACCGTGAATTCCGCCGGTTTGTTGACGGCGACCGGTAACACTTGCGGCGCGGCGCTGGTCTCGGCGACTTCGACCACGAACACAAGTGCAGGTGGGATCTCTTCATCAGGAGCGATCGTTACCGGCTATATGACGGCCAACATGGTGTGCTACCAGGGCGGAGGAACGGGAGCTGGCCCGGCTCTGACGGTTACATTCGGCGGAAACGGCGCGGGAAATGTGGTCAGTTCGCCTACAGGGCTGAGTTGCTCGAGTTCCGCGGGGGCCTGCGTCGCTCAGTTTCCAATCGGAACTGCTCTTAGCCTTACTGCTACACCCACCGGTACGTCGTTGTTCGGTGGATGGACAGGATGCGCCTCGCAACCGAATGTCAACCCTTGCACGATCACGCTTGAGACCAACACGACCGTGACCGCGACGTTCAACTGACTCAGTCCTGTTTCTCCGCCTCGCCTAGCAGCTTTCCCAGCGTCGGCTTGTGCTTCTCTGGCTTCTTCTTTTTCTCGATAACAATTTTTTCGGTCGGCGGGCGCCCCACACGCTCGCGTGCCAACGCCTTCACCGCTGTGACAGCAAGAAAGGGCTTGGGTTTCTTCTTTTTTGCCATATTGGTTGTCAGCCATCAGCGGTCGTTAGCCGTTGGCCCCGGTCGTCGGCTCTCAGCGGAACGTCTCAGAATTCTCAAGCCGCGTCGCGTCTTCCATCTTGCCATAGCACGATGCTTACAAAACTGTAATAATGAGTTTTCGCGGTCGAAGATGCGGATTCTCGCTGACGACTGACGATGGCCTTATGGAAGAACGTGAATTTTTCGATGAGCGGCAGGAAAAGAAACCTGCGACGCTGAATTGTCCTCATTGCCATCAAGCGTCCGAGTATGAGGTGACTTGGGTCGTGCGCACCAAAAAGCGTCAGCTTCCTGGACGCGCTGACGAGCGCGACCGCGCCCGCTTCGCTAAAGCCCGGTCCTACATGGTCCGAAAGGATGACATGATGGCCTGCAAAAACATGCGCTGCCGCAAGCGCTTCGAAATCTCCGGACAATCCACCGTGATCACGGAGTAGCGTCAGCGGTCTCCCGCCGCGATCGATTTTCCCAAGGGATCCGGCTACCCGCCGGCTTTGAGTTCCTGCAGGACTTGCTTGGCGATTTCTTTCAGCGTCTCGAACACGCCGACGCCCTGGAATGCGACGGCTTCGACGATCGGCTCGTTCTTGCGTCGGAGCTCTGTGGTCAGGAGATCGATGGGCAGAATGTTCGGCAGGTCGCGCTTGTTCAACTGGAGGACGTACGGGATCTTGTTGAAATCGTAGCCGTGCTCTCTCAGGTTCGACATGAGATTGTCGAGGGCTTCGACGTTGGCGTCCATGCGCTGCTCCTGCGAGTCGGCGACGAAGACGATCCCGTCGACACCGCGCAGTATGAGCTTGCGGCTGGCGTCATAAAAGACCTGGCCTGGCACCGTGTAGAGGTGAATGCGGGTCTTAAAACCGCGGACCGAACCGAGATCGAGCGGCAGAAAGTCGAAAAACAGCGTACGTTCGGTTTCGGTAGCCAGAGAGATCATTTTGCCCTTCTGCTGATCGGCAGTTTTCTGATAGATCACCTGCAGATTCGTGGTCTTGCCGCCGAGTCCGGCGCCGTAGTACACGATCTTGCAATTGATCTCGCGGGCTGCGAAGTTGA
>Ga0335073_10014503_pt1 | contig 11042 bp, 8 predicted proteins | sample Lox_Sample_22_FD_207093 | JGI IMG/M metagenome (GOLD analysis project Ga0335073, IMG submission 207093) | Soil microbial communities from Loxahatchee National Wildlife Refuge, Florida, United States - Lox_Sample_2.2 | ecosystem: Environmental > Terrestrial > Soil > Wetlands | place: USA: Florida... | reverse complement strand
CGCATAGTGGCCCGCGCCAAAACTCCCGCCGACGATCATCGTGATCTTCGGCACCACACTGGTGCTTACCGCCGAAACCATCTTGGCGCCGGCGCGAATGATTCCCGACCACTCGGCATCCTTGCCGACCATGAATCCGTTCACGTCATGCAGAAAGATCAGCGGCACGAGGTTCTGATTGCAGTCCATGATGAAGCGCGCCGCCTTCTGTGCGCCCTCGGTGTAAATCACGCCGCCCACTTCGATTCGTGTTGCGCCCGCCGCAGGTCCCACGGCAACTTTGTCGGTCTGGTTGGTCTTCTGATTGGCCACGATGCCTACGGCGTGGCCGCCGATCCACGCATAGCCGCACAGCACGGTGCGGCCGAATTCCTCCTTGTATTCGTCGAACTCGCTGCGGTCGACGATGCGCGCAATCACTTCGCGCATCTCGTAGAGGTTGCTCGAGCCCGGAGCGGGATTCATCAGGCCATACAGATCTTCGGCCAGAAACCGCGGCGCGTCTTGTTCCGGATCAAACGCACGCCGCCGAAAAATCTCTGCAGCAGGACGGCCACCCATCTTGTCGACGAGCGACCGCAAACGCGCTAGGCAGAGATGATCGTTCGGCTCCTTGAAGTCCACCGTGCCGGAGATCTCCGCATGCATCGTGGCGCCACCCAACTCCTCCGCACCCGTCTTTTGCCCGATGGCTGCCTGCACCAGCGATGGCCCGGCGAGAAACAGGCCCGACCCCTCGGTCATCAGCACCGTGTCCGTCATCACCGGAAGATACGCGCCGCCGGCCACGCACATTCCCATGATGGCCGTGATCTGCGGAATGCCCAGCGAACTCATTACCGCGTTATTGCGGAAGATGCGGCCAAAATCATCGGTGTCGGGAAAGACATCTTCCTGCAACGGAAGAAAGACGCCTGCCGAGTCGACCAGGTAGAGCGTGGGGATGCGGTTCTCCATGGCGATGGTCTGTGCGCGCAGCACCTTCTTCGCCGTCATGGGAAAAAACGCGCCTGCTTTGACCGTCGCGTCGTTGGCGATGATCATGCAAAGCCTGCCGCATACGCGTCCCAGTCCTGTGACCACCCCTGCGCTCGGCGCCCCGCCGTACTCCGCATACATGCCGTGCGCTGCCCAAAGCCCGAGTTCGAAAAGCTCGGTCCCTTCGTCAAGCAGCAACCCCAACCGCTCTCTCACGGTGAGCCGGCCTTTGGCATGTTGCGCTTCCGCGGCCTGCAAGCCGCCTCCCTGGCGAATCCTTTCCTCTTCTACCCTCAATGCCCCTAGCAGCGTGAGCAAAGCCTCGCGGTTGGCCGCCAAGCGCGGTGACTGCGGATCAACCGCTGAGCGCAACCGGTTGTCAAATTTCTGATCAGCTTTCGGATAGTCTGTTAGACTCTCTGCCATCGTCGCTCGCATCTCATGATTGTCGTTTAGCGTCATCCTAACCCGAAACGCCCACTTTTCTTCCTCTATCCTTTAACAGATGCGCTCACGATAGTACCGGTACACTCGCCGAATCCGATTCTGGGCCAGCCCGGCTTCTGGCAATATGCTCGAAACGTGACCCGGTCGCCATCTTCGAGAAAGGTGCGCTCTTCGCCGCTCGGCAATCGCAGGGGCTCCGGATGGTGCCGTTTTTCCAGCAGACACCCCTCCGACCCTTCCTCAGGGCCGGAAACAGTGCCCGTAGCCAGCAGGTCTCCAGGGCGCAAATTGCAGCCGTTGCTCGCATGGTGCGCAATAAGCTGCGCGAGTGCCCAGTACAAATGCCGCAGATTGCCCCGGCTCAACAGCATTGGCGAGATGCCCGCCTGCCGCATCGACTCCGACGCGAGATACACCTCCAGCGTAAGATCGATGCCGACACGGTCAGCATGTGGCAGCCGCAGATAGGGCAGGGGAGCCGGATCGCCTGCAGGACGCTCGCAGGCCGGAACGCGAAAAGGCGCCAGCGCCTCCATTGGGACCACCCACGGCGAAATCGTGGTGGCAAAATTCTTCGCCAGAAACGGGCCCAGCGGCTGATACTCCCACGACTGGATGTCGCGCGCCGACCAGTCGTTCACCAGGCACAGCCCGAAGATGTGCTCTTCGGCTTCCGCAATTGGAATAGGTTGTCCTGGTGCGTTGCCGGGGCCGACAAAGGCTCCGATCTCCAGCTCGTAATCGAGCGATTGCGCGGGCGCAAAGACGGGCTCCGCCTGCTGCGGCTTCAACTGCCCGCACGGCCTGCGGATTGCGGTGCCGCTAACCACAATCGACGATGTGCGTCCGTTGTAACCGATCGGCACATATTTGTAGTTCGGCAGCAGGGGATTCTCGGGGCGGAAGAGCCTACCCACTCGCTCTGCATGATGGATCGATGCATAGAAGTCGGTATAGCCGCCAATCTGGGCGGGCAGTTGCATCACTGCGTCACTCATGGGAACGAGCAGTGGCTCGACGCGTTCTCGGATGGCTTTGCAAGCGCTCTCTTCGCCAAGCAGCACCATGAGCTTCCGCCGCAGCGTCGACCAAGCAGCTGGGCCCGAAGCCATCAGGGGATTCAAGACATCTGCAGTGCAGGCGGAAACGACCGACATCGGCAACTCGGCAAGCAAGCCAGCGTTCGCACAGCCGCGGAGATCGAGAATCCGGTCGCCGATTGCGACGCCGATGCGATTCTCGTTGCCCGCACGAAATATCCCGTACGGCAAATTCTGAAGAGGGAAGTCTGTTTCAGGATCGTTGGCCGAGGAGACCGAGCTTCTCAAAACCATCCAATTTCCTCCGCCTCAATCCACATGCCGAAGATGCTCACCGCTTCGACATCTCTTCATGCACATCCGCGGGAGCAAAGCGCTTCTTCAATCCCTGCCAGCATTCGAAGTATTCGTGTTGCAGGATGCGCGTATTCATCGCGAACTCCGTGGGCCGGATGGCAAGCTGCGTCTCAAACATGAATGCCAGCGTGTTCGCAAGATACTGCGGCCGCAGATCGGCGCTGCTCGCGCGTTCGAAGGTCTCGGCATCCGGGCCGTGCCCGGCCATGCAATTATGCAGGCTCGCGCCGCCGGGAACAAATCCCTCGGCCTTTGCGTCGTACGCGCCGAAGACTAGCCCCATAAACTCATTCATCAGGTTGCGGTGAAACCATGGCGGCCGGAAGCTGTGCTCGGAGACGAGCCAGCGCGGTGGAAAGATCGCAAAGTCGCAATTTGCAGTTCCCGGAACGATGGATGGAGCGCTCAACACCGTATAAATTGACGGATCGGGGTGATCGAAGGAGACCGTGTTGATGCAGTTGAACCGTGACAGGTCGTATTTGTACGGCGCATAGTTCCCGTGCCAGGCCACAACGTCGAGCGGCGAGTGATCGATCTCCGCGCGCCACAGCCGGCCGAGGAACTTGTTCACCACGTGGAATTCGCCCTCACGATCTTCGAACGCCGCGACCGGAGCCATGAAGTCGCGCGGATTTGCCAGTCCGTTTGCGCCGATTGGCCCAAGCTCGGGCAGGCGGAAGAACTGGCCGTAGTTCTCGCAGATATATCCGCGTGCCTGCTTGTCAAGTAACACCACGCGAAACTTGATCCCTCGCGGAATGACGCAGATCTCGCCCGGCGCTACGTCGAGGATGCCAAGTTCGGTATGAAGCCGGAGCGTCCCCATCTGCGGAACGATGAGAAGCTCGCCATCGGCATCCGAGAAGAAGCGGTCGTGCATCGAGGCGTTCACGCCGTAAAGATGGATCGCGACGCCCATCTGCATCGCCGGGTCGCCGTTGCCGCCCAGTGTGATGATGCCATCGACAAAATCCGTTTGCTTCTCCGGAAGAGGCAGCGGATCCCAGCGCAGCTGATTCGGTGTCGTCGGCGTTTCCATGAACGGTCCGCTGCGGATCAGGCCCATGGGCATCTCTTCATAAGGCCGATGCGTGACCGAAGGCCGGATGCGATAGGTCCATGTGCGGCGATTGATGGCCCGCGGCGCGGTGAAGGGAGTGCCGCTGAACTGCTCGGTGTAAAGGCCCAGAGGATGCATCTGCGGCGCATTCTGGCCAACCGGCAGCGCCCCCGCCGTCGCTTCTGTCGCGAACTCGTTGCCGAAACCCGATTGATACGTAATCTCTGTATTCATCGATGCACCTCTCAGAGTTGCCCTTGCAATGCGCGCTGTTCTGTTTCGTGCATGGCCTCGTAGATCTCGTCGAAGCTGCTCACCGCGAAGAGCAGCTTGTGCAACTCGTCCACCTTCACACGGGTCGCCAGCACCTCGTCGAGCGAAAAGTCGTGAATAGCGCAGTGGCCGCCGATCACGTTCAGGCATTCTGCATGCGAGCTGATCAAGCCACTGCCGTAAACCTTGACCTCATCGCGTTGCCGGATCACGCCGAACTCGACGGTATACCAAAAAAGCCGGCCAAGCTTTTCCAGAACACCGGCGTCGGAGATGCCGGCGCAAACCCGGCCATAGTGCTCCAGAAAATCCGCGAACACCTTATGCGAGTGCATGGGCACGTGACCGAAGACATCATGAAAGATGTCAGGCTCGGGTGTGTATTCGAGCGAATCCCGGCTGCGCAGCCAGGTGGTCGTGGGAAAATTGCGCGTCGCCAGCATCTCGAAGAATGCCGGTGCGGGAAGAAAACCGCTCACCGGCGTCGAGCTCCATCCAGTCCGTGGCGCAAGCCGCGCACTAATGGTGGCCAGGTTCGGCAAACGGTCCCGCTTGAGGCCTATGATCTCGAACCCATCCAGATATTCGCGCGCTGCGTGCCGCTCAAGTTCTGGCAGCACGCGCCCTACCAGCTCAGCCCACACGCTGTGCTGCTCTTCGGTGTAGGCAGCGTAGTTCTGCTGGATGATATACGGCGCGGCTACTGAGAGTGTCTCGGTGCTCATCGCGATTCTCCGTCTATTTAAAGATTTCCGCGCGCCTGCTGCTCCCGTTCGATGGCTTCAAAGAGCGCCTTGAAGTTGCCCTTGCCAAAACTGCGGCTGCCTTTGCGCTGGATGATCTCGAAGAAGAGCGTCGGCCGGTCTTCCACAGGACGCGTGAAGATCTGCAGCATATAGCCCTCATCGTCACGATCCACCAGGATGCCCAGATCTTCGAGTTCGTCTAGTGGTTCGTCGATTTTGCCCACGCGGCTCTGCAACTCGGTGTAATAGGTGTGTGGCACGCGGAGAAACTCCACGCCCTGCGCCCGCAGCCGGTTGACCGTGTGCAGAATGTCGTTCGTCGCCAGCGCAATGTGCTGCACGCCGGGGCCGGGATAGAAGTCCAGATACTCCTCGATCTGCGATTTCTTCTTGCCTTCCGCGGGTTCATTGATGGGAAACTTCACGTACCCGTTGCCGTTTGCCATCACCTTCGACATCAGCGCCGAATACTCCGTGGAGATGTCCTTGTCGTCAAAGTGCTGATAGAGCGAGAAGCCCATCACGTTGGCGTAGAAATTGACCCACTCGTTCATCTGGTGCCAGCCCACATTACCTACCATGTGGTCGATGTGCAAGAGACCAACGGGCCGGGCGACCGGATCGCTCTCGACGGCGCGGAATCCAGGAAGAAAGGTTCCCGTGTACGCACGGCGCTCAACAAATGTATGAATCGTGTCCCCGTAGGCGCGAATGCTCGCCAGAACGGCGTGCCCATGCTCGTCTTCCAGCACATACGGCTCGGCTGCGCTGACGGCGCCACGGCGCGTCGTCTCCTGCCATGCAGTGCGCGCGTCATCCACCCACAACGCAATTGCATGCACGCCGTCTCCGTGCCGGTGTATGTGGTCGGCAATCGGATTGCTGCTGCGCAGGGGAGTCGTCAGCACAAAGCGAATCTTGCCTTGCTGCACAACGTACGAGGCCCGATCGCGCTGGCCGGTCTCCGGTCCCGCATACGCTACCAGCGACATGCCGAAGGCTGCGCGATAGTAGTAGGCCGCCTGACGCGCATTGCCCACGTAGAGTTCAACGTGATCGGTTCCCTTGAGGGGCAGGAAATCAGTTTCAGGGGCAGAGACCTCAGCGACGGAGGAGCGAGGGGAAGCGCTCATGAATCTCTCCTGCGCCGGGGCGCCAGCGGCACCACCGGCAACGATCAAAAGCATAGGCCCGTAGTGACGCGTAATGAAGGGTGAATTGAAGGAATCTTGCGCTTGACGCCTAATGAGATTAGGCATAGAACAATTCTGGCCTAAGAATCGGTGCCAAATGATGCATAGGACCATTCCCAACATTGTCGAGCTGGATGCCATCGCCTGGAAGATTCTCGAGAACCTGCAGCAGAACGCTCGCCAGCCCTTCGCCGAACTCGGCCGCAAGGTAGGCCTGTCCACGCCGGCCGTCGCTGAGCGCGTGCGCCGTCTTGAAGAAGCGGGCATCATCACCGGCTATCACGCCGCCGTTGATGTGGCCAAGCTCGGCGTGCCCATACGCGTGCTCGTCCGCCTGACAATCCCGGGCGGCGACCTGCAGGTGAGCCGCGCCATCGTTGCGATCAAGGAGATGCCGGAGATCAGCAAGTGTCATCGCATCACCGGCGCGGAATCCTTCATCATTGAAGCCGATGTGGTCTCGATCCGCCATCTCGAGGCGCTGATCGACCGGCTGTCGGCACTCGGCGCGACTTCGACGTCTACCGTGCTTTCGTCGCCGGTGCAGCGGCGCGAGTATCGCGCCAAGCAGATTGAAACCTTCAGCAGATATTCGTAGGTTCCGAGTCGCCGCGCTCTACCGCGCCGGTTGGCTCTCTTCGCCTCGGAACACCTCCGCGGCGCAATCCGCATCGAAGGCCTTTTCCCACTTGGCCACGACAATGGTTGCCACGCTGTTGCCGATGACGTTGACCACCGCGCGAGCCGCGTTCACCAGTCGCTCGATGCCCAGCAGCAAGACCAATCCAGCCACAGGAATCTGCGGCATGGTAGTCAACGTCGCCGCCAGCGTGACAAACCCTGCTCCGGCTACTCCTGCCGATCCTTTCGAAGTGAGCATCAGCACCAGCAGAACAACAATCTGATCGCGCAGCGTGAGATGCGAGTTGGTCGCCTGCGCGATGAAGATGGCGCCCATGCTCAGGTAGATCGCCGTGCCGTCTGCATTGAAGGTATAGCCGGCGGGCATCACCATGCCCACCACCGTCTTGTCGCAGCCGAGCTTTTCGAGCTTCATCATCAGCGGGGCCAGCACCGCCTCGGACGACGAAGTGCCCAGCGTGACCAACAGCTCTTCGCCGATGTAGCGAAGCAGCCGGTAGAGGCTGAATCGCGCAAGCCGCGCCACGGCGCCCAGCACCACGATGACAAAGAGGATCGCAACAATCCACACCTCAGCGGTGAACTGCGCAAGCTGCGCCAGGCTGCCGAGTCCGTATTGGCCTACGCTGTACGCCATTGCTCCGAATGCGCCGATCGGCGCCAGAGCCATGATGAAGCCCACAATCCCGAACATGCCGCGCAAAAGCAGATCGAGCATGTCGACGAGCGGCCGCGCCGCATCACGGAACTGCGATAGGGCTAACCCGAATAGCACGCCGATGAGAATCACCTGCAGCATGTTGCCGCCGGTGAACGCACCCACCAGGCTCGACGGGATGATGTTGAGGAGGAACTCGACCGCGCCGTGCCGCTGCGCGGCTGTGGTGTAGCCGGAGACCGCCTGCGCGTTGAGCGCTGCAGGACTAACGCCCATGCCGCTGCCGGGATGCAGCACGTTGACGGCGACGAGCCCGAGGAGCAAGGCAATTGTAGAGAGGACTTCAAAGTAAAGCAGTGCCTTCACGCCGACGCGGCCCACTTCCTTCAGGTCGCCCATCCGCGCAATGCCCAGCACCACGCTCAAAAAAACGATGGGCGCGAGCGTCATGGTGATGAGTCGGATGAATCCATCACCCAGCGGTTTCAGTGCTGCGGCGCGGTGTGGGAACAGTGCGCCTGCGACTGCGCCCAGCGCAATGGCTACCATCACCTGCAGCCACAGCGGCCCCAGGATCGATCGCCGGTGCTGTTTTGCGGGTCCGCGCTCCGTCATCCTACTCCGCCAGCTGGCGCATCACGTGAATCAGATCGCTCTTACCCTCGAAGCCGATGCCCGGCAGCTCGGGCATCGTGATGTACCCGCGCTCCACGCGCACACCGTCGGGGAATCCGCCGTAGGGCTGGAAGAGATCGGGATAACTTTCGTTTCCGCCAAGGCCGAGTCCCGCGGCGATGTTCAGCGACATCTGATGTCCTCCGTGCGGAATGCACCGGCTCGGCGACCACCCCGCCTCATGCAGAACTTTGAGCGTGCGCTGATACTCGCAGAGCCCATACGACAGCGCGCAGTCGAACTGCAGCCAGTCGCGATCGGGCCGCATGCCGCCATAGCGCAGCAGGTTGCGCGCGTCCTGATGACTGAAGAGGTTTTCGCCTGTCGCCATCGGCCCGGGATAGAACTCCGCAAGCGCCGCCTGCAACGCATAATCGAGTGGATCACCGGCCTCCTCGTACCAGAAGAGCGGATACTCGCGCAGCATCTTCGCATACGCAATCGCTGTTTCAAGATCGAAGCGTCCGTTCGCGTCCACCGCGAGCCGGGCCTCGCTGCCGATTTCCTCCAGCGCCGCTTCGATCCGCTTACGGTCGTCGTCAATCGCCACGCCGCCGATCTTCATCTTGACCACGCTGTAACCGCGGTCAAGGTAGCTGCGCATCTCCCTGCGCAGTGCGCTGTTGTCTTTGCCCGGATAGTAGTAGCCGCCCGCGGCATACACAAACACACGCGGATCGGCCTCGCGTCCATGGCGCTCGGCAAGCAAGCGGAATAGCGGCTTCCCGGCAATTTTCGCGACTGCATCCCACACCGCCATGTCGATGGTGCCCACAGCAACTGATCGCTCGCCATGACCGCCCGGCTTCTCATTGCGCATCAGCGCGGCCCAGATGCGATCGGGATCCAGATTGTCACCGGCGTCATTGAGCAGGGTCTTCGGATCGGCCTTCAGCAGCCGCGGAGCGAAGCGCTCGCGGATGAGCCCGCCCTGGCCGTAACGGCCATTCGAGTTGAAGCCATAACCAATCACCGTTCGCCCGTCGCGCTTTACGTCGGTCACCACCGCGACCAGCGAACAGGTCATCCCGGAAAAATCAATGTAGGCATTCGAGATTGGGGAAGAGATCGGCGCCGTAATCTCGCGGACGTCAACAATGCGCATGGATATCGACTCTTTGCAGCAGGGAAATCTGCCCATTGCAGAGCAGGAACCGGCGCGCGATGAAGTGGCCAACACCGATTCACAAGGATACTAACAGGCATATTCCTGATGCCGTCTCACATTGTCGGGGTTGAAGCGATCTATGGTGGTCAGCGCATCTGAGCTCAAAGGCCGTAGTGCTCAAAAGTCGTGGTGGTGGTCAATCTGCGTCACGATGGAGTGCGGCAGGTCGCCGGCTCGTTTATCCGCATTCTCAGACGGGTTGGCCGCCTCGGTGCGGTCGCGCACCCTGGCCACAGTAAGCCAGTTATCTCTGTGCGGATCGGCTGCGATCCACGGCGGCAGCGGCATGTAAAGAAAATTACTCAATGCCTCGGCATATCCTTCGTACAACGCACGCAGATCGCGTAGTCGCTCGTAGGATTGCGTGTCGCGGCACACGCTCACTCCACTTCCGCATAAGAAGTCGTAAAGCCGCTCGTATTGTTCCCGCGGCAGCCGGTCCGCCGCATTAGTCACCGGTTTGCGCGAAAAGATCTGTGCCAGATCCACGAGCGCGTGGCGAGCCATGGCAAAGGTCAGCTGCGCCTGCCGCGCCTCATGCCCGCGCACGCCGGCGATGAGCAGCGCAGACGTGTCCAGAATAGCGGTCAGCGCGCTGATCCAGCTCTGATTCGTATGCTGCGAGCGAAAATAGCACAGCAGCGGATACGAGATGTGGCTCTCCAGCAACTCCGCCGACCAGCGCTCCCACTCCACCAGCAGCAGCGAGAGCGCCTGTTCTGCATCTTTGTGCGAATGCCTCCGCAGCAGCTCCGCGGCTGTAGGCGGCGAACCGGCGCGGGCGTCGAGCAGCGAAATACTCACCTCGCGCCGCGAAAAGGCACCATATAGTACCGGAAAGTATCCTACGACGATCGCCAGCAGGCCCAATCCAGTGCCGGACTCGAGAATGATGAGCGCGCGCGTTGGGGAACTGCGAGGCGTCACATCACCAAGTCCAAGAGTAAAGAAGGTAGTTCCGCTTACGTAAACATCGGATTGAAATCCCGGATGGCGCGTCGGATCGTTGAACGGGCTGCCCAATGAGTAATAGATCAGCGCATAGCCAACGACCAGGCCTGCCGCCCAGACCATGAGAAGGAGAATCAGCGAGAGCGGCCCATAGAAGCTGAAGACTGTCTCGCGCTTGCGCGGGTTGTGGAGGTTCCGCGCAAAGAACGTCCATGGTTGCCAGGTGAGCGCATAAAAGATGCGCGTAATCCGGAAGCGGCCTGTCGCGCGGCGCGGCAGAATGATCGTCTGGAAAGTGTCGAACAGGGCGGTAATGATGCACACGATGCCCGCGATGAGTGCCAGAACCCGCATCAACTACCTCCCGCACTGCTCTTAGTCCACAAATCCACTTTAACCTAGAGCAAATTGCGGGTGGAAGGAGCCTCGCGGAAATCGATCGACTGGCCGCACGGGAATTATTGCTTCGAACCGGATCCAAACCGTCGCGCCATTCTCAGTAACGCAAGCCCAGCTTCATCGGAAAGTCTTCCTCGTCTTCCTCGAGCCCGGGCACGTTGCAATGGGCGCGCACTACCCTGCGGTGACTGAGCGTGAGCGCGACGTGGGCTGTGCCGGCGAACAGACCGGCCGCGACAAAATGCCAGGTCTTCTGCTCAATCCAGGGCTCGGCGAGCAGTGGGAAGGCGGCTACGACAGGGAAGAAGGTGAAGAACTTCAGCAGGGTCAACGCGAGGTTAGGTTCTTCGTGGGCAGAGCCCCCGGTAAAGGGCACGGTCGTTACGTTGAGAAAGAAGATATCTGTCAGCAGAAGACACATCATCGCCGTAACCAGAATCTGCGCGGCCATT
>Ga0335073_10014502_pt1 | contig 11042 bp, 10 predicted proteins | sample Lox_Sample_22_FD_207093 | JGI IMG/M metagenome (GOLD analysis project Ga0335073, IMG submission 207093) | Soil microbial communities from Loxahatchee National Wildlife Refuge, Florida, United States - Lox_Sample_2.2 | ecosystem: Environmental > Terrestrial > Soil > Wetlands | place: USA... | reverse complement strand
CACGGCGGAGACCAGCGCGAACGCGCCGCCGCCCACCGCGAGCATCACCACGACAACCACAGCGATCAGCAGACCCGACCTGCCGCGCCGCGGAGAGGACGGCTGCCCGCCCTGCCCGCCAGCCGGCGCGCCCCACCCGGACGCTCCAGGCCCGGCCTGGGGAGCGCCCCAGCCAGCGGGACCCGGCGCGGACATCGCGGCACCCGCCGGGACCGGGTCGGGCCTGTACCAGCCGTTATCCCACCTGCTCGGGTCGGGACCAGGCGGCTGCGCGGCGGATGGCCCCGCGGCCTGTGCTGGCGCACTCGGGGCAGCGCCGAACTGTGCCCCGCACCCCGTGCAGAAGGGCGTCGCCCCGGCACGCGGCCGCCCGCACGTCGCGCAGTTGCTCATGCCTGCCTGCCTTTTCGCTGACGGATGACTGCTTCGCTGACGGATGACTGCTGCGCCATCGTACGTGGCGCGGGCCGTGGCGGCGGTCCGTTCACGCGACCGCCTCGCGTGCGGCTAGCAGGCCGAATAGGCGGAGTGGTAAGTGGACGGCGGGGGCGTGTCGACGTAGCTATCGCCCTGTGGCGCGAGGAACAGCGTGATTGTCCAGTTCGTGCAAGGACTGTTGTCGACGCTGCTAGCGGCGTTCTGGTGGCTGGTGAACGTGACCGTGGCCGCCGCACCGCCCCCCGCGGCGGGGGCGATGGCGGTGAGGGTTTCCGCGGAGTCCGTCGTCGACCCGTACCCGGAGTTGAAGGACGCTTCGGTGTTGTCCGCTTGCAGCCGCGCGTCGAGGAGGCTGCTCCACTCCCGGTAATTGTGCGTGTTGATCGCGTGGAAGTAGCGGTTCAGGTACGCCGTCACCCGCGCCGTGGCCGGATTCGCGGACAGCCCGGAAGCGACGCTGACGGTTCCCGATGAGGCCGGGCTTGGCGTCGCCGTCTGGCTCGCCGAAGGCCTCGTGCTCGCCGTGGGACTCGCCGGCGGCGTGGACGCGGCGGAGCCGGACGCGGCGATGGTCGGGTGCGTCCCTGTCCCCGCGGTGCTGTGCCCCTTGAGGGCGGAGACCAGCGCGAAGGCGCCGCCTCCGGCGGCCAGCACGACGACGACGACCGCCGCCACGATCAGTGACGTCCTGCCGCCGCGGCCGGACGGCGGCCGTGGGTCGTCCGGCACCCTGAAGACAGGCGGGACAGGCGGGACCGGGGACGGCTCCCGCGCCGCCCACAGGTCCGCGGGCGGGGTCGGCGGAAGCAGCAGTGACTGCGTGTTCGAGGCCAGCCACGGATCGTCTGGCGGGGGCCCGTCGAAGCGGGTCTGGACCGGCGGCTGGTCCCAGTGGGTCGGCATGTCGGCGGCGGGTGTCTCGGCGACCTGTGTCTGCGCCGACCGCCTGGAGTCGGACGGCTCGTCAGGGAACTGCGCTCCGCAGCCCGGGCAGAACCGGGTGTTCGCGGTTCGCGAGCGCCCGCATCTGGCGCAAAAGCTCATGGCTGCCCGTCCGTTCCGTCTGTCGTAGTCGCCAGCGTACTTGTACGGCATGTCACGCCGGGGGGTGATACTAATGAGCTCGTCCGGTTCCTCACGGCTCAGCCGCGAGGCTGCGGGCAGACAGCGAACACCGTCGAGGAGTTGAGGTGGCCGGCCAACCACGCACGCGCTGACGTCAGTCCCTGTCACCGCGTGCTGCTCGCGAGCGCAGCACCCTTCCCACGGAGGGCTCCTTCGCCGTGCCGCCGTTCGTTCTTTCCTGTCTTGCCTACCTGGGCGTCGCGCTGCCCGGCTCCACCCTGGGCATGCTCTGGCCGTCGATGCGGATCAGCATGCACGAGCCGGTCGGTGCCCTCGGCATCCTGCTGATCGCCGGGGTCACGGCCTCGATCGTCTCGAGCGCCGCTGCCGGCCGCCTCCTGTCGCGTGTCCCGGCCGGGACCGCCCCGTTCCTGGCCTGCGGCGCGGCGCTGGTGGGCGGCGCGCTGGCGATGGAGGCGCTCGCGCCGTTCTTCTCGCTGATCGTGGTCGGCAGCGCGCTGTTCAGCACCGGGTTCGGCGCGATCAACACGGCGCTCAACGCCTACGCGGCCGGGAATTTCGGTCCGCGGCAGATCACCTGGATGCACGCCGGCTTCGGGCTCGGCGCCACGATCGGGCCGCTGCTGGTCACCGCCTTGCTCGACGGCGGGCTGAGCTGGCGGTTCGCGCTCGCCGCCATGGCCGCCGTCATCGCGCTGCTCGCGCTGCTCCTCACCGCGCGCAGGCGCGACTTCGGGGCGCGGCCCGGCGATAAGACCTCTGGGCCCGCGGGCGCGGACGACACGCCGCACGTGACCCGCCGTCGTGGGCGCGCTGTGCTTGGCGGGGTGGTGTTCACGGCCGTGGAGACCGGTGTCGAGTCCGCGGCCGGCGTCTGGGGTTACGTCTTCCTGACGTCCGGGCGCGGCCTGCCGGCCACCGTCGCGGGCGTGGGGGTGTCGGCCTACTGGGCGATGATGTTCGCCGGGCGCGCGCTGCTCGGGCCGGTCGCCGAACGGGCCGGGGCCGCCCGCGTGCTCGCCGCCGCCGTGGCCGGGGTGCCGGCTGGCGCGCTGCTGATGGCGGTGCCCGGCCCTGGCGTCGCCGCGATCGCCGGGATGATGCTGCTCGGGCTCGCCGCCGCGCCGGTGTTCCCGCTGGTCACGCTGACCACCGCGGCCCGGTCCGGCGCAGGCGGCGCGAACGCCGCGGTCGGGCTCCAGGTGGCCGCCTCCGCCGTCGGCAGCGCCGCCATCCCCGCGTGCGTCGGGCTCCTCATCGGCGCGGTCAGCGCCGGGGCGCTCGGCCCGGCGCTGCTAGCACTTGGCCTCGCGATGTGCGGGGTCTACTGGGTGTCGCTTCGGCCCGCCGAGCTCAGCTCGCAACAATTATCCCGAACGAGCCGTGGCGTCTCTCCGGGCCGTGTCCGCTCCGCGTGGGCTCGGGGCCTGGCCGGGTGAAACCACTGTTCGTTCGGGATAATGAGGAGCGCTCAGCCGTCAGCGGTCGTTGCGGGTCCGTGCGGACCGGCTGGTGACGATGATGGCCAAGACGATGACCGCCACCCAGAACCACGGGATGTAGAGGGCGGCGAACGTGTGCCCCGCGGCGATTATCAGGGCGATGACGAGCGCGACCAGCAGGATCGGGCGGGCTGGCCCGTGGTGCCGGCGCATACGGTACGGCATCGCGGCGCTGGCAGGTCCGCCCGTCCCTGAGGCCCCCGCTGGCTCAGGCTCCGGAAGGTCGTCGAACAGGCCGTCGAGGTCGCCGCGGGTCTTGGCGGACATCGCCCTGCTGACCCGCTCGTCGAACTCGGCCTGGTCGAGCCGGCCGTCGCCGTAGTGCGCCGCGAGGCGCTCGGCGACCGCGTTGCGCTCCGCGTCGGAGACGCGCAGGTGCTGGTCGGAGTAGCGGATGCGGCGTGTCCACTGCTGGCTGGATGACGATGACATGGCACTGGCCTCCTTACCGCGTCCCGTGCTGAAAGGAGTCGAGCAGCGAGCTGGCGATGGACTCGTCGGTGCCCTCTTCCGGGATCAGCAGCAGGCAGGCCAGGTAGGCCGGGATGCCCGCGCCGCCGAGGAACGTGAACACCGCGAAGGCGACGCGGATGATCGTGACATCCACGCCGAGGTAGTCGGCGATGCCGGCGCACACGCCGGCGAGCATGCGCCCGTTGTAGGCGCGGCGGAGCGGGGGCCGGCCGATCGGGGCCGGGGCCTGGTCCGGATCTGACTGCGGACGATGAGTGGAAGTTTCCATGCCTTAAGCCTGCCTCCGACAGGCGGGTCTGGGTATGGGGATCTACCCTGGCGCGACCCTGATCCGTCCCCGGCCAGGCAGGCGGCTTTCAGGGAAAGCCCCGATACCCCTGCGGGGGAATACGGGCGATGATGGTCATGTGCAGCAGGATCCGGGCCAGCCAGCGTGGCCGCCGTTCCGGTCCGACCGGTCCGACCGGTCCGACTGGCCCGATCGCCATGGGCGCGGCAGCCGGCACGACCGGCACGACCGGCACGCCCACGGGGACTGGCATGGTCCGCCCGTCTGGGTCAGCTGGGCGGAGCGGTGGCTCAACCGCGGTGACGGCAAGCCGCTGCGGCGCGACCCGGAAGACCGCATCGCCGGCGGCATCGCGGCCGGGATAGCGGCCTGGCGTGGCTTCAGCCCCACCACGGTGCGCATCGTGTTCGTGGTCGTGGCGCTGTTCACCAGGGGCTGGGCGGTGCCGTTCTATTTCGCCGCCTGGCTGCTGATCCCGGCCAGAGGCGCCGAGGCGAGCATCGGCACCAGGGCACGGCACGACTCGCGCGGGATCGCCCTAGCGGTCGGGCTCGCCTCGCTGCTGTCCGTGGTGCTGCTCCTGGCGGGCGTGCTCAACAACGGGCTGATCGACACCTACGGCTGGCCGCAGGTCGTCAGCGTGGCGTGCCTGGCGCTCATCTGGCGGAACGCGCCGGAAGGCGAGCAGGCGGCGATGCGGCGCCTGGTCGAACCGCTGGAAAGCCTCGGGACGGGCGGGGGCAGGATGCGGCACGGCACCGCGATCCGGCTGACGGTGGCGGTGGCACTGCTTGCCAGCGGCCTCGGCTGGCTCCTGTCGACGCATGAGAACCTCGCCCTGCTCAGCCCGCTGGGCGGGGTCCTGCTCGTGGCCGCCGGGCTGGTCGTGCTGCTGGGCCCGTGGTGGCTGCGGATCGCCAGGGACCTGGTACTCGAGCGGCAGGCACGGGCCAGGGCGGAGGAACGGGCCGACATGGCCACCCGGGTGCACGACTCGGTGCTGCAGACGCTCGCTCTCATCCAGCGCCGCGCGGACGACCCGCAGCAGGTCGTCCAGCTCGCCCGGGCGCAGGAACGCGAGCTGCGGTCCTGGCTGTTCGAGGGGCGCGCGCCTGGCGAGGCCGACGCCGCGTCTTTCGCCGCCGGGGTCCGCCAGATCCAGCGGGACGTCGAGGCCAGGCACGGGGTTCCCGTCGAGGTGGTCACGGTCGGCGACTGCCCGCTCGACGACGACATCGGCGCGCTGCTCGCGGCGGCGCGCGAGGCGACCGTCAACGCCGCGAAATGGTCGGGCGCGAGCGTGATCTCGCTGTACGCCGAGGCCGGACCGGACGCCGTGGAGGTGGCGGTCAGGGATCGCGGCAAGGGCTTCGACCCGGACGCGGTGCCCGGTGACAGGAAGGGGCTGGCGGAGTCGATTCACGGCCGGATGGCCAGGCACGGCGGCTCCGTGACCGTGAACTCAGCCCCCGGGGAGGGGACGAAGGTGACCCTGACGATGCCGCGCAGCGCCACCGCGGCCGCGCAGACCGGGGCAGGCCACCGGTGAGCGGCACGGGCCGGCCGCGCGTCGTGCTCGTCGACGACCACGGGCTGTTCCGTTCCGGCGTGCGCGCCGAACTCGGCGGTCAGGTCGACGTGGTGGGCGAGGCCGAGGACGTGGCACCCGCGATCGAGCTCATCGAGCGGCTCGTGCCCGATGTCGTGCTCCTCGACGTGCACCTGCCAGGGGGCGGCGGGCAGGCCGTCATCGCGGCGGTGAAGAACGAGCATCCCGAGGTGCGGTTCCTCGCCCTGTCCGCCTCAGACGCTCCCGAGGACGTGATCGCGGTCATCCGGTCGGGCGCCCGCGGCTACGTGACGAAGACGATCAGCACGGCCGACCTGGCCGACGCCATCATGCGGGTCGCCGACGGCGACGCCGTCTTCTCGCACCGGCTGGCCGGGTTCGTGCTCGACGCGTTCGCCGCCGCCCCGTCGCCCGCGGACGTGAAGCCCTCCTTCGATCCCGAGCTCGACCAGCTGACCAGCCGCGAGCGCGAGGTTCTCCGCCTGATCGCCCAGGGATACACGTACAAGGAGATCGCGCGCGAGCTGTACATCTCCGTGAAGACCGTGGAGACCCACGTGTCCTCGGTGCTGCGCAAGCTGCAGCTGTCGACGAGGCACCAGCTCACGCGCTGGGCCGCGGAGCGCAGGCTCGACTGAGGCGGCTTACGGCACGGCGGGGTCGATGATGACGTCGACGCGCCGGTCGAGCGGCTGGCCGGCCGGCGTATTGGGAGCGACCGGATCAGCGTCACCGTCACCGAAGGCCTGCAACCGGCTGGCTGCTACCCGGTGCGCGACAAGCCATCGCGCCACCGCTTGCGCGCGCAACTCGGACAGTCGCTGATTCCCGCCCGGAGTGGGCAGGTCATCGGTGTAACCGATGATGGTGGCCGTGGCGTCCGGATAGCTGACCGTGAGCAGCCGCAGCAGCGCGCCAAGCTGCGGCAGGGCCGCGGGGCTAAGCCTGTACTGGCCAAGGCCGAACAGGACGTTCGTCAGCGTGTCGGTGATCGCGCCGTCGAGGGCCTGCCGTACGACAGTCGGCAGCTGGTCGTCGGTGCCGTGGGTGAGCAGCGTGACCCGGCCGGCGCCTGCCTGCAGCAGGCTGGCCTGCCAGGAGGCTTCCGCGCCGGCGCCGCCAGGGAAGTCGTCCGCCACGACCGTGCTCCCCTGCAGCCCCGTCAGCGGAACCGGGCCTGACCACGCGGCTGCCTCGTCGATGCCCACGATCGCGATGACGGCTCCCGTGGCGTCACCGATCTGGCGCAGGCTTGACAGGTCCGCGGCTGCCGCGCTGATGCTCGCGGCGATGTCCGTGCCCGAGTCGCGCGGGGGTGTCTGGCGCGCTTGCGCGCTCGCGACGGTGCGGCTTGCCCACGCCGCTAGTTCGGTCCGCTCGAGCTCGCTCAGCGTGCTCTCGGCGTGCCGCACGGCCGACGTGTACTGGTGCAGTGCCGCGGCATAGCGGGCCTTCTGGAAACTGGTCGGCTGCGGCCCGAGGGGCGCGGGCTTAGCAGGCACGCGGACGGCCGGGGGAGGCGGCGCGACCGAGGTTGTCAGAGTGGCCCCGGCGTCGCTGAGAATGACGACTCGCTCCCCGGTACGCGCCGTCGAGGCGATGAGCGCCGCTGTTTCCCGCATCGCCGCCGGCGAGTCGGGGTTGGTGATGATGATCAGCATGGCGGGCCGCGCGGCCAGCAGGGTCACCGTGCCGGCGTTCGGTGGCCGAGGGACCGACAGGAACCCGCAGCCGGAGAGGCACGCGGCCAGTGCGCCAAGCGCTGCGGCGCGCAAGGCGACGGTCCGGGTTGTCTCATTCACCGTGGGTCTCTTTCTTTCCGTGCAGATGCTGGCGTGCCGCGGCCTCGAGCAGCGGCAGCTGACCTGCCGGGCATGTGCGCAGCGCTATGCGCCTGATTTGCCTGAGGTAGGCGTCGGCGAGCTGGTCGCGGTGTGCCGCGTCCCTGTCCGCTGACTCGCGCGCCTCGTGCGCTGACCAGTACGCCGCGCGCGCTCTGCGCCGTGCCCGCCATGCCTGCGGCGTCTCGGCGGCCCGCAAGGCGCGGTAGCCGATGAACACGAAGACGGCCGTCGCCGCGGTGAACAGCGCCGCGCCTGTCACGGCCGCTACCGGATCGCCGGCCTCGACCGTCGCCAGGTACCAGAACCGGAGGACTCCGAGGAGCACGACGAAACCGCTGAGGAAGGCGACGAGGACGCGCCAGGCACGCGGGTATCTGTCCCGGTAGAGGTCGAGGGTGACTTCACCGCCTGCCAGGGCGGCCAGGAACAGGGCCGTCCACACGAGAGTGGTGTCCTGGCTCCCGTCGAGGGCCTGCGCCGCGAAGTAGCATGCCAGGCCGTCAAGCGCCACCGTCAGCGCAGCGAAGACGATCTGCCTCGGCAGCGGCGCGTGCCGTCGCTGCTCCGCCTGGATGGCCTGGTGAGCGACTTTCGCCTGACGGGCGACAGCCGCTGCCTGAGCAGCGGCTTCGTCGGCGCGCGCGGCGCGGTCGGCGGCTTCCCGCGCGCGCAGGTACTGGTCTTCGAGTGTCTCGTTCGATTCGTTGAGCTCGCGGATCACGTCCGCGACGTCAATGGGGATGGGGGTTGTCATCGCTGTACTCCTGGTTCGCTGAGGGCTTAGTTCCCTTGTCATCACCAGGGTCGCATACCTGATGGCACTTGCCAATAGTTCTTTACCTTTAGTTCTTTGCCTCTGGTTCATACCCTTGCTAGTGTCTGAGAACAGCAGGCGACACGCACGGGGGTCCGTTCCGGGAGAATCGCCCAGAGCGGTCGTTGTGCTCGTCCGGTCCCGTGTGGTTAAATGCGGCACATGCCACGGGCATGAACCGCTACGACCACCGGCGGCGGGACGACCAGGGCAACGACGACCAGGCGGGAGCCCGCGATTCAGCGGCTGTGGTTCAGTTCTTCGAGGGGCGAGATGCGGTGACCGGTGCGAGTCCGACCCTGCGGCAACGCGAACTCGGCGTGCGCTTGCGCAAGCTGCGCACCGGGCTGAGCATGACCGTCGAAGACGTTGCTGACAAGTTGCTGTGCTCGCCCGCGAAGATCAGCCGGATGGAGACAGCTGCGCGCCGGCCGTCCCAGCGCGACGTGCGGGACCTGTGTGACCTCTATGGGGTGGACGAGGCCGTCAGAGCCGAACTGATGCAGCTCACCCGGGAGGCGCGGGAACAAGGCTGGTGGACGCAGTACGAGGACCTGAATCTGTACCCGTTCATCGGGCTAGAGCAGGACGCGGCTGCTATTACATGCTTCTCTATGTACCATGTCCCCGGCCTGCTGCAGACGGACGACTATGCCCGCTCAATGATCAAAGCGGTGCTTCCAGGGATTAATCCCGACATCCTAGAGAATCGTGTCGAGGCTCGGCGGCGCCGTCAGCAGTTGCTTGAAAGCGAGAATGCGCCACGTTACCGGGCGGTAATCGATGAGGCCGTCCTGCGCCGGTCCGTAGGCGGCCCAATGGTCATGACCGCTCAGCTGAGCAAAATCATCGAGTTCGTCCGGGCAGGCAAGGTGACTGTGCAGGTCATCCCGTTCGACGCCGGCGCATATGCTACCAGCGACAGCAATTTCGTGCTGCTCGAGTTCGGTGAGTCTCCGCTGTCCGCTGTCATTTATGTTGAAGGTCTGGCTTCAGGCCAGTACTATGAGCGCGCGAGCGACGTGGCTCTTTACCGTGAGGCCGTTGAGCACCTGCGCGATTCTGCGCTGAGTCCCCGCGACTCGGTACAACTGCTGGAAGACATTCGGAAATCTTACGCAAATAAGTGACACCTCGCGCCGCATTTCCAACTTATTGAGCCGAAAGGGTGGGAATGTCGATGTATCCAGCGTTCCGCGGGGATGTTCACTGGCGCATTTCCCGTGCATGTGAAGGCGGGGCGTGCGTAGGTGTAGCTCAGCAGGGTGAGTTCGTGCTCGTTGGAAATGCGGGCAGCCCCGGCGGCCCGGTGTACAGATTCACGCGAAACGGGTGGCTCCAGTTTCTCGCTGGCGTCAAGCTCGGGGAGATTGGCAGCTCAGACTGAGTTCCGCGCGGTGCCGACCTAGGGTCCGCGTATCGCCCGGCCCTAGGTCTGCAGTCACCTGAACACCGCTGGGCACATCGTCGCATCATATATTGACATAGGTGGAAGAAGCTGTTTATCTCGGGCATGTAACTTTAAGCCCGGATAATAGCTGGGGGCACAGTGGGTGATGAGCCGGTAGGTGAGCCGGCCTGGCATGCCGGGAGGCTCTGCGATGCCGGCGCGTGTGTGGAGATCGCAGTACGGGGTGAAACGGTGATGGTTCGCAGTTCCGTTGCTCCTCAGGTGACCATTGCGATCACGCGCGCTGAGTGGCTTGAGTTCCTCGCGGGGGCGAAGCAAGGCTTGTTCGACCACCTGTAGGGCCGTGTTGCGCCCGTGAAGTGCATGTGGCGCGCCGGGCTGGTTTGGCGGGAAGATCTTCCCAGGGAACAGCAGCCAGGCGGCAGCGGGCCGCCGGATCCGGGGAGGCGACGATGCCGCTCGTGCAGGCGAACAACACCGAGATCTACTACGAGGTCACCGGCGAGGGCGAGCCGCTCGTCCTGATCCCCTACCTCGCGGCCGATCAGGCCTGCTACGCGTTCCAGGTGGCCGAGTACAGCAAGCACTTCACCTGTTACACCGTGGACCTGCGCGGCGCCGGCCTGTCAGGCAAGCCAGAAGGCACTTACACGACCGAGCTGTTCGCCGACGACGTGGCGGCCTTCATGCAGGCGGCGGGAATTCCCGCCGCACACGTCAGCGGGCTTTCCCTGGGCGCGGCGACGGGGATGTGGCTCGCGGCCAAGCATCCATCCCTGGTGAAGTCCCTGTCGCTGCACAGCGCCTGGACCGCGACCGACCCGTACCTGCGGGTCGTCGTCGAGACCTGGCGCACTATGGCCAAGGCGCTGGACAGCGTCACCGAGATGGTCATCGAGGGCATCTTCCCGTGGTGCTTCACGCCCGAGCTGTACGCGGCCAAGCCGGAGTACATCGACGCGCTCGCCGACTTCGTGCGCGGCCGTCCGATGCCGCCCGTGGACGCCTTCCTGCGCCAGTCCGGCGCCGTGCTCACGCACGACGCCACCGGCGTGCTCGGCCAGATCCAGGCGCCGACCCAGATCACGTTCGGGCGGCACGACGCGGCGTGCTCCACCCGGTTCGCCGGCCCGCTGACCGGGGCGATCAAAGACTCCGAGCTGGTCATCTTCGAGGACTGCTCGCACGCGCCCATCTACGAGAACGTCGAGGAGTTCAACGCGCGGACGCTGGCCTTCCTGACCCGCCACGCGGGCTAAGGCCGAGTCTCCGGCAGATGAATGGGACATTCATCTGCCTATAACCAGATGCGTGGGACATTCATCTGGTTTCGGGGGCGCGGCCCCAGACCCGGTCGTGTTCCGGCAGGGTCGACAGGTGCCGCGCGATCCGCCCGCGGTGCGGGTCATCGCGCGCGCGGATCTGCTCGATCAGGGCGGTGACGTGCGCGCGGACGTGTGTCCGCCAGGTCCTGGTCTGCGCGACCGTCGCCGACACCGGCGGCGGCTCGATCGCGAGCACCTGCTCGGCGTACCGTTCGAGCAGCGTGCCCAGCGGGCCGCGGGAACCGCGCACCCGCAGCGAGAGGATCTTCTGCAGGTCGAGCATGCGCTC
>Ga0335073_10014500_pt1 | contig 11043 bp, 10 predicted proteins | sample Lox_Sample_22_FD_207093 | JGI IMG/M metagenome (GOLD analysis project Ga0335073, IMG submission 207093) | Soil microbial communities from Loxahatchee National Wildlife Refuge, Florida, United States - Lox_Sample_2.2 | ecosystem: Environmental > Terrestrial > Soil > Wetlands | place: USA... | reverse complement strand
TCGACGGCTCCGAAGTGGAAGCTATCGTGACCGCGTATCGTGAGGGCAGGGCGCTGCCGGCCAGCCAGCCGCCGTCAATCGAGTCCAAGCCGCGTTCTCCCGAAGTCGCCAAGGAACGGCCCAAGAAAGTGGAAGAAGAAGAGCCACTTCCGGGGCTTCCTCCCAAACCCGTACTGGCCTGAGCGGAGACATCTCGCCAAGCCCCATTACCGCGCCCCGGTGGCCGTTTGGAGGCCGCGGGCGATCTGCCGTTCGTGAGACTCGTCACGCGCTGACGCCAATCGGCGGAGGATGTATATTTCTGAGTTGGAATGAGGCCCTACTCGAAATTGTGGGAGGCGCTTCGCCGCAACGGCAACCGCAAGCCTCCGCATTGGCCTCCTGGCGTAGTAGTGAGAACCGGCGTCGGACGTCGGCTGGGTAACGACCTTTACCTGCTTCTGCTCCAAGCCTCGTGGCCCAGGCTGGTCGCGATTTTTGGATTGCTTTACGTGGCGGCCAACGCCGTCTTCGCACTCGCTTACACGCTTGATCGCGGCAGCATAGAAAACGCGCGCCCCGGATCGTTTATCGACGCTTTTTTCTTTAGCGTCCAAACCATGGCGACGATCGGGTTTGGCAGGCTCGTGCCGCATACTGATCTGGCTAACGTCCTGGTCACGGTCGAATCACTGATCGGCCTGTTGGGACTGGCGATCGCGACCGGCCTGGTGTTTGCCAAATTCTCACGGCCGACGGCGCGGGTTGTTTTCAGTAAATTCGCGGTGATCGGGCCGTGGGACGGCACCCGCAGCCTGATGGTGCGGATGGCCAACGAGCGCGACAATCGAATCTTGGAAGCTCATGTGCACGTGGTGCTGACGCGCACCGAAACCACGGCCGAAAATGTGCTGGTGCGCAGGGTGCATGATCTTTCTCTGCTGCGAAACAGCAATCCGTCGTTCGCGCTGAGTTGGACCGCGATTCATCCGATCAATGAAAAGAGCCCGCTGTGGAGAGCGACGCCGTCTTCGTTGCTGACCAACGAAGACGAGATCGTGGTTTCGTTGACCGGCCTGGACGAGACCTATTCGCAAACAGTACACGCGCGGCACTCCTACGGGTCCAAAGAGATCCTGTGCGGTGTCCGCTTCGCAGATGTCCTGACGCGTTTGCCCGACGGCCGCATGCAGATTGACTATTCAAAATTTCACGACGTCCTGCCGACGGAATCCCCGGACGAGCGATCGCAGGACCAGTCGATCGATCAAGAGCGCTCGACTGAAACCTAACCGCAAAGTTCGGCGGGAACTTGGACTGACCGACGGCGTTGTAGTCCGTTTCCCGGCCGTGATGGGCATCCTCAACGTTACGCCCGACTCCTTCTCGGACGGGAGCCGTTACTTAAACCCCAGGGCCGCGCTGGCGCGCGCACACGAATTGGTGCGGATGGGGGCTGATATAATCGATATCGGCGGCGAATCTACCCGTCCGGGCGCGCTGGAAGTGCCGGTCGAAGAAGAGCTTAGCCGCGTGCTGCCGGTGATCCGTGCGCTTAACGGGAAGCTCGGCCGGCCGATATCGATCGACACGCGCAAGGCCGCGGTCGCGCGCGCGGCGCTCGCCGAGGGCGCGACGATCGTAAACGACGTCAGCGCGATGGAGTTTGATCCTGCGATGGCGGAAACCGTCGCGCGGGCGCGCGCGGCGATAATCCTGATGCATATGCGGGGAACGCCGGCGACCATGATGCGGTTTAGGCGCTATCACGACGTGGTGGATGAAGTTTGCAGATACCTCGGTGCTCGTGCCCGCGCGGCGGCGAAAGCCGGAATCGCTGGTTCTCGCATCGTCGTCGACCCTGGTATTGGTTTCGCCAAGACGGCGCATCATAATCTTCAACTGCTCAACGCCTTGCCGCGCTTGCGCAAGCTGGGGTATCCGGTATTAGTGGGCGTATCGCGCAAGAGTTTCGTGCGTAAGATCTCAGGGACAGCCGAGGTGGAGGTGCTTTTCGGAACGGCGGCGGCGGTGGCCCTGGCGATAGCCGCGGGCGCCTCAATTGTGCGAGTCCACGATCCGCAGCCGATGAGGGCGGTGGCACGGATGGTGTCCGCTTTGTCGCGGTCGGCGGATTAGTCACGCAGCAGCTCGGACGTAGGGGAATTGCGCATCGCCGCAAGCCGTGTGGTTCGATCCGAGCGACTTTCGCCCGAGTATCGGGAACGACGTGAGCGAGGATTGCGGCCACTTTATGCGCGTGACCGAGCGCGCATCCAGGTAAGAATGTAAGCAGATGCATCCGTACTTTGGCACGATACCGCGCCTGCGATGGCAGGATGTGCTGGACATCCTGATCGTCGCCTTCGTCATCTATCGGATCGGGCTGCTGATTCGCGGCACGCGCGCGGTGCAGATGGTGGTGGGGCTGCTGATCCTCGGCGTAGTGTATATCACCTCCCAAATCCTTGGATTGTTCACGCTCAACTGGCTACTGAACAGTTTTCTCGGCTCGTTGATTCTGATCCTGGTGGTGATCTTCCAGACCGACATTCGCCGTGCGCTAATCCGGGTCGGCTCGGGCCAGTTTTTTCAATTCTTCGGCCTCAGGACCAGCGGCGAAGCGATAGCGGAGCAACTCACCCAGGCCGCGACCTGGCTCTCGGCGCATCGTATCGGCGGTCTTATCGCACTCGAGCAGGAAGTCGGCCTGAACGAATATATCGAGGCGGGGCGCAGGATCGACGGCCAAGTTTCAGCCGAGTTGCTCGAGACTATTTTCATGCCCGGCTCCCCGCTGCACGACGGCGCGGTTATCGTGAAAGGTCCCCAGGTCCTGGCCGCTGCCTGTCTGCTCCCGCTGTCGGCGAGCCCCAATGTGAGCCGCGCGCTCGGCACGCGCCATCGCGCGGCGATCGGCCTTACGGAAGAAAGCGACGCCGTCGTGATTGTGGTCTCGGAGCAGGACGGCACGATATCCTTGGCTCAGGGTGGAAGTCTCAGCCGCGGCTTGGAGCCGTCCGCATTGCGCGCAACGCTGCAGAAGTTGCACGCAGCATAGCGATAGCATGTGGACCCCTGGCGCTGAAGTCAGCATATGCAGTGGGTGAAGTTCAGGCAGACGCTGAGGCGAAACCTTGGGCTCCGCATCGTGGCCCTGATGCTCGCGATCGGCCTGTGGATGTTCGTCAACGTCGGCCAGCGTGACGACGAAGTCTCGCTGCGCATCCCGGTTGTTTACCGTCATCTGCCATCGGGCCTGATGGTAGTGAACACGCGCCCCGATTTTGTCGATCTCACGATTTCGGGGCCTGCAACGTTGTTATCTTTGCTTGATCCCGATCGCCTGACCTTGCGGCTCGACCTGGCTGGAGTTTCTCCCGGGGAGGCGGATTTCAATATCGGCCCCGACCGTTTTGACCTTCCCCATCAAACGCGCATCTTGCGTATCTCACCGGCGCAGATCAGGTTGGACGTCGATCAACTCGCCAGTCGGGAGCTGCCGGTGCATCTCAATACCTCGGGTACTGTCGCCAAGGGCTACACGGTTGCCGGTTTGGAGGTTAACCCGCCGATGATTAAAATCACCGGCCCGCTGCGGGATATCAGACAGATGGAAGAGGTGGGAACCGCGCCGCTGGACATCGCGGGTGCGTCGGCTGATGTGGCGCGTACGGTTAATCTGATAACGCCGGGATGGTTGCGAGTGTCGGCGGAGCAGGTGAGCGCGACGGTAAGAATCAAGGAAGTGATCGAAGATCGGCGCTTTCGCGCGGTTCAGATCCAGGTTCGCGACACCGACTATAAATCCAGCGTCGATCCGCGCCAGGCCGACGTGATCGTGCGCGGCCCGGCGCTGAAGCTTTCCGCGTTAAACCTCAGTAAGTCGGTCTACGTCGATGCGCGCGGTACCGAACCGGGCTTGCATGAAGTGCCGGTGCAGGTCGATCTGTCGCAAGGGATTGAATTGGTGCACCAAACTCCGCTTAAAGCTAAACTGCTTTTATTAAAGAAGAGACAATCGGGTTGATAACGCTCGCATGACAGACGATAAGCGCAAGCTGTTTGGGACCGACGGAGTTCGCGGAATTGCCAATGTTGACCCTATCACCTCGGAGATCGCGCTGAAGCTCGGCCGTGCCCTGGCTTACGTCTTCAAGAACGCTCCCGGCCGCCACCATCGCATTCTGATCGGCAAGGACACACGGCTCTCAGGCTACATGCTGGAGACCGCGATGGCGTCGGGAATCTGCTCGATGGGCGCCGACGTGCTGCTGGTGGGCCCCTTGCCGACCCCGGCGATCGCTTTCCTCACGCGCAGCATGCGCGCCGACGCCGGCGTGGTTATCTCCGCCTCGCACAATCCCTTCCAGGACAACGGTATCAAGTTTTTCTCGCGCGAAGGATTCAAGCTCGACGATCCGATCGAACGCCAGATCGAAGATCTGGTTTTCGACGCCGGCGCGATCGGCCATCTGCGCCCAACCGCCGAGGAAATTGGCAAGGCGGCGCGAATCGACGATGCGATCGGCCGTTATCTGATCTTCCTCAAGGCCTGTTTGCCGCGGCACCTCGTGCTCGACGGACTGAAAGTAGTGATCGACTGCGCCAACGGGGCGGCATACAAGGTTGGACCGGAGGTGCTCGAAGAGCTCGGCGCCGATGTTATCGCGTTGAGCGTCGATCCCGACGGCAAGAATATCAATCTGGATTGCGGCGCCCTCCACACCGACCGATTATGCCAGGTCGTGAAGCGCGAGCGGGCCGACGTCGGTATCGCGCTTGACGGCGACGCCGATCGCGCAATCCTGTGCGACGCTAGCGGAAACATTTACGACGGCGACGACGTGATGGCGATGATGGGGCGCAAGATGGCACGTGAGGGCAAGCTCGCTGCCAATACCGTCGTCGCAACCGTGATGAGCAACTTCGGTCTCCAGCGTTCGCTGGCGCGGGCCGGCGTGCGCCTGGTGCGCACCGAGGTTGGCGATCCTGCGGTGGCTCGCGAGATGCGCACGCATTCCTACAATCTCGGCGGCGAGCAATCCGGCCACGTGATTTTCATGGACCATTCGACCACCGGCGACGGCCTGATAACCAGCCTGCTGATGCTCGGCCATATGGTTGAAAGCGGGAAGAGTCTCGCGGACCTGCGCGTGATGGAACGGATGCCGCAAGTGCTCGAGAACGTTCGCGTCAGCGAGCGCATCCCGTTTAATCAGATGCCCGAGGTGATGAGCCTTATCCAGTCAGTGGAAGCACGACTGGGCGACGCTGGACGATTGCTGGTGCGCTACTCCGGTACTGAGATGCTGGCGCGCGTGATGATCGAAGGAGAAGACGTATCTGAGATCAACGCGCTCGCCCATGACGTTTGCGCTGCGATCTCGAAGCGCGTCGGAGCTCAGCCGTAGTTCGATGCTGCGGCTGGGAGTGAACGTCGATCATGTGGCCACGCTGCGCCAGGCGCGCCACGTCGGCTATCCCGATCCGTTGGAAGCGGCGCTGGCCGCGGCCAAAGCCGGCGCCGACGCTATCACTCTCCATGTGCGTGAAGATCGCCGCCACGTTCAAGACGCGGACCTGATTCGTATCCGCGAAGCAATCAAGATTCATCTGAATCAGGAGCTCGCGCCGACCGACGCGATGCTCGAGCTTGCGCTCAGGATCAAGCCGAACGAAGTCTGTATTGTGCCTGAGCGCCGCCAGGAACTGACCACTGAGGGCGGCCTCGACGCTGCGGGTCTCAGCGATCGGCTGCGGCCGATGATCACGCGGCTTCGCGCAGCGCGGATCGCTGTCAGCTTGTTTATCGAGCCGGATCCCATTCAGATACGCGCGGCATCGGAGCTCGGCGCGGCCTACGTTGAACTTCATACCGGAACCTACGCCGACCTATGCGAGCAACAGAGGCCCGGTCGCACGAGCCTGGTAACAGAGCAGCATCTCGATCCGTCGGCGAAGATGGAGCTCGAGCGAATCCGCGACGCGGTGACAATGGCGCGCGCGCTCAAGCTCAAAGCCAATGCCGGTCATGGGCTCAATTACCGCAACGTCGGTCCGATCGTGTCGATTCCCGGGCTTCAGTGGCTGCATATCGGTCACGCGATCATCGCGCGTGCGGTGATGGTGGGGATGGAGCGGGCGGTGCGCGAGATGCGTGTGCTATTAGCGAGCGGGATAGCGCCACACACGAAGCGCGTGGCGCTATCCCGCCGCTGAAGCAGCCGGTGCCCATCTGCTTCCATGCCGCGCGGGCGCGTTACCTTTGATAAGATATTTCCGTGAAACTGCTCAGCGCCGATGAAAGCCGCCGCCTCGATCGACTGACGCAAGACAACTTCGGCGTCCCGTCGTATACGCTGATGAGCCGCGCGGGCAAGGCGGTCGCGCGCGCGGTCTCGAATCGCTGGCCAAAGGCGCGCGTGCTGGTGATCGCCGGCAAAGGCAATAACGGCGGCGACGGGATGGTCGCGGCGCGGGCGCTTCGCGATAGCGGAGCGCAAGTCCGCGCCGTTCTGCTCGCTCGTATCGCGGATCTCAAGGGCGACGCCTCTCGCGCGTGTCGCGAGTTTGTCGACGCCGGCGGCGAGGTGATTGAGGTTGCCGACGAGCAAGCGCTCGCCGCGATCTTCGCCGAATCGGTGGGCGTTATCGTGGATGCGATTTTCGGCACCGGCCTGAATGCCGCGGTCGCGGGTCTGCCGCGTCGCGCAATCGAATTGATCAACGCGTCCAACACGCCGGTTGCAGCCGTCGATATCGCGTCCGGCGTGAACTCCGACAGCGGCGCTATCATGGGCGATGCGGTCAAGGCGGCGCTCACCGTGACCTTCGGCCTGGCCAAGTTCGGGCACATGAGCTATCCGGGAGCGGGGGTGCGCGGCGATTTGGAAATCGCGGACATCGGCTTTGCTCCCGCGGCGGTCGACGAGATCGCGCCGCGCGGCCGATGGCTGGAACCTTCGGATGTGCGGCCGCTCGTCCGCCGGCGCGGTGCCAATTCGCATAAGGGCATGTTCGGCCATACGATGGTGATCGCGGGCTCGCGGGGAAAAGGCGGGGCGCCGCTGCTCTCCGCGCGCGGAGCGTTGCGGATGGGTGCCGGTCTGGTCACCGTCGCGATTCCTGAATCGGTGGCCACGATCGTCGCTGGCGGCCAGGCTGAAATCATGACCGAACCGATGCCCGATAGCGACGGCCACTTCGACGCTGTGCGAACTATCGCGCAGTTAAACGAGCTAATCGAGGGAAAGGACGCGATCGCGGTCGGGCCGGGTATCGGCCTCAGCGACGATACCAAACAGCTGATTGCTTTCCTGATTGAAAGGGCAGCGAGTCCCGAGCGGCCGCTGCTGATCGACGCCGACGGTCTCAACGCGCTAGCCGAACTCGATTGTCAGATCGCCAGTCGCGCGCAGGGCCCGGTGGTTATGACGCCCCATCCTGGCGAGATGGCGCGGCTGCTGAAATCTTCCACCGCCGAAGTCAACGCCGATCGCATCACCGCCGCGCGTACCTTGAGCGAGCGCACCCACGGATTCGTTTTGCTCAAAGGCGCGAACTCGGTGATTACCGGGCCTGGCGGTGAGATCTATATTAATTCGACCGGTAATCCCGGGATGGGCACGCCGGGTATGGGCGATGCGTTGTCGGGGATGGTCGCGGCGTTGCTTGGCCAGCGGATGAAGCCGCTCGACGCGCTCGCGCTGGGGGTTTTTATCCACGGGGACGCCGCGGACAGGGTGGCGCGCAGACGGGGTGAAATCGGCTATATTACTGGTGACCTGATTGAAGAATTGCCGGCTGCTCTGGCAGCCCTGATTGCGTGAAATAGCACCGTGATGACGCTCATTTTACATAGTTCGTCGAGCCGCGAGACCAAGGCCTGGGGACGGCGGCTTGCCTCGATGCTTCAAGGCGGCGAGTTGCTCGGCTTCACCGGCGACTTGGGTGTGGGCAAGACCTGCTTCATCAAGGGGTTGGCGCGCGGCCTCAACCTTCGCGAAGAAGATATCCTGAGCCCGACCTTCACCATGATCCAGGAGCATCGCGGCCGCATGCAGCTCTACCATATCGATTTGTATCGACTGGAGGAGGCGGGTCTCGACGATCTTGGCTTGCGCGAATACCTGTTCTCGTCGGGTGTTGCGGCGGTCGAATGGTTCGATCGTCTGCGCGAAGTTGACGAACTCAGTTGCTTGTCGATCCGAATTAGCTACGCTGGCGCCAATCTGCGAACGATCGAGGTCACCGCGCGCGATGACCGCTATATCGCAATAATCGAGCAACTTAAGCGACGGCTGGAATCTGTAGCGCTTGATTCATAATGTGCATCACAGCATCATTTAGATGCTATTGACCTGATTGCACATCTCTTCCTGGTCGCCTGGACGGCGTGGCTTTACAAGAAAGCCACCACAGAAGCGACGCGTACTATATTCCGGACGGCACTTATCCTCGCCTCGTTGATATTTGCGGCGCGCGCACTAGCCGCGATTAACCCCGCATACGCTCATCTGCCGGGTATCACGGCCGTCGGTGTGCTCGGCTGGCCGCTGCTGATTCTTCTGGCGGTAGGTGTCGTGAAGGCCACGCGCGAGAGCGGTCGAAGCACTGTTTAGTTTGCGGGAACGCTTTGCCTTCGTAATCTGATTCGGATAATCAGTTTTATGTCTGCGTCTCGCTCTAAAATCTCTGCCACCGAAGCCGCTCGCAACTTTTCCGACTTGATCAATCGCGTCTATTACAAGGGCGAAACGTTTGTAGTCGAGCGAGGAGGCGAGCCCATATGCATGATATCTCCCGTCGCTCCCGTACGATTCACGGCGAGCTGGATTCTATGATCAGCGCGACCGCATTAGCGTGGGACTTGATGGTGATCACCTGCGACGAACGGAGTTTTCCGCGGGTTCCCGGGCTGCGCGTCACGTTATTGAAGAGTTAAGACACGCTTATCGATCCGCGCCTCACTTCTTAAAAATCAAGGCGTAAACCGTATTTCCCGGCATCTGGATTGGCGCGCGATTTCAATTAATACTTAAGGTTTTAAGATTTACTCCGGCTAGGGGAGTTTGACGGTGTCCTTGATTGTTCAGAAATACGGCGGTACTTCGGTCGGCTCGATCGAACGTATCCGCCTGGTCGCGCAACGCGCGCTCGCGTCGCGCGCCAAGGGCGACCAGGTAGTGGTGGTCGTGTCCGCGATGGCGGGTGAGACCAATCGCCTGTTCAAGCTCGCTTCCGAGCTCAGCTCGACGCCGGATCCGCGCGAGACTGACGTTTTGGTCGCGACCGGCGAGCAGGTCTCGTGTGCGCTGCTGGCGATCTGCCTGCAGGGGCTGGGCCATCCCGCTGTATCTTTTTTGGCTCATCAGCTGCGCATCGAAACCGACTCCAACCACGGCCGCGCACGCATCAAATCGATTGACGGCGCGCGCGTGTTGCAGGCTTTGGAAGACGGTAATATCGTGGTCGTGGCCGGCTATCAGGGCGTTGATGCCAGCGGCGATGTGACCACACTCGGGCGCGGCGCTTCCGACTTGACCGCAGTTGCGCTGGCGGCGGCACTCAGAGCGGACCTTTGCGAAATTAATACCGACGTCGAGGGGGTCTATACCGCCGATCCCAACCTGTGTCCGCGCGCACGCAAGCTCGAACGTATTTCGTATGACGAAATGTCCGAGCTGGCGGGCTTGGGCGCCAAGGTGCTGCAGTTGCGCTCGGTCGAATTGGCCAAGCGCTACAACGTGCCGCTGGTGGTGAGATCGAGTTTCGGCGTCGCTGGGGGAACCTGGGTGGTACAAGAAGATCAATCGATGGAAGCAGTGCTGGTCTCGGGCGTGACGCTCGACCAGAACGAAAGCAAGATTACGCTCACGGGCGTCGAAGATCGTCCGGGATTGGCGGCCAAGATTTTCGTTCCGATCGCACGCGCCGGAATTGTGGTCGACATGATTATCCAGAACGCCAGCGCTGACGGCCGCACCGACATGACCTTCACCGTGCCCTATGCCGATCTCGCGCGCGCGCTGCAGATGGTCACCGAGATCGCCAATCAGATTGGTGCGCGCGGCGTTCGCCATGAGGATCAGGTGGCCAAGGTTTCAGTGGTGGGTTGCGGGATGCGGAGCCACGCGGGCGTAGCGGCGCGGATGTTCGAAGTGCTGGCGGCGGAACGGATCAATATCGAGATGATTGCTACCTCCGAGATCAAAGTGTCGGTGGTGGTGAACAGCAAGTATGGTGAGCTCGCGATGCGGGCGTTGCACGACGCGTTCTTCCCCGAAGACACTGCTCCGGGGGCGGCCAAAGGTTTGTAGCGATGGCGGTCTCAAAAAAAATTCACATCTACGACACCACTCTGCGCGACGGATGCCAATCCGAGGACGTTTCGCTTGGGCTAACCGATAAGCTCAAGATTGCCGAGCGGCTCGACGACATGGGGTTCGACTATATCGAGGGCGGATGGCCAGGTTCGAACGAGCGCGACGCAGCCTTCTTCATCGCGGTCAAGAAGCTCAAGCTGCGGCACGCTAAGATAGCGGCTTTCGGCTCGACTCGGCGCGCCAACGTGCGTCCCGCCGACGATCGCAACCTCGAGCTGATGCTGCGCGCCGATACTCCGGTCGCGACGGTGGTCGGCAAGACCTGGGATCTCCACGTCAGGGAGGCGCTTCGGATTTCCAACCAGGCCAACCTGGAAATTCTCAACGACACGATTGCTTTCCTCAAGAAACGGGTCGACGAGGTGATCTTCGACGCCGAGCATTTCTTCGACGGCTTTTCTTTTAATCGCGATTACGCGCTGGCATGCCTCAAGGCTGCGGACGACGCCGGTGTTGATTCCATTTCACTGTGCGACACCAACGGCGGCAGGCTGCCTCACGAGATCGAGGCCGGCGTGCGGGCAGCGTGCGAGACCGTCAAATGCGCGATCGGGATCCACTGCCATAACGATACTGAATCCGCCGTGGCGAATTCGCTTTCCGCGGTGCGCAGCGGCGCGTCGATGGTGCAGGGTACGATCAATGGCCTTGGCGAGCGATGCGGCAACGCGAATCT
>Ga0335073_10014499_pt1 | contig 11043 bp, 8 predicted proteins | sample Lox_Sample_22_FD_207093 | JGI IMG/M metagenome (GOLD analysis project Ga0335073, IMG submission 207093) | Soil microbial communities from Loxahatchee National Wildlife Refuge, Florida, United States - Lox_Sample_2.2 | ecosystem: Environmental > Terrestrial > Soil > Wetlands | place: USA: Florida... | reverse complement strand
TCGTTCAACGGCCAAAAGCCGGCAGGATTCAGCGCCAAGGCCGCGTGCGGATAGGACATGACCGGAGCCGGCACAACCGTCACCAGCCATGTATTCGTCGCCAGACCGGCGACGTTGCTCACGACGCATTCAAAGGAAGTCGAGCCGCCAGAGGCAATGCCCGGCGGCGTGTAAGCAGCACTCGTGGCGCCGGCAATAGCCGCCCCATCGCTCAACCATCGATAATAAAGTGGAACGGTGCCCGAAACTGAAACCGAGAAGGTCGGAGTTTCTCCCGCATACAGGGTGAGGTTCGTAAAACTCGAAGGCGACTGGCTTGTGAATTGCGGCGGATAAATATTCGTGGTCACGACAAATGTCGTGACCGAACTGGCCGGAATGGACTCGGTGAATTGTCCGTTCACCACCAACGGCGCGGGCAGCGCAGTCATATTTTCACCCGACGCCGTTTGTGTGACGGAAACCTGCCACGGTTCGGATGGAAAATCATTTAAATTGTAAGTGACATTGAAGCCACTCGTGTTGTTGTTGGCCAACACCAATACAAGCGTCGAATTGGTTGGGTTCCATGCAGCCAGCGTATTGGTGTCGTTTACCGAGACAATGTTGCAGCCAGGCCGGACGTACTCGCTGAACTGGCCCATCACATAAAATTTCCCGTTGACGGTGTAATTAGGCGTGTAGCTGGAATTGGTCGTAGCCAGGAGTGAATTGAGAAGAAAGCCCCAACCACTGGCGCTGTCCACGACCTGCCAGTAACACCATGCCCGCGCCCTCATGCTATCGATGTCATTGTAAATGTAGCGTGCCATGGTCAGTCCCGAGCCGTCAGAATCGCCATACTCGGTGACCCAAAGCGGTTTATTTTGTGAACTGGCTTCACTGGTCATATCAGACGCGCCGGTGAACGAATAGGTATGCGTTGAAAGCAAAGAGACATCGCTCAGAGAGGCTGAGGAGTAGTTATCAAGATCGTTCCAGGTTTGATATGGATCAACGTCCTCGGCAGCGTCAATTTTCACCGAGGGTGCGATCGTTTGGAGTTGGGAGTATAAATCACCGACAACAACCGATTGCACGGCAGGACTCAAGTTGCAGCCTTCCTGGGACGGACTGCCGTTATACCACTCGGAGCCATTCGGCTCGTTCATGGGCGTCACATAATTGAAATGGTCGCCATCGAGCACGGTGAGGTTGCTCATCACAGTGGCCAGATAGATGGCGAAAGGCACTTCACAGTCCACCTGAAGATTGTTGGTGTGGCTGGCATTGCCAACCACATTGCTATTGACGCACATCCACCACGGCGGCGAATTGGCAAAGGCGTCCACCAGATTGGCCCCGCGTGCCCCCGCCTGCTGCAAAACCCAGCGCTGATTGGCGTCTGCATTCCAGTTCCAAATCCCATTGGTTGGCTCGAATCCCTGCATGATGGTACGATAACCCTGGTTCGGTACCGGACTGGCAGGATTCTCGCCACCGCCAATGTTGTAGCGCACGATGTTCAATTTGAGCGTGTTGAAAGCCAAATCCACGTAGTCGGTCCGGTTTGGGTAACTGCCGATCACATTGGCCCACCAACACAGGGACGTGCCCCATCCTTGAAAATTTGTCACCAGATCGCTGTTGGGATTGATTGTCGCGGTATAATCCGCCCGGACCAGGGCAGGAACCGCAGCAAGAAGGAGAGAAAAAACCAATATCAATTTAGAAGGGCGCATGATTTTCTCGCGGACGCGCACACCAATTCCAATTCCGTTCTTGGAACCGGGAAAATACCCCTGCCGTAGTGATGGTTATTATGGGAAACCTTCCGGCACTGTTCAACCAGGATGATTGCGAACGCCGCTTAGAGTACTACACTATCGTCCGGCCATTGTCAACCTCAAACCGGATGAATGCCATCTTTATTTTCCTATTTTCTGACCAGCCACATAATCAGGGTCAGGAGAACACTTAGTATCAGGCAGGTGACGACCGGGAAATAAAAATGGACATTGCCTTTGGAAAAATGAATATCCCCGGGCAAACGGCCAAGCCAGGCTCGGCCAAAACCCAGCCACAGGATTGCGCCGGCCGCGGCAATCAGCAGGCCAACGATCACCAGGAATTTTCCGAGCTCGTTCATCTTTCTGAATTAAACATGCAACGGTTGCCAATGAAAATCGAAAATTCACCAAACCTCGCTTGTTCGGAGAATGAATCGTCGTATATTAAGCGGGTGGATCAGACTTTATTGACTCACGACCCGTTGGCTGTGGCCAGTGAAGTTCAGAACCTTTACCAGAGCATCTTCCCGGGAGCCGGCCATTTTTTCGTTCCGCAGACCTTCGGCTGGGCGATTGACTGTTTCACGGGTTATTTTGAAGACTACCAGCCGGTGGACACGCGCTACCACGATTTCGAACACACTCTTCAAGGCACACTCTGCATGGCGCGAATATTGGACGGACGCCATCGTGCCGGGGCGAAACCGGCGCTGACGCAAAAGTATTTCGAGCTCGGCCTCCTGGCCATCCTGTTGCACGACACCGGCTACCTCAAAAAACAGGACGACACTCAGGGAACCGGCGCAAAATACACGGCCACACACGTCAACCGAAGCATGGAATTTGCCGCGCGGCTGCTCACGAAAAAGAAATTCACCGGCGAAGACATCTGGGCGGTCCAAAACATGATCCGCTGCACCGGCGTGGATGCGGTCCTGACCGCCATACCCTTCCAAAGCGAGCTCGAAGAAGTCACCGGACTGGCATTGGGCGCCGCGGATTTGGTCGGTCAAATGGCCGCCGAAGATTACATCGAAAAACTTCCGGCACTGTACGCTGAATTTGCCGAGGCGGCGGCCTCGGGCAAGAGCCAGGCGCGATATTTTGGCGGGTTTTCGAGCGCGGAAGATTTAATCAGCAAGACGCCGCTCTTTTGGAAGAAACACGTGCGCGAAAAATTGGACCGCGAATTCGCAGGGATGCACCTTTTTCTGAACAACCCTTACCCCGACGGCCCGAACTTTTATCTGAACCGAATCGAAGCCAATATACAGAAACTCGGCGGACGCTTGGATTAATGGATTGTTGGGGCGTCGCGCGAAGGGTTTTTCAAAACGATTACCAGCGGACATTGCCCAATTGGCCTACAAGGTCCTCCACGACCCATACCTTGTCCTTCTCCTGCAATTCATCAGCCGCCGCTCCGTGTTGCCAGACGGCAAAACGAAGCGTTTTGGAAATGTCTCCCTGCAAAGCCGGCTGGGCCAGCAGGCCGGCTACGTAGCCGCTTAAAACGTCGCCGCTGCCCCCCTGCCCCATGAATGGATTGCCCGAGGAATTAACGAATATTTCTCCCTCTTTGCTTCCAATAAGCGTTTCATTGCCTTTCAAGACCACCCAACAATTTCCAAACCGCCTGGACAGCTCGCGCAATGCGCGCGGACGGTCGGCCTGAACCTGTTTGGACGTTGAATTGAGCATTCGCGCCGCTTCTCCCGGATGCGGCGTTATCACACGTGCTGCCTTGGATAAGACATGGGGCGCCACCAAATCCAGCGCGCTCGCGTCCACGACCACCGGCCAGGGCGAATCACGCCAAATTCGTTGCACGGTCCTTCTCATGACGTCAGCCACTCCGGGCGCGTGCAAACCAGGTCCCACCAATGCCGCGCTCGTCGTTTCAGGAAATTTAATTTCTGGCTGAAAGATGCCAACCATGACAGCTTGCATCTGCGATGCCACCACATGATAAACAGGTTCGTCGGTGTACAACGTGACCAGTCCCGGCTGGGCGCGTTGCGCTGCGCGGGAAGCCAGCACAGACGCGCCATGAAACCCCATGCTTCCGGCCACGATCACCACATGCCCGTTCAGGCCTTTATGTCCAGCCTCGGGCCGGCGCGGCGGAAAATTCTCAAAATCGTCCCGAAGTATCCAATTCCGTTCCGCGGTGAGAGGACACGGGACAAGCCCAACATCTTCCATGACCTCGAGGCGACCCACAAACGGCCATGCCGATTGCGCGAGCATTCCCACTTTCGGCGCGCCGACCGTGAGAGTCAGCGCAGCTTCAATCGCCGCGCAACCCTCGGGCACGCCGGTATCGCAATTGAGTCCCGATGGCGCGTCAACGGCCAGGATAGGAATGCGTGACCCATTAATAATTAAAATCAATTTCTGCCAGTGCTCATCCAGCGGCCGATTCAGACCAATGCCAAAAAGACCGTCAATGATGAGGGCAAACTTACGGCGCACCATGTCCTGAACCTTCGGCGCGTCGTTTTCCGGCGATGTAATATTGAGAATCTCAAATTGCCGGTCATCGATGAATTCGCCGGCGGCGCGAGCATCACCACCGTTATTTCCCTTGCCGGCCAGAATCAGGATGGCGTCGCCCGAGCGCGTCAGCTTGCGGGCGCGTTTGGCGATGCGTTTACCCACGCGTCGAATCACCTCAGCTTCCGTTTGGCCTGAGGCCCACGTCGCCTTCTCCCATTCGCGCATTTGCGCCACCGTGATGACCGGAATCGACATCCGGCAAGTTTCCTCAAAAACCTGGAAATTAAAAATGAAAAATGCCGCCTTTCCCCTCCTCCGATAATCCAAAATCCGATCATCCGCCCAAAATTGTCATACCGGTGCTCCACCATCTGCCCAATGAAATCAAACTGTTTCCAGAGCAGTCCATTCGTATAAACCGCCCATCCATTCGTCGGTTCGATTCCGACCTCCGCCTCCAGCCCTTTTGTTGAGAAATTGGAGGAAAAAGCGGGGAGTTTCAGTGAAAGTTTCAGTAGCGAGATTAAGCTCGTAAAAGACTTTCACAATCCGGGACGAACCCCGGCACTCCTCGCTAACGGAAACGGTTCGAGTTGGTTCATGTTCATAACATGAAAAATGACATGAAACAACGTTACCGAGTATTCCTCCGACCGTGGGGAGTTTACTACTACCAAGACCTCACCACTGGCAAACAAGAAACCCTCAAGACCCGCGACAAGGCCGAAGCTTACCGCCTTGTGGCCGCCAAAAACGAAAACGAAGGCGCACCCGCGTTCAGCCTGCATCTGGCGCGAGTGTATTGGAAGGCGGGCGACCCGGCCGCCGCTCGCCGGACATGGCAGAACGTCATGAACGAAATTCCCAAACTCAAAACCGGCCACACCCGCCACCGTTGGGAAACCGCCATCAAGGACGAGGCGCTGGACTCCGTTCGCAATATGGTGGTATTGGAAACGCAGGCCGACCATTTCTTGAAAGTTTTGGAACGCGGCACGGTGTCCACCAACATTTACCTGCGGCGCATCCACAACTTCGCCCTGGACATGAACTGGCTTCCATGGCCGGTTCTGCCCAAGAAACGCTGGCCGGAAATCCGGTTCAAGGAAAAACGCGGCATTACCCTGGCTGAACACCAAACCATCATTGCCCGCGAGAAAAATCCTGAACGCAAGTCGTTCTACCAACTGGCCTGGCATTTGGGCGCATCGCAATCGGACTTGGCCTTCCTTGAAGCCGAGAACATTGATTGGGAAAACAAAGTCATCAGCTATCAGCGCCAAAAGACCGGCACCACGGCCATTCTGCGGTTTGATGATGAAGTCGCCCAAATCCTGCAAGACCTGCCGAGCGAAGGCCCCTTGTTTCCCTATCTGCGAAGTGTCCGGGCGGGTGACCGCTCGACCGAGTTTCACCAACGTTGCGTTGGACTGGGCATCAAAGGCGTATCGCTGCACAGCTATCGCTATGCTTGGGCGGAACGTGCCAAAGCCGCCGGTTATCCCGAACGGTTCGCGATGGAGAACCTCGGACACAACAGCAAAGCCATTCACCGGGCCTATTCGCGCAAAGCCAAAGTCGAATTGCCCTCGTTGGGTGAATACGAACGGCAACGGGCAGCCAAAACCGCAAAGGCCGAACCGATGGCGCAAGCCGTCATCGCATAAGGAGGCGCTATGAATCCGATATTTCAATTTTTGGATTGGCTGATTCGGGCGCATGGCGTGGCTCTCTCGAATCTATTCGTCTATATCGGCATCCCTTATACCGCATGGCTTTTGGGGCGACGGGCAGGCCGAAAGAAAACCAAACACGGCAACACGTTCATTTTGATCGTGCGTCCGCCCGGTAAAACTCTTTCACCGGTGAGCCGGTGGACATTTGAATCAGACGACGACAGCGGCCCGTTTGGCGGATGAAGGAACGAAGGGCGAGCGGGGCAACCCGCTCGCCTTTTCTCATTCCGCATTTGCTACTTCTTCCGGTTTTTCGTTCGCTAATGTCCCCTTTCCCTTTCGGGTGTTTTTGTAATGCCAGTGCTCTGAAATGGCATCTCGCGCCTTGCCAAACCATTTTTCATCGCGGGCCAATTCTTCCAGTTTGGCCGTCATAAAAAACTTCGGTGCATTCGGCGCGGGATGACCAATCGGCTTGAGGAATCCTTTAGCCAGCAGAATCGGAACTTCATGCGGGGAAATCCCAAGAAAACCGGCGGCCTGGGCAGCCGAGCAGGACGCCGGCAGATGTCGCAAATTCAAAAATCGTTCAATGTCTTGCTGCATAACCCCTCCCGTTACATGCTCATTCCGTGACCGTGTGAATTTGAATGCGAATGCCTTATTTCCTCTGTTTGCGAAACGGCTTCCTCTGGCGCGACCACCAGCCGACACCGCGCCGAAATCGCTTCAACGATCCGTGCGCTACGCTCGCCGGCATATTGTTGCCAAATGATCTTCTGCGCTTTGGCGACCATGTTGCTGGCCATAAACTCCAGCGTGAGTTGTGAGTTTTCCTTGAACTGGTTTGACAATCGTATGGGGTCGTTCCCATCCAGCAAAATTTGGGCGTTGCCATTGGCTTTGGCGAATAGCGGTTCATCGCGGAATCGTTCAATCACAGCAAATTCGTTTTTCCGCTGGCAAAGCAGGATGTCGCTTTGGCCGAGGTTGAGTAGCGTTGAGCGCACCTGCCAGACGCCTATTTCTGATGTGCAAACTTCTTTTTCCGATGAGGCATGAACCTGGTTCGGTTTGTCCAATTGGTCTTTTAAGCCGGTGAGCGAGACATATTCATTGGCGATTGCGCCAAAGGCGGCGCGGTAGCCGTTGATTTCGCTCTCGCTAAATCGCAACTCATAGCCAGGCACGGAAAGGTTTACATATTCGCCTTGTCGTTTCAGTCCGCCGTATGACTTTTTGATACCCAAAACCTTTTCACTCGGTTGCGAGCTTTCAGTTTCAACTGACAGAGAATTTATGGATAAATGCGAAAGCCGTTCCAGTTCATTTACCGGAATGGCCATTTCGCCCGAACGCAGCCTTGTGGCTGTAATCTCGCCTGCTTGAATCCGCGAAAGCAGGCTAAACTCATGGACGCCCAAGGCGGACGCGGATTTGTCAATCGTCAGAGCCTCCGTTTCTGACGCTGGTTCATTAATCACGGTCATGTTCTTTCCTTTCGTTTTTGGCCCATCCTAACAGGAAATCCAAAACAGGTTGTCACGAAATCATGACAACTTTCCCCTCTTTCCCAGCAACTAAAACGGTTGCCGAAACAATCATCTGCATAATTTAGCACACTTTTTGAGAGATTTGTGCCTCAGGACGCACAAACAGACCGTTTTGGGCGTTCCAAGAAACAAAGCTACGAAATTCGAGAGGGAAGGTTGCTAGTCGGTTGGCAATCGGTTGCCAGCATAAAAAGCCGCGAAAAACCCAATAATTTGGCCGCAACCTATTGCGTCTATGGGTATATGATTGAAAATTTCAATTTGATTGCTGGAACGAAGGTTGTCTGCATGAACGGAAGATTCAACCGAGGTATATGGGATTGGGGCGATCAATTGCCCAAAGAAGGGGGAATTTACACTATTTGCAAGGCTCTCTCATGCCGGGACATATATACGGGCAAAGGTGACATCGGCCTTCAATTTGAAGAATTACAAAACCACGGCGACCGGCTCGCATTTTCCGCTTGGCGGTTCAAGCCATTGGACACTGAAGGAGGAGCGGTCATTGTAACAGACGCCCAGGGCACCGAGGACACGCAAAGCCGACGAATCAGAGAATTGGAAGAACAAAACCAAGCTCGGTGCTTAGAAATTGAGCGCCTCCAAGAGGAAAAGAGAAAACTAGCGTATAGCTTGGAGTGGCTGGAAGAAAATTGCCAGGATTTCCAAACCAGTGAGCAGGCAGTGTCTGACGCGGCTGACGAGGTGGAAGCGAGATGCGCCCGCAAGCTGTATCTGCTGGAAAAGGTCAACCGTGAGCTGGATGCCGAAAATGAATTGATTGCCAGGGAGCGCGATGCGCTTCAAATCAAGATTGTAGAACTGGAAAGCATTTGCGAACAACAGAAGGCCACAATTCAAGGATTTTCAGATAGAGTGAAGAACGGTGAAGACGGCGGATAATGGCCCGATTGATTTCTATTATTTTGACGCTTCTCAAGAATGGAATCTACGAAATAGCAATTTAGTTTTGCCAACATAGTTTCCTTTCATTGCCTGTTCCAACAAGACTGCGAGTTTTGTGTGACCTTTACGTCTTGAAATATCAAGGGCAGTCATGCCGTCTTTAAGCAAAAAAGGGTCTGCCCCTATCCGAAGACAAAACTCTACCAGGTCAAAATCGCCTTTTTCGGAAGCATAAATCAATGTTGGAATTTTTGAGATTCCACCAATCCCATCACGATTGACATCGAGCGTTTCCGTTTCATCGAAAACGAGCTTAACCATTTCAAGCGACGCAAAACGACAGGCATAATCAAAACATTGTTTTAACGTCGTTTCTTTTTTCCACCATAAATCGAAATCACTCCGATTGTTTTTTAATGGTTTCAAATGCTCGGCAGCCAACTTCCGGAAGCTTTCGGTATGGTTATCTACGGCACACCACAAAAGCATTTCAAAAAGAGCGAAAGAATACTGTTTCAGCATCGGAAATTTATCAGGAATGTATTTGACCAGTTCTTTCGCGGTTCGCGTATAGCCTCCCTTTAGCGCAAGTTCAAACGGTGATGAAACGCGCCAATCATTTGCATTCAGTTTTAAGAGGATTTTGACGGCTTGGAAACTTCCCGATTCAGCGGCGATTTCCAATGGGAGTGCGCTTTGATAAACATCTTCGCTATAATTGCTCAAATCGGGGCGAGCACCTAAAACGCTCATTTCAGGACGGGCTTCTAAAATAATTGAAATTGCGGCGGCGTTATCCACGCGCGCCGCCTCAAGAATCGAGGATCGTACAACTGAATCTTGTGTGGGCGCGGCCAAAGCCCCATTGTCAGCCAGCAAGCGCAGCATTGAATGATTATCCTCAGCCCGTCTCCAATAATCGTGCCGGCCTGCGTCGTAGCCATCACAAATTCCACCTACTTCACCTTGAGTGAATTGTTTAGATGCAGCAATCAGAAATGGGGTTCGGTCTCTTCGCTCATTTTTTGGTGGTGTTACACAGGCACCACCCGCGACTAGTACCCTAGCTCTCTCTATATTATTGCGCTCAATCGCGGCACAAAGATCATCCAGCCCGCCAAAAACCACTTGTTTTGCTGAATCATCAGCAACAGCCAAAAGCTTTTTCATTTCCTCGACAGCTATTCGTGCTTCTGGAATTTTAGGTTCGCCGTCAGCGGGATTTCGCGGCCAGTCGGCGAAATGTTTGTGATCCGCCGCTTTTTGGAACCATTTCAACGCCTCAAAATTATTTCGTGTAAAACCCTGGCCATGCCGATACATCAGGCCCACAATATATTGTGCTTTTGGATAGCCTTCATCGGCAGCCCGTAGAAACCAATTCACAGCTTCGGAATGGCTGGTTGCCGGCCACTTTCCCGCGAGGTAAATTTTTTCCAATGCTTCATTGGCAGTCGCGTAACAATCACTCATCTCGCCATTTTCGCGAAATGCACTTTTTTTATACCACTTGATAGCTGTCGGAATATCCTGTTGCACACCTTGTCCGAGTAAATAAAAATCCCCTAATTGCATTTGGGCTGTCCTTTCGCCAGTTTCAGCTTCTTTCTGTGCCCAATCAAAAACCTTACGATACCACTTATTCGCTTCGCCCCGGTCTTCAGGAACGCCTTTACCTTCAAAATAACGATCTGCCAACAAGCGTTGCGAGGAAATGCTGCCTCCATCCGCAGCTTTGCGTAACCATTTTACTGCCTCAAGCTCGTCCTTTTCCACACCCTCGCCATTTTCATACATTCCCGCCAGGCACGCTTGGGCTTCCGCTAATCCTTGTTCGGCGGCCTTTCGATACCACTCGACAGCTCTCACAGTATCTTTAGTCAGGCCATCGTGGCCGAAATGATACCTAACACCCAACTCTGCCTGAGCACCAGCATCGCCACTGCGTGCTGCGGCTTCCACTTTTTCGGTTCTTTCAAACCCCCATGGTTTTTGGTTCGTTGTCATGCCAATTCAATCTACGATTCCATAATGGACCCGTCCTCTTGGATGAAACACGCGTGTGTGACATAGATATCCCCGTCACTCATTTCATAACGTGCAGTCGCGGCATCGCCCAAGCCGCTCGAACTCAAAGCCGAAACCACCCCCGCAAGGGCAAGCTCGAAGTTCTGGCAGACCTTGAAAACAGGTGCTCCGCTCGCGCCACAAATTCGGAAGGCAGCACACGATTCACCCACTTGGTTTTCGTGATGAATTGTCCCCGGCGCTGAATGCAACATAAACCGGCTATGGCTTGCGTCGTGAATTACATCGGATGAAAAGCAATAGTTCAGATTTCTTTCACCAGCACCAGCCCGAACGGCCTCACCCGGAAATCCTAAGAAATGAACAATATCGCCCTTCTTGGCCTTTTCGCGTGAAGGAGATTGGTATTGGTGAAAGCGCCAAGGTTCAAGCGCAGTAATTTGGTCAAATGTAAATACCGCAAGGTCGAGGGATTTGTTGACCGCTATTGCCCTCGGATTGGAAAGCATCTGTGCATACGAAGGTGTAAAACATTGATCGTTTTTCACTAAGCTTATCCACAACCGTGATCCAGGATTAGCGCTTTTGAAAATCTCATATCCTTGCCAGACA
>Ga0335073_10014498_pt1 | contig 11043 bp, 10 predicted proteins | sample Lox_Sample_22_FD_207093 | JGI IMG/M metagenome (GOLD analysis project Ga0335073, IMG submission 207093) | Soil microbial communities from Loxahatchee National Wildlife Refuge, Florida, United States - Lox_Sample_2.2 | ecosystem: Environmental > Terrestrial > Soil > Wetlands | place: USA... | reverse complement strand
TGATCAGCCGGGAGATCACCGGGTCCGAAGCGACCGGCCCGGCCAGCTCCGGCTGGGCCCGCAGCACTGCAACATCGGCCAGGCAGTCCCCGCCCAGCGCGATCGCCATGGCCAGATCAGAAATGATCTTCCCCGGATCATGCACCGCCCGCGGCGCCCGCCACCGCGCCAGGGCGCCGGACAGGCCCCGGCCCAGGCCCGTCACCCGGGCGGCCTCGGCGAGCAGCAGCGTCCCGGCCTGCGACACCAGCCCCGATCCGTCAGCTGACACGGTGATCTTGGTGCGGCGCGCGGTATCGTGCACGAGATAAGTGCCTTCGGCTTGGTACGGACAGGATCCTAGACAAATCCCATTCTCCCAGGCCAAGGCACTTTTTCTATGGAAACGATCAAGGTCTGCCGGTCAAAGACGAAAGCCCGAGGCTAGCTGGCGGAGCTGCACGGCGTCGAGCTGCCCACAGGGCGCGGCTGTGCCGCCCCGGGGAGCTAGACCAGGCTCTCGGTCAGGGCCAGGCGGGTGAGATCGGCGCGGCGCTGGCAGCCGGTCTTGTCCCGGATCCGGTCCAGGTGGGAGGCGACGGTCCAGGGGCTGATGGACAGCTGCGCCGCGATCTGGGCGTCGGTGCGGCCCTGGGCCACCAGGGTGATCAGCTCCCGTTCACGGGCGCTCAGTTTCCCGGCGGCCGTCGCCTGCCCATGGCCAGTGGTGATCATGGCGGCCAGTTCGGCGATGGTATTCAGCGTCATTGCGGCGCCGCGTTGTTCGGCTGCTCGGGCCTTCGCAGGTTCTAGCGCGGCCAGCGCGCGGCGCATCGGCTCCTTGCGGCGGTCCGCCTCGTGTGGTACCTCGGCGAGGCCGTCCTGCCGCAGGGATGCAGCGTACGCGGCCCACAGTGTGATGGCCTCGGCCCAGCGCCCGGCGGCCGCGCACTGGTATCCGGCTTCGTCCACACAGTTGCCCAGTTCCACCCGGTCGCCGATCCGGGCGGCGAGCCGGGCCGCTTCCGCCAGATGGGCCCCGGCGCCAGCCGGGTCGCCCGCCAGACGGCCCAGCCTCGCGTGCAGCACCAGCAGGCTGGCTTGCCCGGTCAGGTCGCCCGCCTCATGGCAGCGGGCCAGCGCCTCGAAGCAGGTGCGCCGGGCATCAGGCAGCTCACCGGCCTCGATCAGAACACCGGTAATAACAGGGTCGCATACGCGGGCCACCCAGCCCGGAATGGCGGCCGGATCGATTGCCTGGGCCCGGCGGATCCAGGCCACTGCCTCCTCAAGGTTGGAGACGTAGTAGGCGGCAACACTCAGGGCCATCAGCGCCAGTACCTGGCCGGCCGGGTAGCCCAGTTCCCCCGACAGGGCCAGCGAACGGCGGCCGTCCTCGGCCGCGTCATGGAATCGGCCCAGGTTGGCCTGGCTTGCCGAGCGGCCGCTTAGGCAGTCGGCCAGCACCCGCGACGCAGCCCGGTCACCTATCGCCTCACAAACCGCGGTGAAATGGCCCAGCGCTGTGCCGGCATCACGGGCAGGCAAAGCGGCCCGGCCGAGCCAGCACTGCGCCGCACACCAGGCGTCGCTGCCGCGTGTGGCCTGCTTGACGGCCTCCTGCAGCCACGCGTATACCTCCGCTGGGCGGCCCTGCGACAACCACCACGGCCCCAGCACCACCGCCAGCCGCAGCGCAGCATCCGGGTCGTGATCCAGCGCCCAGCCCAAGCTCTGGCGCAGGGCAGCGTCCTCGGCGTCCAGCCAGGCGGCTGAGGTCAGCTCAGCCGGGCCGACCGTCTCCAGCCCGGCGGCTGCCTGCTCGGCCACGCCGAGCGCGAACCCGGCCAGCGCGGCGGCAGCCGCCGGCCGCTCCCCGGCATCGGCGAGCCGGGCCGCCCCGAACGCCCGCAGGGTATCGAGCAGCAGGTACCGGGCCCGCCCATCCGACCCGGTCCGGGGCGGCACCAGCAGCGAGCACTCCACCAGCCGCAGCACCGCGGACGTGGCGGCCGGCCCAGCGACCGCCTCCGCGCCGTCCAGGGTGAAGGGGCCCGGGAACACTGCCAGCTTCCGGAAGACCTGCTGTTCCTCCTCTCTCAGCAGCTGGTAACTCCACTGGACGGTAGCCGCCAGTGACCGATGCCGGGGCGCCGCCGTCCGGTCCGGGCTGGCCAGCAGGGTGAACTGGTCATCGAGACGATCCAGCAGCGGGCCCACGCCCAGCGCCTCCACCCGGGCCGCGGCCAGCTCGATGGCCAGCGGGATCCCATCCAGCCGGGCCACCAGCCGCGCCACCACGGGCCTGGTCGCACCGTCGAGACGGAAGAGCGGATCTGCCTGGCGGGCCCGGTCGGCGAACAGCGCGACCGCCTCCGGTTCGCCCGCCGCGGTGGGTTGGCCTGGCCCGGGCAGGCCCAGCGGCCCCAGCCGGTACCGGGTTTCCCTGGCCACACCCGTCTGCTCCCGGCTGGTCACCAGCAGGCGCACCTCATCGGCGACGCTCAGCACCCTTTTGCCCAACGCCGATACCGCGTCGATGACCTGCTCACAGTTATCCAGCACCAGCAGCACCTGCCAGCCGGCCAGCGCCTCAGCCAGCGCATCGGCGGCTGCGACACCGGGCCGCTCCGGCACCCCTACCGCCGCGGCCACGACCGGCGCCACCCGGGCCGGGTCGCTGACCGCAGCCAACTCCACCAACCACACCCCGTCGGCGAACCGGCCCGCGACCCGCCGCGCCACCGTCCCGGCCAGCCGGGTCTTGCCCACCCCGCCCGGACCGGTCACGGTCACCAGCCGGTAGCGCGCCAGCAAGCCCATGACCTCCGCGAGCTCAGCCCGGCGGCCCACAAAACTCGTCAGCGCGGGCGGGAAGCCATGCATCCCGGCCCGGCCCGCCGCGGCCAGCACCTCGGCAGCAGGGACCCGGCCCCGGGCCGCCGCAACAAACAGATCACGCGCCGGCTCCTCCAAACTGAGGGCGCCGGCTAGGAGCAGCGCGGTGTCCTTGTGCGCGGTAGCGTGCAGCCCGCGTTCCAGATCACTGACCGACCGCGGGCTCACGCCCGCCGCCTCGGCCAGCTCCTCCTGAGTCAGCCGGGCCTCAGCCCGCAACTGCCGCAACAGCCCGGCGAACGAAAGCGCAGGCTGCTCGCCCACCGCCCCAAATACCTCTCCAACCCCGGCCCGCGCCCCACCGACGCGGGCAGCCCGTGCACAAACAGTACGCAGGCCTGACCAGCCTGTCATCACCTCTGCCCCAGGCCGGGGACGGCCAGGAGGCACCTCCACCGGTACCCAGAAGAAAAGGCAACTGGCGCTCTGGGGGCATCCTCCCGGCTGCCGCACGGCAGCTGGCGTGGACCGGGCGGTTTATGTGGGCAGCTGTGTGGCCGGTCGCGTGTGGTGAACTCTGCCGCTGAACCCCGATGGTGAAACGGAAACAGACAGCGCCACCTGGACCACCCCGGAGACCGCCATGCATCCCACCATTGGCTACGACCTGCACCGGGCCCGGACCGCCGAGCTACACGGCCAGGCCCAGCGTGACAGCCTCGCCCACGCCGCCCGCCGGGCCCGGCGCCCACGACGGCACCAGCTCAGCGATCGCCTGGCCACGGGCCCGCTCATGGTCGCGCGCCATCTGCTCACCGTGACCGGCACCCGCGCACCCTGACCACCCGGCCGGCACCGGCCAGTGCCGCTGCCAGCAGATCACTGGAGGTTGTCATGACCCGAATCCACGTCATCCGAGCCATCCGCCGAATGGCCTGCACCCTGGCCGGGCTGGCCGGTGCCCTGCTGGCGCTCAGCGCCACATCACCGGCCGCGTACGCCTACCGCATGCCACCCACCGGCGGCGCCGGAGCCACCACCCCGGCGACCCCGCAGCCACCTGGCTGGAACAAGCACCCGCCGGTGTCAGCGCTGCACGCCACGGCGCACACGGTGGTCACCGCCGGCATGCCCGGCTGGCAAATCGCCCTCATCGCCATCGCATCGGCCGTGCTGGCCGCCGCCGTGGCGGTGACCGTTGACCGGATCCTGACCGCGCGGCAGCGCGTCAACGCACGCGCCGCCTAAGCCATCACCACACATGCACCAAACCTGATAGGAGGCACACACAATGATCCAGCGAGTCCGACGTCTGATCTTCATCCCGGCGGCCGGGGTGCTCGCCGCGGGAACAGTCCTCACCGCCGGCGTCGCAAGCGCCGGCGCGACTGCCGTCCGCCAGACCGGCTGCACGCCCAGCGGCAGCGCCTACTGGCAGTTCACCTCGAGCACCGGCGTCAACTATTACTTCGGGACACCTAACAACACCTATTCCGGGGCGACTGTGCGGCTGAAGCCGTTGCTCAACGGCACGACCTCGTGGGCCGGCAGCCAATGCTCGAACGGCACTTGGCTCGTCACTAACCGGGGGCTCGCCCTGACCAGCAGGGCGCGCAACGCCGGGGCAGACGTGGCGGCAGAGACGCCTGGTGCAGGCGGTAGTGGCTTCGCCAGCCAGCACTGGACCGTCACCTTCACCTCCACCTCCTCAGGTACCACGGCCACGTTCAGGAATCAGCTGACCGGCCTGTACCTGCGGATACCCAACAGCGGCCCGGTCATGGGCCAGACTGTGACCACCGGCAACTCAGCCACCCCCTGGAAACTCATTCACTAGGTGTTCTGCCCATGGACAACTAGATAGCCAGACTCTTTCGCGGGCTACTGCTGATCCGAAAAGGGGGCGAGGGGTCCCCGGTGTAAAATGACCGGGGACCCCTCGCCAACGGGCCGTCAGGATGGTGCGCAGCAGCGGCGTCATGCGAGGCCTGGCCGTTTAGCCCACCGGCGGCCTGATGCCTCGCCGAGCCGCCAGCTGCGCTGAGGCGGCCGCTCTGGCTGCTCGTACCTGACCAGCGAACGCCTTATTGTGCCGATGAGGGTGCCTTTGAAACTTGCCAGAATCGGATTGGCGAGCTAGACGAGGAACCATCAGGCAAGCTATCCTTTCCGGCGTGACCATCCTCGATTGATACGTGCCAGCAATGGAGTTGCGTTTATCCCTATGAATGCGGCGACTATTGAACCGGCGCCAAAACCAAAAATTTTTGCGCCGTCAGCTGCGGCCTTATGGTCAACGTAGTATTTAGCTAGGAACGCAAGGACAATGACCGTGGTGAGGGCAAAAATCAAGGCGAGCACCTGGACCATGACCGCTATGTAATCCAATCGCCTTTCATGTTGCGCGGCGAGTTCCTCGCCGCGTCGCTTTGCCTCTGAGTCAAGCAGGATGCCCTCAAACATCTGCTGGAATGTTCCCGGCCGGAATTCCTCCCATTCCTTCGCCTGCTGTACAGGACCGAGAGTCGCCCAAGCCGACTGCGGCGCGTCATCCGATTGCCGACTACTCATTTTCTTCACCATCGGTTTCCTCGGATGGCGGCGGCCCCATCAATTTATAAGTATTCTCAATCTGAGAATTTGCAGATACCCAGGCGCTGTTGAGAGTTGGATCTTCCTGCAGATGGTGCGCACCAGGATCAGTTGAGCGGACATATAGGCCTGTGATCCGTCGTGTCCCGTGACCTAGTTGATCCGGTGCGACACGCGTGAGCCGAAAGGCACGCTCCTCCCGCCGGATGCCCGTAGCCACGAGGGCCACGATTCCCGCACTGACACCAGCCGCAAAAATTACTAAAAAAACGACAATCAATATAACAGCCACTGGCCTCTCCTTCGCGCCAATAGGTGTGCATGCGATAGCGGAGGATACGCCCAACCTACCATCAAATTGCCTAGGTAGTTAGGCCCTAGACGCAGGCGCACAGCGCTCGACAACGAGTTCGTTGCCGACATGCGCCGACGGTTGTTTATCTAGCCATCGCAGCATCTCCATCTCCTGCGATGGGCAGGCCCCGTCAGTAATGGCCGACTCTCAAGTTCGGTCGTGCCTTTGAGACCTTGGTATGGCATGCTAATTTACCGTGAATAGTAGTCTAGGTCCGGATGCGGCATGGGGAACCTGGACTTCGTTTGCAGGTCTCGCGAACGGGTCTCCCGTCTGCCGCCTTTTACTAATGTCGCTGCGGCTTTCACCTCGGACGCTCTAGGGACAGCTGTTGCCGGAATTTTACTTAGTCTCCCAGGAGCTTCCAGTTTGGATCAACTGAACGTCCGCTCATAGCGGCACGGCGGGTGTTCTGCGGTGGTCACCAGGTTGTGGCTGTGCCGATCAGGCTGGTGAGCCAGGTCTGGATCCCGTCGTTGATGGGGACGACGAATTCCTGGCCGATCGCCGCTGATTGGAGGGTGACGTGGCCGTCCTGTGGGCTGGACCAGGAAGCTGGTGGATGGTAGGTCATCGGCCAGGCCGTGTTCGTGGGGTGGAAGGCTTCGGGGAGTGACCACCAGCGCGGGGAGCAGCCGGGCTTGGTGAGCCGGGCTGCATCGCTGTAACACATCACCGCGGAACCCGGGATGCCAGGAAGGCCAGTAGCAGCGGGGGTGGCCATGTAGACGACGTTGGGCCGGTAGCTGACGGTCAGTGAGGGAATGAAGTGCGGGTGCTGGCCCGCCACCCAGGGGTGGCGGGCCGCGAACTCACCGGCTTGCGCAGCGTCCCCGATCTCCATCCAGCCCCACACGGCCTGGAACCGGGGAAGGCCCCTTACGTATCTCAGCTGGCCGTGGCGGTACTCGGCGTGGGCGAACCAGCCGAAGAACAAGAAGACGTCGCCAGGTCCAGCATGCATCCTCTCCAGGTGCCGTGCCGCGGCATCGGCCTGCCCGAACAAGGGCTGCCATCCTGGCGGCCTGTCCTTTCGGGCGCCGGCCCGCAAGTCCGGGTCCAGATGCACTCCCAGCCCGGGCCTGACTTCCAGGTGCTGGGTCGCGCCGTTACGCCCATCCCGGATCCGCCCGGCACCCATCCGCGCCAGGAAGTCAGCGAAGGTGACATCAGGCTGGGCGAAGCAGTCGCCATAGGTGATCGGGCTTTCCGGCTCGGGGATCGGAAGGGACACCATCCGGCCGTCGGGCAGCACCGGCGAGGGCCGGCCCCCGAATACAGAATCGAAGCCCTTACGGGAGAAGATCAGCCGCCGACCGCGCCACCTCTCGGCGATGGCGGCGCTGCCGCTGCCCGCTTCCACGGAAGGCATGATCTCAGCGCTCGCCGGTGCCTTAGGGTACTTCCGGCGAAATCGTGCCCCACCATGCCGGTCTGCGGGAACGTCTGCTGCCAGCAGCCGGGCCTGTGCTGGTCGCAAATGCCAGGCCAGTCTCGGCTCAAACATCAGCCGCTCCACGACCAGCTGCCCGCATACTTTTCCTCGCAGTCCAGCCATAGCAACGCACTGATTTGCCGCTGTCAGAGCCGCGCCGAGGCGCAGGAGGGCGATGCGGTCCGGGCGATGCTCGCGGACACGGGCCCGCAGGTCCTGGACTAGGTATTTCATCAGCCGGCCGGCGGCTACGGGCCTGGACGGCGGGGCGCCCCGAGACGCCTACTCCTCGGTGGCGTCTTCGTCGGCCCCCGCTTCGAGTTCACATTGGGGTCCACCCGCTGCGTGCTTGCCACGCTTCTTCTGTTTGAAGAGTCCGGAAACACCGTCGCCAACCGCGCCAGCAGTTCCGGCGATTGCACCGCCAGCGCCCTTCACCGCGGTCAGGGCCTGCGGCTCGTCGGGCACACCGTCACCGTCGAGATCGACGCTACGGGATGGGCGGGTGACTACATCGGCGGCACTCGCGACGCCAGTCCCTACCGCGACGGCACCGGTGCTCACACCCGCACCGACAGCTTTCGCAGCGTCCTGGAGCGCCTCCAGCGCCCTATTCGGGTCGTTATCTGCTTTCTCGGGCTTCGCGGGAACGTCTAGATAGGCCGGGAACGTGTCGGGCGCGTCCGGAAATGCCGACTGTGCGGCGTCGACCACTTCACGCCCGAACACGAATCGGGTGATTCCACCAACGAGCGCTCCGACGCCGTATTCGACTGCTGCCTGCGGCCTGCCGTCAAGCTCGCCGCGGATGTCTTCAAGGACCCCGGTCTGCACGCCGCGCACGAGCCTCTGTGCGGCTCCTCCTGGGAGGGAATCGGCAAGGGTGTTTGCCCAGTGCTCCAAGTCCCTGCGTCCGCCGGCGATCGTCTGGCTGACACCGACGATCTCAGGGTTCGAGGATTGCGCCAGGTCGCTGGCCATCGCCGCGATCTGCTTCTGGCTCACCCGACCGTTCGACAGAGCGTAGACGAGTGCATGCGCTTGCTCCTGGTCGAGGTCCATTCCGTGAATGTCGGCGACCGCGAGGGCGAAGAGCGCGGTGATCTGGAACTGGAGTTGGTCATCTCCGGCGGGAAGTCGTTCAGCGGCTCGCTGAGCGCCAGACTTTGCTGCACCGAGCGCAGCGGACTTCGCCGCAGCCTTCGTGGTCTCTTTGACGGCCGCCTTCGCGGCTTCTTTGGCCGCCTTCTTTCCTGCTTCCTTCGCAACCGCCTTCGTCCCAGCGGCAGCTGGGGCAACGACGGGGATCATGGCGATACCGATCTCACCTGCGATGCTGCCCACCGTGATGGCCGCACCCGTGACGCTGATCGCGGTGACATAGTGGTGCTCCAGCATCCTGATGATCTCGGCGGGGGTTGCGTCGGGATGCCGGCGGTGCACCCACTTGACGTACTTGCGAGCGATACCGCGACGCCCCCTGACAGCCATGTCGATCTCGCGCTCGGCGTCCTTGTCGACGAGCTCCGTCTCCAGCGTGACGTCCTCGGGGTCGAGGTCACCGACGCGCGGTGCGACGCTCAGATTCTCGCCGGCCATGGTTCATCCCTCCGTCGCCAGGCGGCCCCGCGCCGGCCGGACAAGCTCCGCTATCAGCTGGGTGCAGCCCGGCCCGCTCCGCCAGACCCGTCACCAGTCCAGGCCGGCGTGCGCGACCAGGGCAAGATCATCGAATGTGACGCGAGTCCTCGCGCTGGCACGAGACAACCGCACTTACAAGGTGCCCTCCCGAACCGTGTCGGTAGAGCTACGCAACTCCCACCATCCCAAGTCAGGGCATCCTCTCATTAAAGCGCTGGCAAAGTCGGCCTTTCGCTGGTGATCCAGGCTCAGCTGCCGGGTGCAGCAGGTTCATCAGCCGTGGCTGGAATCTCAAGAGGTGGGACGCAGTTGTGGCGCCAGCAGTCACGTGACCAGTAGGTAGCAGGCTCCCGCTCTCAACCATCGCGGGCGGCCTGCACCGTAAGGCGCACTCATGCCGCGATCGGCATGGCGCCCCGTCGGCAACGTCAGCTTTCTGAAGGAGCGCAGCAGTGCAGCCAGTTCGCGGTCAGGACTTACGTGCCTGCTGTAGAGGGGGCTGCAGGGCGTGGATGCCAGGCGTATCGCAAGGGCTAGCAGGTCCGGGGCGGGGGTGTCGGCGCGGTAGGAGCTGGCCAGGAAGGTGAACTCGTTCATGATCCCGACGACGCTGCGGTTGGCGGTCTTGGCGAGGCGATGGTCGCGCATCTGGCGCAGTTCCTCATCGATGACTGCTTGTGGGGTTGCGTGCGCGGTGAGCACCGCGGCCAGTTGCTGCGGGAACCTTGCCAGCAAGGTCGCTGCGGGAGCCAGCGGCATCAGCACCGGCAGCAGGGCCGGCTCGCTGACGAACAACGCGACGTGGGGTTTCCAGAAGATGGCGGTGGCATACCACTGGCCTGTCAGGGTGGTGGATTGTTCCCCTTCACCAAGGTTGGGCGGGCCGATGCGGTCGAGCAGCTTCTTGGTCGCGCGCACGATCAGCACCCGCCCATCCTGCCCCATCCGATGTGCCCGCGGTGTCGGCCGCTCTTCCTCAACCGAGGTGACAGAGCATTGGCTGGCGGCGACCGGCTCGTGAACGTGACTCATCTGCCGTGCCTGACGCGTTCGCAGGCGTGCCCGGCGAGTGGCGCAGGCGCAGTGTCTGGGCATGATGAGCTTCACCGACCTGCCGTCCACCCCGTCCGCTCCTCTGGTGCCGTTCACTGACCAGCTGCGGCTGGCGGTGGCTGCCTACCTGGCCCGTTTCAACGGCGCCTCCCGCTACCACACCCAGTCTGACCTGCGCTGCTACCTGACCTGGTGCGCCGAACATGCCCTGGACCCGCTGGCCGCGCGCCGCCCGCACCTGGAGCTGTACATCCGGTGGATGCAGGATGTCCGCCGGTTCAAGCCCTCCACCGTCTCACGGCGGTTCTCGGTCACCGCCGTGTTCTACCGGACCTGCGTCATCGATGGCCTGCTGGAGCACTCGCCCGCCGAGCACGTCCGCCGGCCCTCCGTCCCGCCGGATCGCCGACCCTCGGGTTCACCTACCTGCAGTTCGAGGCCCTGCTGACCGCCGCCCGCGAATCAGCCAGCCCGTGCGACTTCGCGCTGGTGGCCATGCTGGGGCTGCTCGGGCTGCGGATCTTCGAAGCCACCGGGGCCGACATCGCCGACCTCGGCGAAGAGCACGGTCACCGGGTGCTGCGTGTGTGCGGCAAAGGCACCAAGGTCGTGCTGATCCCGCTACCCCCGGCCGTGGGGCGGGCAATCGACCGCGCGATCGGCACCCGCGCGGGCGGCCCGATCCTGCTCAACAGCCGCGGCGCCCGGATGGATCGCCACGCCGCAACGCGCCGCCTGCGGTGCCTGGCCGAGACCGCGGGCGTGCGGATAACCAGGCCACACCCTCACATGCTCCGCCATACCTTTGTCACGACCATGCAAATGGGCAGAGTTACATCTGGTGCAACATTCCCCGGAAGGCGTGAACGCGCCTGAGCTGCGTCGCAGCTCCAGGACCTGCGCAGCGAGCAGACTGGATCGTGGCCCCAAGGTGCCGCTGACCTGCGATGCCATCACACGGGTGCATCAAGCCCGACGATGATGCAGCCAGATCTGTTGCGGCCAGCGACTGAATGATGCGACAGGAACAACGAAAAAGCGCAGCGACGAGGGCAGATGCTGCTACCGCTCGGTCATCGAGCTCAGGTATTCAGCATGCAGGTAACAATGCTCTCTACCAGTTTCGACGCGGGCGTCGACCTGCGCGACG
>Ga0335073_10014497_pt1 | contig 11043 bp, 5 predicted proteins | sample Lox_Sample_22_FD_207093 | JGI IMG/M metagenome (GOLD analysis project Ga0335073, IMG submission 207093) | Soil microbial communities from Loxahatchee National Wildlife Refuge, Florida, United States - Lox_Sample_2.2 | ecosystem: Environmental > Terrestrial > Soil > Wetlands | place: USA: Florida... | reverse complement strand
ACGCACCACGCCAACAATCTCGGCTTTATCGAAGTCATCGATGTGCTGCCCGATTGGATCTTCTCCAGGAGCAAAGAATTTTTTCACGAACGCCTCGTTGACGACCATCACGGGATGACTGCCCGGCGTATCGATCCGTGGATCGAGCATGCGCCCGCGTACGAGAGAAATTCCCATGGCGTCGAAATAACCGGGAGAGACGAATCGCATCTCGGCGAGGCGTTCCTCATTGGGAGGATTCGGCGGCTTGCCGACGATATGCGTATCGCCATTCCATCCCCATTCGCGGATTGGCAGCATCTGGATCAGCCCGGCGCTTTTCACTCCTGGGAGCGCTTTTACTTGTTCCAACAGCGGTTCGTAAAACGATTTGAGAATGTCGCGGCCGCGGTAACTATCGACCGAGAGATCAATTTCCGTCGTCAGCAAATGATCGGCCGAGAAACCAAGATCGGTGCTGCGCAGACCAGCAAGCACGCGCAGCAGCAGCCCGGAAGTCACCAGCAGCACCAGAGCCACCGCGACTTGCGTCATCACGAGGAATGCGCGCAATCGACTTTGGCCGCGACTCGAGCCGGCACTGCCTCCGACCTTCAGGGCAAGGCTGGGCGCGATGGCAGACAAGCGCAATGACGGAAGGATCGCCGCAGTGAGGCTTGTCAGGCCGGCGATTACAAGCGCTCCGAGCATCACGGGAAGATTGACTCGTACGTCGGCGCCGCGGCTCAACGCGTTGATCAGCAAGCTGCGAATCGCATCCAGCAGAAGATAGGACAAAAACACGCCGGCGAGTCCTCCGATGACAGCAAGGAATACGGCCTCTGTCAGCATCTGCCGGATGATGCGCAAGCGAGTGGCGCCGATCGCCGAGCGCAAAGCAATTTCCCGTTCGCGTTTAACTCCGCGGGCGAGCAGAAGGCCGGCGATATTCAGGCAGCCAATCGCCAGCAAACCGAGCACGGCGAAAAACAAAACTGTGAGCGGTGCGGCGGTATCGCCGACGACAAAAGCAGCAATCTTCTGCAGCTGCATGTGGCGCCCCTGGCTCTCGTCGGGATAGGCTCGTCCGATGTTCTCCAACACGGTCGCCATGTCAGCTTCCGCCTGCCGAACAGAGACTCCAGGCTTAAGGCGCGCGACCGTGGGCAGCCAGTGGCTACCACGGTTCTCCAGCATGTCTCTTCTTGTGGGATTCAGTGGCGTGTAGACCGCGTTGCGATCGCCGATGGGATAGCGGAAACCCGCCGGCATCACGCCGATCACCGTGTAAGGATGACCTCCGAGCCGAACGGTTTCGCCGATGGCATCCCGCCGGGACTGGAAATTTTCGCGCCAGACTTCGTAGCTCAGAACGGCGACATCGCTTTTGCCATGCTGGTCTTCTCCGGACGCGAAGGTACGGCCCAGGATCGGTGCTACTCCGAACACGTCGAAGAAGTTGTCGGTGGCGCTGACTCGGCCTAACGCAACCGGGCCCGTGGGCCCTTCAAAGTTCACGCTTTCGTAATCGTTGTAAGCGGCGATCGCAGAAAAGACGTGATTGTCATGGCGCCAATCCAGATACTCCGGATACGAGGCGGGCTGCGTATAACCCTGCCGCGACCACGTCTGCAAATAGAAAATCTGTTCGGGATGGCTGTAAGGAAGCGGCCGGATCAGCTCGGCATAGAGCACGCTGAACACGGCCGTCGTAATGCCCACGGCGAGAGCGAGTGTCAGGACGGCCGAGATTGTGAAGCCCGGGTTCTTGCGCAACTGCCGCAGTGCGTAACGAAGATCTTGCATGAGGCTAGTCATATCGTTCCTCACTCATATCGCAGCGCCACCATGGGATCGACTTTCGCCGCGCGGCTTGCGGGGATGTAGCACGCGAATAGAATTGTGGCCGCCAACACAACCGAGGCTGCAAACAAAGTCACAGGATTGAAAAGGCTGGTTCCGTAGAGCAGGCTCTTTAGAATCCTTCCCAGCACCAGCGTGGCGAGCAGGCCCAGAGCAAACCCGATGCAGGCGAACTGGAATCCCTGGCCGAGTATGAGGCGGAAGAGATCTCTGCGATCCGCGCCCAACGCAATGCGAACTCCGAGTTCGCGGTCGCGCAGCCGAACTGTGTAGCTGATGATCCCGTAAACTCCCAATGCCGCCAGGGCCAGGGCGAGGCCGGCAAAAACGGTAAGAAGAATCACCAGGAACCGCTGGCCGGTCAGCGATTCATCCACTCGCTCCTGCATGGTCTTAAGGTCGTAGAGAGCCTCGGCCGGATCCACGGCACGCACCGCCGCCCGCATCGCATCACTCAAACTTTCGGGGTTGCCGTCCGTCCTCACCACAATTCCGACGGAGTCCCGCGGCTCCTGCGCGAGTGGCATGTAATAAAAGCCTTCGCTGGTGTCGAATTGCAGAGAATTAGCTTTGGCGTGGCCGACAATTCCGACGACCGTCATCCAGTGCGGACCCGGTGCGGACGCAAGCTGGATGTGCTGTCCGATCGGATCGGTCCCCGGCCAGTAGCGACGCGCCAGGGTGTCATCGATCACGCACACGGGTTCGGTTTCAGCACGGTCTTGCGGCGAAAAAACCCGTCCGCGAAAGAGAGGAATCCGTAGAGCGGCAAAGTAATCCGGTGAGACGCTCCGGTTGTTGCCATGCGGCCCAGGATCGTTCGGGGGAAGCGTCTGCCCCTCGATCTTGAATGACGCCGATCCGCCCGCGTTGGTAAATGGCAACGCATTGGTGATTGCGGCGTGAGTTACTCCCGGAATTTCACTGAGTCGCTCCTCTAGAGCGCGGTGGAACGCAGCCTGCTGTTCGGCGCTCTTGTAAGTGGCCGCCGGCAAGCTCAATTCGGCAGACATCAGACCGCTGGGATCGAATCCGGTCTTCACTTGCTCAAGTTTTTCGAGGCTCCGAACTAGAAGCCCGGAAGCCAGGAGCAGAACCATGGCCATTGCGATCTCTGCGACCACCAGGCCGGAACGGAACCGCTGCCGGCCGCGGCTTGCCCCCTCGGAACGGCCACCTTCCTGCAAAGTCTGAAACCAATTTCCTCGAGTCAGCTGCCAGGCCGGGGCGACGCCGCAGAGCAGCGCGGAAAAGCTGGTGAGAGCGATTAAAAACCAAATTATGGTCCCGCTCATCCGCACGGAAATGTTCAGCATCAGATCCGCGGGTGCCAGCAGCAAAAGGAGGGGAACCACGGCTTTCGCCAGCATTAGGCCAATCGCCGCTCCCGCAACGGCCAGACAGAGCCCTTCTATGAGTGCCTGTCGTTGGACTCGGTAACTGCCCGCGCCCAGAGCGATTTGGATCGAGAATTCCCGCTGCCGCCCCGAAGCTCGGGCCAGTTGAAGTCCGGCAATATTGGCGCAAACAATGAGCAGAATGGTTCCAACGGCTGCAAGAAGAATGAATAGAGGCTCCTGCAAATGTCCGGCGACGAAGTCAATCAGAGGCATGCAAAACATGCCCCAGCCCACGCTGATGGGCAAGTGCTCGGAGGCGGCCACCTGCTCGCTGCGCACGCGAAGATAGGCGTTGGCTTGCGCGAGCGTGATCCCCGGTCGCAACCTCGCGGCTGCGAACAGATATTCGTTATGCCGGTTCTGCGGATCGAAATAGCTCCCCGAAGAAAGCCCGATTGGAATCCATAACTCCGCTTGATTTGGCCAGGCAAAATCCGGTCCCATCACTCCAACAACTTTGTACGGCTCCTCATCCAGTTCAAGTTTCTGCCCGATGATTGACGGATCTCCGCCAAAACGCTGCCGCCATGCGCGATACGACAGAACTACTACGTGATTGGCGCTGGGCTGGTCCTCTTCCGGACGAAAGACCCGGCCCAGATACGGATGCGCCCAGAAGACGTCGAACCACTGCCACGAAACCATTGCTCCGGAGAGCCGCTGCGGCATGGAGTCGCCACTTGAGTAGTTAAAATCTTCTCCCTGGAGTACCGCAGCCGAAGTGAAGATGTTTTTGGCGGAAACCGCGTCGCCAAAGTCGGTAGTAGAAAGATTGATGTTGGCGAGATCGCCGAACGCATATTTCGCCCGCACGGCTACTACATCTTTCGGGTGAGGAATCCCGCTGGGGTTCAGCAGGAGAGCATTCATCACGCTGAACACTGCCACCGTCGCGCCAATTCCCAGGCCGAGCGTAAGGATCGATGTGAACGTGAACCCCGGGCTCTTGCGCAGCTGCCGTAATGCGTAGCGAAAATCTTGTGCGATCCCGGTCATAATAATTCCTCCATTTCTCTACTCGTAGCGCAATGCCACCATGGGATCGACTCGTGTGGCGCGGAACGCCGGAACGTAACAGGCTATGAGTCCAACCAGCACCAGCAACACGACGACGCAAGTGAAGGTCGTGGCATCGTAGTAGCGCACACCGTAGAGCACGCTGGACAGGAAGCGCGTTACACCCATGGCTCCTGAAATGCCAATGGCGGCACCGATGACGACCAGAAGAATTCCTTGCCGCACCACCATGCGCATCAACAGGCGTCGTTGTGCGCCAAGCGCCATGCGGATGCCCAGTTCGCGGGTGCGCCGCGCCACATCGAAAGACAGCAGGCCGTACAGCCCGATGCACGCCAGCACCAGCGCAAGCAGCGCAAAGAAACTGTACAAGTCCGACATCATGCGCTCGCGATGGAGAACTTGCCGAATCTGCTCGCTTTGCGAGAGAACGTCGAAGAGAGGCAGGTCTTTATCCACAGATGCAACGATACTGCGCACTGTCTGGGCAAGGGCGTTGGGGTCACCTGCGGTGCGCAATTCGAAATGTGCGCTGTTGCCGACAAGAGGCAGAAACATCGTGGGCAGAAGTTCATGCCTCAAATTTCGGTATTTTGTGTCTCCGGCGATGCCAACGACGAGATAGCCAGGCTGAGGCCCGGTCGGCGGCTCATCGCCCTGAGCTTCGCCGATATGTTTGCCGACGGGATTTTGATTTGGAAAGAATCTTCGCGCAAACAAAGCATTGATGATCACCGGCACAGGCGCGGGTTGAACCTCTTTGGTTTGAGCGACGCTCAGTCCCGTTGGACGAGCAGGCCCACTGGGAGCTTGATGGGCTTTTTCTTCAGCGGCGCTGGTCGCGGCATTCGTCGCATCGGCAGAAGCGAAGTCTGCAGCTGTGAATGCCCGTCCAGCAAAAATCGGAATGTGCATGGTGGAGAAGAAATCCGAGCCGACGGGAAGAATGTCAGTGTGGATGTTCGATTTCGGAGGCGCGTCATCCAGATGCAGATGGGTGCCGGACACGCTTCCACTCACCAACGCCTCCTCGGAATAACTCACCGAGATCACGCCCGGCAGTGCAGCCAGACGCTGTTGCAGGTCGCGATAAAGCTGCACGGTCTGAAGATCCTTATAGCCGGCCATGGTTGGATCAATGCCGAAGAGAAGAATGTTTTGGGCGTCGAACCCAGGATTAAGGGATTGCAGGTTATGCAGGGTTCGAACCAGTAATCCCGCGCCGACCAGCACCACCATCGAGAGAGCGACTTGCGCGATGACCAGAACGTCTCCGATCCGGAATCGCCGACCGTGAAAGGTTGCGTCACCCCAAGCTGAGGGGGCGGTTTCGCGCAGCCTCGGGGTGAGGTCAACCCTAGCGCTCCGCAAGCTGGGTGCGAGACCGGCGAGAATTCCCGTTGCCAGGGTGACGGCCATGGTGAACGTGAGCACGCGCCAATCGGGCACGATCGTAAATGGGAAAGGATCACTGGAGCCGCTGGCCATCAGCTTGGTGAGCCAGCGGACGCCCCAGACCGCAACGACAACGCCAAGGGCACCTCCAGCCCCTGAGAGCAGGATGCTTTCGGTGAGCAACTGCCGAGCCAGGCGGCCGCGGCGGGCTCCCAGGGCCTGACGCATGGCGAACTCTCTCTGCCGCTTCGCCGAACGAGCTACGATCAGGCCCGCAACGTTGGCGCACGCGATGAGTAGAATCAGACCGACCGCCGACGTGATGAGTTTCAGCATCGGCTTGATGGAATTCGTCTGGCCGTCGAGGCCTTCTCTTGCCGGGGAGAGCTGGATTACTGGTGCATCCGCCGCTTCGAAAAACGGCTCGCCATCGTGCAGCATTTCATTGCGAAAAATCGCGGAAACTTCCGCCTGCGCATGGCCGATGGAGGAAGCTGCCTTTAGCCTGCCGACCATGACGACCCACCAGATGCCGGCGTCGGAAAGTCTGTCTTTTTCGCCCCACCACTCGTTCCGAACCCGACCCGAAAGGGAAAGCGGCATGAAGAAATCCTGCGTCTTACCGGGTGTCAGGCTCGAAAAGTCATCGCTGGCCACACCGACGATCGTCGCCTCTATGTTGTTGATTCGCACGGTGCGGCCAAGTAGAGAACGGTCCGCGCCGAAAGCCCGCTGCCAATATCCGTAGTTCAAGACGATGGCCGGTGGAGCAGAGGGGGAATCGTCTGCCGGGACAATCGGACGGCCCAGAACGGTCCTCAGGCCGACCGTGGCGAAGAAATCGCCGGACACAAATTCTCCGCGCGAGAGGCTTGCCGGACCGTTCCCGCTCAAGTTGACCGTGAGCGGACCCGCAAATGCAGCCAAGCCTGAAAACGCGTCGGCGCGCCAATGTACTGCCTTGAAGAAAGGTACTGAAAACGAGCAATCTGTCGCACAATCCCCGTAGCTGTCTTGGTCCTCGATTTTCGGTCTGTGATGTGCCGTCCAGCTAAATATGACAAGATGCTGTGGATCTTCGACCGGAAGCGTACGGAAGATTACTGCGTTATTCACACTGAATATGGCCGTATTCGCCCCAATGCCCAGCGCTAACGTAATCACCGCAACCGCGGTGAATCCCGGGCTCTTGCGCAATTGGCGCAAGGCGTAGCGAAGATCTTGGAGGAATCCGGTCATAGATCACCCGCTTGTTGCCATCGAATCGCGTTTCTTTCGGATCGCAGCAATAATCTGTTTACGCGATGGTCTCGGCCATGAGCTTCTTGAGTTCTTCTTCGGCCACGACTTTGCCGTCGAAGAGATGGACTTCGCGCTGCGCATGCTTGGCGAAGCGCGGGTCGTGCGTCACCATGCAGATCGTGGCTCCCTCTTTGTGAAGGTCTTGCAGAAGCTGCATGACAGCTTCGCCGTTGCGTGAATCGAGGTTTCCGGTGGGCTCGTCCGCGAGCAGGATCGAGGGATGTCCGGCCAGTGCCCGGGCCACGGCGACACGCTGCTGCTGACCTCCGGAGAGTTGTGAAGGGTAATGCCGCACGCGATGCGCCATACCGACGCGTTCGAGCGATTCCATGACTCGCTTCTTGCGATCGACCGACGGCATTCTCTGGCGATAGGTCAGCGGAAGCTCGACATTCTCATAGACCGTAAGATCGCCGATCAGATTGAAACTTTGAAAAATGAATCCGATTTCCTGATTGCGGATGCGTGAGCGCGCGGCGAAATCGAGGTTTTCCACCGGCTGGCTATTCAGCTGATACTTACCGGAGGTGGGCGTATCCAGCAGGCCAATAATCGAAAGCAGCGTCGATTTTCCGCATCCCGATGGACCCGACATGGCGACGTATTCGCCTTTGCGAATGGAAAGATGCACGCCTGAGAGCGCATGTGTCTCAATCTCGTCGGTGTAGAAAATTTTTGTCAGTTCTTCAATCTGGATCAGCGGCTGTGAAGCATCAGGCATTCGCGCTCTCCCATTCAGATTTAATCATTGAGTCATTGAGCCACTGATACATTGAAAACCGGCGTGCATGGCGCACAGTCAGCAATGTCCCAATGACTCAATCACCCAATGATTCAACCCCTCAATCCAACCGTATGCGGTCGGTGCTGTCGTTGCGCGACATGTCGGACAAAATGACGGTGTCGCCTTCTTTCAATCCTGCAAGAATCTGAATCGAGTTCACCGAGGCGCGACCCACTTTGACTGGAACCCGCACCGCGCCTTTGCCATCGGGATCGATCTTGAACAGGAGGATGGTGCTGTTTTCCTGCCCGAAGGCGGGACGGCCTACATAGAGCACGTTGTCGAGCCGTTCGAGATCGATGGTTCCATCCACGCTGAGATCGGGCCGCGCCCCTTGCGGCAATTCGCCGGTGAGCTTCACGTCGACCGTAACCGTTCCGTTCTGCACGGCGGGATCGACGCGCATGACATTTCCGTTGACCGTGCCGTTATGGGTATCGATAACTGCGGGCTGTCCGATCTGTACATCGCGCGCCTGGGTCTCGGGAATTTTCAGCTCCGCCATCAGATGATTCGGCTGAACCACTTTCGCCAGCATGGTTCCCGGCAGAACATGCTCTCCGACCTGCAAAGGCAGATCGACGAGCACGCCTTCGATGCCCGCCCGAACCTTTAGCGCGTCCAATTGTTCCTGCTTCAGCTCGGCCAGAGCGCGGATCTGATCGACTTTGGCCTCCTGCTCGGCGATTTGCGATTCGATCGCCTTCCGAGCGATCACCAGGCGCTCGACTTCGATGTCGTTCCGGGTCGTCAGTTCGTCAGATCTGCTCTTGGAATTCTTATATGCCAGCCCAGATATCACGCCGAGATCGTAGAGGGCTTTGTCGGTATCGGCCTGCAGCTTGGCCTGCGTGTAGTCGGCGTTGACCGTGGCGGCGTCGGCCCTTTGAGTCATGAGATTGCTTTGGAGGGTCACGCGAAGACTTTGTAGCTCCGCTTCCGACTCTTTGAGCTGCAGGTTGGCATCGATCGCGGCCTGCTCGACTTGCGGATTGCTCATATCCAGCAGAATGGTGTCAGCCTTGACCTGCGATCCCGGCAACATGCGAATGCGAACCACCGTCGCTTCGGTCTCCGCCGGTATCTGACGGATGAACTCCTGGCTGGGAATCAACGACCCGAGGCCGCGCACCTGGCGAAGCATGGAGCCGCGCTTCACCGTGTCGGCATAGACCGTGCTGCGCTCGACTTCGGGCGCTGCCGGTTTGAGGCGCATAACCGCAACCGTGACCACACTCAGGCAAACTAACCCAACAACCAACCAGATGATCTGTCGCCGTCTTTTCTGCCGCCGAAATTCGGGCCGAGCGATGTCCATCGCCCAAGACTAATGCAAGCCCAGCGCCAGAGTGAAAGCATCTTTATGTTGTTGGAAAAGCGACAGAAAGCAAGGGCGAGAGGATTCGCTTGGAAGTCACGGTTGTCCGGTCGCGGATTGAAGTGCCCATTTTCGGACGGTTCGCCGGCTTTCTAACCACCCGGCTTTCTAATCACGAAGACATTAGCGGGTTGGCATCACGGGCATCCCGAGCTTTCCGCGAAGTTCGAACGAGGCTTTTCATTTCGGGTTGTTCCGTGAGTCCGTGTCACGGTGTGAGAAATGGCGTTTGCTGCTTTCATAGCGGGAATAATTCGTCTTCCCTTTCCTTAGGCTTACCCTTGCCCAGCCGCCGCTCCAAGAATTCCTTCGCCAGATCCTTTCCGCCGATGCCAAACGCGATCGCAAGGGCGAGCATCAGGGCGCCAAAGGCGGTTCCAAAAGCAATGAGCAGAGTCCCTTCCGCGACGCCCAGCACCTCAAACACCATGGAGATCGTGAAAATGCTGATGATGATCCGCACCGTGTGGCTGACCAGCCGGGAAGAACGAATATCGGCGTTGACGGCGGCCAGCAAGGCCGCGCGGGAGAAGAAACCCGCGGCCAAGAATCCGAAAAACAGAATCACGATCCCCACGAACAGGCGCGGCAAGAAGAGGAAGAATCGCGACGTGTATTCCTCGAAGCCAACGATGCCAAGAGCACTCACGCCGAGCAGAATGAATCCCACCCACGCCACCCAGAACACGACTCGGCTCAACAATTCCGATGACGAGGGCAGCGCGGCCTGCTTCAGCAATTCGGTCGCTCCGGCGTTGTCTGAAAGTTTGGAAAATCGGGGAAGGCGCAGGATGCTGCGCATGATTACTTTCAACAAGTACGCAATCACCCAGCCGATGAAAACCACGATCAGCATGACGATCACGCGGGGCAGGTAGTGCGCGAACTCCCTCGCCATCTCCTGCAAGCCCTGGATTAGTTCCGTGACAATAATTTCTCGCATGGGCAATTCACCTTTTCTCGTTCCAGACTTTGAGGAAATACGGCTTCAATCGCTCAAATTCCCCGCACAACCTCTCGACGTTCATCTCGATCTGTTCTTCGGTTGCGTCGCTGATCTCCTCGAGAAAACTCAGAGCGCGCCCACGGAAAAGCGGACCGAGAGCCTGGATGATGTGATCTCGATTGATGACCGATTGATGAAACGAAGCGGCGAACTCGAAAACCGTTCTGACCCAAAGCTCCGGCGGATAGCGAAACTCGTTCAGGTCGAGGGCGGCGATCCTATGCAGGTCCGCCAGGGTCTGCGGCGAAAGAATGTATTGAAATACTGGATCGAGTTCCGAAACGCCGTTGGCGAACATGTCCCGCAGGCGCTCGCGGTTGATGTTGATGGCCTCGGGCGTAATCGCACAGGTGCCATCGATCAACGGCACAGGCTGCGAAGATGAAATCTTGCTCCACATTGGAAAGTTGGCGTCGAGAGATGCAAACAACGCGCCAACCGTCCGCCGCAGAGCAAGAATCAGATCCGTCGCGCTCGGATCCGTATGCGCCCGAACTCCCAGAAATGCTTGGCAAATGCGGTAGCTGCCGGTAATGGCTGCGGTGGTCAGAGAAATCTCCGGTCCAAGTCGCACCCAGTCCTGGTTCCACAAATCCTGGTTCAGAAAATCGGTAGCCAGGCGGCTGGAGATCGCGAAATCGGAAGCAAACGGCTCGCGAACCCGGCATCCGTAGATGGAGCGCACCATCGGATACAGCACATTGCGCATGAGCAGGCCCTCGAATCTTTGCCTTTGATAGATGGGCAGCGCCAGATCGAAGTTGTCGCGGTAGACGGGCTTGACCAGCTTCTGCAGCCAATCCGGCTCGATGGTAGCTTCATCGGCGGAGATGATCACGCAGACTTTGGCCTGCAGCAGATCGGCGGCGGCGAGAATGGTTCGCAGCGCGCGGCCCGGTTCGGGACTGCTCCCGTATTC
>Ga0335073_10014496_pt1 | contig 11043 bp, 8 predicted proteins | sample Lox_Sample_22_FD_207093 | JGI IMG/M metagenome (GOLD analysis project Ga0335073, IMG submission 207093) | Soil microbial communities from Loxahatchee National Wildlife Refuge, Florida, United States - Lox_Sample_2.2 | ecosystem: Environmental > Terrestrial > Soil > Wetlands | place: USA: Florida... | reverse complement strand
AGGTCGATTCGAAGAAGAACGCGGCCAGACCTTCCATCGCCAGCGGTGCGCCGAACACGTCGCCGACGAAGCGCGAGTACTCGCTCCAGTTCATGCCGAACTGGAATTCCTGCACGATCCCGGTCGCCACCCCGATCGCGAAGTTGATCAGGAATAGCTTGCCGAAGAACTTGGTGAGCCGATACCAGGCCGCGTTGTCGGTGACCACCCATGCGGTCTGCATGATGGCGATCAGCGGTGCCAGACCAATGGTGAGCGGCACGAAGATGAAGTGATAGACGGTGGTGATACCGAACTGCCACCGCGATACATCGACGACGTTCATGTGTCATCTCCCTGGCGACAGGGCCCGAGTTATTACGACGAAGTGTAGTAGATGGCCGCGATCATCGCTATCGAATTTTCCGGTCAATCGGACCGGCCGGTCAAGCTGCGTCGTGCGCTGCGCCAGTCAGGGCGTTGTGCATCCTCTTCGAGGCGCTGCGGATACCGATCGATGACACGATCTCGAAGACGCCGATGACGACAAGCCAGATGCCGACGACGAGTGTCAGGATCGCAAGTGACTCGAAGGGCGATCCGATCATCACGACGCCCGCCAGAAGACTGATCACACCAACGAATATCTGCCAGCCGCGACCGGGCAACGTGGGATCGCTGATGGCCGAAATCGACGTTGCCACACCACGAAAGATGAAGCCGACGCCGATCCAGATTGCCAGCAGCAGAATCGCATAGCCTTCGCCGAAGTGCCGGAAGCACAGCACCGCCAGCACCAGCGAGGCTGCGCCGCTGATGAACAACAGCACTCGCCCGCCGGCGGAGACGTGCAGGCTGAACGCGAAGACAACTTGTGCGATGCCGGTGACCAGCAGGTAAATCCCGAAGAGGATCGCGGCTATGACGATGGAATCTCCGGGTAACACCAAGACGAGGACACCCAGAGCGAGCGCCAGGAGTCCGGATACCAGTGTCGACTTCCATAGATGCGGCAACAACTTTGGGACAGCGGTGGTTTGCATTGCCGAATTTTCCCACAAACGGCGATTGCAGTGGGAGATTTACGGTCCGAGTCAGACGCTTACCGGTTGTGTCTCCTCGGCATACACACCGCCCGATCCCGTGTCCGGTTTGCGATCAACCAGATACCAGGTGCGCATAAGGCCCTTCCCCTTGACTTCGAGGGCGCCGCGCTCCTGGAGGACGAAATCATCCTTCAGCCGCTGATAGACGTCCTCGGGCACTTGGATCCGTCCCACCGAATCGGTGGATTCCATCCGCGCTGCGACATTGACCGCATCGCCCCACACATCATAGAAGAACCGGCGAGAGCCCACCACGCCCGCGACGACGGGGCCGCTGGCCAAGCCGATTCGCAACGGCACTGCGTTGCCGCGGGAATCCTTCAGTCCGCTTGCGGCCTCGGCCATGTCGAGCGCTAGGTCTGCCAGCGCCTCGACGTGATCCGCCCGTGGCTCGGGCACCCCGCTGACCACCATGTAGGAGTCACCGCTGACTTTGATCTTCTCCAGGCCGTGTTTGTCCACCAGCGCGTCGAAGTCGCTGTAAAGCCGATCAAGGAAGCGGATCAGCTTGTCCGGTGCGATCTCGCTGGCTCGTTCGGTGAAGCCGGCGATATCAGCAAACAGGACAGAGGCGTCGTCGTATTTGTCGGCAATAATGTTGCGCTCGGGGTCTTTTAGCCGTTCCGCGATGCTGGCCGGCAAGATGTTGGCCAGCAACGCCTCGGACCGTTCGTATTCCATCTCCATCGCCGTTTCGGCACGGACGATCTCGCGCACCGCGTACCACACCGTCGTCACCACCATCACGCAGCCCGAGATCGTCGTGACGACGAAGCCCATCGACAACGACCACGCCGGCTCGGCGCCGGTGTCTCGTGGGACCAGGAACTGCAGGGTGATCACCAGCCCCGCGGCGATGGCTGCCAGGCTTGCCGCCAACACGATGCGATCGACGCCGAGTTGCAACACGACAAGGCAGGACGCGACGAGAAAATAGAACTGCAGGCCCGAACCGGTACCCACGATCCAGCAGATGACGAAGATCGACACGTAGGCCGTGCAGATGAAGGTCAGTGGCGGAACCAGCTCACCGAAGCGGTAAAGCCAGGGGATCGTCGCGTAAATCGCGGCGCCGACGATATTGATGACACCGGTCCACCACAGCTGGGGTGCCGAGAAGACTTGGATCATTCCGAAACCCGCGCTGACGATCACCGCCATCGACGTGGTGAGGTGCAGAATGCGGCGACGCCGGGCGATGCGGTCGGCATAGTGCTGACTGCGGACGCGCGGTTGCTCCCGCACTGCTCCTACGCAGTCCGGCGTTCGCCGCGAACCCGCTCCTTGCGTGGCACCACACCGCTTCGCCACCACAGCAAAAAGCGTAATAGGTGTGGCCGATATTCCGAACAGCCCTGTTCAGCCACTATCGATGACGCCAGCACCACGTCGGCCTGCGCAGACGCGGGTCTTCACGGACCGCGCGCCGATGTCCGTGTCAGATCGGGACGTAGAAAGTGCGACACTGTTCCCGGAAGGTCGCCAGATGAAAGCACTTGGGATTGCGGCGGCAATTGCCGTAGCCCTCACACCGTTCTCGGTGGTAGCCACCACGCCTTATGCGGCGCGGGCGGCTCCATGTGCCGGTGTTTTTGCAAACCCCACGTCCTGCGAGAACTGTTTGCATTTGGTGGAGGTGTATCACACCGCGAACGTGTGCGAAAAACCCGCGCCGCCCCGCCCTGCCCAAGCGGCCCCGAGCATGGTGCCGGTGCAGACTCCGGAGGCTCCGCTCGAGCCCCCTCTGCCTGAGCCCGCTTTGCCGGAGCCCCCGCCGCCGAGCGTGACGGCGGAACAGACCCCCAGCCCACCGGTCGTTCCGCCAAGTTCTCCGCCGCCGAGCACGATTGCGGTGGCCGCTCACAAGGAGCCCACTCAATCCACCCAACCCTGGTGGCCCGTGGCGCTGGGCTACGGCGGGTTGGCGACAGCTTTGGGCCTTGTCTTCTGGCTGATCAGTCGTAGAAGCGGAGCGCGGATCTGACCGCTAGCCCTCTACCTGCATTAACGCTTCTGGAGTGTGAGTGCCCTCGGTGAGATTCGAACTCACACTGGACGGGTTTTGAATCCGTTTCCTCTGCCAGTTGGGATACGAGGGCCTGCCGACTACGGCCTCCCACCATAGAGGATGGCTACGGCGAAGCCATCGTCACAACCCCCGCGCTCGATGATCGCGACGGGTCACGACAGAATGTCGGCATGACCGACGTCGATACCCGCGCCTCGCGTCGGGTGCTCATCGCCGAGGACGAGGCACTCATCCGGCTCGACTTGGCCGAAATGCTGCGCGAAGAGGGCTACGAGATCGTCGGCGAGGCCGGCGACGGGCAAGAAGCCGTCGAGCTGGCCGAGCAGCTCACCCCCGACCTCGTGATCATGGACGTGAAGATGCCGCGCCGCGACGGGATCGACGCCGCATCGGAGATCGCCCGCAAACGCATCGCGCCGATTGTGGTTCTGACCGCCTTCAGCCAGCGCGACCTCGTCGAACGGGCGCGGGATGCCGGCGCGATGGCGTATCTGGTCAAACCGTTCACCATTTCCGACCTGATCCCGGCGATCGAGCTGGCGCTCAGCCGATTCAGTGAGATCAGGGCGCTCGAGCGCGAAGTGGAGACACTGTCTGACCGGCTGGAAACCCGAAAGCTCGTCGAACGCGCGAAAGGCCTGCTACAGGCCAACCAAGGCATGACCGAGCCAGAGGCGTTCAAGTGGATTCAGCGCGCCGCGATGGACCGGCGGACCACGATGAAGCACGTAGCCGAAGTCGTCCTGGAAACCCTCGACTCCGCCAACGACGCGGAATCGTCGGGCTAGCGGGCGACGATTACCGAGGAGCCGTGCCCGAATAGGCCCTGATTCGCGGTGATTCCGGCTTTCGCGCCCTCGACCTGACGGCCGGTGGCCTGGCCGCGCAGCTGCCAGGTGAGCTCGCAGACCTGCGAGATCGCCTGCGCTGGAATCGCTTCGCCGAAGCAGGCAAGTCCGCCCGACGGGTTGACCGGAATCTTGCCGCCGACGGTGGTTGCGCCGCTGCGCAACAACGCCTCGGCCTCACCCTTGGGGCAGAGCCCCAGGTGCTCGTACCAGTCCAGCTCCAGCGCGGTGGACAGGTCGTAAACCTCGGCCAGGCTCAGGTCTTCCGGCCCGATTCCTGCCTCGGCGTAGGCGGCGTCGATGATCTGGTCCTTGAACACCCGGTCCGGCGCCGTCACCACCGCGGTGGAATCCGTTGCAATATCGGGTAATTCGGGCAGATGCTGCGGGTAGCGCGGGGTGACCGTGCTCACCGCGCGAACGGACGGCACGCCTTCTAAAGACCCGAGATGCTTGCGGGTGAAGTCGGCGCTGGCCACAATCAGCGCCGCGGCGCCGTCTGACGTCGCGCAGATGTCCAGCAGCCGCAGCGGATCCGAGACCACCGGGCTGGCCAGCACGTCTTCGATCGAGTTCTCCTTGCGGTAGCGGGCGTTGGGGTTGTTCAGGCCGTGCTTGGAGTTTTTGACCTTTACTTGAGCGAAGTCCTCGAGCGTGGCTCCGTACAGGTCCATGCGTCGTCGCGCCAGCAGCGCGAAGTACACCGTGTTGGTGGCGCCGATCAGATGGAATCGCTGCCAATCCGGGTCATTCTTGCGTTCGCCACCGACCGGAGCGAAAAAGCCTTTCGGCGTGGTGTCGGCGCCGATCACCAGCGCAACGTCGCAGAAGCCGGCCAGGATCTGCGCGCGGGCGCTTTGCAGGGCCTGCGAGCCGCTGGCGCAGGCCGCATAGCTGGAGCTGACCGGCACCCCGTTCCAGCCCAGCTTTTGGGCGAACGTTGCTCCGGCGACGAAGCCCGGGTAGCCGTTGCGGATCGTGTCCGCGCCGGCGACGAGCTGAATCTGCCGCCAGTCCAGGCCGGCCTCCGCCAATGCCGCCCGGGCGGCGACGACACCGTACTCGGTGAAGTCGTTGCCCCATTTACCCCACGGGTGCATCCCGGCGCCAAGGATGTAAACCGGTTCGGGAGTGCTCATGCGATCCTCCAGGCGTAGACGATGCGTTCGACGCCGTCGTCGTCGACAAACAGTGGCATGGTGGTCAGCTCCATCTCTTGGCCGACCTTCAGGTCGCCGGCCAGGGTGCCGTCCACCACCTTGCCCAGCACGATCAAACCCTCGTCGGCCAACTCCACGGCGGCCACCGCGAACGGCTCGAATGGGTCCGGCGACGGGTACGGCGGCGGCGGCGCGTACCGGTTTTCGGTGTAGCTCCACAGCTTTCCGCGCCGCGACAGCGGGACCTGCGTGAGCTGGTCACCGTCGCAGCCGGGGTTGGGGCAGTTGTTGGCCCGCGGCGGGAAGACGTAGGTGCCGCATTGCGGGCATTTCGCGCCGATCAGATGCGGTGAGCCGTCGTCAGCGGCGGCGAACCAGCCGTCGATTGCCGGCTCTTGACGGGTAGTTCCTGGCATTGCGCCAGCGTACCGACAACGCCGACAAAACTGAAACGTGTTGCAGTTTTATCGGCGTGACCACCGATGAGTTCGGCTAACCCTGGCGGTCATACCGTCAACCGCCCGACGCAAGCGACGGAGCATCCAATGGTGATCGTCGCCGGTTACCTGCTCGTCGAGCCGTTACAACGAGACAGCTATCTGCTGCGATGTCAGGGGGTCGTGCGGCAAGCCCGCGCTACACAGGGCTGCCTCGACTACGCGATCACTGCCGACCTGCTCGATCCCAATCGCATTGACATCTTCGAACGCTGGGAGTCGCGCGCCGCCGTCGATGCGTTCCGCGGTAGCGGGCCCAGCGAGGAACAACAAACCTCGATCGTCTACGCGTCGGTTTGCGAGTACGACGTGAGCAGTGAGCGGCGGCTGACTTGATGTCATAAGGAGTGCCTAGAGTTAGGGCGGTGAGCCCAGCGAGGACCGCAAGCAAGAAGACGGAAGCCGCCCAGGCCGCTGACGAGAAGCCGACGTTGATGCTGCTGGACGGCAATTCGCTGGCGTTTCGGGCCTTCTACGCGCTGCCCGCGGAGAATTTCAAGACCCAGGGGGGTCTGACCACCAACGCGGTGTACGGGTTCACCGCGATGCTGATCAACCTGTTGCGCGACGAGTCGCCGACCCACGTGGCCGCGGCGTTCGACGTGTCGCGGCAGACCTTTCGCTCCGAGCGCTACCCGGAATACAAGGCCAACCGATCGTCCACCCCGGATGAGTTCCACGGTCAGATCGACGTCACCAAGGAAGTCCTTGCAGCACTTGGTATTACAGTGCTGGCCGAGCCGGGCTTCGAAGCCGACGACTTGATCGCGACGCTGGCGACCCAGGCCGAAAAAGAGGGCTACCGGGTGCTGGTGGTCACCGGTGACCGTGATTCGCTGCAGCTGGTCACCGACGACGTGACGGTGCTCTATCCGCGTAAGGGCGTCAGTGAGCTGACCCGTTTCACGCCGACGGCGGTGGTCGAGAAGTACGGTCTGACCCCCGAGCAGTACCCCGATTTCGCGGCGCTGCGCGGCGATCCGAGCGACAACTTGCCCGGTATTCCGGGGGTCGGCGAGAAGACGGCGACGAAATGGATCAGCGAATACGGCTCGCTGCAGGCGCTGGTCGACAACGCCGACTCGGTGCGCGGCAAAGTGGGTGACGCGCTGCGGGCGCATCTGGCCAGCGTGATACTCAACCGGGAGCTCACCGACCTCGTCCGTGACGTCCCGTTGGCGCAGACGCCGGACACGCTGCGGGTGCAGCCGTGGGATCGCGACCAGATTCACCAGTTGTTCGACCAACTGGAATTCCGGGTGCTGAGGGACCGGCTGTTCGAGACGCTGGCTGCCGTCGAACCCGAGGTCGACGAGGGATTCGACGTGCGCGGGGGAGCGCTGGAAGCCGGCACCGTCGGGAGGTGGTTGGCCGAGCACGTCGCCGACGGGCGACGTGCGGGTCTGGCGGTGGTGGGGACGCATCTGCCCTACGACGGCGACGCGACCGCACTGGCCATCGCGGCCGCCGACGGCGACGGCGCTTACATCGATACCACGACATTGACACCCGACGACGACTCCACGCTGGCGGCATGGCTCGCCGACCCGGAGAAGCCGAAGGCGTTGCACGAGGCCAAGTTGGCCATCCACGACCTCGTAGGGCGCGGCTGGACGCTGAACGGGGTCAGCTCCGACACCGCGCTGGCCGCTTACCTGGTCCGCCCGGGACAGCGCAGCTTCACCCTCGACGACCTGTCATTGCGCTACCTGCGCCGCGAGCTGCGGGCGGAAACATCCGAACAGCAGCAGCTTTCACTGCTCGACGATAGTGAAGGTGTCGACGACCAAGCAGTTCAAACCGCGGTCCTGCGTGCTCGCGCGGTGGTGGACCTGGCTGACGCGCTGGACGTCGAACTGGCCCGGATCGACTCCACCTCACTGCTGGCCGAGATGGAACTTCCGGTGCAACGGGTACTGGCGGGTATGGAGGCCGCGGGTATCGCTGTCGATCTGGACCAATTGACTTCGCTGCAAAGCCAATTCGGCGACCAGATCCGCGATGCCGCGGAGGCGGCATACGCAGTGATCGGCAAGCAGATAAACCTCGGCTCGCCAAAACAGTTGCAAGTGGTCCTGTTTGACGAACTGGAAATGCCGAAGACCAAGCGGACGAAGACCGGATACACCACCGACGCGGATGCGTTGCAGTCGCTGTTCGACAAGACCGGGCATCCGTTCCTTCAGCACTTGCTCGCGCATCGCGACGTGACGCGGCTGAAAGTGACCGTCGACGGGTTGCTGAATTCGGTTGCCGGCGACGGCCGTATCCACACCACCTTCAACCAGACGATCGCGGCGACCGGCAGGCTGTCATCGACAGAGCCCAATCTGCAAAACATTCCGATCCGCACTGACGCCGGCCGCCAGATCCGTGACGCGTTCGTGGTCGGTGCCGGCTACGCGGAGTTGATGACGGCCGACTACAGCCAGATTGAAATGCGGATCATGGCCCATCTGTCCCGCGATGAAGGCTTGATCGAGGCGTTCAACACCGGCGAGGATCTGCACTCATTCGTCGCGTCTCGGGCATTCGGGGTGCCGATCGAGGAGGTGACCGGCGAGCTGCGGCGCCGGGTCAAGGCGATGTCGTACGGGTTGGCCTACGGGTTGAGCGCCTACGGGTTGGCCGCCCAGCTGAAGATCTCCACCGAGGAGGCCAAAGTCCAGATGGACCAATACTTCGCCCGGTTCGGCGGAGTGCGCGACTACCTGATGGACGTCGTCGAGCAGGCCCGCAAGGACGGCTACACCTCGACGGTGCTGGGCCGACGCCGCTACCTGCCGGAGCTGGACAGCAGCAACCGCCAGGTGCGCGAGGCCGCCGAGCGGGCGGCGCTCAACGCTCCAATCCAGGGGAGTGCGGCTGACATCATCAAGGTCGCCATGATCGAGGTCGATAAGGCGCTGAAAGCCGCCGGCCTGGCGTCGCGGATGCTGCTGCAGGTGCACGACGAACTGTTGTTCGAAGTGGCTGACGGTGAGCGCGAGCGTATCGAGGCGTTGGTGCGGGACAAAATGGGTGGCGCCTACCCGCTTGACGTGCCGCTGGAGGTATCGGTCGGCTACGGACGCAGCTGGGACGCCGCCGCCCATTAAGCGCCGAGCGTGCAGCTATGGCGAAATTCCGGTGGTTTTTCTGCCAGGAGTGCACGCTCTAAGCAATGGGACACGGTTTGGCCAGCATATGCACAGTCGAGTAGCCTTATTAGATAACCAAGCTTGTCCCTACGACCCCAACCTGTCCGGAGCAACCCAACAATATGCCGAGTCCCACCGTCACCTCGCCGCAAGTAGCCGTCAATGACATTGGCTCGAGCGAGGATTTTCTCGCCGCCATCGACAAAACAATCAAGTACTTCAACGATGGCGACATCGTCGAAGGGACCATCGTCAAGGTTGACCGGGACGAGGTCCTGCTCGACATCGGCTACAAAACCGAGGGGGTCATCCCCTCCCGCGAACTGTCTATCAAGCACGATGTCGACCCCAACGAGGTCGTTTCCGTAGGCGATGAAGTCGAAGCCCTGGTCCTCACCAAGGAGGACAAAGAAGGCCGCCTGATCCTGTCCAAGAAGCGCGCGCAGTACGAGCGCGCCTGGGGGACCATCGAGGAGCTCAAGGAGAAGGACGAGGCCGTCAAGGGCACCGTCATCGAGGTCGTCAAGGGCGGCCTGATCCTCGACATCGGCTTGCGCGGCTTCCTGCCCGCCTCGCTGGTCGAGATGCGACGCGTCCGCGATCTTCAGCCGTACATCGGCAAGGAGATCGAAGCCAAGATCATCGAGCTGGACAAGAACCGCAACAACGTGGTGCTGTCCCGCCGCGCCTGGCTCGAGCAGACCCAGTCCGAGGTCCGCAGCGAGTTCCTCAACCAGCTGCAGAAGGGCGCCATCCGCAAGGGTGTGGTGTCCTCGATCGTCAACTTCGGTGCGTTCGTCGATCTCGGCGGCGTCGACGGTCTGGTGCACGTCTCGGAGTTGTCCTGGAAGCACATCGACCACCCGTCCGAGGTGGTTCAGGTCGGCGACGAGGTTACCGTCGAGGTGCTCGACGTCGACATGGACCGCGAGCGGGTTTCGTTGTCGCTCAAGGCAACACAGGAAGACCCCTGGCGACACTTCGCCCGTACTCACGCCATCGGCCAGATCGTGCCCGGCAAGGTCACCAAGCTGGTGCCGTTCGGCGCGTTCGTCCGTGTCGAGGAGGGCATCGAGGGTCTGGTGCACATCTCCGAGCTGGCTGAGCGTCACGTCGAGGTGCCCGACCAGGTGGTCGCCGTCGGTGACGACGCGATGGTCAAGGTCATCGACATCGACCTGGAGCGCCGGCGCATCTCGCTGTCGCTCAAGCAGGCCAACGAGGACTACACGGAGGACTTCGACCCGGCCAAGTACGGCATGGCCGACAGCTACGACGAGCAGGGCAACTACATCTTCCCGGAGGGCTTCGACGCCGAAACCAACGAATGGCTCGAAGGTTTCGACGCCCAGCGCACCGAGTGGGAAGCCCGCTATGCCGAGGCCGAGCGCCGGCACAAGATGCACACCACGCAGATGGAGAAGTTCGCCGCGGCCGAGGCCGAAGCTGCCGAGCGGCCGCAGCCCAACGGCTCGTCGGGCGATGACCAGCCGAGCGGTGGCTCGCTGGCCAGCGATGCGCAACTCGCCGCTCTGCGGGAGAAGCTCGCCGGTAGCGCCTAACTCGCACACCGGATGCTTCGGATCGGGCTGACCGGCGGCATCGGCGCCGGTAAGTCGGCGGTTTCGGCGCAGTTTTCGCAGTGCGGTGGGGTAGTCGTCGACGGCGACGTGATCGCCCGCGAGGTGGTCGAGCCCGGCACCGAGGGTCTGGCCGCACTCGTTGACACGTTCGGTGACGACATTCTGTTGCCCGATGGTGCGTTGAATCGTCCGGCCTTGGCGGCCAAGGCGTTCAGCAGCGACGAGACCCGCGCGAAACTCAACGGAATCGTTCATCCGCTGGTGGGCAAGCGTCGCGCCGAGCTGATTGCCGCCGTGCCTGAGGATTCGGTTGTGGTGGAAGACATTCCGCTGCTGGTGGAGTCGGGGATGGCCCCGATGTTTCCGCTGGTCGTCGTCGTATTCGCCGACGCGGAAGTGCGGGTGGCGCGGCTGGTCCAGCAACGCGGTATGGCCGAGGAGGACGCCCGCGCCCGCATCGCCGCGCAGGCCGCTGACGAGCAGCGTCGTGCGGTCGCCGATGTCTGGCTGGACAATTCGGGCACTCCTGAGGAGCTGACCGAACGTGCTCGTGATGTGTGGGATCACCGGATCGCGCCGTTCGCCGCCAATCTCAGCGCCGGCCGTGTTGTTCGCCGGCCCGTCCGGCTGGTCCCCGCCGATCCGTCCTGGCCCGACCAGGCCGCACGCATCGTTGCTCGCCTCAAGACCGCGTGCGGGGC
>Ga0335073_10014495_pt1 | contig 11044 bp, 9 predicted proteins | sample Lox_Sample_22_FD_207093 | JGI IMG/M metagenome (GOLD analysis project Ga0335073, IMG submission 207093) | Soil microbial communities from Loxahatchee National Wildlife Refuge, Florida, United States - Lox_Sample_2.2 | ecosystem: Environmental > Terrestrial > Soil > Wetlands | place: USA: Florida... | reverse complement strand
GAAACAAGATGGCGGCGACTGCGATTCGTGTTCTCATTGCCGACGACCATCCCGTCGTCCGTATTGGCTTGCGCAACATGCTGCAGGCCGATCCCAACATCAAAGTTGTGGCCGAAGCCAAGGACGGCGTGGAAGCGCTGCACATGGTGCGCACGCTGCACCCCGACGTGCTGCTGCTCGATCTGGCCATGCCCAAAATGCCCGGCCTGGAAGCGCTGCGTGAGTTGACCGGCGACAACAACGGCCAGACCCGCACCATCGTCCTCACCGGACAAATCGATAAGCGGCAGATCCTGGAGGCGCTGCAGCTCGGCGCACGGGCGGTCGTCCTGAAGGACGCTGTCGTGGCCCATCTTTCCGCCTGCATTCGCGCCGTGATGCAAGGCCAGTACTGGCTGGAGGGGCGGCCGGTGCAGAACCTGGTGCAGGTGCTGCGCGACCTGACGGCGCAAACGGCGCCCCCGCCGCGCAAGACCTTCGGGCTGACCGCGCGCGAGCTTGAGGTAGTCGCGCTCATCACCGAAGGCTCCACCAACAAACACATCGCCGACACTTTCGGCATCAGCGAAGAGACCGTCAAGCGGCACCTCACCAACATCTTCAACAAAATCGGCGTCGGCAACCGGCTGGAGCTGGCGCTGTTCGCGCTGAACCACAACCTGCTGTCGCCGCCGAAAGAGTAGGTACCGAACGCGCGCCCCCGGGGATTTCGGCGTCGGGCCCCCGTTACTCTTCCGGTTCCTGCAGAATCGAGTACTTCCAGCCCTGTCCCGCCGTCGCTAGGCTAATAGCAGAGCTAGCCATGGATGATGCCCACAATCCCCAGCCACTGCTGAATTCGCTCACTTTAGAAAACGCGGTGCTGTGCGCCGACTGCGAGATCATCAGCGACAGCACCGGCGAGGTCTGCCAGGCTTGCGGGAGTCGCTCGCTGCTGAGCCTGGGACGCGTGCTGGGCGGAGCCTTGGGCAGTGATCGCGCCCGGATCGTTGAGGCCGACCCCGAGCAACTGCGCAGCGGCTTCACCGTGCTGGTGAACGCCTCCGCCAGCATGCCTCTGCGCCGCCGACGCAAGAACGGTAGCCCGGCGTAAGCCTCAGGCACCCAGGAAATTCACTGACTGTCGCCCAGTCCGTTGAAGTTTGCGAACTTACATCCGCAGGCATACCCCCCACATCGAATTTGACGGCAGGTCGTTTTGCTGAAAGAGAGGGCATATGGAGCCCGACAAGCGGCTTCGTCAACAACTGGCCAAGTTCCTCGACTGGCACGAGGCGCACGCCGATCTGGCTTCCGCAGTCGATAACTTTCCCGCGGAATTGCGTGGTCGCGTGCCCGAGGGTATGCCGCACTCTGCGTGGCAGCTGGTGGAACACATGCGTCTCGCCTTGTCGGACATCGTCGAGTTCAGCCGCAATACTCGTCACAAATCGCCGCCGTGGCCGGAGGGCTACTGGCCAAAGAGCGCTGCGCCGCCCAGCGACGAGGCGTGGCAGGAAAGCGTGTCGGGATTACGCGATGCTATCGAAGCGCTGCGGAAATTGATTCAGGACCCTCAGCAGGACCTGTTCGCGCCGCTGCCCGGTGGTTCGGGACAGACGCTGCTGCGCGAAGCTCTGCTCGCCGCCGACCACAATGCCTACCACCTGGGACAGTTGGTGCTGGTGCGCCGAGCCCTCGGCGCGTGGAAGGGATAAAGAAGAAGCCGCAGTCAGCGATTAGCAATTAGTGCGGCTTGACCGGCACCCTTACTGTTTCCGGTAAACCCCCGGAGCTTCTCCATGCCACTTGCGGAAGGAACGATGAAAGACGCTATGTTCGGAGTAGCCGAGAGCCTGGGCCGTCGCGGTTGACGTCGTTTCCGTGTCCAGCAAGAGGTACTCCGCAATGTCGCGACGGACCTGTTGCATGAGCTGACGATAGGAACTGGATTCCTCTCGCAACCTTCTTTGCAGGTTGCGGCGGCTGAAACCCAATGCGTGTGCGGCAGCTTCGAGTCCAACCTGGCCATGGCCCAGATGGTGTCGAATGAAGCTTGCCACCTGTCGAGAAACTTCCACGTCGCCTGCAACTTGTCGCAAACGGTGCTCGGCAGCTTCCGAAGCCAAATCGTGCGGACGCGGCAGTGCCATCTTAAACGGCAACTCGAGTACACGACGATCGATAAGCAGGGCGTTCGCCGGCATGCCGAATCGAACGGGAGCGCGAAAAATGCGGGCGTGTTCGGAAGTGTCCTTCGGCTTTGCGTGTTGAAACCACACCTCCCGTGGCCACCAGCGTTCCTTCGCTGTGAGGCGGTTCAGCCGCATGACACTCGCCATCGACAGCTCGCAGTCTTGTCGTGGGCTGGGTAGCGAAGCGCGCGAATACTCCCATTGGAAGTGCGCGATCGCTCCTTCCAGCTCCAACTTGAAGACGCCGACATTCGTCCAAATGGGCAAGTAACGAATCAGGCAGCGTAGCGCCGCCTGCAGGCCCGCACTCGTCAGCATCAGAGTTCCAATCAGACCATATTCGCTCTCCGGTACGCGTTCGCCTACGTGCAGTCCAAACGCCGCATCGCGGGTCATGATGGCCGCACGCTCGGATAGCAGCATCATGTCGGCATAGGGAATGCGAACACCCGGGTTCGCGACCGCTTCCTGGTCGAGGCCGATAGTCCGGAGCAAGCGATCGGCGTTTCCTGACGCCGCCACCCAATTGGCAAGCTTGGCGACAGACTGAGCGGTCACCGTGGGCACAGTTGCTGTGCCGTTACTTTGCCCGGCCGCTTCGCTCGGCTCGCGCTGCGAAGGTTTGGCGCAAAAGGTCATAGCTTTCCCCGCGCGCAAGTGCTACTTTCCTGCTCAGCATATTAGATGGGGAGGGTTCCGGTAGGTTAGCGCATCCGCCACCGGCACACCGAGCACCCTATGACGTTGCCCATTCTTGCTAGACACAGCGCGCTCTCATTTCTGATGGCAATCGCAAGCTGCGCCGGCGCGGTCGCACAGCAAACCGATCCTTACAGTGGAGGGGCGGCATCAGGCGCTGTCGGTTTGCAGCCGAATAACGGAGGGGCTCCGGATGTCGGAAGCATTTCGGGCCGTGCCGATCAAGGAAAACCAATCCAGTTCAAGTCACAAACGACGTTCATCGAAGTTCCGGTGTTGGTGACGGACAAAGCCGGCAACCCTATTCACGACCTGACCAAAGCGGACTTCAAGATACTGGAAAACGGGAAGCCGCAGACCATCGCCATCTGCGCCGAGGTGCTTCCCAACGAGGGCTCGGCTTCGGCTCCAGCTCCGGCCGACGGAATCTTCACCAACGCATCGCGCGATGAAGGTGAGCCTCGTTCGCTGACCGTGATGTTGCTGGACGAGGTGAACACGCCGTTTCTGACCCAATCCTATGCGCGAGCCCAGTTGGTGAAGTATCTGGCCAACCATCTTCAGCCCACGCAGCCGGTAGGGCTGATGCTCCTTAGCGAAAAGGGTCTGACGACGTTAAGCGGACTCAATACCGATCCGCGCGAGCTGATCGCGGCGTTGAAGAAAGCCAATGGACAAGTCTCAACGATGGAAACGTTCAGCAATGACGCTCAGGCGATTGCCGCGACGGGAAACACACCGGAGATGGCCAAAGGAGGCATTAATCCGAGCGAGCCCCCAGACTTGACGGTACGGCGGTTCGTCCTTAGTCACGAAGCGCTCGAAGCTTCCTACAATCAGGCCCGCGCCATTGAAACCACATTGCGCGCATTTCTGGAGATTGCATGGTCGTTGTCCGGAACCTCGGGCCGGAAGTCGCTGGTGTGGGTTACGGGCAGCTTTCCTTTTTATCTCGATTCGTTTACTTCCGTGCCTGGCGACAACAGTCTGCGTGCACTCTATGAGCGGACCCTCAAAGCTCTTAACGACGCGCAGATTTCCATATATCCCGTTGACGCGCGCGGTCTCCCCAGTGACCCCAAGTACGCCGGAGACACCCAGGGTTCGCTGCTGAGCCCCGATGCTCCGGACTCCCTGCAACAATCCAAGGTTGCGAGCCTGAAGACATTTGCGGAAATGACGGGCGGCGTTGCGTACTTCAACACGAATGATCTATCGGGCGCCTTCGACCGCGCGGTCAAAGATTCCTCATCGTATTACTTGCTGGGCTATTATGCCGATCGTCGCAACACCAAGCCTGGCTGGCAGAAGCTTCAGGTCGTGGTGTCGCGTAAAGATGCCGAGGTCCGTGCCCGCGCCGGATATCTTGTCACCAACCTCTCGGAGAATCCCGACCTCACGCGAAAAGCCGACCTGGCGCTAGCGTTGAAGTCTCCGTTTGAGAGCACCGCGATCCCCATCACGGCAAAGTGGGAGCCGGCTGTTGGGAAAGATTCCAAAAAGAAAGTTGGTTTCATGTTGCGGGTGCCGGAGCCCGGACTGGTGGACGAGGCGAACCAGAATTATGTGGATCTGGATTTTGTCGCGCAGGCCTCGCGACAAGGGGTGATCGCGGGCACCGTCTCGCAGGCCTTTAAGGGAAGGGTAGCGCCGGAAACTCTTGCCAAGCTGAAAACCGACGGGGTCTTGTATCAGAATGCAATCGACCTGGCTCCGGGAGATTACCAGGTCCACTTCGTCGTTCGCGACAACTTGAGCGGCAGAATCGGCAGCCTGATCGTCCCACTCACCGTGAACTGAGCTGTGGCTCACCGCGCTGTCCCATCGCGGCCGATACTCCTTACATTAGCCTCACGACCTTTTTATGAAAAACTTATGAAGCCGGGAGTCCAATAGATCTGGAGTCAGAGCTGCTGGACCTGACCTTCCATTTCGGACGCGCGCAAGCATGAGCCTCTCGGCGCTGTTGCAGTACGCCGCCTTCCTGATTATCGTGAGCTTGCTGGTGCGGCCTGTGGGACGCTATATGGCGCGCGTCTTCTGCGGCGAGCGCACGCTTCTCGATCCCCTGTTATGCCCGCTGGAGCGGCTGATCTACCGCATCACGCGCGTGGATGCGAAGCTGGAGATGCGCTGGCAGGAATACGCCGCCGCGTTCGTCATCTTCAGCATGACCGGGACGCTGCTGCTCTATGCCATCCTGCGCCTGCAACGTCTTCTGCCTTGGTTTTATCCCGCGGCCATGATCTCGCCGATGACGCCTGATCTGGCGATGAACACCGCGATCAGCTTCTCAACTACGACAACGTGGCAGGCCTACGCGGGCGAAACCACGCTGGGCTATTTCAGCCAGATCGTTGGACTCACGGTGCAGAACTTTCTGGCGGGCGCCGCGGGGCTGGCCGTGGGTATCGCGTTCGTGCGCGGCATGGCGCGGGATCGTGCCGAGACGATCGGCAACTTCTGGGTCGATTTGGTGCGCTCCCTCTTGTGGGTCTTGCTGCCGCTGTCGCTGGTCGGAGCGTTGCTGCTGGTGTGGCAAGGCGTGCCGATGAACTTCCATCCCTACGCGCACGCGACGGGCTTGGAAGGTGCGCGCCAGACCATCGCGCAAGGTCCGGTCGCGGCGCTCGAGATTATCAAGAACCTGGGCACCAATGGCGGCGGCTTCTTCAATGCCAATGGCGCGCATCCGTACGAGAATCCCACGCCGCTGACGAACCTGCTGGAGATGCTGGCCATCGCCCTCCTGCCGGCCGCGTTCACGCACACCTACGGCGTGATGGTCGGCCGACCGCGTCACGGCTGGGTGCTGTACGGCGTGATGGTCTTCCTGTTCGCCGTGGGCCTGCTGATTTGCGGCTGGGCGGAGCAGCGCGGCAATCCGCGGTTGCCGCGCACGCTCGATACCCAAGCGAGTTCCACGCAAGCCGGCGGCAACATGGAAGGCAAGGAGGTGAGGTTCGGCATCACGTCGTCGGTGCTGACGGCGGTGACGACCTCGAACGGCGCGACCGGCTCGTACAACTCGATGCACGACAGCTACACGCCGCTGGGCGGCATGGTGCCGCTGGTCAACATGCTGCTGGGCGAAATCGTGTTCGGCGGGCTCGGCACTGGGCTGTACAGCATTATCATGATCGCGCTGGTAGCGCTGTTCCTCGCCGGGCTGATGATCGGCCGCACGCCGGCTTATCTGGGCAAACACATTCGCGCGCAGGAGAGCAAGATGGTCATGTTGTACGTCCTGGCCAGCTCGATCTCCATCCTGCTGTTCTCCGCCCTGGCAGTCATCACGCGGGCGGGGCTCGCCGGTTTGACGACGAATAACGGCACGCACGGCTTTACGGAAATTTTGTTTGCCTACGCGTCGGCAAACGCCAACAACGGGCAGAGCTTTGCCGGGCTGAACGCGAACACCGTTTTCTATAACCTGACGACGGCCATTACCATGATTGTGGGCCGCTTCGGCCTGGCAATCCCGGCGCTGGCATTGGCGGGAATGTTCGCCGCGCAACAGCCCACCCCCGACAGCGCCGGCACGCTGCCCACCAGTTCATGGTCGTTTGCCGTGCTGCTGACTTCGACTGCTCTAATCGTTTCGGCGCTCAGCTATTTCCCCGCGCTGGCGCTGGGGCCGCTGCTGGAGCATTTGACGATGGTGCAGTAATTGGCCGAGCCTCTGAGATCGGTACCGACGAGCGCGTGTTTGGCCATTGTTATAATCGGGCGAAATGAAGTACCCGGAAATCATGTTCACAGTCGAGGAGTCTCCCGCAGGGGGCTACCACGCGCGCGCTCTCGGCTACTCGATTTTTACCCAAGCGGATTCGGTGGCCGAGTTGCGCGAAATGGTACGTAATGCCGTTCGTTGCCACTTTGACAGCGATTCGACCCCCGCCGTGATCAGGCTTCATTTTGTGCGCGACGACTTAGTACCCACTCGTGAGGTGTCAACAGGCGGCGACTCCACGACACGGCTTCGTAAGTTCAGCAAGGAGGCAAGGAAACTTGCGGTCAACTTTCACGATCACGTCGAAACTCAGGTCGGTTTAGCCGCCATGACCGCCTATTTGGTGTTGGTAGCCGACACCATTCTTCTCAACGCGTATGTGAGCCTATTTAAGGACTTTCTAATTGGTGTTACAGCGTTAGGCTCGATTCCAAAGATAGCGGTGATGATATCCGGTAGCCTTCTAATGTTGGGCACCCTCCTAGGCTTGTCGGCGGCTCTACCAGCCCACCGGTCTCGCGAAGCCAAAAATTCCCTCTTTTACTATAGAAATATTGCCCGGCCAGACAGTCCGCAGGTATGGTGTGCCAAGTTCCGAGAAAATGATCAGGACGGAAGACTTCACGAGGACTTGCTGGTCGCCACATGGGGTAAGTCCCGTTGGCTGAGGAGGATGTTCAATTTCGCTCGCGCGGGAATTTTTTGCACGATTCTTGGTACGCTCTTAATGGCAATAGCATTGGTTTTGATGGCTTGGATGAAACAGCCTACGGACACAAATCCTAAACCCGCTGGTACAAGTCCGGTCCTACCTTCGATGTCTCAAGCAGCTCCATCGCGCAACTGAGAGACAAGAGCAAACTCCCCAACCAAGCTAGTTTGCCTGGCTGGGGATTCGGGTTTCGGTGTTCGACTACACCGTTACGGCTTGCTTCGCTGTTCGTGCGGCGAAGCGGATCGCCTTCGCCAGCAGGATGGTCTCGATCCCGCGCAGCACTTCGAGCACCTTCTCCGGGATGTCGCCATCCACTTGTACTACGGCTACCGCCTTCGACTCCGGCCCGCGGCCGAGCGAGAAGTTGGCGATGTTGACGTTGTGCTGGCCCAGCACCGTCCCGACGCGGCCCACCACTCCGGGCACGTCGAGATTACGCAGGTAGATCACGTTGCCCCCGAGCGGCGCCTCGACGTGAATGCCATCGATCTCCAACAGGCGCGGCTGGCCATCAGGCTGAACGCATCCCGCAACCGTGTTTTCCTGTTGACCGCTCTTGAACGTCATACGCAGAACATTGGCAGCCGCACCGCCCTCGCTCTTCTGCTTGCGCTCGGTGATGCGAATGCCGCGCTCTTCCGCAGCCGATGCGGCGTTGACCAGGTTCGCGCGCTCATGCGCGTGAGCAAGCTGGTTGAGAGCGCCGGCGACCGCAGCGTTGCGGATCAGCGCCGTCTTCCACTCGGCGATCTCGCCGGTGTAGCCAAGCGCGATCTCCTCCACCCCGCCCTCGCACGACTGCGCCAGGAAGGTCCCGAGCCGTTCGCCAAGCGCGATGTACGGCTTCATCTGCTGGTACTCTTCTTCGCTGATCGACGGCACGTTGACCGCGTTCTGGATCACGCCTTTGGTGAGGTACTCGCGGACTTGCAGCGCGATCTGCACGCCCACGGCCTCCTGCGCCTCGTTGGTTGAGCCGGCGATGTGCGGGGTGAGGATGACGTTGGGCAGCGTCATCAGCGGCGAGTCTTTCAGCGGCTCGTGGCTGTAAACGTCAAGCGCCGCGCCACCGATTTGGCCGGACTGGAGCGCCTCGACGACTGCCGCTTCGTTCAGCAGCTCGCCGCGTGCGCAGTTCACCAGCCGCACGCCCTTTTTCATCTTGGCGATCGCGTCAGCATTGATCATGCCGTGTGTCTGCGGCGTCAAGCCGACGTGCAGCGTGATGTAGTCCGACTGGGCATAGAGCTCGTCCAGCGGAACAACGGTCACGTTCAACTGCTGCGCAAAGCTCGGCGCGACGTAGGGATCATGGGCGACGACCTTCATGCCGAAGGCTTGGGCGCGACGACACACCTCGACGCCGACGCGGCCCAGACCGACGATGCCGAGCGTCTTACCCCGCAGCTCGGTGCCTTGCAGCGCCTTCTTTTCCCACTTGCCGGCGGTCATGGTGGAGTGTGCGCGCGGGATGAAGCGCGCCATCGACAGCATGAGCGCGAAGGTGTGCTCAGCGACGGCGACTGCATTGCCGCCGGGGGTGTTCATGACGACGATGCCGCGCTTGGTGGCTGCGTCGAGATCGACGTTATCGACGCCTACGCCGGCGCGCCCGATGACGCGCAGCTTCGGCGCCTTCTCCATGACGGCACCGTCGACGAAGGTTGCCGAACGAACGACGATAGCGTCCGCATCCGGCAGTTCACCGGCGAGATGTTCTTTATCCGGCGAGACGATCGTCCAGTCCGGATACTCGGCGAAGACCTTCAGCGCGGAGGGAGAGACTTTGTCAGCGATGACGATTTTCATGCTTTAGCCACCTCGGCGAATTGACCGGCAAAGACCTCTTGCACGGCGCGCACGCCAGCGCCAATTTCGAATTTGTGGGTGGGCGCGACCTTGGCCAGCACATGCTCCAGCGCGCCGATGACGCCGATAGCGTCGAGGTAGTCGTAGTAGCCGAGATGCGCGATGCGGAAGATCTTGCCTTTCATCTCGCCCTGGCCATTAGCAACCACCATGGCGAAGCGCTCGCGAAACTCTTTGACGATGGCGCCGGAATCGACGCCCTTGGGAGCGATGATTGCGGTCACGGCCGCGGCCGGGCAGGTGGGCGCAAACAGTTCGAGCCCGAGCGCCTGCACGCCGGCGCGAACCATCGCGGCGGAAGTTTCGGCGTTGTGAATGAGGTTGTCGCGGCCATCGGCAAGATTGCCGTTGCCGCCCTTGCGGATATAGTCGAGCGCGGCAGAGAGGCCGCAAACCAGCGCGACCGCAGGGGTGTAAGCCGTCTCGCCCTTGGTCTGCGACTTGCGCTCCTTGCGCAGGTCGAAGTAATAGCGCGGCTGCTTGGCGGTCTCCATGCGCTGCCAGGCCCGCTCGCTGACGCTCAGGTAAGCGATGCCCGGCGGAATCATCACGGCCTTTTGCGAGCCGCCGATGATGATGTCGATGCCCCAGTTATCGACCTCGAAGTGCGTGGTGCCCAGGCCGGTGATGGCGTCCACCACCAGCAGCGTGTCGGTGCCCTTCAGCAGCGCGGCGATAGCCTTCACGTCGTGGCGCGCGCCGGTGGAGGTCTCAGTGCCCTGCATATACACCACGGTCGCGCCGTCGAGCTTCGACTTGACGTCGCGCAGGTCGAAGGTTTCGCCGTAGGGGGCAGTGACCAACTCGACATTGAGGTTGAAAGCCTTGGCGAGATCGCGCCAACGCTCGCCGAACTTGCCGGCGCTGAGGACGACGACTTTGTCACCCGGCGAGGTGAGGTTGGAGATGGCGGCTTCCATCGCACCCGAACCGGATGACGCCAGCATGAGCACATCGTTGTTGGTGCCGATGAACGTCTTGAGATCGGCCAGGGTGCGGGAAAAAATTTCTTTGAACTCTGCGGTACGGTGATGCATGTCCGCTGCGGCAATGGCGTTTTGCGCCGCGGGAAGCAGCGGAGTCGGACCGGGAGTAAACAGGCGTGTCTTACGTAGCATAGCGATACCCCTGCAGTAAATTGCCGGCCAGGACGAGCCGACAGACCACTATAGAACTCCTCAGGTCGGCAGGCTACTACAGGTTGCCACGTCATGTGTGGCGCGGGTCACAAGGAGGCGTGACTATAATTGGCGCATGAGCCTGACCGAACGTGTACAGAAGGACATGGTCGATGCCATGCGCAAGAAAGAAGAGCTGCGGCTCTCGACGCTGCGCATGATGAAAGCCGCGCTGCAGAACAAGCGCATCGAGAAGCGTGCCGACCTGGACGAGAAAGAAGAGCTGCAGGTCTTCAGCACCATGATCAAGCAGCGCAAGGACTCGATCGAGCAATTCGAGAAGGGCAACCGTCCCGAGCTGGCGCAGAAGGAAGCCGAGGAGATCACGATCATCGAAGGCTACATGCCGAAGGCCGTGGGTCAGGAGGAGATCGAGGCCACAGTGCGCGCCGTCATCGCCGAAATGGGCTCTCCCACAATGAAGGACATGGGCACGGTGATGAAGAACGTCATGGCCAGGTTCGGCGGGGCGCGGGTGGACGGCAAAGCGGTGAGTGAAGCGGTAAAGAAGCAACTGGCGGCGGGTGGCTAGCGACGAGCAGTCAGCGCTCTGTCTTCAGCATTGCCATCAAGCCCGTAGGAAGCAGACTCTCTCGGTCCAGTCCGCGCTTCCGGTTTGCTTCGCAAGGGTGTTCAACGCGCGAACTAAGCCTCCGATGTCGGCGGGTGAGATCGT
>Ga0335073_10014493_pt1 | contig 11045 bp, 9 predicted proteins | sample Lox_Sample_22_FD_207093 | JGI IMG/M metagenome (GOLD analysis project Ga0335073, IMG submission 207093) | Soil microbial communities from Loxahatchee National Wildlife Refuge, Florida, United States - Lox_Sample_2.2 | ecosystem: Environmental > Terrestrial > Soil > Wetlands | place: USA: Florida... | reverse complement strand
GGCCATCCGCGGCGGCGTGCTCGACGTCGCGCAGGCCGAGCCGCTAGCCGCCGACTCGCCCCTATGGGACCTCGGCAACGTCCTGATCAGCCAGCATTCAGCATCAACGCTCGCGACAGAGAACGTGGCTCTGGTCGACCTCTTTCTCCGCAACCTCGCGCTTTTCCAGGCCGGGAAGCCGCTGATAAACCGGTACGACCCGGCGCGGGGCTACTGAGCGGCCCCTCTTGGGCCAAGGACGGCTGCGGCACGTGGATGGCCGTGCCAGGGCGGGCCTCGTCGGGATCGAGCACGGCCGAGAACGACTCCTCGAGGGCCAGCACCGCCGCCTGCAGGGCCGGACGGGTTCCGGTGGCGGCCCGCCAGACCGCATAGACCTGCCGGGTGGGGGCCGGCTCCACGGGCAGCACGCGGACGGTGTCTGGCACGACTCCGCGGCCCATCCGTGGCACCAGGGCCACGCCCAGTCCGGCCCCGACCATGGCGATCTGGCTCGCGTACTCCGCGACGCCATGCCCGAAGAGGCGGGTGTTCGAGACATCGGTGAACGACTTAATGAGCAGGTCGTGTGCCACCGAGCCGGGCTCGTACAGCCAGGCCTCGCCGCCGAGCTCGGACATCGACACCGATCGGCGGCCGGCCAGATGATGGGTGACATGCACGAGTACATCGGAAATGTCATTGCCGAGGTGCCGTGCGTTCAGGCCGGTGGACAGGACGAGCGGCATCTCGAGCCAGTCGTGCACGACGGCGATGTCAACGGATCCGTCCTCCACGAGCGCCATGGCGTGATGCGAATCGGCTTCGACCAGATGGCACGTCAGGCGCGGCCAGTCGGATCGCAGCCTGCGCAGGGCAAAGGGGGCGACTCCCCGCGTAGCTGTAGCAAATGCGGCCAGGGTCAGCGTCCCGGCAACCGTCTTGCGCTCATTCTCGAGCTGAACGTGCATCTGCTCGATCTCATTGAGAATGCGACGAGCCGCCTCGGCTACCACACGCCCGGCCGGCGATAGCGTGGCAACGCGCCCGTTCTGCTCAACGAGCACCTGACGAACATCTCGTTCCAGCTTTGAGATCTGCTGCGATATGGCGGACGGGGTGTACCCCAAGGCCCGCGCAGCCGCAGTCATCGACCCCTCGGAGGCCAAGGCAGCGATTGCCTGCAAACCGGAAATGCTAACCGTCACGTTGCTGCTATCTTCCCGGAATCTGGGGGGTGGGTGCTGACAGGATAGCTCCGGGCTCGCTAGCTTCCCGTTGAGGTGCGAGCGAGGGCCAGGCATAGACTTGTCCTGCATCAAAGGAAGCATGCGTAACTCGAACAACTGGCCGAACCCGGGGGTGGGGGACCCTGGACCCAATCACTCTGGACGCGCTGATCCAGTCGGCGGAGCTGATGCAGTCCCCGCTGGGCGTGGTTGTCTTCGACACGGAGTTGCGGATCGCCTGGGCTAATCAGGCAGCCGGGCTTACCGGCGACGGCCTCCCGGCTACGCGGTGGCCCGGACGTCGGCTGGACGAGGTGCTGCCCAGCCTGGACGTCGCCCCGATCGAGCAGTCGCTGCGGCGGGTGCTGGTCACCGGTGAGCCCGTGTTCGATCTCGAGGTCGCCAGTGCCCCTAGCGGCTCGGCGGACCGCGAGCGTTTCTGGAGGTGCATGCAGTTCCCGGTCAGCGGGCCGGACGGTCAGGCCGCCCGCGTCGCCCAGGTGATGCAGGAGGTCACCGGGCACGCTCTCGGCCAGCAGCGGCTCGCGCTGGCCGATGAGGCCAGCGCCCGGATCGGGACCACGCTGGATATCACCCGCACCGCCGAAGAACTGCTGGACGTGGCCATCCCGCGGCTGGCCGACGCGGGCCGGGTTAACCTGCTGGGCACCGTCATCGAGGGTGACCGGCACGCACCGCAGGCCCATAACGAGAAGATGCGCCTGCTGCAGGTAGCGCTGCGCTGGCCGCCTGAAGCGCCGCTCCCCACGGAGTACCTCCGAAAGGAATGGTACGAGACCGACCCTGCGAAGCTGCTCCATCAGCGCCTGGTGGCCGGCTTGCCCATCTTTCTGCCGGCGTTGGGGACCATGACCAACGAGCAGCTCTGGGGGGTGGCCTCTGGCACGGCCTTCAACCGCGTGATCACCGCACGCCGGGCCGGGGCTCATTCGCAGATGATCGTCCCGCTGATGGCCCGGGGTGCGATCATGGGCCATGTCATCCTGTACCGCCTGGCCGACTCGAAGCCGTTTACCGCCGCGGACCTGTCCCTGGTCCGTGACTTTGTCGCCCGAGCGGCGGTAAGCATCGACAACGCCCGGCTCTACACCCGGGAGCGGGCCACTGCGCTGGCCCTGCAGCACGGCTTGCTGCCCCGCCACATCCCCCAGGTCCCCGGCCTGCAGCTGGCTTACCGGTACGTCCCCGCCCAGACCACCGCCGAGACTGGCGGTGACTGGTTCGACGTCATTCCCCTGCCTGCCGGCCGCTGCGCGCTGACCGTGGGCGATGTGACCGGGCACGACATGTCCGCCGCCTCGCGGATGGGCCAGCTGCGCACCGCCGCCCGCACCCTGGCTGGCCTCGACCTGACCCCCGCACAGCTCCTGACCCGCCTGGATCAGGTCGCCGCCAACCTGACCGACGCCGAAACGAGCGCCACCTGCCTCTACGCCGCCTGCGACCCCGCCACCGGCACCTGGGACATCGCCAGCGCCGGCCACCTCCCACCCGCGCTGACCCGTCCCGGCCAGCACGCCGCGTTCGCCGATCTGCCTCCCGGCCTCCCCCTCGGCACCGGCCTGGCCGACAGTGGCTGCTACCAGGCCATCCGCCTGCACCTGCCCCCCGGCAGCACCCTGGTCCTGTACACCGACGGGCTCATCGAGGAACGCGGCGCCGACATCGGCACCGGCATGGCGCGCCTGGCCACCATGCTGGCCGCCCTGGCCCCCCGCCCGGCCGACGACATCGCCATCCTCATGGCCCGAACCTGACCGCAGAACCCGCCCAGGCCGGCCATTCCGGGACAGCCAAGCCGGACGCTAAGGTTTTCGGATGACACAACCGCGCGGGCCGGAATCGCGGCCATTCCCCGACCGGCCGGCCGGCACTGACTGCCTGCCTGGCATCGACCACATCGTGGTGCTGATGAAGGAGAACCACTCCTACGACAACTACTTCGGCATGCTCGGCCGCGGGGACGGTTTCACGTTTGGACCCAATGGTTCGCCGCTGAACAGCAACCCCGACCGGCAGGGACAACCAATCCGGGTTCACCACCTCAGCCTGCCGTTCAATCCGTCGTTTCACCTGAACCAGACCTGGAACGACTCGCACCGCCAGTGGAATGGCGGTGCGATGGATGGGTTCGTCACCACCACCAACAGCGACGAACCGATGGGGTATTTCGACGGAACCGATCTGCCCTGGTACTACGGCTTCGCCGAGACCTACGGAATCGGGGACCGTTATTTCTGCTCGTGCCTGGGCCAGACGTTCCCGAACCGCCGGTTCCTGCAGGCCGCGACGGCGGCCGGCCAGGTCAACGACAGCATCCCGAACCCTTTCGCGCGGCCACCGGCGACCGGGCTCATCTGGGACCGGCTCGACGCCCACAACATCGGCTGGGCCAACTACTTCGTGGAGGTCCCCGAAGTCGGGCTGTGGCCACGGAACCTGCTGCGCTGGCACGACAACCTCCATGAGATCGCCGACTTCTACGACGACTGCCGCGACGGCAAGCTGCCGCCGGTGAGCCTGATTACCCCCGAAATCCTGGTCAGCACCGAGGGGGAATACCAGGACGACCAGGTTGGAGAGGCATTCACCGCCAGCCTCTTCGAGGCGGCGGCGGCCGGCCCGCAATGGGCGCGCATGCTATTCATCATCGTGTGGGACGAAGGTGGCGGTTTCTACGATCACGTGCCTCCGCCGGCGGCCGTCATCCCGGACGATATTCCGCCCGACATCCACGTCCCGCCGGATGAGCCCGGGGGTTACGACCGCTACGGGTTCCGCGTCCCGTGCCTGGTCGCTTCGCCGTTCGCCAAGCCGGGCCATGTCTCGTCGGTGGTCTACGACCACACATCGATCCTGGCCACCATCGAGCTGAAGTGGAATCTTCCGGCCCTGACCCGGCGCGACGCGGCGGCCAGCCCGCTGACCGACTTCATCGACCTCAGCCAGCCGCCGCATTTCGCCACACCGGCGTCACTCCCCCGGCCCACCATCTGGCCATTCAGCGGCCGCCGATGAGGCTGGCCCGGCGGCTGGCCCGGCCACCGCGGCGGCCGGTCAGTCAGGGCGTGCTGGCTGTGCGCGCGAGGACAAGCCGGTACCGCGGGCTGCCGTCCTCGCGGTGCCCCAGAGCGGTCAGGGGGACCGTCGTCACGATGAACCCGGATGCTGTCAGGTCGCTGCGGACCGCGTGCAGCGCGCAGGTGCGGTAGTACATGACGAACGGCGGACGCCACACGGCATTGCGGACCCGCATGGCCACGTCGAACCCCAGCAGCGCCCAGTAACGAGGCGAGGTGACGGGCTGCGGCGCGGGGACCGGGAAGGCGAAAACCCCGCCCGGCCGCAGCGCGCGGTACACGCCGTCGAACAATGCAGGCCGTTCGTTGGGCAGGAAGTGACCGAGAGCGCCAAAACTGACCGCCAGGTCGAAGGCCTCGGCGAAGGGCAGGGCCCGGACGTCGGCCCGTACCCACCCGGCATCCGGATGCGCCCGGCGCGCCTGCACGAGCATGCCCGCGCTGAAGTCGACGCCCATGATCCGTCCCTGGCACGCGGATCTGAGCACCCGCAGGCCCGCGCCGGTGCCGCAGCACACGTCCAGTCCCCGGCCGAACGGACCGAGCAAGCGCAGCACGTCTTCGGTCGCGTCAAGCACGCCATCAGCGGTGCGAAAGGGCGTGTGGTCGAACTTCGGAGCAAGCAAGTCGTAGCCGTCCTCGACCGAGGACAGCGCCTGCATCGCCAGTTCAGCCAAGGACGGGCCTCGAGGCGAGAACATCGGTCAAGAGTACTTCCCGGAGCAACCGCGGCCGGACCTCGCGAACGCAGCCACCGGCTGCGCAGATCGCCCAGATGAAGGGTGGGGCCGGTCTTAGTAGTGTTGGTTCAGGCCCTGTTCGGCCAAGTGCTGCCGCGGGACGGGTCCGGCGTGAGGGGCGGTACACCGGCAATGGAGGAGCCTGCGCTTACGTTTGCGGGTCTGCTTCGGCAGCTCCGTACGCAAGCCCGGCTGACGCAGGAGGAGCTGGCGGAAGCGGCGAGCCTGAGCCCCCGCTCGGTCAGTGACCTGGAGCGGGGCATCAACCGGACCGCCCGCAAGGACACCGCGGTGCTGCTGGCGCAGGCGCTCGGCCTGGATGGGGTGGTCGCCGAGTTGTTCGTCGCCGCGGCCCGCGGGCGAGGACCGGCGCAGGACGTGGTGGCGGCCATCCAGGGAGCGGCTCCGGGGGCGTTCGCCGCGGCGGCGACTCGCGGGCTGCCGCGGGACACCGCCAGCTTCACCGGCCGCCGGGCCGAGCTTGATCGGCTGGCGGATGGGCTGGAAGGCCTGGCCGCCGACGGAGGGATCGTCGGGATCTGCGCGATTGGCGGCATGGCCGGCGTCGGCAAGACCACCTTCGCGGTGCACGCGGCCCACCGGCTGGCCGGCCAATTCCCGGACGGCCAGTTTTACCTGCCATTGCACGCCCACACGCGTGGCCAGCGGCCGGTGGATCCGGCCGATGCGCTGTCGAGCTTGCTGCTGACCGCGGGGGTCCCCGCAGCACGGATCCCGCCGGGGCTCGAGGCCCGGGCCGCGCGGTGGCGTGATCACGTGGCCGGTAAGAAGATCTTGCTGCTGCTTGACGACGCAGCCAGCCATGAGCAGGTCCGGCCGCTGCTGCCCGGTACCGGAAACAGCCTGGTCCTGCTCACCAGCCGCCGGCGGCTGGCCGCGCTGAACGACGCCGCCGTGATCAGCCTCGACACGCTTGCCCCGCAGGAGGCGGCAGCGCTGCTGACTCGGCTTGCGGGCCGTCCCGAGTTGCAGCCTGATGAGGTCGCGGTGGGCGAGATCACCCGGCTGTGCGGGTACCTGCCGCTGGCGATCGGGCTGATCGCCAGTCAACTGCGCCACCACCCGGCCCAGACCGCCGACAGCGTGGCGGCCAGCCTCGCAGGGGCAGCCGACCGGATGGAGCTGATGCGGGCCGAGAATGTGTCGGTCGCGGCCGCATTCGAGCTGTCGTACACCGACCTCACCGACGGCCAGCAGCGGCTGTTCCGCCGGCTTGGCCTGATCCCGGGCCCCGGCTTCGACGTCTATGCGGCCGCCGCGCTGGACGGCACCACCCCAAGCCAAGCCCGCCGTCTGCTCGATGAACTGTATGACCAGCACCTGATCACTGAGCCCGCACCCGGCCGGTACCAGCTGCACGACCTGCTCCGCGAACATGCCCGCATCGTGGCCACGGCGGATGCCGCTGCCGCTGACTCCGAAGGTGCCACCGGGCGGCTTCTGGATTACTACGCGCACACCGCACTGGCCGCCGGCCGGCGCTTCGAGACCCGGGCCAGCACCTACCGCCGCCCGCCGCCTGGCCACCCGCCGGCCCAGGCCCCGGACCTGTCCACGCTCGGCGAGGCGGCCGCCTGGCTGGAAGCCGAGCGGGCCAACCTGCACGCCGCAGCGGACTACGCCGCCACCCACGGACGCCTCCGTTATGCCATCGTGATACCCGCCGCGATGAGCGGCTTCCTGGCCGCCCGCGGTCACTGGGATCAGTCCTCCGCCCTTCACCAGGGCGCGCTGGCCTCAGCGCGCCGGACTGGAGACCGGCTTGGCGAGGCCGACACGCTCACCACGCTGGGAGCGCTGCAGCGGGAGACCGGCGATTACCCGGGCGCCGACGCCAGCTTGGCCCAGGCGATCGCGCTGTACGGCGACATCGGCTACCAGCCCGGTCAGGTTGACGCGCTCGAGGAGCTGGGCTTCCTGCGCGTGCTGACCGGAGATTACCCGGGCGCCGCCGACAGCTACCAGCGGGCACTGGTGCTGGCCCGCGGCGCCGGCGACCGCGACGGCATGGCCTGGAATCTCATGGGCCTGGGCTTGCTGCAGCAGCTGACCGGGGACTACCCGGCCGCCGCCGCCAGCAACCAGCAGGCCCTGACCCTGTTCCGCGACCTCGGCGACCCGCACGGCCAGGCCTATGCCCTCAACTCCCTGGGCGTCGTCCAGCAGGAAACCGGGCACTACCCGGCCGCCGCCGCCAGCCAGCAGCAGGCCCTGACCCTGTTCCGCGACGTCGGTCACCAGCTCGGCCAGGCCCACGCCCTCAACGACCTCGGCCTCGTACAGCAGGAGACGGGAGATTACCCGGCCGCCGCCGCCAGCCACCAGCAGGCCCTGACCCTGTTCCGCGACCTCGGCAACCTGCTGGGCCAAGCCGAAGCGCTGAACCGCCTCGGCGAGCTCTCACTCCGCACATCGGCCTCCGGCCAGGCCCACGACCAGCACACTCAGGCGCTCGCCATCGCCCGCGACATCAGCGCGGCCCCCGAGGAAGCACGCGCGCTGGAAGGAATTGGCAACAGCCACCTCCGAGAGGGCAACCCCGGCCACGCCGCCGCACACCTGCGGCAAGCACTCACGATCTACCAGCGCATCGGGGCCCCGGCGGCGCGCCGCGTCCAGGAAACCCTCCGCAACGCAAACGTGCCGGAGAACGCCGAGACCGGACTGACTGCCTGAGGGATAGGCCATGAGGGGAGCCGGTTCAGCACCGGCCTCGCCCGGCCACCACGACCATCTGGTCTCAGGGACGCGTCGTCCAGGGCCGGAGTTTCTCGGGGTTGAGTACCGCCCAGATGTGCGTGATCCGGTCATCGGCGATGCCGAAGGCCACCACCGCCATGGTGACGCCGTCCTGCTGGGCCAGCGCGCCGGGCTGGCCGTTAACCGTGCACTCCAAGATCTTCAGGTTGGCCGCCCGGCTGGCGAAATCGACGCACGCGCGCGCGATCCGCTCGCCGCCCTCGACCGGCTGGGTCACGGCGTTGGTCCGGCCACCGCCGTCGGCGATCACCGTGGCGTCGGGATCGAGCAGCCCGATGAGCGCATCGATGTCCTTTGCCTCCCAGGCCAGCCTGAAGTCCCTGACGATGTCGGCCTGCCGGGCGGTCGGGGTCGTGCCAGCCTGCGAGGCGCGGATGCGGCGGCGGCCGGAGGAGGCCAGCTGGCGGCAGGCCGCCGGGGTACGGCCGACGATGCCGGCCACCTCGGCGAAGGGGTAGCGGAAGACATCGTGGAGGATGAATGCCACGCGCTCGGCCGGGGTCATCGATTCGAGCACGACGAGGAAGGCCATGCTGACCGACTCGTCGAGCGTGACCCGGTCGGCCGGGTCCATCGTGGTGCCGCCCGGCCGCCCGGTGGTCCACTCCGTGTGTTCGGGCAGCGGCTCGGGGATCCATTCGCCCACGTAGGCCTCTCGCCGGGCCCGGGCCGAGCTGAGCAGGTTGAGGCAGATGCGGCTGGCGACCTTGCTCAGCCAGGCGCCGGGGGACGCGATAGCGTCCTGCTCCGGCCGGGACATGGCGTACCAGCGGGCGTAGGTCTCCTGGACGGCATCTTCAGCCTCGGCCAGGGACCCGAGAAGCCGATAGGCGAGATTGACCAGCTGACGCCGCTCGCTGATCACCGCGTCCAGGCCCTGGCCGGGCCGGGTGCCTCCTGGCTCTGACGGGGTGCTCATGGTGCAGATCGCCTTTCCTCGGTCGCATCTGTCCTCACCACTTCGACCAGACAGCGCACCGGAACGTGAGGTCGGCGCCTCGCCTCACATTCCGGCCGCTTGCCTTGTCGTACTGACCAGACGAGGACATCACCGAAAGAGGTCTCGCAGATGACAGGGTCCACCACACCGGGCGCCACGGCGCAGCTGGCTGACGGGACCGCCGTCGGCAGCTGGGTGCTCGACCCCGCGGGGTCAACCGCCGAGTTTCGCGTCAGGCACTTCTGGGGTGCCATCACCGTGCGCGGCACGATGGGGCCCATGGCCGGCCAGGCCGCCGTGAGCCCGGACGGCACGGTGACCGGACGGATCAGCTTCGACGCCCGCTCGCTCGACACCGGCCACAAGCAGCGCGACAAGCACCTGCGCTCCGCCGACTTCTTCCACACCGACCAGTACCCCCAAGCCGCCCTGACCGTGACCTCGGCCCGCCCGGCAGGCCCGGACGGGCTAGAGTGCCACGGGTCCCTCGACGTGGCCGGCCACGCCAGACCGGTCACCTTCACCGCGCACATCCAGGAGGCGACCGGGCAGGCCGTCGTGCTCACCGCCGAGCTCCAGGTCGAGCGCGCGGAGTTCGGCATGACCTGGAGCCCGCTGCACATGGCCTCGATGACGGCACTGGGCACGGTCAAGGCACGATTCACCCGCGCCTGAGCACCATCCCGCGGCAGCGACCGAATCTGCCGTTGAGCGGGTAATAAACTGCGCTGATGCCCAGCCGAGCCGAGATCGTGACGTTCGACGATTCTCCGCCGCCCCCTGGAGCCAAGGCATGGGTGGCCGTCGCCCCCCGGGTCATAGGCATTGAGGTCACCGATCCCGACCCTCACTGGCCGCGGCAGTACTGCGTCCTCGCCGCCCGGATCCGGGAGGCGCTGGGCTGGCGGGTGCTGCAGCTTGACCACGTGGGCTCGACCTCGGTCCCCGGGCTGGCAGCGAAGCCCGTCATCGATATCGACCTGACCGTCGCCGACCCCGGGCGCGAACAGCACTACGTGCCGGCGCTGGAGAAGGCCGGGTTCCGGCTGGTGATCCGAGAGCCCTGGTGGCACGGCCACCGGATGCTGCGGGCCGACGAGCCGCGTTGCAATCTTCATGTTTTCGGGTTCGACAGCCCCGAACTGGTGAAGCACCGGATCTTCCGTGACTGGCTCCGGGGCAACCCCGGGGAGCGCGATCGTTACGCCGCCGCCAAGCGCCAGGCCGCGGCCGAGGCCAACGCGCGCGGAGAGCACGACATGCAGTACAACGCCCGGAAGCAGCAGATCATCAGGGAGATCTACCAGCGGGCGTTCGTGGCCGCAGGCCTGCTCGGGAACTAAGGCCGCAGCCCATCGGAGCGCAGCACCGGGAAGTGATGCGGATGTCCAGCGATGATCGGCCGGGGCCGCTGATCGGCGCCGGGCGGACGGCCGATGTTTACGCGCTCGGTGAGCAGCGGGTTCTGCGCCGGAACCGGAACGGTGACAGCGCTGAGCGCGAGGCCGGGGTGATGGCCTACCTGGCTGAGGCGGGCTTCCCGGTACCCCGGGTCTATGACGCCAGCGGCCCGGATCTGGTGATGGAGCGGCTCGGCGGCCGTGACATGCTCGCGGACCTGTCGAGCCGGCCGTGGCTGGTCCGCCGGCACGCGCGGACCCTGGCCGGGTTGCATGACCGGCTGCACGCCATCACCGCGCCCGCGTGGCTGCGGACGCGATTCGGGCCGGGTGACCGGATGCTGCACCTGGGCCTGCATCCGGGCAACGTCATGCTGACCGCCACAGGCCCGGTCGTTATCGACTGGGCCAACGTCGCGGCAGGCGCGCCCGCCGCCGACGTGGCGATGGCCTGGCTGATCATCGCGACATCCGAGGTCGACGCGCCGCCGCTGCTGCTGCGGCCGGCCATCTCCTCGATCCGGACCGTCCTGCTGCGCAGATTCCGAGCGCTGGTGCGCGACGACCCGGGGCCGGAGCTGGCCAGGATGGCACGCGCCCGGATGGCCGACCCGAACATCCGGCCGGCCGAGGCGCAGCGCCTGCAGGCGATCGCCGACCAGGCCAGCCGATATCACTGACGGTCGGCATCGCCTCGGGCACGTTTGGCTCCCACAGCGGGCGGGCTGGTACGTTTGCGCGGTGATACGCGCCCAAGACGCGATTGGTCGCGACGGCGCGGGCGAGAGCACCTTTGGCGACGGCCGGCCGACGTGGCTTGGCCGGCTGGGCAACGTTCGCAACGTCGTCCGGCAAGAGATGATCTCTCGTCAGCT
>Ga0335073_10014491_pt1 | contig 11046 bp, 7 predicted proteins | sample Lox_Sample_22_FD_207093 | JGI IMG/M metagenome (GOLD analysis project Ga0335073, IMG submission 207093) | Soil microbial communities from Loxahatchee National Wildlife Refuge, Florida, United States - Lox_Sample_2.2 | ecosystem: Environmental > Terrestrial > Soil > Wetlands | place: USA: Florida... | reverse complement strand
CACAGGGACTTCTTGAAGTTCTTGACGTGGGCAAATCTCCTCCACTGCCCTGTTCTCAATCATCTCTTCTCTGGCTTTTTCCGCTTCATGGCGGGCCATCTCAGCCTGCTTTTCCGCGGCTAAGGTTTGCAGGCATGCCACACGGCTCTGAATTCTGGACAATGCAACTTGCATTTGGGGCGCTCGGAGTTCCTCTTGACCCGAAAATCGGGTTGCAACATCCAAAATCCGAACCACCTGATCCGAGGCCTGTGCGACCAGATCGTTTTCCACTACATGAACCTGGTCCGTCAATTCCTGGATGCAGCCCATCTGTCTGTTCGCAAAGGAGTTACCCAAGCCCAACGCCAGCACCCCCGCCGCCACCCAGTACCATGCTCTGTCGCTCGTCATCGCTCCACCCCTCATTCGCTTTCCGACTTAGACGCGGCAGTTTTCCATTTGTCATCCCTATGTTGAGAGGTTATGTCAATTCCTCTGTGGATCTCTGTGCCTTCAGATCCGGCCGAAAACGATGCCTTTCTCTTGATACGGAGGACACTGCGGGCAAGTTCCACCAAAAGCGGACTCTATGACACGGCTACAGTTGTCAACGTCGCAGCCGCTCCCCACCTTGCTCCGAGCTTTTCCAGGATCATTGGCCCAAGCTGCGAAACGCTTCCCGCTCCCAGGGTCAGCACCATGTCGCCTTCCTGCGCTACCGAGACGGCCGAAGCCACAGCCTGCTCGAACGAATGGCAATAAACGGCCGTACCGCCCGTCTCACAAATCGTCCGGGCCAGCGCCTCGCCCGTGACCCCCTCAATCGATTGTTCGCCTGCCGCGTAGACATCCAACACGAAAAGCGAATCCGCGTCCGTGAAGGCGCGGGCGAATTCCTTCATCAGGTCCTGCGTGCGCGAATAGCGGTGGGGCTGGAAAATCACGTGAACTTTCCGGAGCCCGCACTCCCGCGCCGCCGCCAGCGTGGCCCGAATCTCTGTGGGATGGTGGCCATAATCATCGACCACACTCACGCCCGCAACTTTCCCACGCAACTGAAACCGCCGGTCCACGCCCCGAAAGGTCTCGAGCGCGTCACGAATCTGTCCCGTCGGCACTTCCAGACCAACTCCGACCGCGATCGCTGCAGTAGCGTTCAACACGTTGTGCGCTCCCGGCACATGCAGTAGAAACTCCCCCAGGTCCTGCCCCCGATACAGCACGTGGAACCGGCTGACCGGCTTCCCTTCCGCATCAACCGAGGGCTTTTCGGCTTTGATTTGAAAATCTGATCCCCGCCGTTTGCCATAAGTCAAAGTCCGGCGCCGAATCTGCGGCAGCAATCGCCGCAGCACCGGATCGTCGTTGCAAACCACGGTCATCCCGTAAAACGGCACCCGGTCGACAAAATCGAGGAACGCCTGCTTGACGTTCCTCATATTGCGATAGCAATCCATGTGCTCGCGATCAATGTTGGTGACCACGGCGAGAATTGGCGAAAGCTTCAGAAACGAGCGGTCGCTCTCATCGGCTTCAGCGACCAGATATTGCGAATTCCCCAGCCGGGCGTTCGAGCCCATCGCTCCCACCCGCCCGCCGACTACGACTGTCGGATCAAGCCCCCCCGCCGCCAGCACCGCCGCGACCATCGAAGTGGTCGTGGTTTTCCCATGCATGCCGGCGATGGCAATTCCGTACTTCAGGCGCATCAGTTCGGCCAGCATTTCGGCGCGCGGAATTACCGGAATGTGCAGATTGCGCGCCTCGGTGACTTCCGGATTTTCGCTTGAAACCGCCGAGCTTATGACGACGACCTCGGCTCCCGCGACATTCTCCGCGCGATGGCCTTCGAAAATCGTCGCGCCCAGGCTGGCCAGCCGTTGCGTGATCGCGGTGCTCTTCAGATCGGAACCGGAAATTTTGTAGCCGAGATTCAGCAGCACCTCGGCAATCCCGCTCATGCCAATGCCGCCGATGCCGACAAAATGAACGCGTTGGATCTTGGCAAACATTTACCTGTCTACCCGGCCAGACTTCACTAGCCTGTCATCCTGAGCGATCACCTTTCCACCTATGTCATCCTGAGCGAAACAAACCGATTCGCTATGCGAATCGGTTTGCGAAGTCGAAGGACCTCGCGTTCGCAAACCTAACTGTTGGCGCATCCAGGAATTCTCCCTCTACTGTCGCCGCCAAGTGAGAATTCCATTCCCGGTCTCTCTTAACCCCATGCACAATAGGGATCCTTCAACTCCGGATCTGCTGCGCCTCGCGCAGCAGACCCTTCGCTCAGGATGACAAAGCTATTCTTCAACCCCCGCCAGCCGCGCTGCCATCTCTGCTATATCCCGTGCCGCATTTGGATGACTCAAACTCCGCGCCGCTGCACTCATTCTCCGCAGCCGAGGACGATCGCCCAATAACGTGCTCACCGTCTCCACCAGCCAGACCTCATCCAACTTTGTTTCCTCCAGCACCACCGCTGCTCCGGCTCGTTCTAGCGCCTTCGCATTCACTCGCTGATGATCGTCTGCCGCACGCGGAAACGGCACAAAGATCGCCGGCTTCCCCGCCGCCGTGATCTCGGCCACGGTACTCGCTCCCGACCGGCAAAGCAGCAAATCGGCGCGCGCAAAGAAACCCGGCATATCGTTGATAAACGGATATACCTCGGCCGAGACCTTCACCTGCCGGTACGCCGCCTGCGCGTCATTATAGTCACGCTCGCCGGTCTGATGAATGATGTGAACTCCCGGCACCTGCGCCGCCAGCTGTGGCAAACATTGCATCATCGCCTGATTGATCGCGTGCGCGCCTTGGCTCCCGCCAAAAACCAACAGAGTGGGACAACCACATTCTTCGCCTCGATCTTTGATCGCGAAAAATGCTTGCCGCACCGGCACGCCCGTGACTTCTCCACGGGGGAAATACTTGGCGGTTTCTTCGAAGTGCACGGCCGCTGCCGAAACCCAATGAGCCACGACCCGGTTCGCGAATCCTGGCACAACGTTGGGCTCGAACGCCAGCGTTGGAATCCCTTTGAGAATTGCTGCCAGCATCGCTGGCCCGGAAGCATATCCGCCCACTCCGATCACCACATCCGGCTGAAAATGGCCCGAAATCCGCCGCGACTCCCACACCGCTCCCGGCAATCCCATTGCGGTTTTGACCCGCGTCGCCAAGCTCACGCGATTGAGCGCGCCCACCTCGATGAGTTCCAAGGGAAATCCCGCCGCGGGTACGAGTTTGTTCTCAATGCCACGCGCCGTCCCGATGAACAAGACTTCGGCGTCGTAAAGCTTCTTGAGTTCTTGCGCGATGGCGATCGCGGGAATAACGTGCCCGCCCGTCCCGCCACCCGCCAGAATCACCCGCATGGAGTGACTATAAACTACATCGCTGGAATTTCTCTGTGCCCCCTGTGTTCCGGAGCCTGCCCTGAGAAGTCGAAGGTGGTCATCGGGATTTGACAGCGAGTCTGAACTAAGTCAGGGAGGAATTTACTCAGCCTGCTTGCTCACATTCAACAGCACACCCACGCAAGCCAGCGTGATGAATAACGACGACCCTCCGTAAGAAACGAACGGGAGCGGAATGCCTTTGGTCGGCATGAGTCCCAGAACCACGCTGATGTTGATAAAAGCCTGCACCACCACCATGCTCGTGATTCCCACCGCCAGGAAGCGGCCAAACATGTCCTGGGTGTGCAGCGCCGTCCGCGTTCCCCGCCACAGAAAAATCGCGAACAGAATCACGACTACCAGTGCCCCGACCAATCCCAACTCTTCGGCGGTGACCGCAAAAATGAAATCCGTGTGTGGCTCGGGAAGATAAAACAGCTTTTGCTTCCCCTCCATGAGACCCACACCAGTTATACCGCCAGTGCTCACGGCGATGAGAGACTGAATAATGTGAAATCCGCGTCCCTGCGGATCGGAATACGGATCGAGAAACGCCAGAATTCGATCGCGCCGGTAGGCTACGTGGAAAATCAGAAAATAAAGCGGCAGCAGAGAAGCCAACAGCCCATAGCCGAGATAGCGCAGATCCAGTCCGGCCGCAAACAAGATGCAGCCTGTGATCGCGGCGCAAGCAATCGCCGTACCGAGGTCAGGCTGAAAAACAATCAGGCCGAGGAACACGACCGTAGGCAAAACCGCAGGCAAGACCGTGTTTCGCCAGTCGCCCATTTCGCTGGTCCGGTTCTCCAGAAAAAAAGCCAGAAATAAAATGAGCGCGGGTTTTGCCACCTCGGACGGCTGGAACGAGAGTCCGGCAAAATGGAACCAGCGATGGGTATGGTGGGCACGGTCAAGGAAGAAAACTGAGATCAGCAGCAACGTGGTCACGCCGAGGAGAGAGAAAACGACCGCCGGATGCTTATACCGGCGATAGTCAACTTTCATCGCCAGCACCATCGCCACCATTCCTCCCACTGCCCACGCGAGTTGCCGCAACAAAAATGTGTAGCCCGATCCGTAGCGTTCTTTTGCCATGACCGCCGACGCGCTGAAAACCATCACCAGCCCCAGAAAAACCAGGAGCAGGGTCACAGTAAACAACCACCGGTCAGCGCTGATCCGCTTCGCCATCGAGCATTCATTTCACCACGGAGACACGGAGGTACCGAAAAATCTTGCTGCGGATTTGCAATGGGGAGGTAACTTGCGTGGTTCGGGTGTGGGGTTTGCGCTCCTCGTAAGAGATTCCGAGGCTGCACGGACCAGGATCCAAACTGCGAAGTAGCGGCAGAAATTAGCCAGGGCGTAAGCCCTGGATAAACTGGAAAACGAGCCTGAGTCCCGCCCAGGGACTACATCGAAAGCCGCCGACGTCAAGTCCACTTTTGCGGCTGGGCGATGTCCACTAAAGTATCCGTGCTACTCAACCGGTAACCCAGGCGTTTTCAATAGCACCGAACGTTTCTCAACAACTTAGCTCCGAAATTTTATGCAATTTCAAATGTTCCACGTGGAACGTTTTGCCGATTTTTTATGTAAAGAGGCGGCTAAGCCTCCGCCGCTAAACCGCGCACTACTTCCTTAAACGTCTTGCCACGATGCTCGTAATTTCTGAACTGATCAAAACTGGAGCAGGCCGGAGCCAGCAGAACAACGTCGCCTGCTTCGGCCGATTGCGCCGCGCTCTTGACGGCGTTTTGCAGCGTCTCCGCGTGCATGACCTCCGCTCCCTTGATCTGCGATTCGATCTTCGCCGCCGCCGCTCCAATCGTGTACACGCGCTTCACTCGCTGCCGCAGCAGGTCGTTAAGCACACTGTAGTCGCTGCCCTTGTCCTTGCCGCCAAGAATCAAATGAATGTTCGCCGGGAACGATTCCAGCGCTTTGATCGTCGCGTCAACATTCGTTGCTTTGGAATCGTTGTAGTATTCCACACCGCGAATCGTCGCGACGTACTCAAGCCTGTGCTCAACCGCCTTAAACGCGCGCACGGCTTGACTGATTTTTTCCGGAGCGCATCCCACCAGCGCGCCCGCGCACACCGCGGCCAGCACGTTTTCCAGATTGTGCGCACCCTTCAGCGGGATTTCTGAAACCAGCATGATCTCCTGCTGTCCTGTGGCGCCGCGGAAGAAAATTTGCTTCTGCTGCACATACGCGCCCTGCTTCACTTCCTTCTTGCGGCTGAACCAGAAAACCTGCGCCTTCGTCCTCGCGGCCATCTCGACGCACGTACGGTCGTCAGCGTTGAGGACCGCGAAGTCTTCCGCTTGCTGGTTCTCAAAAATGCGCGCCTTCGCGTTGACGTAAGCCTCGAACGTGCGATAGCGATCCAGGTGATCTGGAGTTACATTGAGAACAACCGCGATCCTTGGCCGGAAGGTATGAATGGTCTCCAGTTGAAAACTGGAAACCTCAAGCACGATGTAGCTCTCCTCGGTTGCCTGATCAACCAGCGAAATGGCTGGCGTTCCGATGTTTCCGCCCACAATGGTTCGAAATCCCCCCGCCGACAAGACCTCGCCAATCAACGAAGTAGTCGTTGTTTTCCCGTTCGAGCCAGTAATCGCTACGATGTTCCTGGGAAGAAACTGCGCCGCCAGTTCGACCTCGCCGATCACCGGCTCGCCCAAACTGCGCGCCTGTACCAACGGCGGCGCATCCACAGGCACGCCTGGACTAACGACAATCAAATCTTGTCCGCGAAACGTGCGCTCGCCATGCCCGCCAGTTTCGACGACGATTCCCTGATCGAGCAGATGATTGATCCCTTCGCCTAATTGGTCTGGCGGCTTGGCGTCAGAAACGGTGACGCGAGCGCCGTGAGCTTTGAGAAACTGCGCTGAGGCGACCCCCGATTTTCCTAGCCCGACTACCAGCACGCGTTTGTTTTTGAGATCCATGAAAATTTCACCGCGGAGACACGGAGTCACTGAGAAAAGGCACTTTCGTTCTGGTTCGAAATTACCTGAGCTTCAAAGTGGTCAGTGCGAACAGCGCAAACACCAGCGACGCAATCCAGAAGCGCACAATGATCTTCGATTCCGACCAGCCCAGCAACTCGAAATGGTGATGCAGCGGCGCCATCTTGAAAATCCGCTTCTTGCGCAGCTTGTACGAGCCCACTTGCAGGATGACCGAAACCGCCTCGATAACAAATACACCGCCGATGAAGGGCAAAAGCAGTTCCTGCTTGATCATCACGGCCACCGTGCCGATCGCCCCGCCGAGCGCGAGCGAGCCAACATCTCCCATAAACACTTCCGCCGGATGTGCGTTGTACCAAAGAAAACCGATGGCCGATCCCACCATCGCCCCGCAAAAAATTGTCAGTTCGCCGACTTGTGGCATGCGTTGAAGGTCCAGGTAAGACGCGAAGGCTGCATGACCGCTCACGTAAGTGAGCACCGCCAGCGCGCCGGCCGCGATCACGGTACATCCGATCGCCAAACCATCCAAGCCATCGGTCAGGTTGACTGCGTTACTCGATCCCACAATCACCAATACAACGAAAGCAATGAAGGGCAGAAACGCCAGCGGCCACAAGTGAGGAGCGTTCACCAGGCGCTCGATCACAAGGTCGGGGCGAAACTGTTTAAAAAAAGGCACGAGCAGGCGAGTGGAATAAAGACCGCGAGTTTGCATCGCTATCAGCGCGACCGCAATCAGGAAACTTACGGCGATTTGCAATCCCAGCTTGGCCTTGCCAGTGAGGCCGAGATTGCGACGATGCGCCACTTTGGCATAATCGTCGGCAAAGCCGATGGCGGCGAACGCGCAAGTAGCGAAGACGGCCAGCCATACGAAGCGGTTGCTCAGATCGGCCCAGAGCAGCGTGGGAACAACGATTGAGATCGCAATGAGCAGGCCGCCCATGGTGGGCGTGCCGGCCTTTTTCTGATGGGCCTGCGGACCTTCATCACGAATAAACTGGCCGATCTGAAATTCGCGCAGCCGGTTGATGACCAGCGGCCCGACGATCAGCGCCGTAAAAAGCGCGGTGAGGCTGGCGAACGCAGTGCGAAAAGTTAAATAACGGAAGATGCGGAACGGCGGGAAGTAGTGAAACAGCTTCAGATAAAGCAGCCAATAAAGCAATCAGCCTCCGCCGGTTAATTCCTATTTCCTGAACCCCAGTTCTTAATTCCCAATACTTAATCCCGGTTCCCAGTTTTTGGTTCTCAGTTCTCAGCCGCTGGTTCGGAGCGCGTTCTTGCCAACGACGGCCGGGCATTGATCAAGCGCTCAAGCGCACGCTCCAGTCTCACGCCTCGCGACGCTTTTAACAGGATCACATCTCCGTCGCGTGCCTCTCGCAACAACCAGTCGCCGGCTTCTTCGGGTGTGTTCACAAACTCGGCTTTGCTGCCGGCTTTTCGCGCTGCCTCGGCCAGAGCTTCCGCCAACCCCCGCACACCCAGCACGAGGTCAATGTTTTTTTTCGCGATATGGGCGCCCGAGCTGCAGTGCAGTTCCTCGCCAGTTGGGCCCAGTTCCAGCATTTCACCAGCAACGACGATGCGCCGGCGCGCCGGCATTTCGGCCAAGGCATCAACCATGGCAGCTAAAGCTACAGGATTGGAATTGTAGCAATCGTTGATGACGGTGACGTTACCCACTTGGACGACCTGCCCGCGTTTTTCCGCCGGCGCAAGAGAAGCCAGCGCGTTCGTCGCCTCCGATGGAGTCAAACCGCGTTCCAGGCCGACTGCAACCGCCGCCAGCGCGTTGTAAATATTGTGGCGGCCGACCAAATGCACGACGGCGTTTTCCCGACATCCGCCAACGACAATCTCGAACACCGAGCCTTCCTCGCCGCGAGGCCGAATGTTCTCTGCTCTCACATCGGCGGAAGCCTGCATCCCGTACATGACCACCTTGCCTCGAAAATCGCGCCCGAACTGCGAGACATATTCGTCATCCGCATTCAAGACGGCAGTGCCCCCGGCGGGAAGAGATTCAATCAACTCATACTTTGCCCTCGCAATGTCTGCCACTGACTTGAAAAACTCCAAATGAACCGGAGCCACGTTGGTCACAACTCCGATATCGGGCCGGGCAATCCTGGCTAAGGCGGTAATCTCGCCGGCGTGGGACATGCCCATCTCAATCACCGCGGCTTCATGTTGGGGTTCGAGTTTGAGCAGCATGAGCGGCAGCCCAAAATGGTTGTTGAAATTGCCTTCGGACTTGAGCACCTGGAAGCGAGTTGAAAGCACGTGAGCAATGGCTTCTTTGGTTGTGGTTTTTCCCGTCGATCCGGTCACGCCGATCAATGGCTTGCCCCACAACCGCCGGACAGCCGAAGCCAGCGTCTGTAGAGCGATCAATGTGTCGTCCACAGCCATTACGCGAGCTTCTGGGGAATAGCGGCCCACCTGATCTTGCCCCACTACCGCGGCCAACGCGCCTTTTTCCAGAGCCTGCTCAACAAAATCGTGCCCGTCGAGGCGCTCACCCTTTACGGCAAAGAAAAGCTCTCCGGGACGGAGGGTGCGGGAATCAATGGAATAAGCCTCCGCTACGGCCGCTGGGTCGAACTTCCCTTCGGCGACGACGAACTCGGCGATCCGTGAGAGCGAAAGCTTCATGAATTCTTTCCTGCTGCGGCTGCCGACTCGCAATCGTATCCAGCTTCGCGGAGAATTTCGCGCGCCACTTCCACATCATCGAAGGGAATGGAGCGTTCGCGCAAGACCTGAACTTTTTCGTGGCCTTTACCCGCGATGAGGACGATGTCTCCGGGCGCTGCTTTGCGCGCAGCCAGCGCAATCGCGGTCCTGCGGTCTGGTTCCATGACGTACTTCGCACCGGCACGCTGCAGGCCGACGACAGCGTCATTCATGATGGCGAGGGGGTCTTCGCTGCGGGGATTGTCGGAAGTCAGCACGACAAAATCACTGCCTCTGGCGGCGGCTTCGCCCATCAGAGGCCGTTTGGCGCGATCGCGGTCGCCGCCGCAGCCGAAAAGGGTTATCACTTTCCCCTTGAGGCCGGCTCTCCGCACAAATTCCCGGGCCAAAGCGATCAGATTGCGCAGCGCGTCATCGGTATGAGCGTAGTCCACGACTACCGTGAAAGGCTGGCCACAGTCTACACGCTCGAAGCGCCCGGGGACCCGAGCCAGCGCTCCCACGCCACGAGCGATGGCATCAGCACTGCAACCACGCGCATAGGCTGCCGCGGATGCGGCAAGTATGTTGTACACATTGACCGCACCAATAAGCGGGGAAAAAAGTGGAATGGAAACTTGCGGGGCAATCAAGTCAAAGCGAGTGCCGTGGGCGGTGATTTCTATTTTCTGAGCGCGAAAGTCGCCAACGTTGAGGCCGTAGCCAAGCACCTGCCGGCCACGATTCTGGCTGATCGCGAGCAGCTTGCGGCCCCATTCGTCGTCCAGATTGATGACCGCGGCCCGCGGCGCTTCGGTTCCGCAACCGTGGAAGAGCGCCTGCTTGGCGGCAAAATATTCTTCCATCGTACGGTGATAATCGAGATGGTCGCGGGTCAGGTTGGTGAAGACTGCAACGTCAAACGGAATGGCAAAGACACGCTGCTGGGCCAGCGCGTGCGATGAGACTTCCATAACGACGTCGGTCGCGCCGTGGGCGAGCGCCTCAGCCAACATTTGATTCAGCTCCAAGGCTTCTGGAGTTGTGTGAGGCGCGGGCAGAATTTCTCCGGCGACGTGATATTCGATGGTGCCGATCAGGGCGCTTTTGCGGCCGGCCGCATTCAGGATGGATTCGATCAGAAAAGCAGTCGTGCTTTTGCCATTGGTTCCGGTAATTCCGGTAATGGCGAGGCGCTCGGCCGGACGCTTGTAGAAGTTTGCGCTGAGCCGTGCCAGGGCGCGGCGGCCATGCGGCACCTGCGCCCACGCGACGCCTGCCCGTGGTTTCTCCTCGGACGAATCGGTGACGATCGCGATTGCTCCCGCCGCGATGGCGCGATTGATGAACTTGTTGCCATCGCTAGCTTCGCCCCGCATAGCGACAAACACTTCTCCCGGCTTTACTTTCCTTGAGTCGTATTCAAGTCCATCAATATGAGGATTGCCGGTCTGGCTCAGGATTTCCGCGCCTTGGAGCAGCTGTTCAAACGTCATTAGAGTGAATTATAGGGCACGGCGGGAGCAGCGTTTCTGATGATGCACCATGGTGAAATTTCCCCCATGTTTCCTAGTCCCAACGGCACGACTGAAGTCGTGCCCTTCAACGGAACTTTCCGCGTCCATTGTGCCCGAACCTAGCGTTCGGCCCACGCGAATCATTTAGCGTGCGAAGCGAACCGTCACCTTGGCCCCAGCCGCAACGCGTGATCCAGGAGCAGGTGACTGATCATGAGCGATGCCGCTGCCAACGGCATCGAGATCGAGGCCATTTTCTTCGGCCAATTCGATCGCGGAACGTAGAGTTTTTCCCAAGAATGACGGCACAACCGTTCCTCCCTGCGCGACGTCGAGCACAACTGTATCTCCGGACGGCGTCGGACTCGAAACGTCACTACCCTGGCTCTGCTTCTGTTCCGAGGAGGCGGATGCGCTTTCTTCTGAAGGCCCCGGCTCACGTTCGCGAAGTGCGGCGGGCACAACCCCGCGGCC
>Ga0335073_10014490_pt1 | contig 11047 bp, 9 predicted proteins | sample Lox_Sample_22_FD_207093 | JGI IMG/M metagenome (GOLD analysis project Ga0335073, IMG submission 207093) | Soil microbial communities from Loxahatchee National Wildlife Refuge, Florida, United States - Lox_Sample_2.2 | ecosystem: Environmental > Terrestrial > Soil > Wetlands | place: USA: Florida... | reverse complement strand
AAAAGTCTACAGAAGGGAATGAGGCTTTGCCGAATGAGTCTCCCTTGCCCGCCAGATTCGCCTCGGGGAAGAAAACTTTCGGCCCGCGCCAAAACACCGGATTCATGGAAAAAAATCAGCCGCCCGCGGTGATCGTGGAAGCTGCGCAAAAGCGGCTGTTCGATTGTCCGTGCCGAGCCTGGTCATTCCCGCAAACTCGTGATTCGGCACGGCGAAGGGACCGCCCTACACGCCGACGATATCCCCTTCAGCGTCCACGTCGATCTCCATCGCACGCGGATGGCTGGGTAGCCCCGGCATCAGCATCATGTTGCCGGCAATCGCCACCACAAACCCAGCTCCTGCCGACAGCGAAACATCTCTCACATTCAACTTCCAGTCTCTCGGCGCCCCCATCCGCTTGGGATTATCGGTGAGCGAGTATTGCGTCTTCGCGATGCAAACCGGCAGTCGGCCGAATCCCCAAGCCCCATACTGCTCCAGCTTTGCCTGCGCCGCCTCGCTGAAGACAACGCCTTCGGCTCCGTACACCTTCGTCGCCACCATTCGAATCTTTTCGTCAAGCGGTTCGTCGAGCGAATACAGCGGCCGCACATTCTGCGAGCCATTGCTCGCCAATGCCACCATGAGCGTCTCCGCCAGGTCAGTCGACCCCGCGCCGCCCCGGGCGAATGCTTCCGTAATGGCGCACGGGACGTCGAGCCTCGCGCACTCCTCGGCAATTGCATCCAGTTCCGCTTGCGCATCGGCAGGGAAATGATTAATCGCGACGACGATAGGCGCGCCATACCTTCGCAGCGCGCGAACGTGATGATCGAGATTTGCAAAACCGGCCTCAAGGCTTCCTTCACCTTGCGCCCGCAGGCTCTGCACGCTGGCCACCAACACGACCGCAGCCGGACGGATGCCCGATACCCGCATCACGATGTCGAAATATTTCTCAGCGCCAAGATCGGCAGCGAATCCGCATTCGTTCACCACGTAATCGGCGAGCCGGACCCCCATCTGCTGGCACAGCACGCTGCTGGTCCCATGCGCGATGTTCGCAAAGGGCCCAGTGTGAACCAGCGCCGGAGTGCCTTCTGTCGTCTGCACCAGGTTGGGCAGAATCGCATCCCTCAGAAGAGCCATCATCGCGCCGGTCGCGCCCAGGTCCCCCGCGGTCACAGGCGTGCCCTTGCGCGAAACCCCAACCACAATGGCATTCAGCCTGCGACGCAAATCATCGCGGCTCGATGCCAGGCCGAGAATCGCCATGATCTCTGAAGCAGCCGTGATCACAAAACTCGTTTCGCGGCTCGCCCCATCTCCCTTTGCTCCCACTGACACCGTCACATGACGCAGCGCGCGATCGTTCATATCCATCGCCCGCGGCCATGAAATCTGCTTCGGATCGAGATCCAGCGAGTTGCCAAAGAACAGATGCGAATCCACCATCGCCGCCAGCAGGTTATGCGCCGACGTGATGGCATGAAAATCGCCATGGAAATGCAGATTGATCTGCTGGCTCGGTTCCACCTGCGACAGGCCGCCGCCGGCTGCTCCGCCCTTCATGCCGAAAACCGGTCCAAGCGAGGGTTCGCGCGAGGTTACGATCGCCCTTTTCCCAATGTGATGCAATCCCTGCGCGAGCCCGATCGAAACCACGGTCTTGCCCTCGCCCGACGTTGTCGGCGTCGTGGCAGTCACCAGGATCAGTTTGCCCCGCACCGGAAATGAAGGGTTCTCCAGTAGTTCAAGGCTCAACTTGGCCCCGTGCGTGCCAAGGGGCTGATACTCCGCAGGCAAAAGCCTGAGTCGTTGCGCAATCTCCTGAATGGGCAGAAGCTTCTGGGAAGTCAAAATGGAGTTCGTCATAGGCTCAACCGGGAGCAATATACTCCGGCGAGCCGTCAAGCAATGTGATGCGGCCCACATCCGTACTGATGCACATCGTCTCCGGGGTCAATGATCACCCTAAAGTCGGCGCGCGCCGGGCCGCCTGCGAGATAGCTGGAAGCTGGTAGCGAGCGCTGGAAGCTCTCTTTTCACATCGCCTCAGGGCTCTCAATTCCAAGCCACCCGAGCACCGTCACCAGTTCCCGCAGCACCACCGCGGCCGTCGCCAGCAGAAAGGTCTTCCGGGCAGGATCCTCCTCGGTCAGAATGTGGTGCTTGTGGTAAAAGTTGTTGAACTCCTGCGCCAGTTGGAACGCGTGCTTGGCGAGGTGCGCCGGTTCTGAGGTTGCAATGCATTGTTCCAGCACCGCCGTCCGCCGTCCGGCCCGCAGCCACAGTGCCCAGATGTCCTGATTGTTCTCGCCACTCAACTGCTCCGAACGGTTGCCGCGCGCCGTGCCCAACGCCGCCAACTCCGCTTCGGGAGTCGTTCCGCCCTTGCGGAAAATGTTCCGCGCCCGCACCACTGCATATTGAATGTACGGTCCGGTCTCGCCCTCAAAGCTCAGCGCATCTTTGAAATCGAAAGCGATCACCGAATTCCGTGTGAACTTGAGCATGAAGTACCTGAGCGCCCCGATCGCAATCTGCCTGGCGATCCGCTGCCGTTCCGTCTCGTCGCGCCCCGTCTGCCGCGCGTCCACTTCGGCTCGCGTCGCTGCAATCAGTTTGTCGATCAGGTCATCGGCCTTCACGCCGAAACCCTTGCGTCCGCTCACTTCGATGTACGCGCGTCCGCGATCCTCTTCGGCTACGGCGTATCCGAGTTCCTCGGCGCATCGTGGAGTGAGCGCCACCATCTCGTAGCCGAAGTGCGTGTAGTGGTCGGCCTCGGCCGTATGCCCCATCCCGCGAAGCGCCTGGATTACGTTAGCCTGCGGATCGCTCTGCCGCGAATCGATCACGTTATAAATCGCCTGTGCGCCGCCGAACTGCGGATGCGGCTCAACTCCGTTCACCGTCGAAATCCAGCACTCACGATCTGCGTAGGCAAAGAACGGCTTGTAGCCGAAGTCGCGGCCCAGCAGCCCGAACTTCCAAAGGTGATAGGCAATGTCCTTGCCTACGTACGTCACGGTCCCGTTTGACCGGACAATCACCTTGGCATCTTCGTCCGTGCCCTTCGGGGCATCTTCTTCTCTCTCCTGCTGGGTTGGCTCGGTGGCCGCGTCAGCTCTGGCTGCCGTGCCGGGACGCGTCATCACCCAGCAGCCCCTGTTCTTGCCCTCGGTTTCGAAGTACAGCACGCCGGTCTTTTTCAGTTGCTCAAACGCCAGCGCCCAGAAATCCAGGTGCAGAATCTCGCTCTCCCGAGGAAGAAAATCGTATTCGATGTCCAGCCGCAGCATCGTCTCGAGGTGCCGCTTCAACACCGCGGTTGAAATCAGCTCGGCGACTTCAGCCGTCTCGTTCCCGCCATGTTCGATCTCGTGCAGCGTAGCGTATCTGAGTTTCTTGCGCGCTTCGTTCTCCGCGTCTGTCCCGCTCGTATACCACTGCGACGTCCGCGCATACAGATCCCAGCAGTAGTAATCAATCGCATCTTCAAATCGTCCGCTCCCGGCAAACTGCCGCTCGCAACCCGTCACCAAAGCGCGCACTTCGCTTGCAGACTTTGCTTCCAGATGCAGAAAGCCCACGACGACATCGGCTACCTGGACGCCGGTGTTGTCGATGTAGTTCTGCACATCCACCTTTTGCCCTGAGGCTCGCAGAAGACGCACAAACGTGTCGCCCAGAATCGCATTGCGCAGATGTCCGATGTGGGCAGCTTTGTTGGGATTGATGCTGGTATGCTCCACCAGCACATGGCCACCTGTGGTGGGACGTGCGCCTTCGGCACGAATCACGAGCTGTATCGCCACGCTGCGGTCGACCCGCGCGTTGATGTATCCCGCTCCGGCGACTTCAAATCCCGCAAATCCCTCGATGCCGCTCAGCGCGGCGACGATCTCCTGCGCGATCATCTTCGGCGCCTTGCGCAATTTCCGCGCCAACTCAAACGCAATCGGCGTCGCCATCTCCCCCATCGCCAGGTCGGGCGGAGTCTCAAGCGGAATATTCTCGATTTCAAGGTTGTATTTGGCTTTGAGCACACCGCGCAGATGCGCCTCCAGCCTCTTTTTCAATTCAAGATACACGTTGCCGCGCCTCAGAAATCCTTGATTTTCAAGGTGATTCTAACAGAGCTTCTCGCGCCGGCTGGTTTGACGCACCCTGCACTGCAACCTAAGATTGAAAGGTAGATTGCCTCACACGATATAGCCCCCGTTGTACCGGGAGAACTGAAAACAACACCTCGCCCATGAACGATCCCGCATCCAGCACTGCGCGCTTCTATCTCACCACGCCGATCTATTACGTGAACGCGCGGCCGCACCTTGGCCACGCCTATTCCACGATTGTTTGCGACGCCATCGCCCGCCGCAAACGTGCCCTCGGGATCGATACCTGGTTCCTTACCGGAACCGACGAACATGGCCAGAAGATCGAGCGCTCGGCCAAACTGGCCGGCCGCACGCCGCAGGAATTCGCCACGGCCATTGCCGCCGAATTTCGCGGTCTCTGGGATCGTCTCGGCCTCACCTACGACGATTTCATTCGCACCACCGAGGAGCGCCACAAGCGCGGTGTGCAACATCTCTTCGCCACCCTGCGCGACAAGGGATTCATCTACAAGGGCTCGTACACCGGCCAGTATTGCGTCTCCGACGAAGCGTGGGTCGATGTGCCTCCAGGCGCGCCCTGTCCTGACTGCGGCCGTATTACCGAGACCGTGAGCGAAGAAAACTACTTCTTCAAGCTCTCTGCCTTCGAGCGCAAGCTGCTGGAGTTCTATGAAGCCAATCCGGGATTCATGCAGCCCGAATCCACGCGCCGCGAAGTCATCTCGTTTGTGCGCAGCGGCCTCAAGGATCTCTCCATCAGCCGCAGCAGCTTTTCGTGGGGCATTCCCGTTCCCGGCGACGAAAAGCACGTGGTCTACGTATGGCTTGACGCGCTGGCCAACTACATCACGGCTCTCGGGTACGGATCAGACGATCCCGCCGACAAGGCAAGATTCCAGAAATTCTGGCCTGCCGACCTGCATCTTATCGGCAAGGAGATCAGCCGTTTCCACTGCGTCTACTGGCCGGCGTTTCTGATGGCTGCGGGAATCGCCCTGCCTCGCTCCGTAAAGGCCAACGGCTGGCTGCTCTTCGATCAGGGCAAGATGTCCAAGTCGCGCGGCAATATTGTTCGCGCCGAAACCGTGCAAGCGGTCCTCGGCGCTGATGCTCTGCGCTACTTTCTGCTGCGCGAGATCCCTTTCGGGCAGGACGGCAATTTTTCCTTCGATGCCCTCGTCCAGCGTTACAACGGCGACCTTGCCAACGGCTACGGCAATCTGGTCAGCCGGGTCGTCAACATGGTGCACAAGTATTTCGACGGAGTTGTGCCCGAGCCCGGCGCGGAAACCCCGGCCGAAGCGGCCCTGCGCGCGCGCACCATGAGCGCCATTGCCGAGTTCGCCCCGGCATTCGATGACCTCAACTTCAGTGATGCTCTCAAATCGCTCTGGTCGCTGGTGGCTGAAACCGACGGGTATCTCACCGCAAATGCCCCCTGGAAGAAACCCGCCGACCGCTCCGAAGCCGAGCACAAACAGCTTCAGGCGCGCGTGCTGGCAACTGCAGCCGAGGCCATTCGCATCATAACCGCGCTGGTGTATCCGATCCTGCCGGATGCCAGCGCAAAGGTGTGGCTTCAGCTTGGGCAGGGCGACATCAAGGACGCGGCCAGGCAATCCTTCCTCACCCATCTCACGTGGAGCGGATTGCTCGCCGGAACAAAACTGAACGAGCCCGCGCCGCTCTTTCCCCGCGCTGAAAAGGACGCAGTCGAGCGTATGCAGAATCTTGAAGACGAAAACAACCACAGTGCAGTCGACGCTGCAAGCCAGAGCGAGGCCGCGCAACCGGCTCCTCCCACCGTCGCTCCGTCTGTCGCTTCGGTCACCGGCAAAGACGCCTTCTCAGCAGAAGGATTGACTCCAACGACCGTGGTTCCGCACGACACAGAGAAACCTGTCGAGACAGCGAAGGTCCACAACGTCCCCGCCGACCTCACAAGCAGCCGCCTCAGCAGTACACCGCCCCCCGCGCCTGCGACTGTATCGGAAGATCCCGCTGCACCGTCGGTCGCGCACATTGCCATCGACGACTTTGCCAAGGTCGATTTGCGAGTGGCCCAGGTCCTCGTTGCCGAGCGCATTCCCAAGGCCGATAAACTCCTGCGCCTTGAGGTCGACCTCGGCTATGAAAAGCGGCAGATCCTCGCCGGCATCGCGCAGTACTACGAGCCCGAAAAGCTTATCGGTCGCAAAATTGTGATCGTCGCCAACCTCGCTCCACGCAAGATGCGCGGCCTCGAATCGAACGGCATGCTGCTGGCGGCGTCGCTGCCCGACGGCGCACCCGTACTTGCCGGATTCCTGGAGGAAGTGCCGCTGGGCGCACGGCTGAAGTAAGCATATTTCCATATTCAGCGATTGGTTGCGGGAAAGGTGGCCAGGTGTCTCTATGGCAATTGAGATTGAGGGGATTACGCCTTTGATTTTTGTCTTCGACATGCCTGAGTCGGTTCATTTTTACCGGGATGTGCTTGGATTTGAGCTGGTCAACCATGCGCCCGAATACGCCGAGGGATTGTTTCACTGGGCTATGTTGCAATCGAATGGCGTGACCTTCATGCTCAACACCGCCTATGACGAAGGCAAAGCTCCGGAAAAGCCCGTTCCCGCGCGGGTCCATGCGCATGGCGATACGCAGTTCTACTTGGGCTGCGCGGATTTGGATGCAGCATATCGACACGTGCTTGCCAACGGAATCAAGGTCAGGCCACCGACCGTTGCCCGGTACGGATTCAAGCAGTTGCATCTCAAGGATCCGGACGGGTATCACCTCTGCCTCCAGCACCCGATATAGAGCAGTTATCGTCGACCTCGCAATCTACTTCTTTCCGACTGGAGCTTTCGGTGCTCATCGATTCCCACGCCCATTTAGACAGCCCGCGCTACAGCGACGATCGCGAAGCCATGCTCGCTCGCGCCTTTGATGCCGGCGTCGGCGCCGTGCTCTCCATCGGCATTGGCGAAGGCCCCTCCGAGATGCACCAGGCATTCGACATCTGCCGCGAGTTCAATGGCAAGCCAGGGGTTCCGCGCCTCTTTTCGAGCGCCGGCATCTATCCGCACAACACGCCCGATGCGGACGCCGCCGCCCTCGCCAAACTTGACGGCCTGCTGGCCGATCCTGAAGTCATTGCGTGCGGCGAAATCGGTCTTGATTACTACCACGAAGGCGCCGCGCACGACGTGCAGCGGACCGGTTTGGTCCGCCAGCTTGAGATTGCCGCCGCACGCAAGCGCCCCATCCTCATCCACTGCCGCCCCAAGGATGGTGCGACTGACGCCTGGGACCATCTCTTTCTGACCCTGGATACCTACTGGCGGCACACCGGCCTCGGCGGCATCATGCACTGCTTCGGTGGCGGATGGGAACAGGCCCGCCGTTCACTCGACCTCGGTTTCCTGATCTCATTTGCCGGGAATCTGACCTACCCCAAGGCCCAGCCCCTTCGCGATGTGGCTGCGCAGGTTCCGCTCGACAGCATCCTTGTCGAAACTGATGCCCCATGGCTCGCTCCAATGCCCGATCGCGGCAAGCGCAACGAGCCTGCTTTCGTCGCCCGAACGGCCGCGGTGCTGGCTCAAGTCAAAGGCGTCGATTCGCAGCAAATCGCCTCGGCCACCACGAAAAACTTCATCCGGCTTTTTCACCTTCCCCCTGACATGTGAAACTGGTAGAGTTGCACCGGTCGCGAGGGCTGCCTAACCGGCCTTGCGGCCAGGTGAGAACGGAGCGCCTATGGCCCAGGACAATTCATTCGATATCGTCAGCAAGGTGGATATCCAGGAAGTACGCAACGCCATTGACCAGGCCCTCAAGGAGATCCGCCAGCGTTTCGATCTCAAAGATTCCCACTCTGAAATCAACCTCGTCACCAACAATGAGATTCAACTGGCTTCCGCCAACGAATACAAACTCGAGGCCGTCAAAGAAATCCTCGGCCAGAAACTCGTCAAGCGCGGCGTTTCGCTCAAGAACCTGACCTACAGCAAAGTCGAGCAGGCCGCCGGCCAGAGCGTCCGGCAGAAGATATCCTTGCAACAGGGCATCCCAACAGAAAAGGCCAAGGAGATCGTTCGTATTGTCAAAGACTCAAAAAAGAAGGTGCAGGCCAGCATTCAAGGCGATACTGTGAGGATAGCCGGAAAAGACCGGGACGACCTGCAGGCCATCATTTCCACCCTGCGCGGTCGTGACCTTGGGGTGGATTTGCAGTTTACGAATTACCGCACAAATTAGGGCTTACTGCCTGGAGCCGACCTCCCATACCGGGACGCCGTAATCCGAAGAGAAGTGGAAACAGCGAGAACCTGATATTTTGAGCACCTTGGCTATAGCGACGGCAAGAGAAGTTTTTGATCTATTGCGGGAAGACCTCGTGGCGATCGAGCAGGAGTTGGGGCGCGACGCTGCCTCCAGCGTCAGCACCATCACCGAGATCGCCGAGTACCTGCGTGAAGGCGGGGGAAAACGCATCCGCCCATCTCTGCTGCTGCTTGCGGCGCATCTGCTTGACTACTCAGGACCGAGCGCCGTTCGCCTGGGTGCCGTCGTGGAAATGGTTCACACCGCGACCCTGGTACACGACGACATCATCGACGGCGCTGATATGCGCCGAGGACGCCCTTCGCCCAACACCACCTGGGGCAACGAAAAGTGCGTACTGGCCGGAGACTGGCTCTACATGCAGGCTTTCCGCGTCGCGCTTGAAGAGAAAAATCTGCGCGTCCTGGAACTGCTCATTGGCCTGACACAGCAGATGGTCGAAGGCGAACTGCTTCAGATTCAGAAGCTTGGCAAAGCCGTTTCCGAGGCCGAATACTACGACCTCATCTTCCGCAAAACCGCCTGCCTGTTTTCCGTCTCCATGCGCCTCGGCGCCGTGCTCGCCGGAGCCACCGAGGCTCAGGAATCCAACCTTGCCTCCTACGGGCGCGCCGTCGGCCTCGCCTTCCAGATCGTTGACGATGTGCTCGACTTGACCGCCACCGAAGAGGTGCTCGGCAAACCCGTAGCCAGCGACCTGCGCGAAGGCAAAGCAACCCTCGCTGTAATCCACTCCTACGACCACGGTATTGCCAAGGACCGTCAGGTCATACAGCGAGTGCTCGACGACCGCAGCTTTGAGCATGTGAGCCGCGAGAAGATCCAGGAAATCCTCGAGCGAAACGGTTCAGTTGAGTACGCAATGGCGCTTGCCGATCGTTACGCCGAGCAGGCACGCCAGGCATTGGCGCCGCTTCCCGACTCCGATTTCAAGCGTGCCTTGCTCTGGGTTCCCGATTTCGTCGTAGCACGCGACAAGTAGCTCACCCATTCCCCGAGGTCAAATCCATGCAGAAAACCTGGACGCAGGTGGACCGCTATTTCAGCGACCTGCTTCTCCCCTCAGACTCCGCACTCGAAGCGGCTCTTGCCGCCAACCACAAGGCCAAACTGCCCGCTATTGACGTGACGCCGCTGCTCGGCCAGTTTCTCTCCCTCATGGTCCGCATCAGTGGGGCACGGCGCATCCTTGAGATTGGAACCTTAGGCGGATACAGCACGATCTGGCTGTCTCGTTCTCTGCCGCCTGATGGCCGCCTGGTCACGCTGGAGTTGGAACCGCGCCACGCCGAGATCGCTCGGGTGAACCTGGAGCGAGCCGGTGTCTTCGATCGCGTCGATCTCCGCATCGGTCGCGCATCCGATCTGCTTCGCGGCCTCATCGCCGACGGTGCAATGCCGTTTGACCTCATCTTCATCGATGCCGACAAGGCGAGTTATCCGGAATACCTCCAACTGTCTCTGAAGCTTTCTCACCCCGGAACAGTCCTCATCGCCGACAATGTTGTTCGCGAAGGCAAAGTGGTCGACCCCGATTGCGACGACCCCAATGTGCAGGGAGTGCGTCGCTTCGCCGAACTCGCCGCCGCGGAGCCACGCCTGTCGGTCACCGTCCTCCAGACCGTCAGCCAGAAAAAACACGATGGCTTTGCGCTGGCAGTGGTGCTCAGCTGATGCGCCTCACCAGTACTGAAGTAATCTATTCGTTCGACGACCATGTGAGATGGATCACCGAATTCACCTCGGTTCTCTCTTAAATTCCAGGTGGGAGTTGGTTTGTGTTCCGCCTGGATTACTTATCTTGCATCCTCACTGTTCTCTCCACTGTTCTGGTCGGCCGTAAGCTCTGGACCGGCCTTGTCGTCGCGGGCATCAACAGTGCGATCATCTGCGTCATCGGGCTGCGAACTTCCCAGATCGGTTTCATCCCGGCCAACCTGTTTTGCATCGTGATCTACGCCGTCAGCATCCGGTCGTGGCTCAAAGAACGCGCAAGCGCGCCTTCCGTCTCCGCAAAGGACTAAGAGCCTTTCCAAAAATGATGTTAGGCAACGCGATTCCCCTCAACCCTTCGTGACCACTCCGGAGCGGTGACCGTCAACCATCGCAATGAGGACTGCAGCATTTCGAAAACGCTCTGGATCCTGACTGCCCTCCTCACTTCCAGCCCCATCGCCAGGCCTCCTCGCCGCTTTTCGCTCCCACGGCCGGGCGTGTTGCCGAATATTTCTTGCCAGCCTCGGTTCACTATGCGACGCTTCGATTTATGTACCCGCTGTCGTTGAGGTTTTCCCCGCCGGCGCACGCGCGTCTCGCTTGCTTTTTCTCTCTGTTCGTCGTGCTGACGCAATTCTGTTCCGGACAAACGCCTTCAGTACAACGAGCAGCCGGGCCAACCTTCAGCCTCAATCACGATCCCCAGCAGATGATTTCCCTTGACGGGCAGTGGCGCTTTCATTCCGGCGATGATCCTGATGGGAAAATGGGTTGGGCGGAGCCCAGCTTCGACGATTCGTCGTGGGCTCTCGTGCGTTCCGACAAGACCTGGCCTGAGCAAGGCTTGCCCGTCGCCTCGGGCACTTTCTGGTATCGCACCACTGTATATGTTCCAG
>Ga0335073_10014488_pt1 | contig 11047 bp, 8 predicted proteins | sample Lox_Sample_22_FD_207093 | JGI IMG/M metagenome (GOLD analysis project Ga0335073, IMG submission 207093) | Soil microbial communities from Loxahatchee National Wildlife Refuge, Florida, United States - Lox_Sample_2.2 | ecosystem: Environmental > Terrestrial > Soil > Wetlands | place: USA: Florida... | reverse complement strand
AATCCCGATGACCGCCGCCGAGGTCGAGCCCTGGTCCATCGGGCTGCGGCTGCGGCATGAGCCCGAAGGCGTGCACCGGCTGAGCGTCCAGCCCGGCAGCGGCGCGGACAACACCGCCATCGGGGACCTCGATCTGCCGGAGGACGCCTGGGTCAGCCTGGTCATCCGCGGCGGCCAGCTCGTCCCGGTCCAGGCGAGCACCACGCTACACGCAGGTGACGAGACTCTCGTGCTGGCCGACGACGATCAGGACGGCGACCTGGCCGCCCTCTTCACCAGCCGGGGCTAGCGTGGCCCGCGACGCAGGTGGCGATACGAACTCAGCGGGCGCCTGGTGTCCGCCTGTGATCCGCCTGAACCATCCCCCACCTTCTAATCGTGATACGATATAAGAGGGGAGTGGCTCACGGATAACTTTGCCCTGATGAGACCGCCTTATGCCGGACTTGAAGCGTGGCAACTACCTCACGTCATCACATGGTCAGCGTGGTCGCTGGCAGGCACAGGAGCGCAGCGCTCAGGCGCGGGTCCGCGCCATGCGCCGGACTGGTAGCCGCACGTCAATTACCGATACGCTCACATCGCTGAGAACTGTGATGGAGGTGGCACGCTGACTGAGCCAACCCGGCAGGACTTCGAGAACCTACTGGCCTTTCGGGTCGCATTGCGGCGCTTCCAGCGATGGAGCGAGGACCAGGCAGGCGCGGTAGGTCTGACGCACGTCCAGCATCAGCTCCTGGTGGCGATCAAGGGCCATCCCGGCAGCATGCCCCCATCGGTCGGTGAGATCGCCGACTACCTGCTGCTGCAGAGCCACAGTGCGGTGGGTCTCGTGGACCGCGCCGAGACGGCGGGGTACGTGCGCCGCCGCCCGGATCCCGACGATGCCCGGGTAGCGCGGGTCGAGCTCACCAAGGCCGGTGATTGGCTGGTCACGGGGTTGACCAAAGCCACCCTAGCCGAGATGCACAAGCTGGCCGGCGCGCTGAACGCGCTGCTGCCCGACGAGCAGCAGATCGGCTGAGCCTGGTGGCGGGCGGCGTGGATGCCCCGGAACGCCGCGGCCGCGCGGTGCGGCTGCGGCGGTCAGGGCCGACCCGGCGGACAGGGTGCCCAGGGTAATGAACACGCCCATGTTCTGGGCCAAGGCGCCCAGTACGCCAAACGAGGCGACCAGGGTCAGCGCGATGAACCAGAACGCGAAGGACGAACTGGTCGCGGCCCTCCCGGTGCCGGGTGCGGCGGTTACCGGGGCGGCTCCGTGTCCGAACCGACCAGGGATGCGATGTGGGCGGGATGGAAAAACTCCGGTACCGGCAGGGCGCCGGCGAACATGCTGGCGAACTCGTCCATGGCCATCTGGTTGCCTGCGATCGCGCCCAGCAGCTGCCGCATCTGCGGCGGCGGGGGCACGGCCAGATCAGCGAGCTGGCCGGTGAAGTCGTACATCGGCAGCGACGGCTCGTCGCGGTGCTGCTGGTACTCGCTCAGCGCCTCGTCGTAGCCGCGGCCGCCGTGCCAGGCGGCGTCGAGCGCGGCGGCGCACAGCTCGGCGTCGCGGAAGGCGTCGGTGATGCCCTGGGCGGTGACCGGGTCCTTGGCGTACCCGGCATCACCGACCAACGCCCAGCCCGGCCCGTACGGTTTACGGAACCTGTTCGGCACCCCTTCACCCACGACCCGGGTTTCCTGCCGCCCGCCGTCGAGCCAGTCGCCGAAGTTCGCGGTGACCTCGCGCAGGTAGTTGCCCTGAAGGTCCTGTTTCACCCGCACCACCTCGGCCTGCGGCCAGGCGGCGAGGACCAGCGTCAGGTCGTCGTGGGTAGGGATCATGCCGAAACCGCGGCCGGGCCGGATCATCCACCGCGCGCCCGAGGCCGGCACGCCGGACCAGTACGCGTAGTAGGCACTGGCCAGTACCGGGCCCTCGCGATAACGCGGCGCGTTCACCTGCCCGGCCACCCGCGAATGCGTCCCGTCAGCGCCGATGACCACGCGGGCGTACTCGCTGACCTCCATCCCGCCGCGCGCATGCCCGCGGACGCCGGTGACCCGGTCGCCGTCGATGATCAGTTCCGTGATGCTGAACCCCTCACGCAGCGTGGCGCCGGCCTTCTGGGCGGCGCGGACGAGCAGTTCGTCCAGCACGGTCCGGCGCGGCGCGTAGGCACCGGCAGTGCCGTCGGCGGCGCTCGGCGTCCCGGTGATCACCAACGGCCCGAAGTCGAAGGTGTACGCCGGCAGCCGCGGGCAGCCTGTAGCGACGAGATCGTCCAGCAGCCCCCACCGCCGCAGCGCCGTCAGGCCCGGCGGGTGGATCACGTGCGTCGAGACCGTGTCGGACGGGAAGCTCGCCCGGTCGACGAGCAGCACGTCGTAGCCCTTTCCGGCGAGCAGCATCGCGGTCGCGGCGCCGGCGCAGCGGGCACCGACGACGATCGCGTCGTAGCGCTGCGTCGCTGGTGACGGACGGTGTCCGCCGAGATTCGCCGAGTTCATTCTTACCTCCTCGTCGATCACTGATGCCGGAAGGCTGCCAGGTCCGGCTTTCACCGCTCTTTCATCGCTGCGAGAATGGGCACCGATGCACGCAGCACCGGTGTTCCGGGTGCTCGGGACGCTGCAGGCGGACCGGGACGGCTCTCCCCTGCCGCTGCCGAGCCGCCGGCAGCGGGCCGTGCTCGCCGCGCTGCTGAGCCGGGCCGGCAGGCCGGTGCCGGCGGACGAACTCGTCGAGGCGGCCTGGGGCGAGCGGCTCCCCCACCACCCGAAGGCCGCCCTTCAGACCGTCCTGTCCCGGCTGCGCGCCACGCTGGGCGCCGAGCTGATCAGCGCTGACATGTCCGGATACCGGCTGAACGTCACCGCGGACGAGGTGGATGCGCTGCGGTTCGAAGCGCTGCGCGAGCGGGCCGCGCACGTCCCCGACGCCGCCGCCGCAGGGCTACTCGAGGCGGCCCTCGCACTGTGGCGCGGCCCGGCGTATACCGAGTTCGCCGATCGCGACTTCGCGGGCGCGGAGGCGGTGCGGCTGAACGAACTGCGCGCGGCCACGGTCGAGGATTACGCCGACCTCTCGCTGCGATCGGGGCGTGTGACGGACGCGATCGCGCGCCTCGAAGCGCTGCAGGCGGGCGAACCGTGGCGCGACCGGTGCGTCGAACTGCTCATGCGCGCGCTAGCCGGGTCCGGGCGGGCCACCGAGGCGCTCCAGGTCTACGACCGGCACCGGCGCGGTCTGGCGGCGGAGTTCGGGCTCGACCCCTCGCCGGCCTTGCAGGACCTGCAGGCCCGGGTCCTCCGCAACGAGCTGCCCCGGGCACCCCGGCCGGTACCGCAGCCGCGCTGGTTCGCGGTCTCGACGCCGTTTGTCGGCCGCGACACCGAGATGGCGGCCCTGGTCGACGCGGCATGCGGCAACCGGCTGGTCACGGTCACAGGCATCGGCGGGGTGGGCAAGACACGGCTGGTCGCCGAGTCACTGGGCGAACTCGCCGCCCAGCTCGAGATGCCCGTCGCAGTGGCCGAGCTGGGCGCCGTACCGGCAGGGGGCGTCGATGGCGCCGTCGCCGCCGTTCTCGGCGTGGATACCCGCGCCGGCACACCACGCGCCGCGGTCAGCGAGTACATCGGCACGGGCTCGCAGCTGCTCGTGACCGACAACTGCGAACACGTGCTCGCCGACGCGCGCGAGCTGATCGGGGCGCTGCTGCACGCCTGCCCGCAGGTACGGATCATCGCTACCAGCCGGCACCGGCTGGGACTGCCCGGCGAGCAGGTGCTGCCGCTGGATCCGCTGCTCACCGAGGCCGCCGACGCGCCCGCGCAACGGCTGCGCGACACCGCGCCGGTCCGGCTGTTCACCGACCGGATCCGCCGCTTGCGTCCCGACCTCCCGGTGACCGAGGAAACCGTGGCGCTCAGCGCGGCAGTGTGCCGCCGGCTCGACGGGGTGCCGCTGGCGATCGAGCTGGCGGCGGCGCAGGCGGCGGCGATCGGCCTGGCGCCGGTGCTGGACCGGCTCGGCGATCTGGACGTGCTCGCCGACGCCGACGGAGGCATCCGGGCGGTACTCGGCCGCTCCTGGACCCTGCTCGCCCGCGGCGAGCAGGAACTGCTGGCCAGGCTGTCCGTGTTCGCGGCCGGCTTCGACCTCGACGCGGTCGAGCACGCCGGCGGCCAGGCGGCCGCGGTGCGCCTGGCCCGCCTGGCGGACGCGTCGCTGCTGCACGTCACGCACGAGCACGGTCGGGCGCGGTACCGGTTGCTGGCGATCGTGCGCGCCTTCGCCGCCGAGCGGCTCCACGCCGACGGCGCGGCCGGGCCCGCGCGTACCGCGCACGCCCACTGGATCCGTGACCTGGCGGAGACCGCGGCCGCCGACGTCCGCGCGGGTGGGGCCGGCGAGCCGCTGTACCGGCTCCTGGCCTGCCGCGCCGATCTGCTCGCGGCGGTGCGCGGGGCGCTCGAGGCGGGCGAGGTCGGCCTGGCCGGCGCGATCACCGCGGCGCTGGGCTGGTGCACGCACTGGGTGCTCGACGGCGAGTTGCTGAAGCTGGCGCGGGATGTGGCTTGCGACCCGCGCCTGCCCGCGACGCCGGTCGCCGCACTCGCGGGAGCGGCCGGCGCGCTTTACGCGGCCCAGCTCGGCGACCTGGACGGGGCGCACCGGCTCGGGACACGGGCGCTGGCCATCGCCTCCACGTCCGAGGAGCAGTGCCTGGCGCGGCAAGCGCTCGGGGTGACGTGCGTCTACCGCGGCGAGCACGCGGAATCGTCGGGTCACTGGCGGCGGCTGCTCAGACTTCCCGGCGTGCCGACCCCGCTGCGGGTCGACGCGCACGCCACGCTGGCGTTGCTCGCCTGCTTCCGGTCCGACCAGCGGACCGGCCGGCGGCATGCCGAGCAGGCTCTGGCCGCCGCCCGGGATGCCGGCCCGATCGGAGCCTTCGCGACGTACGCGATGGGTGAGGTCCGGCTGCTCGAGGAACCCGCGGCCGCGGTCGAGATCCTCGAACTCGCCGTATCGCAGGCCGAGGCCGGCCGTACCGCGCAGATCGCCGAGGTCGCGCGCATCGCGCTCGTCTCCGCCCTGGTCCGGCTGGGCCGACACGACGAGGCGCTCCAGGTGTTCCCCGATCTGCTGCATCAGCTGCGCCGCCGGGGCGGATGGCCGCAGCTGTGGACCAGCCTGCGCATCCTTGCCGAGCTGCTGGAAGCGTCCGGCCGCCCGCAGGACGCGGCGCTGCTGCTCGCCAGCGCGAGCGTCGCCCCGTCCGCCCCGCCGCTCACCGGGGACGACGTCCCGCGCTACCGGGAACTGCAGCGCCGGATCGCCGGCCAGATCGGGACCGATGCAGACCGGCGGCTGGCGGATCAGGCCGCCCTGCTCTCCCGGGTCCAGATCCTGGACCGGGCGCTAGCCGCGCTGGCCGCGACGGCACGCTGATGACCGCCACCAGCCCAGTCGGCTCGAGAGCACGCTCAACCGGGCCCGTTCACGGCTAGCGGCCCAGCCCAGGAGCCTGCGCCCGACCGAGTTGGCCCGGGTCAGGTGATGTGGTGCTCGTAGGCGAATGCGGCCGCCGCGGTCCGGGAGGTGACGTCGACCTTGGTGAAGATGTTGCTCAGGTGACGGGCGACAGTCTTTTCGCTGAGGAAGAGCTGGACGGCGATCTGGGGGTTGGTCTTCCCGGCCGCGACGAGGCGCAGCACCTCGACCTCGCGGGCGGTGAGGCCGCCGGGGTACGCGGGGCTGATCAGCGTGGCGGCCTCGCGCTCGGCCGGCGCTGCCCCAAGTTCGGCGAAGCCGCGCCGCGCGGCGGCTAGTTCGGCGACCGCGGACTCCTCATCGCCGAGAGCGCGCAGGGCGCGGCCGAGCTGCGTGCGGCACCGCGCGGTCTCGTACCGCCCGCCCAGCCGCTCCCAGAGGGCGCGCGCCTGCCGTAGCAGCGGCATCGCGGCCGCGGGGCCGCCGGACTCGAGCGCGGCCAGGGCGGCGGCGTAGTCGGCTCGCGCCCGCACGGGCGGACAGCCGAACGAACCCGCGATGGATCCGAGTTCGGCGGCGGCGGCCGCGGCCTCGTCGCGGCGACCCGTGGCCAGCAGCACCTCTACCGCGGGCGGCAGCAGCTGGGAGCGGCGCACCGGGTCGCCGGCCTCGGCGAGCAGCCGCCGGATGGCTGCGGCGGCCGCCTCGGTGCGGCCCTGGGAAAGCCAGAGCAGGGCCAGCCCGGGCTGCGGCTCGTGGCCCAACTCCACCGCGCGGTCGTAGGCCGCCTGCGCCCCGGTCAGGTCGCCGCGGATGCGCAGCACGTCACCGCGCTCAGCCATCGCGAGACCAGCGGGGCCTGGCGCCTGCTCGGCAAGGTATCTCGTGACCGCGAGGTCGAACTCGATCAGGGCCTGGTCGAAGGCGCCCTGCGCCCGCATGATCTGCCCGCGGTGCACGGCGCACTGGCCGGTGAACGGCACCAGCCCCGGCTGCCCGGCACACCAGGTGGTCAGCGCCGCGGTCCAGCGGGCCGCCCGGTCGAAGTCCGCGATCTCCTGGCATCCCTCGATCATCGAGCAGTAGACATTCCCGGCGAAGATCGCGGACACCTCGCCGGCCGCCACGCCGACCATCGACTCATCCAGCAGCGTGAGACCGTCCGGCACCCGGCCGCGGTACAGCAGCAGCCGGCCCTGGCTGGACAGCCCCATCGCGACCAGATCTGGGTCACGGTAGCGGTGCCCGTAGCCGGTGATCTCCTCGGCGATCTCGCAGGCGGCAGCGAACTCGCCCGCGAAAATGTGCCGGTACATCACGTGCAGGAGGACATAGCCGCACTCCACCACGTCGCCGTCGACGTCGGCGAGCAGTCGCTGCGACCGGGCCACCCAGCCGCCGCCGACCGCCGTCTCCCCGCTGGTGACCAGCACGTAGGCCAGCCAGAACGCGCTGCGCACCGCGGCGGGCAGGTCACCAGCGTCCAGGTAGAGCTGGTAGGCGCGCTGCAGCGCCTGCACGCAGTCGTTGCGCCGGCCGAGCAGGTACGCCGCGGTGGCGAGCCGGACGAAGTCGCCGGCGGTGAGCTCATCCGGAGCGGCGTCGGACAGCCCGCCGTAGGCCGCCCGCCACTCGCGGCGGCCGTAGGCCTCGCGGGCCCGGATCAGCTCTTCGACCACGCCCATCGCCAACCCCTTGGCTCAGCGTACCCCGGCCGCCGCCGGCCAGCCGGCGGCCTGGCTTACGCTCGCCGAGCGGGCCACGATCTGGCGGGCGACGTAGTCGGCGTCACGGCCGATGCCGGGGAACACCATCGAGCTGAACGCATACTGGAACGACAGGCCGCAGAAATACAGCCCCGGGGCCGAGTCCACGACGCCGCGGTACTCCGCCGGCCAGCCGTCCTGCCCCAGCACCGGCAGGCCGATCCAGCCGAACACCTGCCGGAAGCCGGTGCACCACACCACGCTGGCCACGTCGGGGACGGTGTCGTCGCCGAGCACAGGCCTGCCGCCGGCCACCCCGGTCACCCGGGCCTGGTAGCGGACTACGCCGCGGCGGTCCAGGTCATCCTGCTTGATCCGGAAGGCCGGCGCGCCGTGCGAGCGTACTTCCTTCATTGCCCTGCGGCCCATCGGGGTCCGCCGGGTCAGCAGGTGCCTGAAGGCGAAGATGGCCGCTGCCATGAGCACGCGGGCCCGCCGGGATTCGGGGCGCAGCGGGATGTTGCCGCGGCTCGGGCCGCACAGGGTCACCGGGCGGGACGCGGCGAGTTCGTAGGCGATGTCCAGCCCGGAGTGGGAGGCGCCGACTACCAGCACGGGTCCGGGCCGCAACTGGTCGGGCCGCCGGTACTGGCTGGAATGCAGCTGCCGGATCGACGGGTCCAGGGCGGCGGCGAACGCGGGCACGCTCGGCGTGCGCCCGAAGGTGCCGGTGGCCACCACCACGTTGTCGCAGCTGATCGCCTCGTCACCGATGCTCGCGAGGTAGCCGCCGCCCGGCCGCGGCTCGAGCCGCTCCACCCTGGTGCTGGTCCGCACCGGCAAGTCGAAATGCAGCGCGTACCGTTCCAGGTAATCGCCGACCTCATCCTTGCCCGGGCAGTGCCAGCGGGCCGCCGGGAACGCCAGCCCGGGCAGCCCGTCGTACTTCGCCGGCGTGAACAGCCGCAGTGAGTCCCACTGGTCCCGCCAGTTATCCCCAACCCGCGCCTTCGCGTCCACGATCAGCACCGGACGGCCGCGGCGCCTGAGGTGGTAGCCCGTCGCCAGTCCCGCCTGCCCCGCTCCGATGATCAGCGTCTCGATGTACTGCGTATTCATCCTTACCGCCTCCTGTCTGCGATAACCAGACGTTAGGCAGCCGCCCCGGTGCGGCGCGTCGGGCGATTCACCCATTCGCGCGGCGGCGCGATGGGCAGGCTTACCCATCTGGGATGCAGGTGGCCGACCGGACAGCGGCTCAGGAAAGACCCGTCCGGCCGCCGGGCAGGCCTGATCGGAACTCCGGCTGGGCGTCCAGCCTCCATGCCGCGATGAAGCGGAGCCACTGCCTGCCGAGTTCCCGGCGCTGGCTGACCGTCAGCCGGGCCAGGCAGCACGGCAGGACATCGCGTTCCTCGCGGCCGAGATGCCCGGCGCTGGCCGCCACGACGGCCCTGACCGCGCGCCACCACAGGGGCGAGCCGACGCGCTGCAGTGAGGCTTCGCCAATTGCCTCGCGGATATCCTCATGATCATCGATCGCGCCCCGCCTGCGCCCGGCGTCCGGGCGGCTGCACCGGCACAGCGGGTAGCAGATTTCTTCCTCGGCCCGGGTGTGCGCTCCGAGCAGCCCGGCCAGCCGCTGCCATACATGGGCAAGCATCCAATCCTGACCGGAATCAGCGTGGTGGCGGGCCGCGACCTCCAGCGATTCGGATAGGCGGCGGATCCGGCGGTGATCGGCCATGATCAGGTCGATGACGTCGGCCGGATGCCTGTCTGGCCGGGCGGTCGCGGCATGACCTGATAGCCGGAGGCGTTGTCCCATGGGCGTTCTCCTAGTCAGTGCGTGTGCATGGCAGGGTCACCCGCCAGGGTCCGGGTGCCCGCGCACGGCGGCCAGCAACTGGTCGTGGTCGCCGTCCTTGTCCAGTGCCGCGGTGACACCCAGGCGGCGCGCGCTGGCGCGAAGTGACCTGTCGGTGGTGAGGACCACGACGCGCATCCCGGCGCTCACCGCGGCGTGCAGGACCGGCAGACCCTCGGCCGCGGCCGGGAGAAGCGGGTCGACCAGCATTGTCTCCGCGGGGTGCGCGGCCAGCTGGCCGAGGGCGCCGGCCGCGTCTGCGGCTTCGCCGCAGACGGCTAGGCCCTGTTCGCTGGCCAGCAGCTGGCACAGCGCGGCGCGTACCCTGGGATCCCGGTCGACGACCAGGACCCGGACATCAGGCGACGACACAGACATCGGCGGACGGCTCCTTACCGGGCGGGCATGCTCGCCTTATTGTGCCGGTGCAGCCGGGACCGGGGATCGTCGATCCGGCCGGCCTTGGCCCGGTCATCTGGCCGGCGCCAGACGGCGACAGGTGGCCGTGAATGACCTCAGGCCGGGGGCAGGCCGTGCTGGACGGCCCAGAGCGCGGCCTGGGTGCGGGAGGCCAGGCCCAGCTTGGCCAGGATGCTGGACACATGCGTGCGAGCGGTCCGTTCGGACACGCCAAGCCGGCTGGCGATCTGCCGGTTGGTGGCCCCGCTGCCGACCTGGGCGAGCACGTCGCGTTCCCGCGCTGTCAGGGTGTCCGCGGCCGGTCTCGGCGCGCGCAGCGAGTCGGCGAGGATCTTGGCGACGGCCGGATCCAGGTGGCATTGCCCGGCGGCGGCGGCGCGGATCGCGGCGGCGACCTGGTCGGCGTCGGCGTCCTTGAGCAGGTAGCCAGCCGCGCCGGCCTGCAGCGCGGAGCGCACCTTGGCCTGGTCAGCGAAGCTGGTCACCGCGACCACCTCGATGCCGGGCCAGCGGGCCTTGATCCGCCGGGTCGCTTCGATGCCGTCCATGCCCGGCATGACCAGATCCATCAGCACCACGTCGGGGAGCGCCCCGGCCGGCTCGAGCACGGCAATGGCATCGATCGCCTGCTGCCCGCCGCGGGCCTCCCCGGCCACGGCGATGTCGCCGGCCAGCTCCAGGTACCCGCGTACCCCGGAGCGGACGATGGCATGGTCATCGACCAGGAACACGCGAAGCGGCCCGCCCTCCTCCACCGCGTCGGCCGTCATCAGCCGGTCTCCCCGTCTGCAGGGCTGGCGGGTACGGTGAGCTGGATCCGGGTGCCCGCTCCCGGCGCGGTGACCACCTCCAGGTCACCGCCGGCGGCGCGGGCCCGCTCGGTCATGGTACGCAGGCCCAGGTGGCCGGGGCGGGCCAGGCCCGGGTCGAACCCGCCGCCGTCGTCGGTCACGCTGACCCGCACGCACTGCCCGTCGCGTGCCTCCACGACGACTGTGGCATGACTAGCCGCGGCGTGCTTGACCGTGTTGTGCAGCGCCTCCAGCGCGACGCGGTAGCAGTGCTCCGCCACCTCGGCCGGCAGCGGCAGGGGATCGTCGGGGCCCTCGACGGTGACCGGCAGCTGCTCCCGGGCGGCGATCGCGGCGGCCTGCCGGGCCAGCGCGGCCACCAGGCCCTCCTCGGCCAGCGCGTCCGGCCGCAACTCGACGATCAGCGCCCGCATCTCAGCCAGCGCCCCCGCGGCCAGCTCCCGCAACTGGGCAACGGCGCGGGACAGCGGCCCGTCCGCTGCGTGCGGGACCCGGGCCAGGGCGAGCTGGGCGGTGCGGGCGTGCATGCTCATCGAGAACAGCGCCTGCGACACCGAGTCATGCAGGTCACGGGCCAGCCGGGCGCGTTCGGCGGCCTGCGCCTCACGGGCGGCCACCCGAGCTTGCTGCTCGGCCCGCTCGCTGTCCCGCAGCGCCGCCTCAGCCCGGGCCAGCTCGGCGACCTGGCCGGCCAGCACCAGGCCGCCCAGTACCGCGACCGCCAGGAACAGCTGCACCAGCCACAACGCCT
>Ga0335073_10014487_pt1 | contig 11047 bp, 8 predicted proteins | sample Lox_Sample_22_FD_207093 | JGI IMG/M metagenome (GOLD analysis project Ga0335073, IMG submission 207093) | Soil microbial communities from Loxahatchee National Wildlife Refuge, Florida, United States - Lox_Sample_2.2 | ecosystem: Environmental > Terrestrial > Soil > Wetlands | place: USA: Florida... | reverse complement strand
CGTTCGTTCCGGCAAGCAGAACTTCCAGATTGTCCTCAAAACGACGGTAATCGGCGGCCATATCGGCGCTCCCCGCATCGTCGCCGTCTACTCCTGGTAAAGCCAACTCCGGTGCTGCGGCCTGCGGACTTCTAGGGCCATTGTGTTTCCTCTATTCGTCGACTTCCCTTCCCGCGAAGAGCTCTCGTAGGCTTTCTCCCGCCAACCCCCCGTATATTACACCCTCGCGCCTCGCTGGTGATGTTCAATAACAACCCTGTAATCAACATTTTAAGTGCGAGAGTACTGTACCGAACCTATACAGGCAAATCTTTACGCGGCTAAGTTTGTGGCCTGCTTACGAGTACCGGATTTGCGTGCGTTAAGAACAGGCCCGTCGATTACCGAAACACCGCTTAACACAGACCGACTCTTCGGCAAGGTTTTTTAAGGCAGCTTTCAGCTCCAGGAGGACCATCAATGTCAGGCAAACTCACACCTTCCGCCAGCCTTTTTCGCCTTCGACTGGCAATCCTCGGTTTGCTCGCCTCCTTCGTCTGTTTAGGGATTGCTGCCCCCCAGGCACTCGCCCAGGTGACGACTGGTGACATATTGGGAACTGTCACCGATCAAAGCGGAGCGGTAATTCCCGGCGCGAAGATAACCCTCACCAATCTCGGAACAGGAATCAAGCAAACCACGCAGTCCAACGAGGCGGGGGACTACACTTTCAATCTGCTGCAGCCCGGGTCCTTCTCGGTCGAAATCGAGGCCCCCAATTTCAAGAAGGTCGTCTATGCGAATGTGGCTCTCGCGGCGGGTGATCGCCTGCGCGAGGACGGAAAGATGCAGAGCGGCACCGTGGAGCAAACGGTCGAGGTCGATGCCACTCCTCCACTCTTGCAGACGGACAGCTCCACAGTCAGCAGCGTCGTCACCCAGCAGGCCGTTCAGGACCTGCCGCTGAACGGGCGCAACTTCATCAATCTGGTGACCATCCAGGCAGGGGTCAACCAGGGCCCGCCCAATGCTATCTCGTCCGGTACGCGCCCCGACGACCGGCGGCAAACCTCGACCATCTCGGCCAACGGCCAGTCCGATCTGTTTAACAACGAGATGATCGACGGCATGGACAACAATGAACGCGAACAGGGGTTCATCGGCGTCCGTCCATCGATCGACGCTATCGCCGAGGTCAAGGTAGACACCAACGCCTTCACTGCGGACACTGGCCGGGACGCCGGCGCCGTAGTCAACATCATCACCAAAACGGGAACTAACACTTATCACGGCTCGGCCTACGAGTTCTTCCGCAACGACATCTTCGACGCGACGTCGTATGGCTTCGGCAACAATTTGCCTAAGAGCGAGTACCGGCAGAACCAGTTCGGCGGCAGCGTAGGCGGCCCGATCAGGAAAAACAAAACATTCTTTTTTGCCGACGCCGAGGACAACCGGGTCATTCAGGGATTGCCCACGACTCTCTATACGGTGCCCACGTGCCTTGAGCGGGGACTCGCGTCCGATTGCGCAACCCCCACGGGCGTTTACGATTTCACCGACAACGGTGGTACGGCCGTCCCAGCGGACGCTGCAAACCCGGTAGGAACCGCCTACCTTGGGCTGTATCCATTGCCAAACGCAGGCGCAGCTGGAGCGGTTGCAAACAACTATGCTTCGGGTCCTAACCAAACGCAATATGCTTTTTCAACTGACGGCCGCGTCGACCAGAACTTCAACAATGGCGACAAGCTCTTTGGGCGCTACTCCTACAACGATGTGAGCACCACCGTTCCAGGGGCCTTCCCTGACGTTACGGAAGCTGGACTCACCATTTCTCCGGGGGGCGTCCCATTCGGCTTTGCCGGGCCCTCTGTCACCAAGGCACAAAACGTGCAGATAGACTACACGCACGTGTTCACTCCCAACTTAATAATGGAGTTGAAAACAGGTTATACGCGTATCGTGATTGACACCGAGCCTCCGAACTACGGCCACAACGTCTCCTCGGCTCTGGGTGTAGTGAATTCCAACACGCCGGACGCAATTCAGACCACTGGACTGATGCCGTTGGACATTTTGTCGGGGGGATACGCAGCGCCAGGCGATTCACCCTTCCTTCCGATCCTCGATCGAAATAATACGTTTCAGTACATGGGTTCGGTCATCTACACGCACGGGAAGCACAACCTGAAAATGGGAGCGCAATTCACTCGCCGTCAGCTAAATTATTTTCAACAGCCATTCGGGCTGGGATTTGTTCTTTTCGAGGGTCTCTCAGGAAATGCCATCGAAGACTTAGTGTTAGGCAACCCGCTAGGGTATATCCGGGAAAATCAGCTCATTGAGCCCGGTTATCGTATCTCAGAATATGGAACCTACATCCAGGACAATTGGCGGTTGACGCGCTCTCTGACCTTGAACCTGGGCCTGAGGTGGGACGTCTATGGGGCAATCACGGAAGCCCATAACAGGTATGACAATTTCGACTATCCGAGCTTAACCATCATTCCAGGATCTGTGAGCCCGCATATCGGAATCGACACCAACTACAAGAACTTCCAGCCGCGGGTAGGCTTTGCGCAATCCGTAGGGACTCACACCGTTGTGCGCGGCGGCTTTGGAATCAGCTCCTATCCGATCGCGATCCAGAATCAGATTCAGGTTGCCAACCCTCCCTATTCGTACAGCAACACCTGCATTCCCTGCTTTGGAAGCTTTACCTGGCCCGTTCTACCCATTCCGACGATGGGTTCGATTACGAATCTAAGCGGCTCGCTCACCTACAACACCAAAAACTTCAATACTCTCTACGTAGATCAGTTCAACCTGATGGTGCAGCAGGAGATCGCCGGAAACATTTTTACAATCGGCGGAATCGGCGAGTTGGGGCGGCACCTTCTCTTCCAGGGCAACATTAACGCGCCATACCCAACCGGCCCCTATCCAAACGACCCCACAGAAGGACCGCCGCCGACTGCGTTTCTTACCGCCGCTGCTCTTCCTAACGTCGGCGCCGTAGCTGTGAACGCACCTTGGGCAACCAACAACTACTACGCGCTGCAAGCAATCTATGAACGGCGATTTACCAAAGGGCTCGGCTTTAACGCAAATTACACCTGGGCCCATGGTTTGGGCGACGCTGTTGCGGGCAGCGGCGCAGGCACGGCCATCGGATTAATTCCGAGCGATGTACGCGCCGACTACGGGAATTCAGGGGTCGACGTTCGAAATCGCTTTGCGGCGAACTTTAGCTACCAACTTCCCTTCGGCGAGCACACCACTGGCGCCAAGGCGTTGCTGGTTAAGGGATGGCAGTCGAACTTTCTCATCTTCTGGCAATCTGGCCAACCATTCGGCGTCACCGATGGCTGGACGAACGCGAACGGCAGCGCACAGATCAACCTGCCAAACATCACCTCAGATCGTCCGGACCTTATTCCTCCGGGGAACTATAAAACCAAACCCAGTCCAAGCCTCAGCAATTGGCTCAATCCGGCTGCCTTTACTCCTCAGCCTGCCGGAACATTGGGAGACGAAGGCAACAATCCATTTCACGGTCCGCACACCCGGCGCGCAGATCTATCGTTACTTAAGAATTTCACTATCAACGAGAAGTTCACGGCGCAGTTCCGTGCCGAGTGCTTCAACATATCCAACACTCCCAACTTCTTAAACCCGAACGCAAATATCACAAGCTGGCAAACTCCCGGAGGCGTATCCATACCGAGCGGAAGCACGCCCGGCCTGTTGCCCGGCGATATCGCGACGATCGGGGGCGGTTTCGGTTCCATTACATCCACCGTTCCCAACCTCAATCCACGACAATTCCAGTTCGCGCTCAAGATCCTGTTCTAAAAGTGAAAACAAAAGAACCAAAGGAGAAGGTGTGATCACTCGGCGAGAACTCATTGCGGGGACGGGAGTGGCCGCAGCTGGCACGGCAGTCAACCGTCTCTTTGCTGCGGCGCTGCCACCGCCGCAACAGGATTCCACAGAACTAACCCTCAACCTGGACCGGGAAATCGGCGCGCTGCCCCACTTCTGGGAAAAGGCGATGGGATCCGACCGAACTGTCGTCGGCCTGCGCGAGCAGTGGCGAGAGGATTTGGTGCGGTCGCAGCGCGATACAGGCATGCAATCCGTACGCTGTCACGGTTTATTCGATGACGAAATGGGCATAGCTGCCGCGGGGACGAGCAGATTCAACTTTCTCTATGTCGACCAGATCTACGACTACATGCTGGACCACGGAGTGCGCCCTTTTGTCGAACTCAGCTTTATGCCCGAGGCCCTGGCCAGCAGCGCCAACCGGATCTTCGCCTACAAGGGAAATGTCTCGCCTCCTCAAAACTGGCAGGATTGGCGAAGCATGGTCCAGGCTTTCACCGATCACTGCGTGAAACGATACGGGATCGCCGAGCTCAGCGGGTGGAAGTTCGAAGTGTGGAATGAGCCGAATATCGCATTCTGGGCGGGATCTCAGGCCGACTACTTTGAGCTGTACCGGCAGTCTGCCCTGGCGATAAAAGACGTCGACAAGCGATTGCAAGTCGGCGGTCCCTCTACCGCTCAACTGGATTGGATACCGGAACTGATTCAGTATTGCTCCGGCAAGGGTGTTCCCCTCGACTTTGTAAGCTCTCACGTCTACCCTAGCGATCCTCAGAAACATGTCTTCGGTCGCGACAATCTCTATACGTTTGAGCAAGTCATACCTCGTGGCGTAGAGCAGGTGAAGCGCCAGGTAGAGTCGTCGGTTATGCCGAAGCTTCCGCTCTGGATCACGGAGTGGAGTTCGCAAGACCCGGCCTTTATAGCCGACACCATTAAAAACTGCATAGGACTGGCAGAGGCGATGTCCTATTGGACGTTCAGCAACGACTTTGAAGAGGGCGGCGTTCCGAGCGGCATATTCAACAATACTTTTGGCTTGATCGGTCAATGGGGTATCGCGCGACCCTCGCTGCATACTTTCGCGTTTCTCCACAAGCTGGGCGAGACGCGCCTCGAAACCAGCGATGGCCCCATTCTGGCGACGAAGCGCGCAGACGGCTCACTTGCTGTGCTGGTGTGGAACTTGATTCCGGCGAAAGAGGCCGGTGCGGTCGCCAACGGCAATCCGATCGGCGCCACAGGCGGAGCAGGAGCGAAAGAAGGCCAGGATCGTACGGTGCTCCTCAGACTCAATGGGCTCAACGGGCGTAAAGCAGTCGAGATTAGTCGCGTGTCTCTGGATGTCGGTTCGGCGATTCCAACGTGGAAGAAGATGGGCAGCCCTCAATACCCCTCAAAAGATCAAATCGCGCAACTGCGCAACGCTGCTGAGCTTCCCCCTCCTCAAAGGCACGAGCTGTCGGCCGAAGAGCTTTCGACATTTTCAATTGCGCTGCCACCTAATGGAGTCGCGCTCCTTGAATTTCCCAAGTAGCTACCAGGAGAAGTGAAGGATGAAACTGAATAGAATGCGCAGTGGGTCGCTCTTCATAGCACTTCTCGTGCCCGCAATGCTTCACCCTATGGCGCAGAAGGCAAACTTCAGCGGCACCTGGAAGCTCAATTTGGAAAAAAGCTTTCTCGGTAACGAGCACCGTGCCCCCGATTATCAGCTGACCAAGACCATCGAGCAGAGGGATGATCAGATCAAGCAGACTGATGTGGCCGTGCACATGTCGATTATGAACATTCCATTGCCCGATTCGACGACAACACTCGAGCTTTCCACGGATGGGAAAGCGCATGAGATGAAAGGTGCGGCATTCTTCCCCGGAATGCCCGCGCCGCTCATGAAGGTCTCGGCAATCTGGCAGGGAAATACCCTTTATGTTAGCGAGGTCAGTCGGCCTGCAGACGCCGCGTCGAAGACCTATCGCCGCTTCTTCCTCTCCGACGATGGAACCGAGCTGAATGAGTTGGTCGAGGGACATACAGGTTTTGGAGATACGGAGCAGCACCTTATCTTTGATCGCCAGCACTAGCAAGCCCGACGCGATAACTAAGCCCGCGGTGCCTGCCGTCGCCGTCATAGTCAATTCACTGTAGTTGTCGCCAGCCAGTTCGGGATTACTGTTGAAACACTTATCAACAGAGGTGATCGTAACAATGCTGAAATATAGAAATGCCTTGAATAGCGTTTGCCTGATACTCTCCATGCTTTTTCTTTCGGCGGTCTTCGCCAATGCTCAAAGTGGGCCATTCAGCGCAGGAGCAAGACAAAAGGCTGAGGCGCTGTTGAAGCAAATGACCCTCGATGAGAAAGTTGGTCAGCTCAACCAGTCGGCAGGCATTGTCATGCCGGGAATCTCAGCCACCAAGCCGGACGACCTCATCACTCAAGGAAAAGTTGGGTCCATTCTCTGGCTCATCGATGTCAAGGAGATCAACCGTCTCCAGCACCTGGCAGTCGAAAAGTCGAGACTGCATATCCCGATTTTGTTTGGCTTTGACGTCATCCACGGCTACCGCACCGCATTTCCTGTTCCTCTGGCAATGGCCTCTTCCTGGGACCCTGCAGTGGAAGAGCAGGCGCAACATGAGGCCGCCGAGGACGCACGGGCAGCGGGCATTCAGTGGACCTTTACCCCGATGGTCGATATTGCGCGCGATGCGCGATGGGGCCGCATCGTCGAGGGTGCTGGAGAAGATCCTTATCTCGGATCCGCCATGGCGCGCGCACAGGTGCACGGTTTTCAAGGCGCGCAACTCGGTCCAGACAGCGTCCTCGCCTGCGTGAAACATTTTGCCGGCTACGGCGCAGCAGACGGAGGGCGTGACTACGATTCGTCCTACGTGCCGGAGGAATTGCTCCAGAATGTCTACCTGGTGCCATTCCACGCAGCGGAAGAGGCTGGCGCCGGCAGCTTCATGAGCGCCTACATGGATTTGAACGATGTGCCGGCCAGTGGCAATCCCTGGCTGCTGACCGATGTGTTGCGCAAACAATGGGATTTCAAAGGCTTCGTTGTCTCAGACGCATTCGCCGTAGCTAGCCTCCAGACGCACGGCTATGCGAAAGACCCGGAAGACGCGGCTTACAAGGCCATCACCGCCGGTCTCAACATGGACATGGCGAGTCAGACCTACAGCCGCAATCTCGGCAAGCTTGTGACCGAAGGTAAGGTACAAGAGTCCGAGATCGATGCCATGGTTCTGCCAATCCTCGAAGCCAAGTACGATCTTGGCCTCTTCGATCATCCTTATGTCGACGACTCCAAAACGGAAGCGACGTTGAATCGCCCCGAGGGTCTGGTGTTGGAGCGCAAACTGGCAGCCAGGTCGATGGTCTTGTTGCGGAATGAGAACCACACGCTTCCGTTGTCCAAACAGTTGAAGAAAGTCGCGGTGATCGGCCCGCTCGCGGATTCCGGGCACGATATCGAAGGCGGTTGGACAGTAGAAGGCCTGTTCGGAAACGGAAGTAAGAGTCATCCAGTCACGGTCTACGCGGGGATCAAGAAAGTGCTCGCCTCCGATGCTCGCGTCACGCTCGTTTCAGGCCCGGAGCCTTCTCGGCTATACCCAGGTCTGCTGGACCAGTTCTCGGGTCGCAAGCCAACCCCGCCACCTACACCAGAAGAAACCGCCAAGTGGCTCGCCGATGCCAAAGCAGCCGCGGCCGACGCGGACGTTGTGATTGCCGTCCTCGGCGAGATGTCGAATATGAGCAGCGAAGCTTCGTCGCGCGCCACGCTGGATTTGCCCGGAATTCAGCAGCAGATGTTGGAGACTGTTGCCTCCACCGGAAAGCCGGTCGTTCTCGTCCTTGAAAACGGGCGCCCGCTCGATATTCGCTGGGCGTCGGAACATGTGCCCGCAATCCTTGAGGCGTGGTATCCCGGTACGGAGGGCGGCAGCGCCGTTGCGGACGTCCTGTTCGGAGATGTGAATCCGGGAGGCAAGCTCCCGGTGAGCTGGCCCCGCACCGCCGGCTCCGAGCCGCTCTATTACAACCACAACCTGACCCACGAGCCGGAAGACCGGCCGACCTTCACCTCTCGTTACTGGGACGTCAACTCAAAGCCTCTTTATCCGTTTGGCTACGGGCTTAGCTATACGACCTTCAAATTCACAGAACTTAACTTCAGTAAGGCAACGATGACAGTCGGCGATACAAACGAAGTCACCGTTGATGTGACCAACACAGGTTCGGTCCCTGGCGACGCCGTTGCCCAAATCTACATTCATCAGCGTTACGGTTCAGCATCCCGCCCGGTCCGCCAGCTCAAGGGGTTTCAGCGGGTCACTCTACAGCCCGGCGAAACGAAGACTCTCCGCTTCCCTCTCGGCAGGAACGAACTGCAATTCTGGAGTCCGGAGAAGAAGGAGTGGACAGTCGAGCAGTCGGACTTCGATGTCTGGGCAGGAGAAGATTCCACAGCTAGCCTCCACGCAGAGTTCAAAATCGAGCCCTAACAATGCCGATTTTACGTGTTGTCACCGAGGGTCATCGTCCGATGGACCCGAGAGACTCATTCATCGGCGTCATCCGAGCAGAAGCGAACCTCGGCAGGTTAGTTCGGGGACATCTGATGTTGTAGCCACCACGCTCTGCAGCCTCGATAACCTTTTGCGAACTGCTCAGATTTAGCTTTTTGGGGAGCGGCGTCTTGAGGTCTGCCTCAAGAAACTGGCAATGCCAGCCTTCGCGCAGGATGAAATACATATAAAACGCGCCGGCAACCGATCCCTGACTGGCAGCGGGCACAATACTTTTCTCCTGGGGCATGCGGAGGCGGTAGTGAAGGCTTACAACTGCAGCAGATTTTGCCCGCCAAGCGCATGCGGGTTGTCGAGGACCGTTCGCTGCTCATGGAAAGAGTATAGGCGAAGATTAGGCGAATATGTTTAGTGAATTTCTTAATCCGCAATTGTGCAAGCATTGGAAGAATGCCTTCCTCAGGTTCACGGCCCTATAGCGGGCGATGACGCAGAAAGACCCTGGCCACAGAAGGCCCGCACCATCCGATCCAAGGTGAAGGGAGGCGAGGGATATACACACCCGAACCGCTCACGCACCAAGGACTGGCCGACCTGCATCCGACGCTTTCGAAACGATCCGCTCCCATTGCTCTTGGCGCGAAAGGACCACTTTCACGCGGGACAATCAGGCCACGACGCACTTCCACATCAAGCAGCGCGAGAGAATCTCGTGGTGATGACGGTCAAACGCGATACGCTTTGCGATACGCTGATTCTCGGCCGATTACATGCTTACAAGGACTTAGGGAGCCACCGGGTTTTTGTAAGGGCAATAATATACTTGACAAAATAGACAGTTCGCCATAAACTTCAATCATGGCAAGCGAACCCTATACCCTTCAACAAGCTATCCTCTACTTCGCTGATCCAGCCAACTGCCGCGAGTACCTTATGGAGCGCCGCTGGCCGGATGGTGTCACCTGCCCCCGCTGCGGTAGCGCGAATGTCCTGTTTCTGGAGAAGTACAACCGCTGGCATTGCCGCGAAAAGCACCCTGCTCCTCAGTTCACGCTGAAGACCGGAACGGTGATGGAGGATTCTCCCATCGGCCTCGACAAGTGGCTCGCGGCGATGTGGATGATTGCCAACTCCAAGAACGGTATTAGTTCATGGGAGATTCATCGCAGCTTGGGTGTCACGCAAAAGTCGGCGTGGTTCATCTTGCATCGCGTCCGGCTGGCCATGAAGAACGAGAACGAAGGTAAGATGGGCGGCAATGACGGCGGCCCAATCGAAGTGGATGAGACTCACGTAGGTCCAAAGCCACAAAAGATGCACCGCGCTCGCAGGCTGAAGGTTCACGGCTCCAGCAGGAAGGACACTACCGCCGTTGTCATGGGTATGCTTGACCGTGACGCTCGGCAGGTTCGGGCCAAGGTTGTGCCGAACGTGAAGCGCGAAACCTTACAGAATGAAATCCTGAATCAGATCGAAGGCGGTTCAACAGTCTATACAGACGGCGCTCCGGTCTATGACCATCTCAGCGCTCAGGACTACATCCATGCGACCGTGAACCACGTCGAGGAATACGTTCGTGGACAGGTGCACACTCAGGGTATCGAGAACTTTTGGTCGCTCTTGAAACGTGGCCTTCGTGGCACCTACGTCGCAGTCGAGCCATTTCACCTTGATGCCTACGTAGACGAGCAGGTCTTCCGCTACAACAACCGCGCCACGAAGGATAACCCGCTAAATGACGCGGATCGGTTCGCTATAGTGGTGCATCAGATCGTCGGCAGACGGCTTACCTACGCGGAATTGACGGGCAAGACGGACAACGCGAGGCAAGCCTCCTAGGAAGCGCCAGAATCGCGGGAAGCGGAAGGCTTCTTCGGTTTAGGGCCGCGCCTATTCGGATTTGCTTCCGACTGGCGCTTGTACTCCGCTTGCCGCTTCTGGATTTCCGAATGCGGCACAGACAGTACGCGATCCACCAGCCGAGTGAACCTGTCGTATTCCTCTGACGGCCTCTGGCTCATGTGGGTATGATAGCGCACGCTATAGACCATAATCCTTCCAGCGTATAGTGAAGGACCGGGAGGCGACGCATGATCAACGAATCTGAATTGAGGGACACGCTCCTCGCCGTGATCGACACGAACAAAAAACTCGCAACGGCCATAGCTGTTGCTCTCGCTGAAGTAGCAGCGGTTAGAGAGGCTATTCGCGGACTCGATCTGACTTTTTCTGACACCTTGGCGAAGCACCAAGAGCATTACCGCAAAGCGACTGATCAATCAATGTCTGAAGTCCTTGAAGGATACGATCAGCTATCTGAGCGGGTGAGGAAGCTGCTACTTTCGGTTCGTTGACCGATTGCATTTGACGACACTCCATGCGATGATGTCGCTGGAGAGTTCGCCACACCGAGAAACCCGCCCTGGCAGGCGGGTTTTCTATTTTGTCGACCAGTATACATCCCGGCGTGAGATAATTCCGGCTTCGTGAACTCGGATTGTTTCTAAATACACTTACGGAGTATCCACTTGCCCGCATCAAAGAACAAATTCCTAGAACCAGATTCGTACGACCACCTCTTCGTACGACCACCTCATAGGGGAGGCTGAGACTGGCAATAAGGTCGGGGAGA